>LUMS01000710.1_pt1 | contig 13323 bp, 13 predicted proteins | sample 729711 | NCBI WGS metagenome assembly LUMS01 (sample SAMN03860298, study PRJNA289734) | marine metagenome | biome: seawater column; feature: ocean; material: water; isolation source: Red Sea water column Station 192 - depth 25m | place: Saudi Arabia: Red Sea | collected 2011-10-15 | depth 25 m | reverse complement strand
AACTCACCTCTGGCACCTTCCGCATCGAGACTGGCTCCAATTGACACTGAATCAAATTTATTCCATAATTCTAATACATCTATATCTTTAAACTTTGTTCTAGTGAAATTGGTGTTGTATATCAATCTCACATGGTACATTTTTCTTTTGTCTAACTCTTTCAAAATCCTGTAGTGTTCTTCCATAATAATAGGCTCGCCGCCCGCGAAATAGAATTGTTCAACATGATCAAACTGCTCTAGCATTTGGTTCCATATGTCATCACTGCTCCTACCAACTTTCATGACCTTTGCATGATTGGGAGGGGCACCTGTAAGTTTTTTATGGTCCTCGTACCAATTAGAACTGAACCATGTGCCACAACTCCTACATGCAAGGTTGCAAAGGTTACTGAAACGTATGTCCCAATACTTGATCACAAAATCCGATTCACCATCAGGCTGTGTGTTGTCCACCATGCCTATGTTATGCCCAAAGTGTTTGTTTGAACTTAACCGAAGACTAAAGAAGCCGGACTTCTCTTGATCATAACATTTAGAACAATGTTTGCTTGGCTTGTTATTCAACATGTTCCTTCTTATGCCTTTCATTGTATCGTTGTTGAAAACTTCTGCCATTGAATTTTTATTCAAATCACCAACAGGATATTTGTCTAATGCAAAACAACAAGGATATGCTCTGCCATCTGGAAAGGCGTGTATGTGCAACCACGGCATCATACAGAAAGTGTCACTGTCAATCAATAACTCCTTTTGTTTCGGAGTCATGTCCTTTATCTTAAGTTTCTCAGGCTCCTTAGCGCCATAATCATATGCCACGGTACCATTCTCCTATTATTGGGAAAGTCTTTTCAAAGTCCTTTCCTGTTCGTTTGTCGTATTGGCTGTAAAATGCCTTAAAATCTTTTTGCAGTTTGCTCTGCTCGGCGGCTCCTGCGTGTGGTGTCTTCACAACATCCAGATAGTCAATAAGCCTTTGGGTGTGATTGACCTCCATCTGTTCCAAAAACTTTTCATTGTTATTTAAAAATTTTACCAAGTCGCCCTTGAATTTATTTCTTAAATCATCCGGCAGTACAAGGGGTGACTGGAAACTTGGAAATCTTAGGATATTCAGCGTGTAATTTATTGTTGGGCCATACACTGCACTAGCAGTTTTAAACCATATTATCTTTTCAAGGAACTCAGGCAATGATTCTAAACACAGTGCATTTATGGTGCACATGTTATGGATCTCAGATGGAACCTTGTCAGCCATCATGTGCAACAGGTTACTGTGCCATTCGGGATAGTTTAGGCCGTCTCGGATGTATTCTGCCTGCTTGAAAGTGGCTTCACAACTAGTATACAAATGAAAGTGTTCGAAATCTTTCAATTTATCTTTGAACTTGTTTATAATCTCAGGTTTAGCACCTAGGTTTGAGTTTATAGCAATTCTCATACCTGGCTTCATCTTGTCTCCCTGTGTCTCTATCCAGTCCAACAGTCTCCATAGGTTGGGTGACATCATTGGCTCACCACCAGTGATCCTAAGTTCGTCCAAACTCTTGTGTAGATCTGTTTCCCACCATTTGTAAAAGGCCTCCACATACGGATTTATTTCATCCTTTTTATAAGGCTCAGCACTGTCGTGTGCATGGGTAAAATGATTACGACCGTCCGTGGTCATGCCTGTGTATGGTCCTTGCCTCTTTATGTTGTTTGCCCACGTTGAACTGAAAGCAGGATTACAGTATGTGCAGGCGAACTGACACACCCTATCGAATGCTATTTCCAAGGTTCTTAAATTAAAATCTTTTTGGTGATCTGATTTGTAAGCATCTTCTAATTCTTTGTCTGTGTAAATTTTTGATTTGTACACCCTGTCACTTATTGCATCTCTACCAATGTCTTCGATCTTCCAACAGTATTCACAGCCTGCAGGTCTGTCTCCACACTGCATCTGCCTACGTTGTTCTTTTTTCTGTCTTGTGTTGTGTATTGCACTTGGATTTTTCTTTATTTCTTCCAGATCAATTTTGTGTGGTAGAGGATGGTGACAACTAGTCGTCATTCCACTGCCCAGCCATATAGTTGCGTTGTACCACTTGGCCGCACAAAAACTTGCGGATTTTGTGTCCAACTTCTTCTGTTTAAATTCTAAGTCGTTCATGCGTTCATGCACTCCTGCCAAAATTCCTCCATCTCAGGGAAAGTGTTCAAGAACCTTGTGAGACGTCTGCGATCGTGTTCGTTAAAGAAAGCGTAAAAGTTTTTTTTATTTTGCGTACTTGCGTCTGCGTTTTCGCGCCAGTATGCGAGATTTCTCTGCATCTTCTGGATCTCGAAGTCCTTGAATATGTGCAACCCGTTGTCCTCTCCGGAGTTCTCCTGCATGTATTTTATGTTGTCCTCATGTATGGCCTGATAACTCTCAGGTAGCATCGTGATCTGTTGCCACGCAGGCTGTCTCAGCAGTGGCACATCGAACCAGACCCTCTGGTATGTCTTGGAATACTTGGTTCTCAGTTCCAGTATCTTCTGTAAAAGTTTGTCCATACTAGTGATGCTTAGGTTGTTGTACGTGCAAATGAAGGTGATTGAGTTACGCACAGGTATGCGATCGAGGAACTCCTCCACGTTGTCCATCATGTAGTTGAAGTCAAGGCCATCACGTATGTATTCAGCACGTTTGCCAAAGGCGTCCACGCTTACGAACTGCATCATGTGTTCGACCTTCTCCTGCATACATATCTCCTGTGCCATGTTGAAGTACTTCTCCTTAAGTTTCTTGTCAGGCGGACACATGTTGCTGGTTACATTTAAATGTAGGTCATCCTTGGGATTGTCTATTATGTACTGGAAAACCTTGTACGTGTTCTTGTCCATCATGGGCTCACCTCCGGTCATACGGAAGTGCTTGAGATTCTTGTACAGCGTGGGCCACCATTTCCAGAACGCTGTCACGTAGGGGTTGTCCTCCCTGTGGGGTATCGGCCTGCGCCTGCCCTGGAAGTGCTCTGGTGCGTTGTGGGGAGGAGATGTGGGATATTGGCCATACCTGTCGATCTCCTTGCCCCACGTTGTTGAGAATTGTGGAGAACAGTAACTACACTTGAAGTTACAAGCGTTGTTGAAGTTAACTTCCACATACCTCGGTGTCCAACTTGTCGTCATTGGATTCTTTCTGATCTGCTCGAAGTCCTGCATGGCCCAGGGCTCACCTGACCTGTAGTGTCGATCTGACATCTGTCCGGTGTCCTCCAGTTTCCAGCAGTACGAACATCCTTTGGGACGTTCACCTTGTAGCATCTTGAATCTTTGATCTAGTTTTTCTGTTGTGTTGTGCAGTGCAGATGGATTGCGTTCCAGTTGCCTTGCGTCGATCTTGTGTAAGGGAGGGTGGTAGCATGAATTGGTCAGTCCAGTGGGCAGGTGCAGTGATGTCTGGTTCCACTTGGCCAGGCACATCGTCGGAGAAACCTCCTGCAGTTTCTTCTTGGCCTCGAGGGCATCTGTTTTGTAACTACTGGTACTCACGATCTTGCACTCCTTTGTTCCTGTGTTGTGGCATAATGAATCTATAGAACCTACTATCTTCTTCACAGTACTCCGCAATTGGTATGTCCAACTGCTGTCGGAGGCTGTTGCCAAATAATCTCAGCTCTTCATCAATGTTATCCGGATCGACCTCGTTGAAATAGGTTTTCATTCCATCCAGATCTCTGATGTGGAAAAATTCATTTCTTGGTTCTATCACAGTGTAGAAGCAACCCATCCTGGCACCCAGCATTGCATACTTGCCATTTTCAATGTCTGCACCTATTGTGCACCATGTACTCAATATGTTGAGATTATTCTTCCAGATAGATTTATTGTAATTTTTTGCAGTGATAGGTTTTCCTTTTTCTGTACTCATTTTTACACCTTCCCTGTATCCTGCAACAAAAGCCTGTTGCGGTGTTGCGTTGATCACTGTGGTCGAATAACAATTATGTAAGTTTTCGTGAGGCACTCCCCAACAAAAATCAATTTGATTTTCATCAGTGATAGAATTTTCGTGCGTTTGCATTTCAAGGCATGTCTCCTTGTCCCACCCAACAAGTCCTCCGTTACCGTACACCAGGCCATTTATGTTGTTCTTGGCCCTCCATCTGTGTACCGCTTTCTTGTTTGTCTTTCCCCAATCAAGTGTTTGTAATAAAAATTGTTGATCAATTATGTTGTCACCGTCGACACTTATAAAGAAATCAGTTTCTGCCTTCTCCGCCGCGGCCTTGTGTGCTGAAGCAAAACCTTTCACACCGTCCACACGTTTCGCCCATGGCACCTTGTGCTTTAGGTCTGCCCAGTTTTCTTCCTTGTTTGGTTCCATGTAACTGATGTACACGAAATCTAGATCACTTACTCTGACTGTATCTGCCATGTGTATCCTTCTTCCGCGATTCTTTCTACCCAAAAAGGATCGCTTTCATGAAAGTGAACCCCACTCTTACTTTTTTTCAATACGGGAGCTTCACTTTTAATTTTTTTTATTGGTCTTCTAACAATTTGTCCATCCTTAAACATGTACGACTGCTCGCCTCCTAGTGTTCTTTTTATTTCAAGGCACTTCTCCAGGCTGACCTCTACCACCTTTCCCTCTATGGTGACTGTGTGTTTTTTTTGTTTGGGTGTTTTAGCAAACACCTCCGCGGCGGCTTCAAAAAATCCTGGCATGTAACTCCTTCGGTAGGGTTTTGTTGTGATAATGCACTATTCTGTCCTGTGTGTATCCGCCAATGTATAATTTGTTTTTGACTTGTAAAGGATACAAGTAGTTGTCATTTTCATAAATTGGATTTACTTTGTTAATGTGTTGTTTGTTGTGCATAAATTTAAACCACTCATATTCTATCTTATCCGTTTGTAATGGATCTTGTATTTTGTTAGATAAAGCATATACCACATCAGTGGTAGGTTGTTCGTCGTGGCAATTTATTAAAATATTTTCTTTGACTGTCTTCCAATCCTTGATAATTGTTTCGCAAAGTTTATAAAACTGTTGTGATTTCTTGCTTCTTCTGAAATAGTGCAGGCCGCTGTAAACATCAGGCAGTCCGTTCCTGTAAAATAGCTTTCTGTAGAAACTGTTTCCAATAACCTCATCCTTATAATTCCTGCACTTGTATGAAAATACTTGATTGTGTTGCCATAGATAGTTCCACCACCAATCAGTTTGCTGTGTGAACAACATGTCTGCTTCTAGTTTAATTGTGTGAGTGAAAGGCGTCAGGTTAAAAACTTTGTATTCGTTGTTAAGTTTCCATTCCTGCTCTGCACTGTCATCTTGATGCAAAACTTTTACAAAATCAAACAGTTCTTCATCGACCTTTTTGTTTGTTATAACACACACTTTGTTGTGCTTGTTAAATTTCTTTATGCTTCTGGCTAGTTCTCTGCTGAGCTCTATGTAATCAGTACTTGAATTGTTTAATGCGAACCATACATATCCCTTATCCATTGCACCACTCCTTATCCATTATATGCACATCCTGACCTGACGTAAAATTTACGCACTGATTGAATTTGAAAACTATGCCGTCGTCATCATTAGCAATTACGTCCACTTTATCTGCCAACATTGCCATCGGTGTTGGTATAAAAGTTCCCAGACTATAACTTTTATGTACTATTCTGTACAGGTTCCTGTAATGCGGATAATTTTCTTGCACGTGTTTAATCATGGCAAATATTGCTTCGGTGTTTTTATTTTTCCTAAACAGTGTCACTGTCGCCCACACCAGCGGTAGTGTGCTTTCGTACCTACCTTCAATCGTGTCCTCACCTGTGAGGTCATGTACTCGATCATGTAACATCATATCAAACTGTGTGTTTGCCAATTCAAGGAGTGTTGAAGAAAATACGAAATAATCACAGTCCAGCAGTATGGTTGTGTCGTAAGGCGAATGTTCGTAGGCCAATGCACGTTCTTTGTTGTACCATGGCACGTTTCTTCCCCTGTATGGTCTTGTGTTTGTAGTTTTGTTTTCAACCAGCTTGTAGTTTATCATGCCCATTGGCTTGAATTTTTTGAATGTCTCAAGATTAGTCACTATTGTGATTTCTAATTTTAAATATCTCCTGATTTGCGACACACAACGTTCAGCCAGCTTGTGATAGTTGAACTTTGGAGTGTCAAAGCAGTACATCAGTACACCAGTTGTCATTATTTTCTCTTGTTTGCAAGATCTTGATGTAGCTGTTGGTACGAGTTGAGTGTCTCTTGGTTTCTTTCTATAAGTTTCTGTAAGAAATCTTCCGGATTCTCAACATGACATGGATTGTCATTAACATCTAACACATAAAAATCCTTGCTTTGTTGTTTAAGTGTGCTTACTAGATTTATGGTGTTGGCGTCGGCTTGAAAAAGCCTCTCATTGTAAGCCATCAGCTGTCTTGAACGCAGTCTTTCCAATGCGTTCTTCTTAGCCTTAGCTATCTCGAAGTTGAGGTCTGAATGTTTCTTAATATTGCCAATATCCATAACTGTATTATACAGTTAATTATTGCTAAGATCAATAGCTGGAAAATAATTGTTTAGTCACCTACAGTAGCGTTTGATTCTTCGGCGCTTGATGCAAGTGTGTATACTGTGCCCAATCCTTGTGCTGTCGTTGGTAGCATCAGCTTGGTTGCGAAGTCTGTCTGTCCAATGGTGTTACCATCTGTGTATTGACTGTCTCCTGAATCTGCGTCAGTCAATGTCATTTTAACTGTAACTTTTACCGCTGTCCCGTAAGTGGCATTGTCAACTTTAGCTTCACCCTTCAATGTCATAGAAGTGTATGTGCCACTGGACTGAGTAAGCAAGAATATTGTAGTGTAACTTGTTCCTAGATCATCTACACCGTTCGCAAAACCATCTGTTGAGAGTGTCTCTCCTGAACCTGATCTTGTAGATACCTGTGCACCTATGTCGAAGTTGCCCATCGCAGTGATCAATTCATCGACAGAATCATCTTTTGATGTTTTTGCCGAACCGCCATTTCCGTTCCTCGTGAGGTTGACTCTGATTTTACCACCTGCGTTGAAGAAGAACCTAAGATTGTCTCCGCTCGCAAATGTAACCGAGTGTTCCACAGTGTGTGAACCGTTGTATCTTGTTGATGATGTTGAACTCTGTAATTCTGATCCTGCGGAAACTGCCGTTGCGTTAACACAACCTCCCTGAACCGACGTTGCCAATGTTGCAAGGTCAGCCGCTATTGCCGCTTTGATCGTGATAGTGTCTCCAGTCGCAACTGCTGTTCTAGTCGTTATGCTGTCGTTAGTGTGATTGGCAATGTTAGTAATACCTGTCATAAGTGCGTTCCATTGTGATGCCGCAACTGTTGTTGAACCTGGTGTAACTTCTACTAAATGCGTTTGCCCAAGTCCTAGGTTCCCTGAACCTGTTCCCGCTATGTGATTCCATCCAAATGGAGAAGATGTGTTCGCTACAAAAGTTTGGTACTCATCATCTAAAATTGTATCACCTGCTTGATATGCCATTTCCTATTTTACTCCTATAACACACTCAGTGAGTGCTGTTTCTTCATTATATTTATGCTTAATTAACCTGCCCAGTGTATTAAAAGCTGTGCATTCTTCTATGCTGGCCACCCTTGCCTCGCCATCTCCGGCAGAAACTATGCGATCACCTGCTGATCCTTTGCCTTTTATCTTGACAAAAACACGTCCTTTCAGTGCAATCATAGGATGAGTATCGTTGTTGCCTGCCTCTGCATTCATTAAAAAAGCTGGGCTGTCGGAAACAACTCCAAAAGCACCATCACATAAGTCTTTGTCACACTTCGTTACTTCTTGTGAACCTCCTAACATCACAACTTCACCCACTTCTAACTTCATATCAGCGGCATATCTTTCCGCCAAGTCAGCATACTGAGCCGCCGTTGCTGTCGCGTGTACCACGTTGGCCCTGATATCTACTAAAGTGGGCGCCGACAGTTCGTCATCTCCGCCACCTGACTTGAACGCTGTGAAGGCACCGCCTGCGTTTCCATGTATTGTTGTGCCGTCGTCAGCAAAAGTTTCATCCCAAACCCAGAAAAGATCCTGTTCTGTTGCAGTGGATGTTGAACCCCTGTTGACTTTGATACCTGAATAGTTTGGCATACCACTGTTTGATGATATGTTCCTGTTCAGTTCTATTATGTTGTCTTCGATCGTCAGTGTTGATGTGTTTAATATTGTCTGTGTGCCTTTGACTTCTAGGTTACCTGTCACAACCGCCGAGCCCTTAATTGTAATATCCCCAACCGATGGCAGTTCGACCCTTCCTGTATCACCATCTAGTGTTATCAACGTGGTAGTTTGTCCACCATCATTCACTGTGAAAATTATATCTTTGTCTTGTGTAGTCTGAGCAATGGTCAAGTTGTCACTAGCCATAGTGAAAGTTACATCTGATCCAGCACCAAGTGTCAATGTAGTTCCGTCTGCTAGTATACCCAGTGTCCCGGAAGTGGTGTCGTTTGCATTAGATCTAAGATAGTTTGCCGCTACCACTCCACCTAATGAATCTGAATCTGTTGCTGTCCCTCTAAATTTTGCAGATGCTACTGCTGACGAAAGCTGTATACCTTGTGCCACAGTTGAGAATCCCGCCGCTGTTAATGCCACCGCATTGGTTTCTGTTGTGCTAGGTGTAAATGCCACATTGGACACAACACCAACTACCGCATCATTGGCAACTAGTTTTAAGTATGATTGATTAACTCCTGTGTCATCTTCTCCTATCTCTGAAACAACCTGTGTAACACCAGAACCAGCAACTGTTGTTGGTCCTATAAGTGTGAATGATGTTCCATTGTAAACGTAAAGCTGAGTGTTTGCTGTGTCAAACCACGTGTCACCTAATACTGCATTGGTAGGCGCAGTTGTTGAATTTGTTGGTCCACCAGCTGGCTTAAATTTTGTTCCGTCGTAAACATTTAATCTTTTATTGGCTTGGTCAAACCAAAGTTGACCTTGAATTTTATTATTGGGAGCAGTAGTATTATTAAAATTCTCTAGTAACTTGACAAGGTTCTCATTTAGTTTCTCTCCAAAACCCGCATAGCCTTTTCCAATAAGTGTAAGGTCAGTTGTAGACGTGTCAATAGTGCCGTCTGCAAGTGTGACCAACAAGGTCCCGAAGGTGTTGTTTATCTTGTATGCCATAGATTAATTGTTTGATGCGTTGTCCCTAACTTCTGTCAAAAAACTAACATCTCCCACTAATTTAATAAGAATGGTAGCAAGTTCCGGCGTGAGCATTTGATCAATCTTTGTTTGCTCTGCGTCGGTCCACGCTGACCCGTAATTTGAATTAATGTAATCTGCGACTTCTTCTTTTGTTGCCATTTAAATGTACTCCTTATGCTTATTTATTATGCGATTCTATCTGCTCATCGTCAGATATCCAAGTTAGATCCTTCGAATATGACCCATCAAGATCACGTAGGAAAGTCTTGACGTTGCTTTCCGTAAGAACCATATCGTGGTATTTTTGATACCTTTTGTGTAGAGCCTGTTCCTTGGTTGCTGTGTATACCAGCTTTATTCCGCGGTCCTTTGCCAGTGTCATTATGCTGTCAATACACAATTTCAAACATTTATGCACTGTCTTTGGTTCAGCTGACTTATCTGTTACTATCCATTCCATGAATCCAAATTGTGTTCCTTCACCAATGTAAAGTCCACCCGCACATATGTCTTTGCCGTCTTCAGATACCACGATGCCCGATGGTGGCAGGCACTCTTTTGGCACTGTGCCGAACTCCCAATCTGTCCACCACTTTACTAGTGTGTCATAATCTTTATCTCTGTCCCAAGGTCTAGCTATCATATTTTTGTAACGTTTTAACAGTGTCTGGGCACACGTCAAAAATTTGTATAGGTTTTTCATAGAGATCTTGCTGAACTTTTTCTATGTATTCTATCAAAGCCTTTTTATTTTTACAATACCAATTGTATTCCTGATGTTTCAGACTGCTGTCGATTCCTGCCTTTGTTCCAGACGTGCTAGTAATGACTGCAATCTTCTTAGGCTGGTCCTGATATCGTTCCACAATCATCTTTAGCATACGGAGTTGACTGTCTTTATCGTAGGCATTTAAAACAATTTTGTCAAAGTTTAACATCTGTTGAACTATTACATCACAGTCCTTATCAATGTCTAACCCAGTCGACTTTGATGCTCCATAGCAATGATAATTTTTTGCTTTGTACAAGTCAAATATTGCTTTACCTATACCTCTGGTATGTCCTGTAATGAATATTCTAGGTTTTTTGCTTTCGAGACTCATATGTATCAACTAAATTATCCAGCCCTTCAAAACATTCTGAATAGTGCTGGTAATATTTTTCAAACTTATCTTTAGTATACTCTGATTCTTTGAAAAAGTCAATTAACAAGGTTGTTCTTTCTCCTGGATTATTGTTGAATCCATTGTGCAACTGTATGTCTGGTTGGAACACATAAGCTTCACCGGTTTTCCAAGTCATTAGTTCCTGTTTTTTGGTGTCAATGTTCATCACATACATGCCACTGTTTTCTCCACCACCGTCGTCCAAGCACATTTGATATCTCCAACCACCTTCATTGTCTGTGTGGTTGCCGATCTTGGTGTTTGGTCCAACTGTCATTATCGCAACATTGGTCTTGTAAGGAAATTTTCTTAGTATGCTGTAAAGTATTGGATAGTCAGCAAACTTTTGACCTTCGTGTTCTCCAGACTGTATACCCAATGCCCGCCACTGTCCGTTAACATAGTCACCTGACTTGTCATCAAAGTCCTCTGGTAGTCCTCTCACACTGTCTGAGAAGTCCTCTGGATCTAAAAAAGTTTTGTTAGGTTGTGAATCGAATTCGTGTTTGATGTTCATCCAGTGTTTTTCCAACTGTCTGAAACATTCTCCCTGCTGTCCGTGGTAAAAACTTTTATCAAGCATTCAGTATATTAACATTTTTATCATGTATCTGTCTATCATGATCCTGCCAATTACTAAAAATATCTTCGCCGTGGTTTATAAGTTCCTGTTGTTCACTTAATTCGAAGTAATCTGTGAACTCTGTTCCGTTGATTATTATTCTTCTATTAACGTTACCAAACACATACACAATTACTTCATCATCACCTAGTGACACTCCAAGCCTACTGTCTTCTACTCTAGTCCATGCACCATCTTCTTTTACCATGTGCGTTCCTGATACTTGGATTCCGTTGTAATCATACAGATTGTCTATCAAGAATTTACCTGTTGCAAATACCTTGCCACCAACTGATACTGTGTCACCTATGTCCACTTGCTCAACAGGTTTGAAAGATCCGTCTGCCATTGAGATCATAGTACCTGCTATGAAACAACCGCCTCCAACACCACCAGATCCTCCTGAACCTGAAGATGAGCTTCCTGATGAATCACCAAATCCTGCCGCTGTTGATACAAAACTAATTCCTGAGTTGAAAAGTGCTCTCCAGGTACCTGATACCTTCACGTATGCTTCTGTGATCTCTCTCCATACTCCTGAGACTTTTGTATAGATGTTTGTTACATCAGTCCATACTCCACTTATCTTAGTGCTTGACTGCACTCCAATATTGAAAACTATTACTGCAAGTCCGTCTGCTCCGTTACCACTAGTGGCCGTTCCTCCAACCGCAACACCGGATTGATAAAATGCCTCTGATGTTCCACCTGGCGTAACTCCAGATCCATTTGATTCTGTTCCACTTGCTGGTGTTGTGTTTGTTCCTGAGAAGCCTCCTGTGCCTCCGTTGTCACCTGATCCACCGTTTCCTGATTTACCACCAGCGGCTCCTCCGCCGCCTGCTCCACCACCACCACCGTCACCCGAGTGGTCTTTACCTTCTTCACCCAAAGTTGCCGGTGAGTTTGCTGTTGCTGATCCTGTGTTAATACCTGATGTACCGTTGGACGACCTACCTGCGCCGCCACCGCCTCCACCGCCGCCGGCTACTGCCACTGCTGTCGAGTCTATGAATAATGTTGTGGCTCCACCTGCACCACCGCCTGCTCCTGAAGACCCTGACGGACCTGAGTTACCGCCGTTTCCTCCTGAGAACTGTGTCTTGCCTTTTCCGTTGTTTCCACCATTAGCGTTACCACCACTGGCTCCGCCAGCTCCGCCACCACCTACTGCTACTTCGAGTGTGTCTCCAATGTTTGATGTTACTGAATAACCTGTCTTTTTAACGTGATGTCCAGCGGCACCATTGCCACCTCCACCAGCGGCATCTGCACCACCTGCTCCACCTGCACAACAGTTTACAAAATTTCCTCCAACAGCAGTTGCTCCACCACCTCCACCACCAGCTTTACCATTTGGATCACTTGTACAACCTCTACCACCACGATTTCCTTGTGGTGGGTCTACAGGAGGCGTATTACCTGAACCTGCATTACAAACATTTGGAGAAGGTGTTCCACCACCTGATCCTCCATCAGCACCGTGACCTCCACCAGCTTGCCCACCGTATCCACCACCAGCAGATGTTATTGTTGAAAATGTAGATACTGATCCCGGTGTTCCATTACCACTACTAGAGCCAGTTCCACCACCTCCAACTGTTATTGTATAACTTCCTAAACCTAAACTTTGTGCTGTTCCTTGTAATGGGCTTGGTCCATATCCTGATGCACGATAACCACCTGCACCACCACCAGATCCACCTTGTTCATTTGGTGCTCCACCAGCTCCAAAACCTCCTGCTCCACCACCAGCAACTACTAGATAATTTACTGATGCTGTTCTTTGAATCCATTCTGAATTTTTTACTTGATCGAAATGTTCGTTTATTGTCCACCTACCTGATGCACATTTTGGAATTGTTTCTTTTATAACTACAACACCTGAACCTCCACTGTGAGAACAACAATCGCCACCTCCAGCACCTCCACCTGTATTAACTGTTCCATTTGAACGTGCATCTCCACCACCACCTGCAGCGGTGCATCCATTTACACTTCCAGCACCTGCTCCTCCTGATGCTCTTACTGTGCAATCACCTGGCCATGCACTTGATCCTGCTCCACCAGATCCCCCTTTATATTGTGGACCTGTATAAGTTGGATGACATGGAGATGATCCATTACCTCCGACCCCTCCTGCTCCACCTCCACCGCCAGCTGCATTTATAACTCCTATTCCACCATTATTACCTTGAGAGGGACTTGTTGGAGGAGTGTTTCCTGCTCCCCCTGGTAGTGTTAGATAAGGACCAACATCTGGATTACCTTCAGGATGACCTGCAAGACCTACTTCTTTAAATTTATATTTTGACAACAAGTCTGTCTT
>LUMS01000708.1_pt1 | contig 13389 bp, 14 predicted proteins | sample 729711 | NCBI WGS metagenome assembly LUMS01 (sample SAMN03860298, study PRJNA289734) | marine metagenome | biome: seawater column; feature: ocean; material: water; isolation source: Red Sea water column Station 192 - depth 25m | place: Saudi Arabia: Red Sea | collected 2011-10-15 | depth 25 m | reverse complement strand
AATGTTGTTGTCGGAAGAATAATATCTGATAGTTCGGTTGTTTCATTTTTAAATAAATCAAGAGAAACTACAAAATCGGCATCAATTAAAGTTTCCTTTATTTTAAGACTATAAATTGAATTATTTACAGGGTTGGAGCCTACTGTAAAGACAATATTTCTTTTACTACTATCAAATTCTGTTATAAACTCATTTAGACCTTTTACAATATCTAAATTTTGTAATGCTCCAAGTGTGTTGCCTTTTGAAAAACAATTAAGTATTTTTAAATTGGAATTTTGATCTAAATGTTTAACCAATTGGAAAATTGGATTTACATTTTGAAGTGGAGAGGCTTTTCCTACAATAGCTAAAACATCTTTTCCATCAATATACTTGGATAAATTTGGTATATCTGATATTTCGACATTGAATTCAAAATTATTTGTGACAATATTTTCACCATAATATTCTTCCGAAAGTTGTTTGATTGCAGTATTTGTGTGGCCAAATATTAATAATTTTTTTCCATTTCTGACAGCCTGTTTAATTCTTAGATAAAGAGTTGGAAGATTGTCTTTTATATCTTGTGCCCACAAAATTATGGTGTCAGCAGAATCTAAATCTTTAATTTCTCCAAGTGAGTAATCATCATTGAAAAAACCGTTGTATAAATAATCATCACTCAGATAAAAATTTGTAGTGCTAACTGTGTTTTCATTTTCAACTTTATTAAGATTTTCTGCAAATTTATTTAATGCATAATATTCTTCATTAGTAGAGTTGTGTCCGACTATAAAGCTTATGTTAGGATTTTCGCTTGTAAGTATTTCATTACTAATTAACTCCATAGTTTCATTAATGGTTAATTCCTTGTTTGAATTTTTAACAAGTATTGGTGTTTCGATTCTCTTATCCGAATGTAAATATTCAAAGTTGTATCGCCCTTTGTCAGAAAGCCATCCTTGATTTGTAAATTCATTGTCCTCACCTAAAATCCTAAGCATCTTGTTCTGTGAGACATTTAATTCAACCGAGTCACCTACTGAAGAACAATTAGAGGTTGATGAAACTTTCTTTAAATCCCAAGGACGAGCTTTGAATCTGTAGGAAGATGATGTTAAAGCGCCAACTGGACAAATTTGTACTGTATTGCCTGAGAAGTATGATCTAAACGGCTCGTCAGGAAATGTATTTACTTGTGTCTTATTTCCTCTTTGTATAAATTCAATAAGTGGATCTCCTGATATTTCATCAGAAAATCGAGTACAACGAGCACATAAAATACACCTCTCCCTATCAAGTAAAATTATTTCTGAAATTGGAATAGGTTTTTCAAAATGTCTTTTGTCTTCTACAAATCTAGATTCTCCTGGACCATATGCCATTGTTTGATCTTGTAAAGGACATTCTCCAGCTTTATCACAAACCGGGCAGTCTAAAGGATGATTAATCAATAAAAACTCTAAAACTCCTTCTTGAGCTTTTTTTACAACATCAGATTCAGTGTCTACGACTAAATCTTCTGAAACTTTGGTTGTACATGATGGAACAAGAGCTTTACCTCTTGGAGTTTCAATCTCAACCAAGCACATACGACACATTCCAACAGGATCCATACGTTTATGCCAGCAGAACCTTGGTATGTGAATACCAGAATCTTCACAAGCTTCAATTATTAGCTGGTCGGGTTTTGAACTTATTTCAGAACCATTAACATTTATCTTTATTTGATCCGTCATTGTGTAATTGGAATTTTTGTTGGAAGCATATTTGTTATCTCCTCAGAAAAGTTATTTAGCAATGATGTTATTGGAGATACAGCTGAAGGACCAAGTGGACATATTGTTGTCATTTTTGGTGGCCAATCTAATCCAGGTGAAATATTGTCGCAAATATCAATCAACAAACTAATATCAGAAAGTCTACCTCTGCCGCTCGCAATTCTTTCTAAAATCATCTCTAGCCAAGTTGTCCCTTCTCTGCAGGGAGTACATTGACCACATGATTCATGAGCAAAAAAACTTACGATACTCTTAGCAGCATAAACTAAATTAGTATCTTCATCCATCACAACTACCGCACCAGAACCCAACATTGATCCTGCATTTGCAACATCATCAATTGTCATTTTTATATCTAACTGATCACCGGTGAACCATGGCGCTGAAGCACCTCCGGGAATATAAGCTTTGACATTTTTGTTATTTTTGATTCCTTTTCCAAATGTATCTATAAATTCACCAAAGCTTTGACCCATTTCAATTTCAAAATTTCCAGGATTATTTACGTGGCCTGACAAGCTAAAAATTCTTGTTCCAGTTGATCCTTCAACACCAAGTTTTGAATACTCTTTCCCCGAATTTTGAATTATCCAAGGAACTGAAGATATTGTTTCTACATTATTTACTAGTGTTGGTTTGTTGTATAGTCCCATTACTGCGGGAAAATAAGGTGGTTTAAGTCTTGGCTCTCCTCTTTTTCCTTCAAGTGAATTCAAAAGAGCTGTTTCTTCACCACATATATACGCTCCTGCTCCAAGATGAACTACTACATCCAAGGAAAAATTTGTTCCTAATATATTATTTCCCAAATATCCTTTTTCATATGCTTGCTCAACTGCATCCTGTACTCTTCTTGCTGGCTTAGCATACTCACCTCTTATGTAGATAAATGCTTTTTTGATGTTTGAAGCAAAGCATGTAATTATTACACCTTCAATTAGTTGGTGTGGATCTCTCTCAAGTAAAATTCTATCTTTGAATGTACCGGGTTCGGATTCATCACCATTAATTACAAGATACCTGTCCTCATTTTCTGCTAAAAAACCCCACTTTACTCCTGTTGGAAAGCCTGCTCCTCCACGACCCCTTATGTTTGAATCCTTAATCTCATTAATAACATTCTCGGGATTGTCTTCTTTTAAAACTTTTTTGAGTGCACTATAACCATTATTTTTCTCATAAATTTCAATCTGATGGCTATCTTCAGGAAATTCACGCATATGCTTTGTAAGTAATAAAGTTTCTTTCATTAGCTTTTTTCCTTAGCAGTACCGATATTTTGAAATCCCGGAACAGAATAAGATGAACCTGTATTGTCTTTAATTGCCCAGTCAAATGACTTTACACCTCCAAATTTCTCTTGAAGTTCTTCAGCTACAATTATTTCTGGTCGTTCTTCTTTGAGCCATTCACACATTTGGAGTGACTTTTCAGGTGTCAATCCTTCAACTGTTTCGTAATTAACTTGAACAGCTGGTGCTCCTCCGCAAGCACCTATGCACTCAACTTCCTCAAAAGTAAAAACCTTCTCAGTATCTGTTTCATAATTTTCTAAGCCTGTAAAGTTTTTGACAGAATCTATCACGCTTCTTGAGTCATTTATTTCGCAAGAGATTGACTTACATACACTTAATAAATACTTTCCAGTTTGCTCTTCTTTGTACATAGAGTAAAAGGATGCAACTGACTTTACTTGAACTTCTGTAATGCCAATAAGATTACTAATCTCTACAATTGAATCATTTGATATATAGCCGTCTTTTTCTTGTGCTAGATATAAAAGTGGCCCTAAAGCAGATCTTTTTTGAGGGTACATATCAATAATTTCTTTTGCTTTATCAATCAATGCTTTTTCCCAACTCATCTGTCAACATCTCCTAAAACTGGATCTAAAGAGGCTATTGCTGCAACTGCGTCTGCAATTGGACTGTCTGACATTACTACTGGTAAAGCTTGAAGATTACAGAAGGAAGGTCCTCTTACGTGCATTCTATAAGGTTTTGATGATCCGTCTGAAACAATAAAACAGCCCAACTCTCCTCTAGGAGATTCAACTGTTGTATATACTTCTCCTTCTGGAACTTTAAAGCCTTCTGTGTATATTTTAAAATGGTGGATCAAAGCTTCCATTGACTCATCAAGTCTTTTTCTTGGCGGAGGGGTTATTTTTTTATCTTGAATTTTGAATGGGCCTTTAGGCATATTTCCCATAGCTTGTTCAACAATCTTTAAACTTTCAAAAATTTCTAAAACTTTGATTCTCCACCTTGCAAAGACATCTCCTTCTTCAAAAACCGGAATATCAAACTCATATTTTTCTATACCTGAATAAGGTTGCATTTTTCTTAAATCCCATGCATATCCGCTAGCTCTAAGACTTGGACCAGTTATGCCGTATGCCAAACATTCTTCAGTCGTTAATATTCCAACATTCTTAAGTCTTCCTTGCCAAATAGGATTGTCTAAAAGCATTTCATCATAGTCTTTTAGTTTTTCAGGTATAACTTTCAATATCTTTTCAATATCTTTTTGCCAATTATCTGGTAAATCTGCTGCGACACCACCCGGTCTTATAAAGTTGTGATTCATTCTAAGACCTGTTGTCTTTTCGAAAAAATCAAGAATTAATTCTCTTTCTCTAAACCCAAAAATCATCATTGATAATGCTCCGATATCCATTCCACCAGTTGCTAGTGCCACAAGGTGTGAGGAGATTCGATTTAGTTCTGTCATTAATATTCTTATTGTTGATGCTCTATCAGGGACTTCAATATCTAATAGTTTTTCAGTCGCTAATGAAAAAACAAGTTCATTGAAAAAAGGCGAGAGATAATCCATCCTTGTAGTGTTAGTAGGTCCTTGAAAGTAATTTAACTCTTCTCCAGTCTTCTCCATTCCGGTATGAAGATACCCAATTACAGGCTGTACTCTTCTTACGACTTCACCTTCAAGTTCTACTTGTAACCTTAAGACACCATGTGTTGATGGATGCTGAGGTCCCATATTTAAAATCATTCTTTCATCATCAGAAATATCATCATCAATAAAATAGTCATCGATAACTTCTGAACCCATTTGAATTTTTGTAGTTACTTCATCTTCTTGTTCCAACATTTTTTGAGATCCTTCATCAGTTGAAGAAATGTTCCATCCACCCTCTTCTGAATTTGTAGCCCAGAAGTCTACATCTTTTACAGTATCTTTATTTTCTTCCATCATTAATCAACCTTTGGTGCATTTTTGAATTGAACTGGTATTCTTCCTGTTCCATAATCTTTTCTCAAAGGGTGTCCAACCCAATCATCAGGCATAAGAATTCTTGTTAAATCAGGATGGTTTTCAAAATTAATTCCAAACATATCAAATACTTCTCTTTCATAAAAGTTTGCACTTGGATAAAGACTTGTAATTGAAGGAATTGTTAACTCATCATTTAATTTGACTTTGATAGAAATTCTTTTGTTTTTTGAAACGGAGAGAAAGTTTACAACTACTTCAAACCTAGGTTCTTTTTTTCTAAACCAATCTATAGCAGTTAAATCAACCATCATTTCATATCCATCATTTTTCAACTCTTCAACTTTTTGAAAATAATCTTCAATTGATATATCTAGATTTTCTTTCATTATCTATTTATCTCTCTATCCATAATTTTTTGATGAAGTGTTAAGATTCCATGCATTAATGACTGGGGTCCGGGTGGACATCCAGGTACATATATGTCTACAGGAACTATGTGGTCAACACCTTGTACAAGAGCATAGTTATTAAACATCCCACCAGTTGAAGAGCAAGCACCCATTGCTATTAGAATACCTCCATTCCATATCTTGCCAAGTCGTATTTTGCAGATCCTGCAGCCATCATTTCAATAGCGCAGCATGCAAGTCCAAAAGTAACAGGCCACATGGATTGCGTTCTTGACCAACGGACCGCTTTATCAATAGTTGTTGTGAAAATATTATCAGGAGAAAACATTATTCATTAACTCCTTCATAGTTAGAAACTGGATCATGATATCTTTGTCTTCTTGGAACATTCCAATCAAGAACATTTCTTTTCCAGACATAATAAAGTGTCTCAAGTACAAAGAATGTGAATATGAAAATAACAACTATTCCGTACCAGCCAAGTTGCTCAAATCGGGTTGCCCACGCTAAAAGAAATATTATTTCAATATCAAAAACAATATACAACATAGCGACCATATAAAACTTGACTGGAAATCTCTGTGAGGGCTCTTCTTCGGGGAAAATACCAGACTCATAAGGTGTTAATTTTTCAGGTGTAGGATTTTTTGGTGATAAAAGATAGCTGACACCAAGTGAAGCAATTGCAAAACCAATACCAATAAATAGCATTACCAAAATTGGTAACCAATTAATCACATTCCCTCCCTATTTGTGAAATATTTCACAATGTACTACTTCATTTTAGTACTGATTTTGCTTTTTGTTATAGGGAAAAGGCTGGAGATTTACTGAAAAACCTTACTGTTCTAAAGGGTAAAATGAATTTAAAAGCTAGCGAAAAAGTCTCTTTAATCGTCAATCTTGCCTCATCAAACAAGAGCTCAACAACAAAATTAATAGTGTTTTTATCAACTGATGCAATTTTAAGTAATCTCTTTGTCATAAATGGACTTTGCAAAACTAGTCGAGCAACCGTACAGCTCAGAAAATGTAATCCAAATCTTTTATTTAAGGCTCTTTCATATTTATTTAAATTATTATTTAAATTATTTTCTTTGTTGGAATTTAATGAACCGAATGTTTCTTTTGCAAGTAAATATCCTGCTTCCATGCCGTAAAAAATACCTTCTCCACTCATGGGGTTGATCATTGAACCGGCATCTCCGACAAGAGCTACTTTATCATGCGCAAGCTTTGGTCTGGAGGATGCAAATGGAAGCATATAACTTTTTTCCATCCTTAAGTTATCAACAATTACTCCTTTGGATTCCAATGTACTTATAAAGCTATCAAGCATTTCATTAATATCCATTTTGTCTTTTTTAAATAAATTTAATGGCATACCAATACCAATATTTATTAAATTACCTTTACTAGGAAACGCCCAAGCATAACCTTTTAATGCTGAAACATTAATTTCAAACATAAGTGTTCTTTCTTTAAAAATTTCTAAATAATTTGGACTGTCAATATAGGCTCTTATAGCAATTGCTTTGTGTATGTCACTATTTTGTTTTAAATCTAAACTTTTTCTAACTCTTGAATTTGCACCATCTGCACCTACCAACAATTTTGTGAATAAGAAGTTTTTTTCTTTATCACTATTTTCGATCTCTACTTTTAAAATATCTTCATTTTCAGTTTGTTCATAATCTATATACCTAACACCCTCATATGAATGTACATTGAGATTTTTTGCAATTTCAAAAATTCTATTATCGAGTTCATATCTTGGGATAACGTAAACAACAGAATCATCTTTGTTTTTAACTTTTGGTATATAATTTTGGATTCCAATATTATCGGGGCCAAATAAAGATGTTGAGATAACCTCGGGTTCACCGTCAAGTATGTGTTCATTATTAAATCTTTTTAAAGCATTAATTACCCCAGGACCAATTGCATCACCACAAGATTTATCTCTTGGAAAAATAGCTTTGTCAATAATTCCAACTTTTAAATCAGGATTTAAATTTTTGTAAGAAATTGCAGTATTAGATCCAGAGGGGCCTGCCCCTACAATTAAAACATCGAATATTTCCTTATTTTTCATGATTTATGACCTAAAAATACCTTATTTATTAATAAATCATAAATTTAAGTAAAAATAAAATATTTTTAATGTAATTTACCTTATTTTTATATTGTTATTAGATTGTGCATTAGTGAAAGAAAATAGCAATATACCACCAGCAACAGTAAAGAGGTTACCTCTATATCTTCAATGCTTAGAACAAATTGATGACCAAAATATTGGAATTTCTTCAAAAAAATTAGCAGAAATTGCAAAAGTAAATGATGCTCAAGTTCGTAGAGATTTATCATATTTGGGCACACTAGGAACTAGAGGTGTCGGATATGATATTTCAACATTGAGAAATCAGATTCAATTAGAACTTGGTCTAGTTGAAGGATGGAGCGCTGTAATAGTTGGAGTTGGTAACCTCGGATCAGCACTTGCACATTATGGAGGATTTCAAGAACGAGGATTTGGTGTTGTCGGATTATTTGATGACGATCCAAAAAAAATCAATAAACAAATAGCTGGCCTTGTAGTTAAACCCACATCTGATATTAAAAATGTTTGTGAAAAGTACAATGTTGCAATTGGCATTATTGCAACACCTGGGAAAGTTGCTCAAGAGATTGCAGATCAGTTAGTTGACTGTGGAGTAAAGTCAATTTTAAATTTCGCTCCAGTATTGTTAAAAAATATTCCGGATGTTCAAATTAGATCTGTCGACCTCTCACAAGAATTACAAATACTAAGTTACTACTTAGAAAGACCTGTTCTTAAAGCTGTCAAATAATTTATTTCTGATAAATATATCCAAGTAAAGATCTAAATAGCAAACTAACATTTAAACCAATCCAAAGTGTTGATATTGTATTCTGTGTTCTTAATAAATAAGCGCAAACTAAAAATCCAGAAACTGAAGAAGCCACAGTTAGAAAAGAAAATTCTTTAGCCCTATCAAGTCCTAGAAGAACTCCGTCCCAAAGAAATGCGTAACAACCTATAAATAATGGTTTGGCACAATGATGCTGAAATTCCAAAAAATAAAACAGTTATTAATGCAAGGAAGAAAGATATCGCTGTGGTTACCGACACAAGTTCTTTTTGTAAAACGGATTTTTGGTATTTTTCTTTTTTTGAAACAAGTTCAGAGATTAATGTTTGAGAAGCAATCGCAATTGCATCAACAAAAATATAACCTACTGACCATAACTGAAGCAAGATGTGTTGCAAGGCTATTTCCTGCATAGACATTAGGGAAGCTCTATTTCTTATATATGCCATGAACAAGGTAAGAAATAATGACCTAATCAAAATATATGCTCCGACGCTAAAAAATTTTTTTCGTAAACTAGGCTTGTCTATTTGCTCTTCAGTGGATGGAATATCACTTAATTGTTTTTTTAGAATAATTGTTGAATAAATAGAAGCACAAAAAAAGGCAAGAGAACTGGCAAACCCGATTCCGCCTGCACCAAAACCTAGAAATAGTCCAAAAAATAAGCTAAAACATATATTTGAGATTGATACTATTAATGCACTATAAAAAGTAATTTTCGCGTACTTCAAACCTCTAAGTACTGCAGTGGAGTGCATATTTACCAAATAAAATGGTAGCCCAATACATCTAAAGATTAGATAATCAGAAGAAAGTAGCTGTATATTTGGAGTAGGTTGAAAAGTCGAAATTAAATAACCATTACTTACATACAAAATTAAAAATGAACCTAAACCCAGCAATATCGATACATTTCTTCCAAACTTTATAAAATAATTTAATTTATTGATTTCATTTTTGGTATTAAGAGAGGAAACAAGTGGTGTTGTTCCATATGCTAGAAAGATAAAAACCCAAATAAAAACAAAATAAATCGTTTCTCCAATACCAATTGCAGATAGCGTGTCTAAATTTATAACACTAGCAATCTTTGAATCAATTAGACCAACTATGGGTTCCAAGGCTAGCCACAAAAAAATAGGATACGAATTAATCCAAATATCTTTTCTGACTGTATTAACCATTGAAATTATCAGCTTTTAATAGACCCCAAATCATAATCTGCTTATGAGCTTCAATACCTAAATCTTGAGGAGTAATAACTTTTTCGAATTTGTAAATTGTTTTGATAAAATTATTCAATAATTGAGTTGGAGTTTGTGCTTGCTCAGAAAATGGAAGATTGAACTCATTAATTAATATACTTTCTAACTCTTGAAAATCTATATCATTCATTTTGATGTTCTCATTTTTTAAATATTGTTTTAGACCTTTACAAAGAGTTTTTGCAAAAGAGGTTATTTCTAAATTTGTCATGCAAATATTTGAACAATAATTAAACCATTTGGACCAGACACTATTCCAAGACCAATACGTTTAAATTCATTATCTACTATTGTCGCTCTATGTGATTCAGAATTCATTAGGCTCTGATGACCAGAATAAATTGTTGATGCCATTGCTAAATTTTCGCCAATAAATTTTGGTGGTGGATAACCTACTTCTAAAAGTCTTTCAGTAACTAAGTATCCATTGTTTGGATCTTTGTGACACCAGAAACCCTCTGTATACATTTTTTTTGCGTAATTTTCTGCAATATTCGATAATGTTTGAGAGAACTCCAATGGATCAGAATTTACATTTATTCTTTCGATATTAACCATTTCAAATAACTCATTAGTTTCACTTGTTTTGGAAATTAATTTTGATTGAGTAAAAGAAGGGATTTCAAGACATCCTGATTCATCTAACGAAATAGAGGTGCTGCCTGTAAGTTCCTTAATTCTTGAAGTAACTTTTAATAAATCTGTTCCTGTAATGACTTCGAGTGTTTGTTGAGGTACTCCTTCAGAATTCAGATAAAACGATACAATATTTGACTGATCAATATTTTCTTGTACATATCTTGGTAAGGAAAGAAGAGATAAAATTGTAAACATAAATGTAAGAGCTAAATTGCTCAAAACAATAGAAGTAATGCTTCCCAATAACTTATTTCCTATATCTTTTTTAGATCCCTCCCTATAAATTAAATTTTGAAAAATTGAACTTAATGTCAAGATTGTAATGAATATTGCGACACCTGCAAAAATTTGTGAAGTTTGTTGGTTAGAATTTAGCCAGCCACTTATGTATTCACCAATCGAAAAGGAATAAGTGAAGCTTAAATAGATTGATATAAGAAAAGCTATCAAATAATAAATTATTAATACAGAGCCTTTTTTCCATCCGAAATAAATAAGATAAACAATAAAGATATATATGAATATGTCTAAATAATCTAAATTATTAAGAAAAGTTAACAAATTTTCTAAATTTTCAACCATTTTTTTAAATTTTTTGCTTCTGCTATTGAAGAGTACACAAATTACGCTATTGTTGTTATACATTCCTACAAATATGTAGGAATTTTTTAATTTCAGTGACTGAAAGGAAATTATATGAAAAATCGCAAAGCTTTAGCTTTGATTGCGGTTTTAGCGTTAGTAATAGCTGCATGTGGTGGTTCCGATGGTGGTTCTGATGATGCTGTTGAAGAAGTAGTTGAAACTACTGAAGCTCCAGCTGAAGAAGCTCCAACTACTACTGCTGCTCCTGAGCCTGCGGGTGACCCACTTGTATTGGCATCATTAATGCCATTATCAGGTGACTTAGCTGCACTTGGACCTGGTATTGCACTAGGAGCTGCTCTCGCTGTACAGCAAATCAACGCTGCTGGCGGTATAAATGGAGTCCCTGTCGAACTTATTGAAGGTGACAGTGGATGCGATGGTGCGATTGCCCTCGACAGTCTTACTGAAGCAATAGCTGGAGGAGCACAAGGGGTTATGGGTGCTGCATGTAGTGGTACTTCCCTTGCTATATTAGACACAGCTATAGCTGCAGAAGTTGTTATGGTATCCCCATCAAATACAAGTCCTCAATTTACCAAAATGGATAAAAAAGGATTTTATGCAAGAACCGCTCCATCAGATCTATTACAAGGTGATGTACTTGCATCATTATTGTTAGAAGATGGAGTTGAATCAATCTCAATCATTTCAAGAGCAGACGCTTATGGTAGAGGTTTAGCAGAAGCTACTGCATCAGCATTTGAAGCTGGTGGAGGAGTTATAAAAAATATTGTTTATCATGCTCCTGATGCAACAGAATTTAACTCCGAAGTAACAGCTGTAGGAAAAGGTTCACCTGACGCAATTGTCGGTATTCTTTTCCCTGCTACTGGTTGTGGAGTTCTTCAACCTGCATTTGAGCAAGGCCTTCTTGATACACCTTGGTACATGACCGATGGTGTTAAAGATGCTGGTCTTGCATCACTTTGTAACTTAGGAACTGCACTTGACGGAATGAAAGGTACAGCACCTGGATCTGCTGCTGGAGAAGCATTTGATGCTTTCTCAGCTGCATATGCAGAAGTAAGCGCAGATGGCGCTGGAACCTTTATTTTCGCTCCTCAAGCATATGATGCTGTCATGTTAATGGCAATATCAGCTGCTGCTAATGGTGTTACAGGACCAGAAATTGCTTCTGGACTTGTTGCTGCATCATCAGGTGGAGAAAAATGTATCGGAGTTGCTTGTATTGAACTTGCAGCTAACGGTGTAGATGTTGACTATGTTGGAGCATCTGGCGAAATTGAATTAAATGAAGCTGGAGATCCTACAGCAGCAACATATGATATTTGGACAACAGAGGGTGATACAAACCCAGTCTTAAAATCAGTAGATTTTGGTTCTTAAAATTTACAATTAATAAAAAAGGCCTGCCAAGTGCAGGCCTTTTTTTATAGTTTTCCTAAATATAAGTCCACGACACGCGGATCATTCAAAAGCTCTTGACCTTTGCCCTGATAAGCATTTCTTCCTTGATCTAAAACATAACCACGATCACTAAAATTTAATGCCCTTTTGGCATTTTGTTCTACCAAAAGAATTGCGACCCCTTTTGAATTTATCTCTTTAACTATTTCAAATACTTCCTTAATTGCAACCGGTGAAAGACCTGCTGATGGTTCGTCTAATAGTAGAATCTTTGGAGAAGTAGTTAATGCTCTTGCTAGAGCGAGTATTTGTCTCTGTCCGCCAGATAAATTTCCAGCTTTGTCTTTTCTTCTTTCTTTTAACATGGGAAAATCATCAAATATTTTTGTTATTGATTGCTTAATATTTGTATCTATAGTCCAAGAGCCAATTTCTAAATTTTCTTCAATTGTTAAGGATGGAAATACATTTTCAACCTGAGGGACATAGCCAACTCCCTCTTTAACAATTTGATGAGTAGGAGTATTGGTTTTTTCGACACCATCTATAAAAAATCGTCCACCTGAAATATTAATTATTCCCATAATCGCTTTAAGTAATGTTGATTTTCCTGCTCCATTAGGACCAATAATTGATACTATTTCTTTTTCGTTTATGATCATGTCAATGCCCTGAAGTATATTTAAACCCTTTACATATCCTGCTGCGATTCCATTACATTCAATCACTGTTTTATTCATTTTCGGATCCTAAATATGCTTCGATTACTTTTTCATCAGTTCTTATATTTTCTGGAGTACTATCAGCAATAACTTTTCCCTCAGCTAATACTATGACCCGTTCAGAGATTTTCATTACTGCTTCGATATTGTGCTCAACCATTAATATCGAAATTCCTTTTCCTGCAAGATTTACAATAATTTGAAGTATTTCTTCTGCAAGTTTTGGATTTACTCCAGCAAGTGGTTCATCCAATAATAAAACACTTGGATTATTTATTATTGATCTACCAAGTTCTAATAACTTTTTTTGACCTCCGGACATTTCTCGTGCATAAGAATTTGCCATATGATCAATATTTAATTCTTTCATAATTTCAAATGATTTGTCTCTAATTTTATTTTCAGTCGTTTTTTGACTTGGTAATTTAGCTATGGAT
>LUMS01001059.1_pt1 | contig 13390 bp, 18 predicted proteins | sample 729711 | NCBI WGS metagenome assembly LUMS01 (sample SAMN03860298, study PRJNA289734) | marine metagenome | biome: seawater column; feature: ocean; material: water; isolation source: Red Sea water column Station 192 - depth 25m | place: Saudi Arabia: Red Sea | collected 2011-10-15 | depth 25 m | reverse complement strand
TCGACGTCGCGCAGGAGGTGCGCCGGACGACGCCGTTCGTCCCGCTGCTCGCCGCTCGCGCCGGGCGGGACACCCGATGGGGCGACGTGAAGGTGCCGGCAGGCACCCTGGTCGTGCTCGACGTGTGGGGAACGGACCACGACCCGCGCAGCTGGGCGCGGCCCGAGGTCTTCGACCCGCTCCGGTACGCCAGGGAGCGGGTCACCGCCGTCAACCTCGTGCCGCAGGGCGGGGGCTCCCGGGAGCGCGGCCACCGGTGTCCTGGCGAGGACCTGACGCTCGCCTACCTCAGCGTCATGCTGCCCGAGCTGGCCCGTTCAGGTGCCGTCGTGCACGAGGGCCGTGTCTCGCTGCGACGGATGCCGCCGCGCCCGCAGTGCCGGGCACGGGTCGAGCAACGCCGCTAGGCCGTCGGCCAGCCCTCGCGAGGCTCCCGGACGTCCTGGCGGTACTCCTCGGCCAGCCAGCGCAGCGCCTCCTGGTGTGCGTGGTCGTCGTCGGAGGCCACCGCGCCGCCGGCGAGACTGACCCGGAAGTCGTGCGCGTACGCGCTCGCGGCGGTCATCGCGACGCACGCCTGCGTGGCGACGCCGGCGAGCAGGAGCCGGTCCACGTCGTGGGCCCGCAGCACCTCGAGCAGCTCGGTGTCGAGGAAGGCGTCGTCACGACGCTTGGTCACCAGGATCGTGTCGACGTCCGCCAGCTCGGAGACCGGCCCCGCACCGTCGGTGCCCTCGAGGGCGACGGGACTGTCGTCGTCGCGCATGTTCAGCGCCCAGGTGGCCGGGTCCCGCGGCAGCACCGTGCGGACCTCGACGACGGGCGCAGCGTGTCGACGCGCCTGACCGACCCACCAGTGCACGGCCGCCAGCAGCCCGGCGCGACGTCGGGCGAGGCCCGGCGTGGAGAGGAAGTCCTCCTGCAGGTCGATCAGCACGAGGGCGGTGCTGCTGGGCCTGGGCGTGCTGGGCCCGGTGGTGCTGGGCTCGGAACTGCTGGGGTCGGTCTCGGGGGTCGTGGGGGTGGTCACGCCGTCGTCGTACCCACGTCGTCAGCCTGCATGCCACGGACCTCGCCGGGTACGAGGAGGGTCGCGACACCCGACGGACGGAGCAGTCATGACGGCACGGACGAGCTGGCACACCGAGGCGAGCCTCGCACCGACGACACGGACCACCCTCGGCGGCATCGTCGACGACATCGTCATCGGTGGCGGTGTCGTCGGCCTGAGCGCGGCCGTCGAGCTCGCGCGCCACGGACGGCGGGTGGTGCTCGTCGAGGCGCACCCGACGTTGGGCGCCGGCACGTCCGGACGGTCGACGGGCAAGCTCAGCCTGCTCCAGGGCACGCGTCTCTCGACGATCGCGACCCACCACGGGCCGGCGACGAGCGCGCGGTACGTCGAGGCCTGCCGGGAGGCGCAGACGTGGGTCGAGCAGCTGCTCGACCACTGGGACGTCGACGTGCAGCACCGCCCTGCGGTCACCTGGGCGTCGGACGGCGACCGGACGTCCGACACGCGAGCCGAGAACGCGGCCGCCCGGCGCGCAGGACTGCCCGCGCGAGCCCCTGCGTCACGCTCGAGGGCGGTGAGGAGCTGAGGGCCGCTCACGTGCTCGTCGCCACCGGCATCCCCGTGCTCGACCGGACGGCCGCCTTCGCGACGGTCAAGCCGCACCGCTCGTACGTCGTCGCCTTCGAGACGAGCGAGGAGGCACTGCCGATGGCGGTGTCGGTCGGGTCGCCGTCGTGGACGGTGCGTGGGGTGCCGCGACCGGGGCGGGCGCCGCTCGCGCTCGTCGGGGGCCACGGCCACGTGGTGGGCCGCTCCGGACCCGCAGGGCGTCACCTCGAGGCGGTGCGCCAGTGGGCCCGCGAGCACCTCGACGTCGGCGCCGAGGTCGCCGCCTGGTCGGCACAGGACTACCTGACGCCCGACGAGGTGCCCATCGCCGGACGGGCCCCAGGACGGGCCCCGGTCCACGTGGTCACGGGTCTCGGAGGATGGGGTCTCCTGGCCGGGGTGGCGGGCGCGCGAGCGGTCGCCGCGGCGGTCGCGCAGGGCCGCCGGCTCCCGCTGGTGCCGCCCGGTCGGCTCACGGGACCACGCTCGATGACGTCGCTGGCCCAGTGGAACGCCGCGGTCGGCGGGCACCTGGCGTCGGGCTGGCTCGGCGCCCTCGCACGCGCGGGCGAGGTGCCGGGGGAGAGCCAGGGCGTCGTCACGCGGGGCCGGCCGCCGGTGGCCACCTCGACGGTGGACGGGTGCGTCCGCTCGGTCTCCGGCGTCTGCCCGCACCTGGGCGGCGTGGTGCGCTGGAACGACGTCGAGCAGACGTGGGACTGCCCCCTGCACGGGTCGCGGTTCGAGCCCGACGGGACGCTCGTCGAGGGTCCGGCGACACGCGGCCTCGGTCCCGCGTCGGCGCCCCGTCCCGCGCCGTGACGCGCGTCCTACGGCTCGTCGACGTCGGGTCCGTCGGGGTCGCGTGAGGTGCGGCGGTCCGTCGCGGCCTTGGCCTTCAGGGTCGTGACGACGCGCGAGGCGGCCGCGGGGCGCGGGGGAGCACGTCCTGGTCGACCAGCACGATCACGACGATCGCCGCCACGACCAGCACGGCGATGCCCAGCACGGCCCAGCGCCAGGCGCCGACGCCGGTCTCCGAGCCGCCCGTCCGCATCGGGGGGTTGTACCAGGGTCGACGGGTGCTTCCGCTCCAGTCGTCGTCGGGCTGGTCGTCCATGGCGGCCTCCTCGGTCGGGGTCGCGGGGTGAGTACCCCGGCGGGGCCGGGACGTGCAGGCGACCGCCTCAGTCGTCGATGCCGTGCGCGCGCATGACGAACAGCAGCGTCGTGCCCACCGTGCCGAGGACGGCGAGGGTGAGGAACAGGTAGCCCCAAGGCTGTGTCAGCGGGCCGTAGCGGACGACGGCGGAGCCGGCGAGGCCGGCGACGGCGAGCGCCAGGGGCGCGGACACGCCCAGGACCCACCGGAGACGGGGTGATGGCACGAGGACCTCCAGACATGAGGGTGCGGACCCGCCAGGGGGACGGGCCCGCACCGTTCGGGGCCCGCCAGGGGGACGAGCCCGTGCTGGTCGAGTACCCGGCTCGTGCGAGGTCATGCGTCGACGTGCCGCCGGCGGGTGCCGCCCGGCGCCCGGTCCGCCTACGATCGACGCATGTCCGTCCGTGCCTGCGCCAGCGTTGCCGCCGTGGCAGCTGCCACGGCGACGGCCGCGCTCGTCGCGGGATGTACCAGCCCCGAGCAGCCGGGCGGCGGCGAGTCGTTCTCCGCCGCGACGCTGCCGAGGCTGGAGGCCGCGCCGGCGCAGGAGGAGGGCCGTCCGCTGCTGGTCTCGGAGCACGACTACTGCGGCGGGGCGGCCTGGATCCCGGAGCTCGACCGCGGTGACGTCGTCGAGCTGGACGGCCCCGGTGTCGACGCCGGTCTCTACCGGGTCGACCTCGTCGACCGGCACCAGCGTCGCGACGTGTTCGTGCGCGACCTGCGCCCGAGTGCAGACGTCGTGCTGCAGACCTGCGTGTCGCAGACCCAGCTCGTGCTCGTGGCCCTGTCCAAGGTCCCCGACCGGGGCGTCTGAGAGCACTTTCTCGCGGGTTTGGTCACCCTTGCCGGACTAGTTCGCCTACGGTGACGATGTCCGGAGGAGGGCACGATGACCCATGACGAGCGCGGCGCGACCGCGGTGGAGTACGCGTTGCTGGCGGTGTTCATCGCCGCGGTGATCGCTGCGACCGTGGGCATCTTCGGCCAGGACGTGCTCGAGCTGTTCGAGCGCGTGCCCCCGTTCTGAGACCTGCGCCACACCATGCATGTGACGAACGCCATAGTCCGACCGAACTAAGAAGAGATGGCCCGTAACTCGCATGACAAACAGGACTTTCGGACTTAACTTTTTTCTCAGGGAGCGTCACCAACAGGGGTGACGGAGCAATCGGGGAACCGGGGCTCGAAACATCTGAGGGAGTTACATCATGTACGCACTGTCGACCATCCTGGCCTACATCGCCACCGCCAAGGACCGCCGTGACGAGAAGGGTGCGACCGCCGTCGAGTACGGCCTGCTGGTCGCCCTGATCGCCGCCGTGATCATCGCCGCCGTGGTCCTGCTCGGCGGCAAGATCAACGACGCCTTCGGCGTGATCAACACGAAGCTCGGTGGCGGGACGACCCCGACCACGACCACGCCGTGATCTCGTGAGCGAGGCGACGCCGCGAGCTCGGGCTCGCGGCGTCGACGCCGCACCGCGGACGTCCTGGAGAGCCTGAGGCCTCCACGGCGTTCCCGCCGCCCACCGGAGAGGGAGCCCGGAGGGCGGCACATCAGGCAACAGGGTGAGGGACCGTCCCGCGACGGGGTGCAGCAGCATCTCGGGGCGTCCTGTCGTGATCCCCACCGCCCCCGCGTCCCGGGGTCAAGGGACGCACGCTTCACGGGAACAGGGAGATTGTCGTGAACAAGCAACGACTGGCCATCGGCGCTGCGGTGCTGCTGGCGGTGCTCGGCTTCGCCGCGCTCGTCGTCTACGCGCAGGGCGCCGACGACCGCGCCTTCGAGGGCACCGAGCGCACCACGGTGCTGCGGGTCACCCAGGAGGTGGCCACCAAGACGCCGGCGAGCGAGCTCGCGAAGAGCGTCGAGACCGTCGAGCTGCCGAAGGCTGCGGTGGTGCCCGGTGCCCTCACCGACCTCTCGGACGTCGAGGGCGAGGTGACCCAGGGCGTGCTCGTCCCCGGTGACCAGCTCACGGCGGCCAAGTTCGCCGCGCCCGACGACGTGAAGGGCGACACCGCAGTGCCGAAGGGCATGCAGGAGCTCGCCATCCAGCTCGAGGGTCAGCGCATCGTGGGAGGTGCACTGGCCCCGGGTGACCTGGTGGGCGTCCTGGCCAGCTACGAGGGACGGACGGCCAACGCGGCCAACCGCGTCCGCGTCCTCGCCGTCTCCGCGGGCGTCGGCGACGCGCAGGTAGCGTCCGGCGGGCGCCATGAGTCTCGTGCTGATCGTCGGCGGCGACGACGAGCTCGCCGGGCGGGTCGAGGCGACCATCGGTCATCAGTGCGTCGCGCTCGGTGCTGACGCCATGCAGGGCGACTCCTCCAGCTTCCTGCGCGGGCTCGACCCGACCGTGATCCCCGACGCGATGATCCTCACCGCGGCCGTGCCGCTGCAGGCCTCCATGGCCCTGGCGCGTGAGGTCGCTGCGGTCCGACCCGACGTCGACCTCGTGCTCGTCGCGGCCACCGAGAAGGAGGTCATGCTCGAGGCGATGCGCTCGGGCATCCGCGACGTCGCACCGAGCATCGACGACCCCAACCTGCTCGCGGGTCTGCGAGCACGGCTCGACGCGCGCACGCCGGCGACGGCGGGCGACCCGCTCAAGCTGGCCAGGCCCACGGCGCCCGTCGACTTCCGGTCGCGCACGTTGACCGTGCTCTCGCCCAAGGGCGGGGTCGGCAAGACCAGCATCGCCACCAACCTGGCCGTCGCGCTGGCGCAGCAGTCGCCCATGGAGGTCGTGCTCGTCGACCTCGACCTGCAGTTCGGCGACGTGTCGACGGTGCTCGACCTGCGGCCGAGCCACACGCTCGAGGACGCGTTCGGGCCGGGCGCTCGCGACAACCTGCTGCTCAAGACCTACCTGACGGTGCATACGGCCGGGTTCTTCGTGCTGTGCGGCGCGGAGTCGCCGGCCGCGAACGACCACGTGACCTCCGAGCAGGTCACCGCCCTGGTGCGTCAACTGCAGGAGCAGTTCCGCTACGTCGTCGTCGACACCGCGGCCGGGCTCGACGAGGCGACCCTCGGGGCGCTCGAGGCGAGCGACGACGCGGTCCTGGTCAGCACGATGGACATCGCCTGCCTGCGGAGCGTGCGCAAGGAGGTCGAGCTGCTGAGCGAGCTGGCGATCCTGCCGGCGTCGCGTCACGTGGTGCTGAACTTCGCGGACAAGCAGTCCGGGCTCAAGGTCAAGGACGTCGAGGCGATGCTCGGCCTCCCGGTCGACGTGGTCATGCCGCGCGCGAAGGAGGTGCCGGTCGCTTCCAACAAGGGTGTCCCGCTGGTCGTCAGCAGCCGGTCGAACCCGTTCGTGAAGTCGGTCAAGGCTCTGGCCAAGAAGGTCTACGACCGGGCCCGGGCCGCCGAGGGCAAGCCGGGCCACAAGCGGCTGGAGGTGGCCTGACATGCGGTTGAGCGACCGGCTCGCCAGCGCCCGGGAGGCCAGCACGTTCACCAGCGCCGTCGTGGAGACGGAGGAGCTGGAGGACGTCGACGGCTCGGGTGCGCTCGGCGACGCGTACGCGTCGATGAAGGCGCGGGCGTCCGAGGCCCTCATGGGGCGCATCGGCGCCCGCATCAACGACCCGAGCCTCACCGAGGACCAGCTGCACGCCTTCGTGCGGGAGGAGCTCACGTCGGTCATCGAGGGCGACCAGCAGCTGCTGCTCACCTCCGACGAGCGGCGTCGGCTGGTGCGCGACGTCGAGGACGACGCGCTGGGCCTCGGCCCGCTGGAGCGGATGCTCGAGGACGACAGCATCAGCGAGATCATGGTGAACCGGTACGACCAGGTGTACGTCGAGCGGCGCGGGCGGCTCACGCAGGTGACGGCGCGCTTCGCCTCCGAGGACCACCTGCGTCGGGTCATCGAGCGCATCGTCAGCAAGGTCGGCCGTCGCATCGACGAGTCGTCGCCGCTCGTGGACGCCCGGCTGGCCGACGGGTCCCGCGTGAACGCCGTGATCCCGCCGTTGGCGGTCGACGGGTCGTCGCTGACCATCCGCAAGTTCAGCAAGGACCCGTTCACGGTCACCGACCTCATCGGGTTCGGCAGCATGACCGAGCAGATGGCCCACCTCCTGCAGGCCTGTGTCCAGGCCAAGCTGAACATCCTGGTCAGCGGCGGTACCGGCACCGGAAAGACGACGCTGCTCAACGTGCTGAGCCGTTTCATCCCGGCCGGCGAGCGCATCGTCACCATCGAGGACGCGGTCGAGCTCAACCTGCAGCAGCCGCACGTGGTGCGCATGGAGGCCCGGCCGGCGAACATCGAGGGCCAGGGCGAGGTGACCATCCGCGACCTGGTGCGCAACTCGTTGCGCATGCGACCCGATCGCATCGTGGTCGGTGAGTGTCGAGGCGGCGAGGCCCTCGACATGCTGCAGGCGATGAACACGGGCCACGACGGCTCGTTGTCGACCCTGCACGCGAACTCCCCGCGCGACGCGATGTCGCGCCTGGAGACGCTCGTGCTGATGGCCGGCATGGACCTGCCCCTGCGCGCGATCCGCGAGCAGGCGGCCAGCGCGGTCGACCTGATCGTGCAGATCCAGCGGCTCCGCGACGGGTCGCGACGTGTCGTGAACGTGACCGAGGTGATGGGCCTGGAGGGCGATACGGTCGTGCTGCAGGACATCTTCACCTTCGACTTCGCTGCCGGCGTGGACGAGCACGGACGGTTCCGCGGCAACGCGGTGCCGACCGGCATCCGGCCGCGGTTCAGCGAGCGCTTCGCCGACCACGGCATCGCGTTCGACCTGGACAACCTGGTCCGCCAGGGAAGGGTGGGGTGAGCGCGATGCTGGTGATCGGTGCGGTGCTGGTGATCGGGTCGCTCGTGTGCGCCTACCTCGCGGTCGTCGGAGTGCCGGAGACGCGCGGGACGCGTGGGCGGGTGGCCGCCTACGCCGTGACGGAGCAGAAGCCGCTGTTGCGCCGGGCCAACGATGGGGCCGTCGAGGCCGTCGAGAAGCTGCTGAGCCGACGCGGCTGGCGGCCGTTCTCGGCCGAGGAGCTCGAACTCGCCGGTGTGCGCCGCTCGGTCGCCTCGCTGGTCGTGACCGTGCTCGTGCTGGGAGGGGCCACCTTCTTCGGGCTCGTGATCCTGCAGCTGCCGGTCGTCGCGGCCTTCCTCCTGTCGCTGCTGGTCCCGGTCGCGGCCAAGGTCGGCGTCCGCGTCAAGGTCGCGCGGCGGCGCAAGCGGTTCGCCAGCCAGCTGGCGCCGCTGCTGCAGATGATGGCGTCGTCGCTGCGCGCGGGCCAGAGCCTGCCGCGTGCGATGGACGCGGCCTCCCACGACGCAGAGGCGCCGATGTCGGAGGAGCTGTCGCGGGTCGTCAACGAGTACCGCATCGGGCGCGACCTGGTGGACGCGATGGAGGACGTGGCCGACCGCATGCAGTCCGAGGACTTCCAGTGGATCGCGCAGGCCATCGAGTCCCAGCGCGAGACCGGCGGCAACCTCAACGAGATCCTCGACCAAGTGGCCGAGACCATCCGCGAGCGGCACCACGTGCGTGAGCAGGTGATGGCGCTGTCGGCCGAGGGCCGGCTCTCCGCCTACATCCTCATGGGGCTCCCCGTGGGTGTCGGGATCTACTACTCGATGGTCGCGTCGACCCAGATGAGCGTCTTCGCGGACGTGTTCATCGGCAAGGTGATCATGGTGGTGTGCGGGCTGATGTACGTGCTCGGTGGGTTCTGGATGCGTTCCATCGTCCGGATCGAGTTCTGACATGGTGATGCTCGCAGCCTTCCTGCTCGTCTGCTCCCTCCTGCTCCTCCTCATGGGCACCGGAGCCGTCGCCACGCCCGGCGGGGGCGGGGTGCGCAAGCGCGCCCGCAGCCTGTCGGCGGCGGCCGAGGCGGCTTCCGACACCGGCGTGGTGAAGGTCGACCGCACCCGTGCGGACCTCTGGGAGCGGTTCACGCCCAGCTCGACCCTGCGCCGTCTCGAGCGGAACCTGGTGCTGGCGGGTCACCCCGAGGGGTGGACGCGCGAACGCGTGGTGCTGATGAAGCCGGCGACCGCGGTCCTCGGCCTGCTCTTCGGCGCGCTGCTCGTGAGCAAGACCAGCAACCCGCTCATGCCGCTCGTCGCCCTCGGCATCATCGGCTTCTGCTACATGGTCCCGGACCTGCTGGTCTACAACCAGGCCACCAAACGACAGGCCGAGATCCAGAAGCGGCTGCCGGACATGCTCGACCAGATCGTCATCTCGCTCGAGGCAGGCGTCGGGTTCGAGGCGGCGCTGTCGAAGGCGGCGGAGCGGGGGACCGGCCCGCTCGCCGAGGAGGCGTCGCGGCTCATGCAGGACATGAGCCTGGGCATGGCGCGAAGGGAGGCCTACCTGGCCCTCGCCGAGCGCACGTCGGTCGACGAGCTCAGGACGTTCTGCAAGGCCGTCGTGCAGGCCGAGGAGTTCGGCGTCTCCGTGGCGTCCGTCGTCCGCAGCCAGGCGCAGGAGATGCGGCTCAGCCGCCGCCGCCGGGCGGAGGCCAGGGCTCAGCAGGTGCCGGTGAAGATCCTCATTCCCCTAATGACCTGCATCCTGCCCGTGCTGTTCGCGATCGTCATGGGTCCTGCCATCGTCTACGCCTACGCCATCAACTGACGCCGCACCCGACCACAACCGAAGACGCCGGCTCGTCCGGTCCCCAGGCACCCCGGACCGCGGTTTCCGGGGGCGGCTCGCCCCTGTGTCGACGTGACACCGCTCACTTGACACTCCTCGAGGGGTTGTCAAGTCACTTGACAGTCGGTACCGTCCTGTCAAGTGATCCACGCCGCACCCCGCCGCAGCGTGACCGGCACCAGGAGGTACCCATGACGCTCTCGACCACGGTCGACGGACGCACCGTCGAGTGGACCGACAAGAAGCGCTACCTGTGGCTCATCGGGGCGATCGTCCCGCTGATCCCGCTCGTCATCTGGGGCGCCGTCGCCGCCACCGGCTGGCACGTGTGGTGGTACTTCGGACCGTTCTTCCTGTTCGTGGTCGTCCCGCTCGTCGACCTGGTCGCCGGGCTCGACCCGAACAACCCGCCGGACGAGCTCATCGATTCCCTCGAGGAGGACCGCTACTACCGCTGGGTCACGTACGCGTTCATCCCGCTGCAGCTCGCCGGATTCCTCTGGGGCTGCTTCCTGCTCGGCGACGGCACGATCTTCGGCTGGGACCCGTTCTCGGCCAGCGTGCTCCCCGGGATCACCGACCCCCTCACCTGGTACGACAAGCTCGGCCTGGCCACCGGCATGGGCATGGTGGCCGGCATCGGCATCAACACCGCGCACGAGCTCGGCCACAAGAAGGAGGAGCACGAGCGCTGGTTCGCCCGCGTCGCCCTCGCCCAGACCTTCTACGGCCACTTCTACATCGAGCACAACCGCGGCCACCACGTCCGCGTCGCCACGCCCGAGGACCCCGCGAGCAGCCGGCTCGGCGAGAACGTGTGGGAGTTCATGCCGCGCACCGTCGTCGGCAGCCTGCGCAGCGCGTGGGAGCTGGAGAAGAAGCGCTTCGGACGCCTCGGCAAGAGCCCGCTCAGCCTCAAGAACGACCTCGTCAACGCCTGGATGTTCAGCGTGCTGCTCTGGGGCTTCGCCCTCGCCGCCTTCGGCTGGCAGCTCCTGCCCTACCTGCTCGTGCAGGCCGTGCTCGGCATCTGGCTGCTCGAGTCGGTCAACTTCCTCGAGCACTACGGCATGAAGCGCCAGAAGCTGGAGTCGGGCCGGTACGAGCGCGTCAACCCCTCGCACAGCTGGAACAGCAACAACATCGGCACCAACGTGCTGCTCTACCACCTGCAGCGCCACAGCGACCACCACGCGAACCCGACGCGTCGCTACCAGGCCCTGCGCGACTTCAAGGAGGCGCCGGTGCTGCCCACCGGCTACGCCGGCATGATCGTCGCCACCTGGATCCCCGCCGTCTGGCGCAAGGTCATGGACGAGCGGGTGTTGGCGCACTACGACGGCGACGTCGAGCGTGCCAACCTGCACCCGCGGATGGCCGAGACCTACCGCGCCCGCTACGGCGACCGTCGCCGCGGCACGCACGAGGCGGTGGCCTGATGGCGCGGTTCATCTGCCCCAACTGCGAGTACGTCTACGACGAGGCCGTCGGCGACCCGCGCGAGGGCTGGCCCGCCGGCACGGCGTTCTCCGACGTCGACCCCGACTGGACCTGCCCCGACTGCGGCGTGCGTGAGCAGGTCGACTTCGTGCCGGAGGCGGAGTTCACGCACAACGACCAGGATGGCGACATCATCAGTGCCGAGACCCGGGCCGCCCAGGCCCGGCAGGCGGGGCAGGGAGCGCAGCAGTGAAGGTCTGGGAGTGTCAGCAGTGCGGGTTCATCTACGACGAGGCGCAGGGCTGGGAGGAGGAAGGATTCCCGCCCGGCACCCGCTGGGAGGACATCCCCGACGACTGGACCTGCCCCGACTGCGGTGCGGCCAAGGCCGACTTCACGATGACGCAGGTGGGTTGAGGCGTGGGTCGTGCCCTACCGCCGCCCGCCGGTGTCGAAGGAGGTCGTGCGCGGGGAGAAGGGCGCCGACGACATCCGGATCCGCAAGGCCGACTGGTACGAGGCGCAGCGGGTGCACCTGCGCACGGGCGAGCGGGTCGCTGCCATCGACGTCGAGGCGCACCGCGTCACGCTGGCGTCGGGGGAGGAGCTCGACTACGGCAGCCTGGTGCTGGCCACCGGAGGTCGGGCCCGGACGCTCGAGGCGATCACCGCACCCGACGCGCCCGGCGTCCGGACCCTCCGCGACCTGGCCGACGTCGACGGCGTGCTCGAGGCGCTGCGTCCCGGCGGCCGGCTCGTGGTCGTCGGGGCGGGGCTCATCGGGTCCGAGATCGCCGCCAGCGCGCGGGAGCTCGGCGCCGAGGTGACCCTTCTCGAGGCGGCCGCGTCGCCGCTGCAGCACCTCCTGCCGCCCGACCTCGGTGCGCTGTGCGCCGAGCTGCACACCACGCACGGCACGGACCTGCAGCTCGGCGTCGAGGTCACCGCGATCGTCGCCGGCGACGACGGCGAGACGGTCGTCGAGGCGGCGGACGGTCGGCGCTGGTCCGCGCCCGTGGTCGTCGTGGCCGTCGGGATGGCGCCGAACGGCGAGCTCGCCGCCGCCGCAGGCCTCGCCGTCGAGCGCGGAGCCGTGGTCGTCGACGACCATGGCCGCACGAGCGCCCCCGACGTCTACGCCGCGGGCGACGTCGTGCTGCGCCCCAGCGTGCTGCGCGGCGGTCCCGAACGGGTCGAGCATTGGCAGGGCGCGCAGAACCACGGCACGGCCGTCGGCCGCAACGTCGCCGGCCAGGACGCGGCCTTCGACGAGGTCCCGTGGTGCTGGTCCGACCAGTACGGCCACACGCTGCAGGTGACCGGATGGCCCGCGGCGGCCCACGAGCTCGTCGTGCGCGGCTCGCTCGAGGCGCGCGACTTCACCGCGTTCCTGCTCGACGACGGGGTCCTGCGCGGCGCCGTCTCGATCGGCCGGCCCGCCGAGGTGCGGGTGGCTCGTCAGGCCATCGGTGCGAAGGCCCGTCCCGACGTGTCCGCCCTGGACACGACCGACGACCTGGCCGCCGCGCTGCAGGCGACATGACCGACCTGGCGCTGGGCGCGGGGGCGTACCGTGCGGGTGTGCCCTCGACCCGCGAACGCCTGCTCGACGCCGCCCAGCACGTGGTGGAGGACGACGGGTGGACGGCCGTCACGATGGCGCGCATCGCGCGCCTCGCCGGGGTGAGCCGTCAGACGGTGCACAACGAGCTGGGCACCAAGCACGCGCTCGCCCAGGCGCTCGCCCTGCGCGAGCTCGACCGGTTCCTCGCCGTCGTGCGGGACCGGCTGCGAGCCGCGGACGACGTGGTCGAGGCCGTCCGGTCGGCGTGCGAGGGCGCGCTCGAGCTCGGGGAGCGCAGCCTGCTCGTCCGCACGATCGTCACGTCGGTGCCGTCGGAGCAGGACGGCGACCTGCTCAGCGTCCTCACCACCGAGTCGGGCGAGATCGTCGAGGCCGCGTCGCTCGTCGTGCGGCAGGAGCTGCTGGACCGGTTCGCGCCGCTGCCGTTCGACGACGCCGAGCTCGTCGTGGCCGTCGAGGCGGTGGTGCGGCTCGTGCTCTCCTCGATCACGCGACCGTCGAAGCCTGCGGCCGTCGCCGCGCAGGAGATCGCGTGGATCCTCGGCCTCGCGCTCGAGGGTCGGACCGCGACCCGCGCCGCCGCGCGCTGATCGCGGGACGGGGCGCAGGCCTCAGATCCAGCGGCGGAACCACATCCGGTCGAGCCACGCGTCGTAGGGGATGGTCCGGTCGGTCCAGATCGGCAGGAAGTACCAGAAGCACGCGACGACGGCGACGACCAGCAGTCCGACGCCGAGGCCGACCGCGTAGCGTCGCTGGGCGGTGTCGGCCCAGTGTCGGGCCTCGTCGACGAGCAGGCACAGCGCCACGATCATGAACGGCACCACGAGCACGGCGTAGAAGCTGAAGATCGGTCGGTCGGTGCTGCCGAACCAGGGCAGCCAGCCCGCCGCGACGCCGACGACCGGCACCGCCCAGCGAC
>LUMS01001316.1_pt1 | contig 13429 bp, 10 predicted proteins | sample 729711 | NCBI WGS metagenome assembly LUMS01 (sample SAMN03860298, study PRJNA289734) | marine metagenome | biome: seawater column; feature: ocean; material: water; isolation source: Red Sea water column Station 192 - depth 25m | place: Saudi Arabia: Red Sea | collected 2011-10-15 | depth 25 m | reverse complement strand
TGGTCGTGCTGCTCGGCCCCGGATCGCTCCTCGGCCCGGCGCTGGAGGGGCGCCGCGACGACCTGGTCCGTGCCGAGCTGGCCCGCTGGCGCGCGCTGGCCGAGCGCTGCGCCCTCGACCCCCGCGGCGACCTCGGCCTGGGGGAGGTGCACTTCCCGGAGTTCGAGCTCGCGCGAGGCCCGAGCGTGCTCGGCACTCGCGATGACGGGCGGAGTGCTGACGCGGACACGTTGCTCCGCCTGCGCTGCGAGCAGGCGATCGGCGGCCGCTACGGCAGCAGCGGCCTGGCGGTGGTGTGGAAGCGCCTCGACGACGAGCTCGGGGTGATCCGCGACCTCGGCTACGCGTCGTACTTCCTCACCGTCGGCGACGTCACCGACCTGATCAAGGACCTCGGTGTCCGGGTCGCGGCCCGCGGCTCGGGCGCGGGCAGCCTGGTGACCTACCTGCTCGGCATCTCCGGGGTCGACCCGATCCGCCACCAGCTGCTGATGGAGCGCTTCCTCTCCCCGCTGCGCCAGGCGTTGCCCGACATCGACGTCGACGTGGAGTCCGCGCGCCGCACCGAGGTCTACGAGGCGATCCTCGACCGCTACGGCGGCGAGCGCTGCGTGTGCGTGTCGATGATGGACACCTACCGGGTGCGGCACGCCGTGCGCGACGTCGGTGCCGCGCTGGGCATGCCGCCGTTGGAGACCGACGCGATCGCCAAGGCCTTCCCGCACATCCGCGCGCGCGATGCCCGCACCGCGCTGCGCGAGCTGCCCGAGCTGCGCGCCAGCGGGCTGGGGGAGCAGCGGCTGGACCTGATGTTCCAGCTCGTCGAGCGCCTCGACGGCCTGCCGCGGCACGTGGCGGTGCACCCGTGCGGGGTGCTGCTCTCCGACGCCACGCTGCTGGACCGCACTCCGGTGGAGGCGTCGTTCGCGGGATTCCCGATGAGCCAGTTCGACAAGGACGACGTCGAGGACCTCGGGTTGCTCAAGCTCGACGTGCTCGGCATCCGGATGCAGTCCTCGATGGCCCACGCGGTGAACGAGATCAGGAGGCTCGAGGGCGTCGAGGTCGACCTCGACGACCAGCAGCAGGTGCCCCACGACGACCCCGCGACCTACGAGATGATCTCGACCGCGCGGACGCTGGGGATCTTCCAGATCGAGTCGCCGGGCCAGCGCGAGCTGGTCGGCAAGTCCGGCATCGAGACCTTCGAGGACGTCATCACCGACATCTCGCTGTTCCGCCCCGGGCCGGTCAAGAGCGACATGATCACCCCCTACCTCGAGGTCAAGCAGGGCTGGAAGGCCGCGCGCTACCTCCACGACGACCTGCGCCCGATCCTCGGCCCCACCCGCGGGGTCGTGGTCTTCCACGAGCAGGTCATCGAGATCATCAGCCGCTTCGCCGGCGTCACGTTCGCCGAGGCCGACGAGAAGCGGCGCGCGCTCGGTGACCGCGAGGGCATGGCCGAGACCAAGGTGTGGTTCTTCCCCCGCGCCCTGGGGCGCGGCTACCCCATGCACGTGGTGGAGGAGGTCTGGTCGGTGCTGGAGGCCTTCGCCTCCTTCGGGTTCTGCAAGGCCCACGCGGCCGCCTTCGCGCTGCCGACCTTCCAGTCGGCCTGGCTCAAGGCGCACTGGCCGGCGCACTTCCTGGCCGGGGTGCTCACCCACGACCCCGGCATGTACCCCAAGCGCCTGATCCTCGAGGACGCCCGTCGCTGCGGCATCGAGGTGCTCGGCCTCGACGTGGGCCGCAGCGGCAGGGAGTACTCCGTGGAGGTGCTCGACGAGGGCCCCGGGCCCGGTCCCGGGGTGCCGTGGTGGACCGACCAGCAGCCCGAGGGCGCCAGACGCTGGGGCATCCGGCTCGCGCTCTCGGAGGTCAAGGGCATCAGCGAGGCCGAGGTCGACCGGGTCGTCGCGGCCCGGCCCTACCACTCGCTCAGCGACTTCTGGCACCGCGCGCGGGTCTCCCGCCCGGTCGTGGAGCGGCTGGTGCTGGCCGGTGGCTTCGACGCGACCTACGGGCTGGGGGACACCTCCGGCGCCGACGTACGCCGGCGAGGCACCGTCACCCGACGTGACCTGCTCCTGCAGGTGGCCGAGCTCGACCGGCACGGCCGCGCGGTCGAGCGCGCCGCCCGGGGCCGCAGCACCGGAGGTGCGGCGGGCCGGCGCTCCCGCACGCCCGCCCGCTCGGTCGCGGTGGCCGACGCGGCCGCGGCCCGCAACTCCAGCGACGCCGAGGTGCGCGAGCGCCAGCGCGGGGCGGAGTCGGTGGGGGAGCGCGACCTGCGCGGCGACCGGCGTCCCGCGGACCTCGGTGCCGGCTACCGCGACGACTCCGGCACCCCCGTCCGCGACGGGATCTGGGGCCGCTCCTCGGCCCAGGCCCGCACCGCCCCGCCCCCGGAGCCGGTGGAGTCGGTCCAGCTGGCCCTCGACCTCGGCGACGCGCCCGGCGACGGCGAGCTCTCGGGGCTCCCCGAGATGACCGCGGAGGAGCGGATGCGCGCGGAGTTGGAGATCCTCGGCCTCGACGCCAGTCGGCACGTCGTCGACACCTACGGCCCCTTCCTCGATGCCCTCGGGGCGACCCGCAGCCGCGACCTGCTCGGGCAGCGCAGCAAGGCCGAGCTGCTGGTCGCCGGGGTCAAGGTCGCCACCCAGACCCCGCCGATCCGCTCCGGTCGACGCGTCATCTTCCTGACCCTCGACGACGGCACCGGTCCGGTCGACGCGACCTTCTTCGAGGACGCCCAGGGCCCCTACGCCGCCACGGTCTTCCACTCCTGGCTGCTGGTGGTGCGCGGCGAGCTGCGCCGTACCGGCCACCGTGGGGTCTCGCTGCGCGCCACCGGCTGCTGGGAGCTGCCCGCCCTGCACCAGACCTGGCGCGGCGGCGGCCTCGAGGCGGTGCGCGCCGAGATGGCCGTGGTCCCCGGCGGGTTCGGGGGCGTCGGGGTGGAGCGCGCGGGCGCCGGCGCGGCCGAGAGCCGGGCCTCGCGCCCGGTGATGGCCCGACCGCCGGACTTCTCCGAGGAGCCGCAGGACGGCCCGACCGCGGGAGGCATGGGTCGGCGCCGGGTGCTGGTGCACTCCAGCGGCTTCAAGCTCTCGCCGTACGCCGACATCAAGCCGGCCGGCGACGACACCCGCGACGTCGCCCGCAAGCTGTGGCACCGCAGCCCGGGGAGCCCGGGATGACCCGGCCCACCGACGCCCTAGGGTGGGGGCCATGCCAGGTACCGACCGGCCCGAGCAGCGTCGCGCCAACGCCCGTACCGCCGTGGTGTGGGAGGCCCTGCGCGGCCTCCTCGACGGCGAGCCGCTCGACGTCCTCGACATCGGCGGCGGCACCGGCGTCTCCGCGGTCCGGATCGCCGGCATGGGCCACCGCGTCACCGTCGTCGACCCCAGTCCCGACGCGCTCGCCTCGCTGGGCCGCCGCGCCCGCGAGGAGGGTGTCGAGGTGGTCGCCCACCAGGGCGACCTGTCCAGCCTGCTCGCGCCTGCGGGCCCCGTCGCGCCCGGCAGTGCCGACCTGGTGCTGTGCCACGGCGTGCTCGAGCACGTCACCGACGCCGCCGGTGCCCTCGCCACGCTGCACGAGGTGCTGCGCCCCGGCGGCGCCCTGTCGCTGCTGGTCGCCCAGCGCCACGCCGCGGTCATCGCGCGGGCCATGGCCGGTCACTTCGGCCAGGCGCTCGCCCTGCTCGCCCCCGCCGCCGGTCTGTGCACCGAGACCGTCCACGGCGTCCGCGTCTTCGCCGACCTGGTCCCCGGCTCGCTGCTCGACCTCGAGCCCGGTGCCACCGCAGCCCTGCTGGAGCTGGAGCAGGCCGTCGCCGAGCGCCCGGAGTACCTCCCCCTGGCCACCCAGCTCCACCTGCTCGCCCGCGCCTGACTCGCCTGACTGCCGAGAGGTCACTCACGCACGGCCGAGAGGTCGCTCGCGCACGCTCGGGACGTCACTGACGCACGGGCGGTGGCGGCCATGACCGACACCCCGGTCCTGCACGTCGACATGGACGCGTTCTACGCCTCCGTCGCCACCCGTGACCGCCCCGACCTGCGCGACGTGCCGGTCATCGTCGGCGGCGGCCACCGCGGTGTGGTCCTCTCGGCCAACTACCTCGCCCGGGAGCACGGCGTGCGCTCGGGCATGCCCTCGGCGCGCGCCCGCCGGCTCTGCCCGCAGGCGGTGATCGTCAGCCCCGAGCACGACGTCTTCGGCACCGTCTCCGCCGCGGTCGTCGAGACCCTCCGGCGGATCACGCCGGTGGTGGAGGTGGTCTCCATCGACGAGGCGTTCCTCGACGTCCGCGGGTCCGTACGCCGCTGGGGGACCCCCGAGGAGATCGCCGACCGAATCCGCGCCACGGTCCACGACGAGCAGGGCATCACCTGCTCGGTGGGGGTGGCGGCGTCGATCTCGGTGGCCAAGCTCGCCAGTCGTCGGGCCAAGCCCGATGGTGTGGTGGTGGTCCCTCCCGAGGAGGTCACGACGTTCCTGCACCCCCTCGACGTGGGGGAGCTCTACGGGGTGGGTGAGAAGACCCGCGCGATGCTGCACCGGCTGGGGCTCATCACGGTCGGCGACGTCGCGCACACCCCGCTGCGCACCCTCCAACGCGCCGTCGGGCAGGCGCTGGGCAGCCACCTGCACGAGCTGGCCTGGGGCCAGGACCGCCGGGAGGTCGTGGCCAAGCAGACGCCGGTCTTCGGGATCGGGGGAGGTGCGGATCCGGAGAAGTCGATGGGCGCGCAGCAGACCTTCTCCCGCGACGTCGACGACCGCGAGGTGGTGCTGCGCGAGATGCTGGCGCTCACCGGCACCGTCGCGCGGCGGATGCGGGTCGCCGGTGTCGCCGGCCGGACCGTGTCGATCACCGTGCGCTTCGCCGACTTCACCACCCTCACCCGCTCCCGGACGATGCCCGAGGCCACCGACGTCACCCAGGACGTCTACCGCACCGCCGTGGCGCTCTTCGACGCTCTCGGCCTCCAGCGCGCCCGGCTGCGCCTGGTGGGGGTCCGGGTGGAGGGGCTGGTGCCGCGCGAGAGCGTGCACCGCCAGGCGCTGCTGGGGGAGCGTGACCACGGCTGGTCCGACGCCGACCGGGCCGTCGACCGCGCCGCCCGACGCTTCGGCAGCGCCGCGGTGCGTCCCGCCAGCCTGCTGGGGTGAGCACGTCGAGCCGGCGTGTTGAGAGGCCGGCTCGACCTGGAGGGGATGCCGGACCGGCGCAACCTCCGGAAGGACTGGCCGTCGCGGCGTGGAAGGGGCGCCGAACCGGCGTATTGATACGCCGGTTCGGCGTGAAGATCGTGTGCCGGCCGGCGCCGGTCGGGACCAGTGGCCCCAAAATGGGTGCATCCCTACCATGCGCGCGACGGCCTGCCTAGACTTGTGCCGTCGGCCACGGGGACGAGGCCGTGCACCAGGCGAGCACCATGGAGGAACCGTGCCACTCTCGGAAGAGGAGCTGCGACTGCTCGAGCAGATGGAGCGCGCCCTCTCCGAGGAGGATCCCAAGTTCGTCTCCACCCTGCGCGGCACCTCGCTGCGCCGCGCCGCCCGGCGGCGCGCGGTGCTGGCCGGCGCTGTGTTCGTCCTCGGAGTCGTCCTGCTCATGACCGGTGCGGTCATCAACGTCTGGCCCATCGGCATCGCCGGCTTCGTCGTGATGCTCGGCTCGGCCACCCTCGGTCTCAACGCCCTGCGCGGTCAGGCCCAGGCGGCCCCCGCTCCCGGCGAGGAGGCACCCGGCCAGCCCACCGGACAGACCGGCTTCACCGTCATCGACGGTGGCCGCCGAGGCAAGATGCGCTCGCGCCAGCGCGGGTCCTCCGGCTCCTTCATGGAGCGCGTCGAGGAGCGGTGGCGTCGTCGCCGCGAGGAGAACGGCGGCTTCTGACCCCGAGACCCCGGGGGACCGGGGTCTCGACGCCCGCTCGCTGGCGCTCGCTGCTCGACCAACAGTGGGGACCGACGACCGCTCGCTGCCCGCCCGGCAGTGGGGCCGTGCCCCTCGCTGCCCGACCGGAAGTGGCCCTCAGCGCACCTGGTCGACCAGCTCGCGGTCCACGACCGGGGAGCCCGAGGCAGCCGGCCGGGTCGGTCGCACCAGGGTCCGGGGCAACCAGTGCGCGCGGCGTCGAGCGCGCGGCTCGGCCGCGCTGACCAGCCCGGACACCACGCGTACGCCGTCGCGCCGGACCTCCTCGGTCACGTCCGCCTCCTCGGAGTCAGCCCGCGCGTAGCGCTGCTGCTCCAGTCGGGCGACCAGCCGGTCCAGGGCCGGCCGGGGCGCGTCCAGCCCGCCCACCTGCGGAAGGTGCTCGCGCAGGGCCGAACCGGTCACGACCCAGGCCGAGCTCACGCCACCCTCGTCCTGCGTCGCGGCCAGCGGGTCCTCCGCCTGCTCCGGCGTCCGGTCCGGGGTCTCGTCGTCGGGCCCGCCGGGGTTGGCGGTGTCGTCCTGGGGGCGACCGGTGGGGCTGGTCGGGTCGGTGTCGGGGCCGTCCACCGACTGCCGCGTGTAGCTCGGTACGCCGTCGGCCCGGTCGGCCGGCGTGGGCTCGAAGCGCACCCAGCCGGCCCCGGCGATGAACACCTCGGGCCAGGCGTGCAGGTCGTGGGCGGAGTACTCGAAGACCCCGTCCTCGACCTCGTCCGGCACGAGGAACCCCACCGCGACGCGGGCGGGGATGCCGAGCTGGCGCGCCATCACCGCCATCGCCGCGGCGAACTGCTCGCAGTAGCCGGTGCGCCCGCCCTCCTCGGTGGACAGGAAGTTCACCAGCTCGTCGGTGCCGTTGCCCGGGGGCACCCGGTCCAGGGAGTAGGTGAAGTTCTCGCGGAACCAGTCCTGCAGGGCGACGGCCTTCTCGAAGCGGGTGGGGGCCTGGCGGGTGACGTCGTTGGCCAGCTGGCGGATCAGCGGCGGCATGCCCGGCGGCAGGGCGGTGAAGTCGGCGGACACCTGTCCGGCCGAGGAGGGCGCGTCCGCGAGCTGCTGGGCGGAGAGGTCGAGCTGGACCCCGGTCATGGAGTAGCTCATCCCCGCGGTGTCGAGCTCCTTGTCGGCGGAGAGGAAGTCCATCGTCGAGGCGTCGTAGCGCCAGTCGCCCTCGGCCCGCACGGCGGTGACCGGTGCCATCGTCGGCAGCCACCGCGAGGTCAGCGAGTCCAGCACCTCGACCTCGTAGCGGAACGTCGAGCGCGGCACGGACTCGTCGACACCCACGAGGTCGGGCATCCGGCCGTCGGGGAGGTTCTCGGTGGGGATCTGCCGGTCGCCGGAGCTCCACTCGTTGGCGGTGAACCGGGTGAGCACGGAGGTGCGCAGGTAGGAGGGTGCCGGGTCGTCGGTGGTCAGCCGCAGCAGCGGCACGTCGGCGCCGCGGTTGAGGTCGCGGCGCAGGTCGACCATCGGGTTCTCGATCTCGATGCGGTCGCCGCCGGGGCCACCGCGCCCGATGTCGAGCAGGCGCACCTCGAGGGTCGGAATGGCCAGCGGCACGACGACGGCCAGGGCCGTGGCCGAGAGGCCGATCGAGACGGCGCTCATCCGCACGCCGGCCGACTGCAGGCTGCCGGACGCGCCACGGGGACCCTCCTCGAGGGACCGTCCCCACCGGTCGACGTCGCCGGCCTCCTGGCCGAACAGCAGCACGAGGAAGCCCAGCGCGGTGAGCGCGAAGACCCACCAGATGAGGTCGGTGCCGAGCAGTCCGACCGGCAGGCTGTAGGCGACCAGCAGCGGGATGCCGGCCAGCGGCACGCGGCGCAGCCCCGCGGCGAGCAGGTCGACCAGCAGCAGGCACAGCAGGCCACCGCCGAGCAGCAGCGGCGAGACGTCGGCCTCCTCCGCCGGCACCGGGGGTGCGTAGGCGCGCGCGCCCTCCATCGCCAGGTCGACCTCGGCGCGCAGGTCCGCCCACGCCGCGCCGACGGGGACGGGGGAACCGCTCACGACGTAGCTGAGCACCATGCCGGCCAGCACGACCTGCAGCACGAGCACCCCGAACGGGCCCAGGCGTGCCCAGCGACCCAGGGCCCCGACCCCGGCCACGACACCGGCGAGCACGACGAGCGGGACCAGCACGTCACTGGGGCGGTCGGTCAGGCCGCGCCACGACAGCAGGGCGACCCACGTCGTGGCGGCGGCGACCGAGGCGGTCACCAGCGCGGGCCCCAGGGCGGGGGAGGGACGGCTCATCGCGCCGCCCCGGCGCCCACGCGGCTGCCCAGCTCCTGCCAGGCCACGTCCAGCGGGTCCTGGGGACCCAGCCCCACGGCCCGCCAGCCCCGGGCGGCGAGCACCGGCGCCGCGGACCCGGTCGCACGACCGGCCCACGCGTCGACGTCCAGCGCCAGCGCGAGAGGTACGGCGGTGAGCGACTGCATCCGCCGCAGCACCGGGGCGTCGGCCTCGCCGACGGCTCCGAGCACGGCGACGACGAGACCTCCGTGGCCGGGCTCGGCCAGCCAGCCGGCGTCGAGGGTGGGGACGGGGCTGGGCTGCAGCACCGCCAGCGCCTCGAGCAGCGGCCCGGTGTTGCGGTCGGCGTCGCGGTCGTGCCACACGGCGTGCTCGACGGCGTTGGCGGTGACCAGGCGGACCTGGAAGCCGCGGTGGGCCAGGTGGGTCGCCACCGAGGCCGCCACGCGCACGGCGGCCTCCAGCGAGGAGCCCGCCCCCTGCCCGCGGTGGGCGGAGGCCCGGTTGTCGATGACGATGGTCGCGCGGGCCTGCCAGGGCTGCTCCTCGCGGCGGACCATCAGCTCGCCCATCCGCGCCGAGCTGGGCCAGTGCACCCGTCGCAGGTCGTCGCCCCGGCGGTACTCGCGCACGGTCACGTCCTCGGCGCTGCCCGTGGCGAACGCGCGCGGCCGCTGGTCGCCCGACCCGTGCGAGGACCCGCTGAGCGGCACGGCCGGCAGCGGGACGGTCCGGGGGGTCACGGTGAGGAAGGAGGTGGAGCGGAAGGCGCGGCCGAGCTCGACCAGGCCGAACGGGTCGGTGATGCGGACCTGCATGGGGCCCACCTCGTGTCGGCCACGCACGTCGGAGCGGACCTGGTAGGACACCTGGCGGTGCCAGCCGCTGCGCACCCCCTCCAGCACGAACCGGGGCCGGGTGCCCAGCGCGTAGGGCACCTTGTCCTCCAGGAGCAGGACCCCGCTCGGGGTCCGACCGTCGTTGGTCAGCGAGAGGGTCACGCGCGCGGGCTGGCCCGCGCCCACCAGGCTCGGGGACACGCTGCGCAGCAGCGCCAGCCGGTAGCGGCTGCGGCCGAGCACCAGCGCGGTGACCAGCGGGAGCGCCAGCACCAGCACGCCGGCCCGGGTCAGCGCCGGCTGGCCGAGCAGCACCGCGCAGACGATCGCGGCGATGCCGGCGGCCACGAAGGAGCGACCCCGCAGGGTCAGGCCCGCCAGCGCCTCGCGCATCAGTGCCGGTGTCCCTCGGGCACCGCCACGGACCCGAGCACCCCGGCGAGGATCTCCGGAGTGGTGCGACCGCCCATCGCGGCCTCGGTGCTCGGCAGCAGGCGGTGGGCCAGGACGCGCTCGGCGAGGGCGGCCACGTCGTCGGGCAGCACGTAGTCGCGGTCGTCCAGGTAGGCGCGGGCCTTGGCGACACGCACCAGCTGCAGGGTCGCGCGCGGGCTGGCGCCGAGGCGCAACGCGGCGTCCTCACGCGTGGCGCGCGCGATCGCCACGCAGTACCGCTCGACCGACTCCGACGCGAAGACGGCACGTGCCTGGGCGATCATCACGCGGACGTCGTCGATGGTCACGACCGGCTGCAGCCGGTCGAGGGGGTTGTCGACGTCGCGGTCGCGCAGCATCTCCAGCTCGGCATCGACGTCGGGGTAGCCCATCGAGATCCGGGCGGTGAAGCGGTCGCGCTGGGCCTCGGGCAACGCGTACGTGCCCTCCATCTCGTACGGGTTCTGCGTGGCGATCACGCTGAACGGCGTCGCCAGCCGGTGGGTGCGCCCGTCGACCGTGACCTGCCGCTCCTCCATGGCCTCCAGGAGCGCGGACTGGGTCTTGGGGGAGGCGCGGTTGATCTCGTCGCCGATGACGATGTTCGCGAACACCGCACCGGGCTTGAACTCGAACTCGCCCTTCTGCTGGTTGAACGCCGAGACGCCGGTGACGTCGGAGGGCAGCAGGTCGGGCGTGAACTGGATGCGACGTCTTGCCGACGCCGGGGACGTCCTCGATCAGCAGGTGGCCCTCGGCGAGCAGGACCCCGACGGCGGTCTGGACCGCCTCGGGCTTGCCGTCGACGACGGACTCGATGTTCGTGAGGACACGGCGGGCGGCGGCTCGGGCGTCGTCCATGGGACTCCCTCGGTCGGTGGCGGGGGGTCGGTCCATCATCCCCTGCTCCCCCCAACGTCGCAGGACGACCAGGAGTTTCCGCCGGGCCTCCCCGTCCCCGCGATGTGCGGACCTGGCGACGGTCTTCCGGGGGAGGACCGACGCCAGGCCGGCACGACGCGTCGACTACTGCGCGTCGGCCGCGTCCTCCTCGTCGTCGCCGAGGAGGGCGGCGTGGGCGAGGCCGGCGATCGCGGCACCGACGACGGGCGCCAGGATGAAGACCCAGACCTGCGAGAGGGCTTCGCCGCCCGCGAACCAGGCCACGCCGAGCGAGCGCGCCGGGTTCACCGACGTGTTGCTGACCGGGATGCTCACGAGGTGGATCAGCGTGAGGGCCAGACCGATGGCGAGGCCCGAGAAGCCGACCGCCGCACGCTTGGACGAGGCGCCGAGGATCACGAAGAGGAAGAAGGCGGTCAGCACGACCTCGGTGACCACGACGGCCCAGAACCCGTAGCCGCCGGGCGAGCGGTCGCCGTAGCCGTTCGTGGCGAAACCGGAGGCGACGGCGTCGAACCCGGGCTTGCCCGAGGCTATGGCGAGCAGGAGCGCACCGGCCACGGTCGCGCCGACCACCTGTGCCGCCGCGTACGCCGGTACGTCCTTCCACGGGAAGCGGCGGGCGGTCGCGAGTCCCACGGACACCGCGGGGTTGAAGTGCCCGCCGGAGACGGGGCCGAACGCGTAGGCGCCGGTGAGGACGGTCAGGCCGAACGCCAGCGCGACGCCGGCGAAGCCGACCTGGTCCCCGGCGAGCACCGCGGTGCCGCAGCCGCCGAGGACGAGCCAGAAGGTGCCGAGCGCCTCGGCCGTCAGGCGCTGCGAGGTGGTGAAGACGGGCGTGGTGGTGGACATGGGGCCTCTCTCGTGTCGAGGTGGGGACGGGACGGGGTGCCGGGCGGTCAGCGCCGACGCGACCGGCGCGAGCCGCGGTCGTGGCGATGCTCCTCGAGCTTGCGCTTCGCGATCGGCAGTCCGACGAGCGAGAGCAGCTTCCAGACGAGCCAGCCGAGCAGGGCGAACAGGTTGCGCTTGGGTCGAGCCATCGGGGACTCCTCGGGGAGACGGGTGGTGGGGGACGACGGTGAGAGTGCCGGAGGAGACCGATCGTCACGTCCGACGACATGTGACTCAGGTCACGTCTCCTCGCGCAGGGTCGCGCCAGCGCCGGACGATGCGCGTCCGGCGATACTGGGGGGCATGACTCTCGAGACCCGGACGGCTCGGTGAGCACCCTCCTGCTCGTGCTGCACACGCCCACGGCGGCCACCCGCCTCCTGGGCGAGGAGCTCGCAGCCGGTGCCCAGGACGACGCGATCGAGGGCGTCGACGTCCGGGTCCTCTCCCCCGACACGACCACGGCCGACGACCTCCTCGCGGCGGACGGCCTCGTGCTGCTCTGCCCGGCCAACTTCGGGTACATGTCGGGTCTGCTCAAGGACCTCTTCGACCGGACGTTCCTGGCCGTCGGCGGAGCGCTGGGCGACGACGGCGGCGGGGCCCGCACCGACGCCGGGGGCGGGACCTCCGACGGCGGCCGCCTTCCGTGGGCGCTCTGCGTGCACGGCCGCTACGACGCCGAAGGCGCCGTCCGCTCGGTCGAGTCGATCGCGCAGGCCCTCCCCTGGCGCCGCGTCGCGGCCCCGCTGCAGCTGCTCGGCGACGTCGGCGACGACGAGCGTGCGGCTGCCTACGAGGACCTGCTCGTTGCCGCCGCCCTGATGGCCGGCCCGCCATGTGCGCTGGCCACCGTCGGCGTCGGGCCGGTCGTGGTCGCGCAGGCCCGCTCTGCCGGGTGGCGCGTCGCGGTCGTCCTCCTCGCGGTGGCCTCCCTGGCGTCCGCCGCCGTCCTGTGGAGGGCCTGGGGCACAGGCTTCGACGCCGCCGACGGCCTGGGCGAGGAACCGTCGTGGGTCGGTCCCGCGCTGCAGGGTGGTGCGGTCGTCTGGACGCTCACCACCGTCGCCCTCGGCGTCGTGGTCGTCGCGGCGCACCGGCGCCGCCGCGCCGTCGACAGGACGGGGCTGGGCCGTCCTGGGACCATGGGGTCATGAACCTCCCCGAGGGACTGCCCACGCTGACGGCCGGCGCCCACGACGCCGACGCGGGCGAGGCCTGCGTCATGGAGTACGTCTCGGTCCTGGCCGGCGAGCCGTGGAGCGACCGGCCCGAGTGCACCCACCCGGTGCTCGCCCACGAGGCGCGCACCGCCAACGACCTCGCGAGCGACGCCGACCGGCACCGTCTGGTGCCGCTGGTCGGTCGCCTCTTCGGCACGGGCGACGACTCCGTCGAGCTGCGCACCCGGCTACGTCTCGCACAGGCCGCGCAGGTGCTCCGCCTCGTCGACCCGACGGCGCGCGTCAGCGTGCAGGGCTACGCCGACCACACGCAGCTGCTGCTCGCGTCGCACGACGTCGACGCGCTCGACGCCGCCGCGCAGGCGCGCGAGGTCGCGGCCGCCTGGGACGTCGCCCGCACCGCATCGCTGCACGGGGGCGACCTCGACCCGGCACACGCCGAGCACCACCGCACCGCGTCGCGCGTCATGGCCTTCGCGGCCGGGCCCGACCTCACCGCGCCCGAGGCGTGGTCGCTGGCGACCCTGGCTGCCGCGCACCGCGTGGCCGCCGGCGAGTGCCGCGCCGACTGCGGCGACGGCGAGGCCCGTGCCCGTCGCATGGTGCGCGAGCTCGGCGAGCTGATCGACGTCTACGACGACGTCACCGGCCGCGTGGCCGACGCCGTCGCCCCTCGCGACGCCGCCGCGCTCGCCGCGCGCCTCTGAGCTACCGGCGACCGGTCCAGGCCAGGAGATCCTCGAGTGGCCAGGTGGTCACGATGCGCTCGAGCGGCACGCCCAGAGCGGCAGCTCGCGCACAGCCGTGGTCGAGGAAGTCGAGCTGGCCGGGGGCGTGCGCGTCGGAGTCGATGCTGAACAGGCAGCCGGCCTCGAGCGCCAGCCGCACGAGGTCGTCCGGCGGGTCGGCCCGCTCGGGACGGGCGTTGATCTCCACGGCCA
>LUMS01001644.1_pt1 | contig 13467 bp, 12 predicted proteins | sample 729711 | NCBI WGS metagenome assembly LUMS01 (sample SAMN03860298, study PRJNA289734) | marine metagenome | biome: seawater column; feature: ocean; material: water; isolation source: Red Sea water column Station 192 - depth 25m | place: Saudi Arabia: Red Sea | collected 2011-10-15 | depth 25 m | reverse complement strand
GGCGAGGACGGTGTCGAGGTCGTCGCCGGTGACGGTGACGTGCCCGACCTTGCGCCCGGGCTTCACACCCTTGCCGTAGAGATGCACCTTGGCGTGCGGGACGGCGCTGAGCACGACGGCCTCCTGGGCCTCGAGGTCCTGCACGGCGCCGCCGAGCACGTTGACCATGACCGTCCACGCGTGGTGCGGGGTCGTGGGGCCGAGGGGCAGGTCGAGCACGGCCCGCAGGTGGTTCTCGAACTGGCTCGTGGCGGCACCGTCGATGCTCCAGTGGCCGGTGTTGTGCGGACGCATCGCCAGCTCGTTGACGAGCACGCGTCCGTCGGCGGTCTCGAACAGCTCGACGGCGAGCATGCCCGTGACGCCGAGCTGCTCCGCCACGCGGACGGCGACGTCGGTGGCCTCCTGCGCGAGCGCGGGATCGAGGTCGGGCGCCGGTGCGACGACCTCCTTGCAGATGCCGTCGACCTGGGTCGACTGCACGACGGGGTAGGCGACGACGTCACCCGACGGGGTGCGGGCCACCTGGGCGCTGAGCTCGCGGCGGAAGTCGACGAGCTCCTCGGCCAGGATCTCCCGTCCCTCGGCGAACGCCGTGGCGAGGACCTCGGCCGCGTCGTCGGCGCTGCGCACCACCCACACGCCCTTGCCGTCGTACCCGCCGCGGGTCGTCTTCAGCACGGCCGGGTAGCCGAAGTCCGCGAGCTCCTCGAGGGCCTCCTCGACGTCGCCGGGGAGGAGCAGGAAGAGCGGGCACGGCAGCCCGAGGACGCTCAGCCGCACGCGCATCTCGCCCTTGTCCTGCGCGTAGAGCAGGGCGTCGGGCCCGGGCCGCGGCGCGTGACCTTCGGCCTCGAGCGCCCGCAGGTGCTCCGGCGGGACGTGCTCGTGGTCGAACGTGACGACCGGGCTGCCCGCGCAGACGGCGCGCAGGTCGTCGAGGTCGGTGTGGTCGCCGACGAGGTGGTCGGGCACCACCTGGGCTGCGGAGACGTCGGGGCCCTCGGCCAGCAGCCGGATCCGCAGGCCCAGCGCGACGGCCGGGACCTGCATCATGCGGGCGAGCTGGCCGCCCCCGACGACGGCGAGGTGCGGTGTCAGCGACATGCCCGCAGGATATCGACCGTCGGACGCGGTCCTACCAGCGCCTGACGGTGCGGGGCCGGAACGCGCGACGCCGGCTGACGGTGATCGGCGAGACGTTCCCGAACCCGCGCAGCGGCCGTGGCGGCAGGGTCCGCATCTCGAACTCCTCGTCGGTCAGGTCGGCCGCCGTGGCGTCGTCGACGAGGACCCGGTTGCTTCGCGCGACGTGCGACAGCCGCGCAGCGAGGTTGACGGGCGGGCCGAACACGTCGCCCAGGCGGCTGATGCCCGAGCCGGTCGCGAGGCCCACCCGGACGTCGGGCAGGTCGTCGCGCGACCCGATGTTCGCCACCAGCTCCAGGGCGGTGAGCGTCGCCTCGCGCGGGTCGGGGTTGACGAAGAGGACGGCGTCGCCGAGCGCCTTGATGACACGACCGTCCCGCGACGTGACGACGTCGGTGCACCGGGTCTCGAAGTTCTCGACCAGTTCACCGAGGCGCACGTCGCTCAGCGTGTTGGTCATGGCCGTGAACCGGGAGAGGTCGGCGAAGCCGATGCTCATGGTGGTCGACAGCAGCTCCGCGTCGACCGCGCCGAGCGCCTCGAGCCGGCCGGCGGCCGCCGCGAGGTGGCGCCGCCACGCGTAGAGCAGCAGCCGGTCGAAGCCGGGGGCGACGTGCTCGGCGATCGCGACCGCGCTCTCGAGCCGGCTGCTCGCGCGACCGGCGTCGACGTCGGCCTCGACCTGGTCGACGATCGTCTGCACCTCCCAGTCCGCGAGTCGGGCGAGCGTCTGGCCGAGCGCTCGCGTCATGCGGAAGATGGTGCGCTCCTCGAGCAACCCCTCGTCGAACGCGGCGGCGACGAGGCGCGCGGCCGCGACGTCGTGCTCGCCGTAGGCGGGGACGTCGCCGCTGTCGGCGAAGCCGAGCGAGCGCCAGAGCCGCTCGGCGCGGTCGAGGTCGAGCCCCGCCTGCTCGGCGACCTGCTCGCCGGTGAGGTCCATCCCCTCGTGGAGGATCAGCCGGGCGAGCTCGTCACGCAGGTCAGACCGACTCATCGCTCCCCCGGTGCGCGGCGAACACGAGGTCGCTGACCTGGCGGTGGAAGGACTCGACGTGCGGGATGTCGCGCAGCTCGAGGCCGGCCTCCTCGTTGTGGACGGGCACGACGATGTCGAGTGTCGGCGACGGGTCCGTAGGAGACGTCGTTGATCCGGCTGAGCGGGATGACCCGACCCTCACGGGTGAGGATGCCCTTCTGCTCGACGAGGCGCTGCGTGGTGAGGCTGTAGGTCCACGACAGCCAGCGCAGGAACGGCAGCACGCTCCCCCACAGCACGACGACGACCGCGATCGCCACGACGGCCCACCGGACGTAGCCGTCGCCGGAGCCGCCCGCCCTGGCCGCGAGGAAGCTGCCCGCGAACGCGACGGCGAGCAGGATGACCAGCGGGACGAACAGGACCTTGACGTGGGTGCGCGTCGTGGTGACGACCTGTTCGCCGTCCATCATGAACTTGCGGGAGAGCGCCATGCCCGAATCCTCCCACGGCGGGCCCGGGCACCGGGAGGGATCACGGCTCCTGACGGGCGGGTCTCCGGCCGCTCAGGGCGCGGGCCGCACGTGCGTGACGTCGCCGGCGCTGATCGCACGTCCGGCGACCACCAGACGACCCAGGGGGTCGACGTCGTCGGCTCGTCCCCGCAGCACGGACCCGTCGGGCAGGTCCACCTGGACGATGGAGCCGAGCGTGACGCAGCGCTCGAGGTAGTCAGCGCGCAGCAGGGTCGGGTCGCCGGCACCGGCGACCCACCGCCGGTAGAGACGCTCCAGGTGGCCGAGCAGGATCTGCAGCACCACGCCGCGGTCGGTGGTGGCCGCGCCCGCGAGCGCGAAGGACGTGGCCGTCGGCACGGGCAGCTCCTCCCGCGTCAGGGTCAGGTTGATTCCGATGCCGAGCACGGCGGCGGCGCCGGCGGGCCCCTCCGCCCGCTCGACGAGGATCCCGCAGAGCTTGCGCCCGTCGACGAGCACGTCGTTGGGCCACTTCAGCCCCGACGCGACCCCGCAGTCGCGGGCCGTGAGGTCGACGGCGATGCCCGCGAGCAGCGGCAGCCACGTCCACTGCGGCAGCGCCACGGCGTCGGGGCGCAGCAGGACGGAGACCACCAGGCCCGAGCGCGGGGGCGCCTCCCAGCGTCGGTCGAGCCGACCGCGCCCGGCCGTCTGGTGCTCCGTGGTGACGACGAGACCCTCGGGCGCACCCTCGGCGACGGCGGCGACGACGTCGGCGTTGGTGCTCGCGGTGGTGCTCGACACCTCGACCGCGGTCCACAGCCCGCCGCCGACGAGCAGCGCACGCCGCAGCTCCTCGACGTCGAGCAGGGGCCGGTCGGGGGTCGGGGTGCCGCCGGCCGAGGCAGGAGGCGGGGCGGAGGTCGAGGCGTCCATGCGGCAAGCCTCACACAACGCAGAAGCCCGTCCCTCGCTACTCTGACCCTCGTGAGCGAAGCAGAGATCGAAGAGCGTCCGGAGCTGCACACGACCGCGGGCAAGCTGGAGGACTTCCGGCGACGCCGTCACGAGGCCACCGTCGAGGTCGCCGAGCGGGCTGCGGAGAAGCAGCACGCCAAGGGTCGTCAGAGCGCGCGCGAGCGCATCGAGCAGCTCTTCGACGAGGGCTCGTTCGTCGAGCTCGACGCCCTCGCGCGTCACCGTTCCACCAAGTTCGGCCTGGAGAAGAACCGTCCGCTCGGCGACGGCGTCATCACCGGCTATGGCACGATCGACGGCCGCCAGGTGTGCGTCTTCAGCCAGGACTTCTCGATCTTCGGCGGCAGCCTCGGCGAGGTGTACGGCGAGAAGATCACGAAGGTCATGGACCTCGCCATCAAGACGGGCTGCCCGATCATCGGCATCAACGAGGGTGCCGGCGCTCGCATCCAGGAGGGCGTCGTCTCGCTCGGCCTCTACGGCGAGATCTTCACGCGCAACGTGCACGCCTCGGGCGTCATCCCCCAGATCTCGATGATCATGGGCACGTGCGCCGGCGGCCACGTGTACTCCCCCGCCGTCACCGACTTCACGATCATGGTCGATGAGAAGTCGAACATGTTCATCACCGGCCCGGACATCATCAAGACGGTCACCGGCGAGGACGTCACGATGGAGGAGCTGGGCGGCGCGCGCACCCACAACACACGCAGCGGCAACGCCCACTACCTCGCCTCCGACGAGGAGGACGCGATCGAGTACGTGAAGGCGCTCATCTCCTTCCTCCCGCAGAACAACATGGAGGAGGCGCCCGTCTACGACGAGGTCGCCGACCTCGAGCCGACCGAGACCGACCTGGCGCTCGACACGCTCATCCCCGACTCGGCCAACCAGCCGTACGACATCCGCACCGTCATGGAAGCCGTCCTCGACGACGGCGACTTCCTCGAGGTCCAGCCGCTCTTCGCCCCCAACCTCGTCATCGGCTACGGCCGGGTCGAGGGCCGCGCCGTCGGCGTCGTGGGCAACCAGCCCATGCAGCTCGCCGGCTGCCTCGACATCGACGCGTCCGAGAAGGCCGCGCGCTTCGTGCGCACGTGCGACGCCTTCAACATCCCGGTGCTGACGTTCGTCGACGTGCCCGGCTTCCTGCCCGGCACGGAGCAGGAGTGGAACGGCATCATCCGCCGCGGCGCGAAGCTCATCTACGCCTACGCGGAGGCCACCGTCCCGCTCGTCACGATCATCACGCGCAAGGCCTACGGCGGCGCCTACGACGTCATGGGCTCCAAGCACCTCGGCGCCGACGTCAACCTGTCGTGGCCCACCGGCCAGATCGCCGTCGTCGGCGCCTCGGGCGCGGTCAACATCCTGTACCGCCGCGAGGTGGCGGCAGCCGACGACCCCGAGGCCAAGCGCGCCGAGCTGATGACCGAGTACGAGGACACGCTCTGCAACCCGTACGTGGCGGCCGAGCGCGGCTACATCGACGGCGTCATCGAGCCCTCGCAGACCCGCGCGGAGGTCGTGAAGGCCCTGCGTCTGCTGCGCACCAAGCGCGAGACGCTGCCGCCCAAGAAGCACGGGAACATCCCGCTGTGATGGCCGGCGAGACGACCCCCCAGGACGAGGGGACCGAGACCACCGCGGCACCGGTCACGCCGGTGCTGCGGGTGGTCCGCGGCGACCTGACGCCCGAGGAGCTCGCCGCCCTGGTGGCGGTCGTCGCGGCGCGCAACGCGGCCGCGGCCCACGCGGCCGCGAATGCCGCTGGCCCGAAGCCGCGCAGCGAGTGGGGCCACCCCTCTCGCGCGGCGCGCACGCCGCTGCGCGTGGGGCCCGACACCTGGCGTCGCTCCGCCTGGNGCCCTGGGCGGCGCTGGCCACCCAGGGCGCGCCGGGCCTCCCCGCGTACGCCACGGTCCACTTCGACGGCGAGGACGCCGACCCCTACCGTCCCGACCCGGACGTCGTGGCGCTCGTGACCCGCCTCGCCGCCGAGCACACCACCACCCCGGAGCGGTGCTGGTTCGCCCTGTGGGAGGGCTGGGGCGAGCTGGAGGGCGGCGGAAGGGTCTACGCCGAGATGGACCCGCACCGCCTGTTCGGTCGGCTGTTCCGCCAGCCGCCTCCGCTGGAGGTCGCGCCGGCCTTCGACCGCTCCGTGCTCGACGCACCGCGACCGTGGGCGGGTCCCCCGGGCTCGTCGACGCCGTGCTCGCCCACCCGGACCTGTGCGCGGAGCCCGCGACGTACGGCTTGCTCCCCCAGGAGCGGTGACTTCTCCACCGAAGCCGGCCGAGAGGTGTCCCCTCCACCGTCCCAGCGCTGTGACGGTGGAGGACGCACCGCTCGTCGCCGGAGGGACGCATTCGGTGGAGAAGTCACCGCTCGGGACGGGAGCGTGACCTGCCACGATGGGCGCATGGTGCGCATGGTCCTGGCCTCCCAGTCCCCCGCCCGGCTCGCGACGCTGCGGGCGGCGGGCATCGAGCCGGAGGTGGTGGTCTCCGGGGTCGACGAGTCGCAGGTGACCACCCACGACGCCGCCAACCTCGCGGCCGCGCTCGCCCAGCTGAAGTGCCGTGCGGTCGCGTCCGGCGTCGACGACCCCGACGCGCTCGTCGTGGGCTGCGACTCCGTGCTGGCCTTCGAGGGCGAGATCCTGGGCAAGCCGGGCGACGCCGACACCGCGCGGGCCCGCTGGCGGCGCCTGCGCGGGCGGTCGGGCGTGCTGCACACCGGGCACTGCGTGCGCCGCGGCGGGCGCGAGGTCGTCGACAGCGCGTCGACCGTCGTGCACTTCGCCGACGTCAGCGACGCCGAGATCGACGCCTACGTGGCCACCGGGGAGCCTCTCCACGTCGCCGGCGCCTTCACCATCGACGGCCTCGGCGGGGCCTTCATCCGCGGCATCGAGGGCGACCACCACTGCGTCGTCGGGATCAGCCTGCCGCTGCTGCGCGACCTCGTCGCCGACCTCGACGTCGTCTGGACCGACCTCTGGAACCGTCCCCCGGCCTGACCAGGTGGCGCGATCCGGCCCTCGACGGCCCGCGCACGTGGGACCATGGGTGATGCCCACCTCGCGCCGCCACCATGCGTCCAGCCCCTTCGAGCGTCCCGTCGAGGTGCCGGACGAGGTCTACGAGGTCGACGCGCGCGTCAGCCACGACACCTGGGGCCTGGGCCGCATCGTCAGCCTCCAGGGCACCCGCTCGGCGCAGGTCGACTTCGGCGACCAGGTGCGGCACGTGCCGCTGCCGTGCCGCGCGCTCGTCACCCTCTGACGCCGCCGCAGCCCGCCGTCATTCGACGGGCAGGCCCAGACCGCGCGCGATGAGCATGCGCTGCACCTCGCTCGTGCCCTCGCCGATCTCCAGGATCTTGGCGTCGCGGTAGAAGCGCGCCACCGGGTACTCCTCCATGAACCCGTACCCGCCGAAGACCTGCGTGGCGATCCGCGTGCCCGTGACCGCCGCCTCCGTCGAGTACAGCTTCGCCACGGAGGCGGCCTGCTTGACCACCGCGTACGGCGCCCCGGCGTCCTTGAGGCCGGCCGCCCGGTAGGTGAGGGCGCGCGCCCCCTCCAGCAGCACGGCGAGGTCGGCCACCTGGAACGCGACGCCCTGCTTCGCCCCGATCGGGACGCCGAACGTCTGCCGCTCGCCCGCGTACTGCACGCACAGGTCGAGGCAGGCCTGCAAGCAGCCGACCGACAGCGCGGAGATCGCGATGCGTCCGTCGTCGAGGGTGGCCAGGAACTGCGCGTAGCCGCGTCCGCGCTCCCCCAGCAGGTGGTCGGCCGGCACGCGGGCCCCGGTGAACGTCAGCGGGTGGGTGTCGGAGATGTGCCAGCCGAGCTTGTCGTAGGCCGGCTCGGCGACGAAGCCCGGCGTCCCGGCCGGGAGCATGATCGCCGAGATCTCGGGCCGTCCGTCGGGACGCTCCCCCGTACGTGCGGTGACCGTGACGACGGACGTCAGCTCGTTGCCGGAGTTGGTGATGAACTGCTTCGCGCCGTCGACCACCCAGGTGTCGCCGTCGAGCACGGCCCGCGTGCGGGTGGCGCCGGCGTCGGAGCCCGCGCCGGGCTCGGTCAGCCCGAAGCCGGCGAGCGTGCGCCCGGCCACCAGGTCGGGCAGCCAGCGCTCCTGCTGCTCGGGCGTGCCGTAGGCGACGATCGGGTTGATGCCGAGACCGACCCCCGCCTGCAGGGTGATGCCCAGGGACTGGTCGACCCGACCCAGCTCCTCGATCGCGACGCACAGGCTCGTGAAGTCGCCGTCGGCGCCGCCGACGGCCTCCGGGGCCGTGAGGCCGAACAGCCCGAGGTCGCCCATCGCGCGCACGACGTCGACCGGGAAGTGGTGGTCGCGGTCCCACTGCGCCACGTGGGGCGCGATCTCGGCCTCCGCGAACTCCCGGACGGTGCGGCGGAAGTCCTCGTGCTCGCGGGAGAGACCTGTCATCGATGCAGCGACCATGGCGCGAGCCTAGCACCGCGGGTTAACGGTCGTTAACCTGTACGAGAGGGGACGCGCGACCGGCGTGACGTACCTCATCCGGCCACGACCGCCCACTCCCCCTAGACTCAGCACGCGGTGCGGCCCCCCGCCCAGCCTGTCCATCCCGAGGAGAGTGTTCGTGAGCAAGCCCCTGCAGAAGGTCCTGATCGCCAACCGTGGCGAGATCGCGGTCCGCGTCATCCGAGCCTGCAAGGACGCCGGCATCGGCAGCGTCGCCGTCTACGCCGAGCCCGACCGCGACGCGATCTACGTGCGCATGGCCGACGAGGCCTACTCGCTCGAGGGCGCGACCCCGGGCGACTCCTACCTCTCGATCGAGAAGATCATCGCCGTCGCGAAGCGCTCCGGCGCCGACAGCGTCCACCCCGGCTACGGCTTCCTCGCCGAGAACGCCGACTTCGCCCAGGCCGTCATCGACGCCGACCTCGTCTGGATCGGCCCGCCGCCCTCGGCCATCGACGCCCTCGGCGACAAGGCCAAGGCCAAGCAGATCGCCGAGCGCGCCAACGCACCGCTCGCACCCGGCACCAAGGAGCCCGCGAAGGACGCCGACGAGATCATCGCCTTCGCCGAGGAGCACGGCCTGCCCGTCGCGATCAAGGCCGTCTTCGGCGGCGGCGGACGCGGCCTCAAGGTCGCCCGCACGATCGAGGAGATCCCCGAGCTCTTCGAGTCGGCCACCCGCGAGGCGGTCGCCGCCTTCGGCCGCGGCGAGTGTCTCGTCGAGAAGTTCCTCGACAAGCCGCGCCACGTCGAGACCCAGTGCATCGCCGACCAGCACGGCAACGTCGTCGTGGTCTCCACGCGCGACTGCTCGCTGCAGCGCCGCCACCAGAAGCTCGTCGAGGAGGCGCCCGCGCCGTTCCTGTCCGACGACCAGCTGAAGCGCCTCTACGACTCCTCGAAGGCCATCCTGAAGGAGGCCGGCTACTACGGCGCCGGCACCTGCGAGTTCCTCGTCGCCCGCGACGGCACCATCAGCTTCCGGCTACGGCGACCCCGAGATCATCGGGCACTCCATCGAGTTCCGCATCAACGCCGAGGACGGCGGCCGCGGGTTCCTGCCCGCCCCCGGCACCCTCACGAAGTGGGCTCCCCCGTCGGGCCCCGGCGTCCGCCTCGACGGCGGCTACGAGGAGGGCCAGACCGTCCCCGGCGCCTTCGACTCGCTCGTCGCCAAGCTCATCGTCACCGGCCGCACCCGCGAGCAGGCGATCGAGCGCTCGCGCCGCGCGCTCGATGAGTTCGTCGTCGAGGGCATGCCGACCGTCATCCCCTTCCACCGCGACGTGCTCGACAACCCGGCCTACAACGCCACCCAGCCCGACGGCACCCCCGGCTCCTTCGACGTGTACACCACGTGGATCGAGACCGACTACGACAACCAGCTCGAGCCCTACAGCGGCCCGTCCGAGACCGCCGAGCCTGGCGAGCGCGAGCGCGTCGTCGTCGAGGTCGCCGGCAAGCGCGTCGAGGTCGTCCTCCCCGGCGGCCTCGGTGCCGTCGCCGCCTCCGGTGCCGCGGGCGGCGCCAAGAAGCCGAAGCGCGCGGGCGGCAAGGCTGCCGGTGCCGCCGTCTCAGGCGACTCGCTCACCTCGCCCATGCAGGGCACCGTCGTCAAGGTCTCCGTCGAGGAGGGCCAGGAGGTCGCCGCCGGCGACACGATCCTCGTCATCGAGGCCATGAAGATGGAGCAGCCCATCACCGCGCACAAGGCCGGCACCGTCACCGGCCTGTCCGCCGAGATCGGCGCCACCATCGGCGCCGGCGAGGTCGTCGCCACCATCGCCGACGCACCCGCCGCCGAGTAGCACCGCACCACCACCCGGCGCCGGTGGCCTGCCCCTACGGGCGGGTCACCGGCGCTGTGTCATTCCGCCGCGCACTCCCGCCGGAGTAGTCCTGCCGGCCGTCAGGAGGCGACGGGCGGGACCTCGGCCGGAGCCTGGGTGTCCACCTCGCCGTACGCCACGCCGGCGGCCCACACCAGCAGCACCGTCACGACCCAGGCCACCGGGCCGTGCAGGTCGAAGCCGTCGCCGGGCACGAGCGCGTCGGTGAGCACCAGGGCCACCGCCGTGAGCACCAGGCCGCCGAGCACCGCCGACGGGCGCGCGAGCCGCGGCGCGAGGGTCGCGGTCGCCCGACGCAGCGCCACGGCCAGGACCGTGAACACGAGCACCGCCACGAGCAGCCCACCGAGCCGGACGCAGAACCCGTCGAGAAGGGCCGCGGCGAGACCGAGCGACGCGACGACGACGGCAGGGCAGCCGGGCTCAGCCAAGCCGGAAGTAGTGCGACTTCAGGCCGAGCGCGAAGCGCAGGTCGGGTCCGGAGACCGTCTGCGTGCCCTTCGAGCCCGTGAGCCGGATCGAGACGACCCGACCCTTCCAGTCGCCCGTCCCGTCGCGCTGCGTGACCGTCAGGCTGCGCAGCGTGCCGACCTTCGGGAACGCCCGCTCGATGGTCGAGGCCTTCACCACGACCCGCCACGACCGGTTCGTGTTGCCCGACCAGCCGTCGAAGGGGTCCAGGTGCGCCTTCAGGTACGGCGCGCTGCCGGGTGCCGACGCGCCGCCCGAGGAGGACGAGTACTGCGTCAGCGCCGGCTTGCCCTGGTAGGTGAGGATCGAGCCACGCGTCGCCGCGACCGCCTTGTCGGTGTTGGCGGTCTCCCCGCTCAGGCCCTTGAACACCTGGCAGGAGGTCGTGTCGCACACGTCGTAGTAGCGCGACGGCATGAGCGTGCGCACCGCGTAGGTCCGCGCGGCGACGGCCTGCGCCTTCAGGGCCTCCTGCTGCCAGCTCGACGGCATCTCCGAGGCCACGACCCCGCGCGTGTAGTCGTCGAGCGACAGCACGTTGACCGTCTTGCGCTCCTTCGAGCCCGACGCCGGCAGCGTCGACCGGATCGCCGTGCGGTACTCGCGCACCGAGCCGTTCGGCAGGACGAGTCCGAGCGACGTCGCCTGGAACTGCGCGGACCCGCGCCAGATCCGGTCGCGGAAGACCCGCCAGCGCGACCCTGCCCGGTACTCGAGCACCGACTTCGTCGCGTCGGCCGTGCTGACGCGGATGCGCCAGTTGGTGATCGGCGTGCCCGACGACGACGTCGGCAGCGTCGTACCACTGCTGGAGGCCAGCGTCCGGAAGACCAGCCCGGACCGCGCGCGAACCGTGACCGTCGACGACGTCGCGTCGCCCACGAGCACGCGGATCGAGCCGCTGCGCTGCGCCACGGACGTGCCCGGGTAGTAGGACGCGAGGATCTGCTGGAACGTCTTGCCCTGACGCGCCGCGCCCTGGGCGCCGTACTGGCTCATGCCGATCCCGTGGCCGAAGCCGCGTCCGTTGATGACGACCGACCGGTCGCTCGGCACGGTCAGCTGGTCCGGGCTCGAGCCGTTCTTGTACCAGGTGCTCACGGCGCGCGAGCCCTCCGAGTACTCCATGTACCCCTTCGCGAACGTCACCCGCTGGTAGCCGGTGCGGTCGCGGAGCACGGTCGAGGTCGGGGCGCCGAGCGGGCCCGAGGTGCCCTTGACGGTCTTGTAGGACTCGAAGATCGGGCCGTAGATGGCGTACGCCTTCGTCGCCGAGCCGGTGCCGACGATGTAGACGCTGCCCTTCTGGAAGCGCTGGTACTTGACGTTGGCGTCACCGGTGCTGCTGCGGCTGCTGATCGGGAAGCCGAGGCGTCCGCCCTGCTCGCCCGTGCGGTGCCACTCGCGGCGCACGACGCTGGTCACCGAGTACGCACCGGCGGCCTTCGTCCAGAGCAGGTCCATGTTCTGGTAGATCGCCCGGCGCTGGACCGAGTTGCCCCACTCCTTGCGCACGAGCTTGCCCAGCTTCTCGCTGCCGATCGCGGCGGGGCGGCGTCGGGGTGCTCGGCGTCGACGACGACCCGGCGAGACGTCGGGCCACCTCCTGGCGCAGACCGGTGGAGCCGGACGACGTCACCCAGGCGTAGGCGGCGGCACCGGGGCACTCGGTCGACAGGACGTCGCGGTGGCCGACGATGCGGTTCAGCCGCAGGCCGCCGAGCGTGTAGGTGCCCGTGGCCTTGAGCTTGGCCAGCGAGAAGCGCCACGCGACGAGGTCGGCGACGGCCTTCTTCGTGGCGGCGGTCGGCGCGACCTTGGCGTAGGTGCCCATCATCGAGATGCCCACCGTGCGCTCGTTGACCGGACCGTTGCCGGAGTGGGCGGCACGGACCTGCTTGGCGATGCCGCCGCGACGCCCCTCGAAGATCTGGCCGTACTTGTCGACCAGGAAGTTGTAGCCGATGTCGCACCAGCCGCGCGCGCCCGTGTGGTACGCCTGCGTCGCCCGGACGATGCCGGCCGACTGGGCCTTCGTGTAGTCGTTGTTGCCCGCCGTGTGGTGGATGACCGCACCCAGCGTCGAGGCGCCGTAGACCGGCGCGGAGCACTCGTTGCCCTTCGTCGGCCCCTTCGCGCCCCAGGAGGAGCGCGAGATGATCTTCGGCTGCCCGACGGTCGCGGCGGCCGGGGCGACGTCGCTGCCGCGACCCGGGTCGATGGTGGCGACCTTCAGGTCCGTCGGGCGCTGGCCGCTGGGCGACGTCACGCGCACGGCGACACCGTCGGCGGACCCGACCCACAGCGGGTCCGTCCCGGCGCGACCGACCTCGGGGCCGGCGTCGGCCTCGGCGTCTCGGTCGGTGTCGAGCGTCTGGAACGCACCCCACGTGCCGTTCTTGCGCAGCGCGACCTTCACGTCGAAGTCCTCGCCGCCGCGCGCCCAGGTGACACCGACCATCGAGAACGGGCGCACGGTCGTGCGCGGCAGGGTGGCGACCTCGTCGGTCCCGTCCTTCTCGGGCCCAGCCTTCTCGTGCGCAGTCTTCTCGGGCGCCGGCGGGACGGCCTGCTGGCGGACCTCGCTGCGCTCGGGCGCGGAGGGGCTGGGCGACGGCGTCGCCGCCGGTGCCGCGGAGGCCGCGGGGACCTCAGGGGCCTGCGTCGCCGGGACGTCGAGCTCGTGCAGCGTGGCCGGTCGCGGAGCCGCCGCCTGCGACGTCTGGGTCGGGGCGGTGTCGGGCGTGGCGATGAGGGCGGACACCGCGACGGCGGTGACGACGGCGAACGGGAAGGCTCGCCGGACCAGGGTCCAGAAGCGCATGTGGGGAAGTCCGATCCTGTGACTCATGGGGCGGATGTGACGATGGTGCTGGGCTACTGCATCACACATCCGGCGCGATATCCACCGGAGTCGACGAACTACACGCCTGTCATTTCCGCAGGTCAGCGCGGGTGCAGACTGCGTGCAGCCTCGGCCACCGACCCCGACATCGAGGGGTACACGGTGAAGGCGTCGGCGACCTGGTCGA
>LUMS01001657.1_pt1 | contig 13495 bp, 16 predicted proteins | sample 729711 | NCBI WGS metagenome assembly LUMS01 (sample SAMN03860298, study PRJNA289734) | marine metagenome | biome: seawater column; feature: ocean; material: water; isolation source: Red Sea water column Station 192 - depth 25m | place: Saudi Arabia: Red Sea | collected 2011-10-15 | depth 25 m | reverse complement strand
CAGCTGGGTGAGGGTCTGGTCGACGTCGTCGGTGGGCAGGCCCTGCACGACGACGGTGCCGTCGGGCGTGGTGGTGGCGGCGACGCGCACCGACCCGAGGCCGGGGAGGTCGATGGTGCGGGGCGTCTCGTCGGCGTCGACGCCGCCGAGGCGCTGCAGCGCGGTGGTGGAGAGGCCGCGCAGGCTCCCGCTCGACGTGATCTGCACGCCGTTGGCGCAGTCGGAGGTGTAGACGGCGGTGAGGCTGCCGGCGGCCTGCCCGAGGGGTGGTCGGGGACGTTCGCCGCACACGACGTAGACGCGGCTGCTGGGCCCACCCGGCCCGCCGCCGGGTCCGAGCGGGTTGCCGCGCGCCTCGGTGCTGGCGCGGTCCATGGCCTGCGCGAGCTGGGCGTCGAGGCGGTCGGTGAGCGAGCTGCGCATGAGCAGCGTCGCGGCCGCGGCGACCAGCAGGCTCGCGGTGGCCACCAGCACGACGACGGTGAGGACGAGCCGGCGGGTGAGGCTCATGCGCTCTCGGCGGGCTTGAGCACGTAGCCGGCGCCGCGCTTGGTGTGGATCATCGGCTCGCGGCCGGCGTCGATCTTCTTGCGCAGGTAGGAGATGTAGAGCTCGACGACGTTGGCCTGGCCGCCGAAGTCGTAGTTCCACACGCGGTCGAGGATCTGCGCCTTGCTGAGCACGCGACGCTGGTTGCGCATGAGGTAGCGCAGCAGCTCGAACTCGGTCGCGGTGAGCTCGATGGGGGTGCCGGCGCGGGTGACGTCGCGACTGTCCTCGTCGAGGGTGAGGTCGCCGACGGTGACGACGTGGTCGGAGCGCTGCTCGAGCACGCCGGTGCGTCGCACGAGGGCGCGGACGCGGGCGACGACCTCCTCGAGGCTGAACGGCTTGGTCACGTAGTCGTCGCCGCCGGCGGTGAGCCCGGCGACGCGGTCTTCGACGGCGTCGCGCGCGGTGAGGAAGAGGACGGGGACGCGGTCGTCGTGCTGGCGGACGCGTCGCAGGACCTCGAGGCCGTCGACGTCGGGCAGCATCCAGTCGAGGACGATCACGTCGGGGGCGTGCTCGCGGGCGGTGGACACGGCGTCGCGTCCGGTGGCGGCGGTGCGCACGTCCCAGCCCTCGTAGCGCAGGGCCATCATGAGCAGCTCGGCGATGTTGGGCTCGTCGTCGACGACGAGGACGCGCAGGGGCGTGCCGTCGGCGCGGGTGAGGGGCGCGGTCATGGGTCCAGTGTGGACGGCCTGTCCGTCGCCTGTCCGTGCGGAACCTGTGTGGTTCCTGTGAGCGGGCTGCGTGCGGGTCAGGCGGCGCCGAGGTCGGCGGCGATGCTGCTCTCGAGCGCGCGGACGCGGGCGCGCGTGGCGTCGGCGAGGCGGGTGGTGCGCTGCGCCTCGGCGAGGTCGCCGATGGAGACGAGGTGCTGCACGAGCGGCTCGAGGTCGTCGAGGTGGACGCCGTCGACGAGGCTGGTGACCTCGATCAGCTCCGAGAGCAGGGCGTGGAGCAGCAGGTGGGCGTCGAGGTCGCCGTCGGCGGGGTGGGCGCCGATGACGAGACGAAGCTGCTGGCCGAGCGAGAACGCGACGTCGGGCGTGAGCGCGCACTCCTCGACGGCTGCGGTGACGAGCGTGAGCACGTCGGCCAGGCCTTCGCGCGGGGCGAGGGTGGCGGCCTCCTCGAGGAGGCTGCGCAGGTAGGCGTGCGGAACGAGGGCGTCGTCGTCGAACGACGGCTGCACCACGCGGGTGGTCGTCACCATGTCTTCCACTTCTCCCCACTCCCAGAGGACATGCTCCCGGACCGCGATCACCTGCGCTCTAGCCCGAACGGGTCATTTTCGCAGTCCGGCTTCCACTGTACGTGACCGATCACACGCTTGACCAGCCGTGATTGCACGACGTGACGACCGGGGCGGCGCCGGCGTCAGCGTCCGAAGCACGATCCGCTCCTGGGGCGGACACACCACCTCGCGAGCGGTGTGTGTTGCCGTGCAGTCTTCGCTGGCAGAGTCCCTGTGACGGTGAGCGAACGTCCGGAGCAGGGTCGATGTCCTTCTGGAGGTTGTAGGTGAAGGCGAGTGTCGTGGCGGTGATGGCGTGCGCGCTGCTCCTGTCGGGCTGTGCGGGCGCTGAGAGCGGGGATGCGAGCGCGGGGGTGACCATCCTCCGCCCGAGCGAGCGCGAGGTGCTCCACGGCGCCGAGGGGGAGTCGCTCGACGGTGCACCGGTCGACCTGGATAGCTACCGCGGCAAGGTCGTCGTCGTGAACTGGTGGGGCTCGTGGTGCGCTCCTTGTCGCAAGGAGGCCCCGGTCTTCGCAAGAGTGTCCGATGAGGCGCCGTCGGACGTGGCCTTCATCGGTCTTCTCGCGCGGGACTCGCCTGCCGCTGCCCGCGGACGGGTGGCCGCGCGGATCGCCTCGGCCGAGGTCACCCCGACGCTGCTCCGCGACGTCGTCGCCGAGGTGCGGGGCTCCTGACGCGGGTCGCGATCGTCCGTCCGTCCCACTTGTCCACAGTTTAGGCGGGCGTCCCCTTCACAGATCGCGCCGTTCTTGTCATGGTCCTGGTCATCGACACGACTTCTCGGGGGACAGGTCAGTGGTGGATCCGGTGCAGGCGACGCTCGCGGAGCGGGTGCGCGAGCAGGTGCGACGTCGGCGGCTCGACCCGCAGACGGACGCGGATGCGGTACGCGAGGTCGCGCACGAGGTGGTGGCCGAGCACGAGCGACGGTCGCTGACGGGTGCGGTGCGGTCGCTGGAAGAGCCCGACCGGGTGGTCGGCGGGATCGTGGCCGACGTGGCCGGGCTCGGACCGTTGCAGCCGTTCCTGGACGACCCGACGGTCGAGGAGGTTAGTACGAAACCACGAGCGTCTCGTGTGATGGGACGTGGACGACGACACGTGGCGCGGCCTGGCGTGTCGCGCCACCTGACATGCATCGACCCCGGCTAGGTCGACGAGCCTCTTTGCTTCTGAGCCTCCAGGCTCGAAATCTCGCTCCGACACTCCGAGCACCGTCGGTCACCCGGTCCCGCCGGTGTAGGCCTGTTCACGCCGGCTCGGCACGCCAGGCCCCCGTGCGTCTTGTCTTTGGATAGCCACGTCAGCGCGTGCGCCTTGCCGTCGTTGGCGAGCACCCAGCGGACGCCGTCATCATCGCTCATGACTTCATTGTGTCGAAGTCTCGGCGCTCATGCCGCCGTCAGCGGGGATCGCCGCACCCATATCTACGCGGGCGGCCCCGGCGAAGGCCTCTAGCAACGCGCTCACGCGGCCGTAGTGCTGGGCGACCTCTTCAAGGTTCTTTGGCCCTCGTCGGCAGAGATTGGCAAACTCGAAAAGTGCCGCATACACCTCCTCGGCGGCCCTCCCGGTCGCGGGTGATCCGTAGAGGCCCACCGTTCCCCACTGATCCAGCAACTCATCGCCGACGGGCCGATGCAAGTCGGTCGAGCGTTCGCCGATGAGAAACCTTGAGCCCGCGGTCCACAGCCTCGAACTCTCGCTCCTCGCGGTGCTGATGAACGCTTCGTAGGCCGTCCGACGAGAGTCGAACAACCGGGCCGCGCGTTCCTCTTGTCTGGCTTCCAGGCGCGCGCGACGGCTTTCCGCGCGGTCGGCGTCGGCTCTCCGATCGGCTCGTCGGTCGCTAAGGGTGTTGGCGAGGAACTGCAACGCGGCTCCGACGAAGACGCCAATGACTGCCCACGCTGCGGTACTCATGCGAGACACGCTAGCGAAGGGCGGCGACAGGTCACGCAAGTCGCCTTTCGCGACTGGAATCGCAGTGCAAAATGACTCTCGTCGAACAGGCGACATCGCCGCCCTTGGCGTGTACGGTCGTCGTAACAGAACGGTCCCGCAGGGCGCGGCAACGCCCGACGGGACCTAGACCGGAAGCCCTTACAAGGAAGGCTGCCAGCCATGACCGTGATCCTCCCACAGGAGCGCGACGCCGCTCCCTCGAATGGCCCCGTCGCTCACGACGCGTACCTCGACCTCGCTCACGAGGCGGCGACACTGCTGCATGACACGCCGCTCGGGCGCCTCCTGGACGACTGCGCGTTTGCCGATCTCGTCGACGAAGCGGTCGACGGCCTCCTCGCGCGTTTCTCTGCGCTCGCCTGAGCGGCGGCTAGTCGCCGCGCGCGCACCTAAACGACGAAAAGCCCCGCCCCCGGCGCATAGCGCTAGGGACGGGGCTTTCGGTTTAGGCAGCGCGGGCTACCTGGCCCTGGTGGGCGTCGTAGTTGTCGATCGCGTCCTCGACGAGAAGCGAGATGCGAGCCATGCCGGCCTCCCAATCGGTGATCTCGAAGTCGGCGACCGTGACGGACACGCCGCCCGATCCGCCCTCGCCGGGCTGGAAGTCGCGGGCGAGCGCTGCCTCGAAGGCGCGTGTCTGGCGCGGTGACAGCACGCGCTCAGGCTGGACGGTGCCCTTCGCCATGAAGCCGAGCCCGGAGGCGACGCCGCCGGAGTCGAACAGGCCGCCGAGGACCTTCTTCTTCACGCCGTTGCCGATCTCGCCGAACAGGCCCGAGACGTTGCCGAGGAGGCCGCCGATGTTGGCCTTGTCGAGCAACTTCGACTTGATCCAGCCGGTGATCCCTTCACGGCGAAGGAGGAGAGGTGAGCGTAGAGGCTGCTCGTGCCGTCGGTGTGGTTGAGGCGAATGTGCTTGCCGTAGGACGTCGTCAGGCTCTTGACGAGAGCCACGGTGCCGGCCTTCCACGCCTTGACCGGCGTGCCGATCGGGTTCGGGAAGTCGCCAGCCCACGTCGCCCACGGATACTGCATCTTGGAGTGCTGCCGTCCAGTTCCCGGTGCCACTGCGCCACCTCGCGCGAACGCCGGCAGCACACCGCGGGCTGCTGCCTCGCGCATGGCGTAGATCGCCCCGTGTCCGCCCATGTTGCGCACGTCGGCGGCGTCGAGGACGTGCTCTCCAGCGGAGAGCCACGCGGGGATGGAGTCACTGATCGATGTCCCCGGCCCGAAGACGGCGCCGCCGCGGGCACGGTGGATTGCACCGCGCGCCGCACGCGCCTTGTCAGAGCCCGTCTCGGTCGCCACCTTGGCAGCGCCGAGAAGCGGGACGTTGACTCCCGGAATCTTGTTGATCAGGTCCAGAAACCCGTTGATGATTCCCTTCGCCTTGTCGAGTGGCTTCCGGACGGCGTCGACGATCTTCGACCAGGAAGACGCAACGCGCTGACGCACGGAGGTGAAGGCGTCGGCGAGGTTGCTGGCACCACGGCCGATCGCGGAGAAGGCAGGTCGGATCGACGTCCACGCGCTCTTGATCCGCGCGACGATCCACCCGAACACGGGCTTGACGACGTTCGTCCAGAGGAAGCGGATCGCGGGGGCGACGAGGTTGCGGATCGTCCACGCCAGGAGGCGGAGGATCGGCTTTACGAGCGCCCACACCGTGCGGAAGTACGTCCCGATGATCTTCAGGTGCACGGCCGCCACACGGCGCAGGACGCCGAACGCGACAGGCAGCGCGCGGGCGAGCCACTGGCCGATCTCGGTCACGACGGGCCGGATCGCCTGCCACGCGGAGGCGAACGCGCTCTTGACCGACGACCACACGCGGTCGACGACCGAGCGGAAGGTCTCACTGTGCTTGTACGCGTAGACGAAGCCGGCGACGAGGAGGGTCAGAGCCGTCACGACGATGCCGATGACGTTCGCCTTCATGGCCGTGTTCATCCGGCGCTGTGCGGCCGTCACGGCGTACATGAGGACGAGTTGCCGTCCGCGCCAGAGGGCGAGCGCGCCCTCGACGATGACGGCAGCCTTCACGGCAGCGCGATAGGCGACGTAGCCGCCCACGAGGACCGCGAGGACTTCCTTGTTCTCCTTCGCGATGCTCAGGACCTTGCCTGCGACCTTCAGGGCGTCGCCGAGGACCGAGACGGTCGTCGCGAGCGCCTTCCCGAGGGCCTCGCCGATGCGGGTAGCGACGCCACCCTCGGCGGCGAGTTCCTTCACGGCGACGGTGATGCCCTGGAACAGGGCCGGTGCCTGCTTGAAGGCGGGCTCCAGGATCGTCGCGCCGAGCCGCGACATGCTCGTGCGCATGTTCGCGAAGGAGCCGCGGACGGTGTCGCCGGCCTTCTTCGCGGAGCCCGCGAAGTTCTGCTCTAGCGCCTTCTGGAAGTCCTTCGCGGAGACGTAGCCCTTGCGCAACTTCTCGGACAGTTGGTCACCGGAGACCCCGAGCGAGTCGGCGAGCATCGTCTGAATGCCGATGCCGCGCTCGGTAAGGCGGTTGAGGTTCTCCTGCCCGACCTTGCCGCGGGCGGTGACCTGATTGATGATCGAGCCCATTTCCTGAAAGGTCGCGCCGCCCTGCGTGGCAACGTCTCCGATCAGGCGGAGGTACTTCTCGAGTTCGGCGCCGGGCTTCACGCCGGACGCGAGGGCCGTGGTCGCGGCGTTCATGCCGTCGGCCAGGCTGAAAGCGGTCCCGTCGACGGCCGCGGAGACGGAGTCCTGGACCTTGCCGATCTCCTCGGCGTCCATCTTCATTCCGCGCAACTTCGCGCGGGCGTCGTCGATCTGAAGGAGGCGGTTCAGACCGCCCTTGACGACGAGGCCGGCGGCGAGGACAGGCGCGGCTCGCTTGACCGCCGCCGCGGCGGCACCGGAGAAGTCGCGGCCGACCCGACGGCCCGAGTCCGCGGCGCCCTTCTCCGCCACGCCGAGAGCCGCCTTAATCCCAGGCGCGATCTTGCTCGTGTCGGGGAGGATCGCGAGGTACGCGGCACCGAGGTCGATCCCGGTCGCGTTCACGGGCACGGCTCCGTCGAGGCGCGGATGGACCGACGCGCCCGCTCGGCGGCGACGTCAAGGAGAGTCGGGACCTCGACACCCTCACGGGCGCACCATGCGCGAACGCGGCGGGCGGTGTGCGGCCCGGCCGTCAGGTTGGAGTCGGGAAGCGCCCGCAGATAGACAGGTGGTGAGGGGAGCGCGCGACGGATGCGGGCGGCGTACCTCTGCTCTGCGCGGGTTGGGGTCATGAGCGGTGCTCCTAGGGCATGAAAAAACCCCGGAATCCCAGGGGATTCGCGGGGTTTCGCTGGAAATGATGTGGAACGGGAGACCCGTGTGTGAAATGACGCAATGCCGAGAGTGAGGCAGCAGGGGCGGGGGAGGGGGAGGGCCCCCTAGGTCACCCCTCGGCGCTCTCCCCGCCCCATAGGCGGGGCTCGATAGACGGGTGAAGCGCGCGCGTCGAGTGGGCAGGCATCGTGTCGATCGTGAACGCACCGCCTGCGGCAGGGTGACCGCCGAGTTCGGCGATGTCGACGTCGGTCAGGTACATCTCGCCCGGCTCGTCGCCGGAGTAGGTCGTCGAGCGCTGGAATGGGCCCGCGCTCTCCTGCGTCTGGCGGCGGCCCTCCGGGTTGCGGAGGTGGCGGATCACCATGCGGGAGAGCACCTTCACGACGCGCCGCTTCGGCGTCGCGAGGCCCTCGCTCGTGTCGGTCCCGTCGGCACGCGCGACGCGCTTCGCCATGTCGGGGAACTCGCGAAGGACGGTGTCCTCCGCGTCGCCGAGAAGCGTCGCGATCTGCGCGTCGCTCGGGGTCAGCTGAGGGCGATGACGGCGTGCCGCTCAGGGCGCGAAGGCGCGATCCCGAAGCGCAGGGTTGAGCGCATGGACACGGCGTCGCGGTTGAACGCAGCATGCTCGGAGATCGACACGGCGATCTGCCCGGTCGCCGCGAGGAGGTCGCCCTTGCTCAGTACGTACACGGCCGGGGCGGTCGCCGACAGGATGACCGGGAGGTCGAAGATCGAGCGGCGAGACCCTTCGGTGCTGTTCGTGCCGACTCCGAGAAGAGGCATGTTGGAGCCGGTGGCCTGCTTGACCTTCGCGAGGGTCTGCCAGGCGCTCGCGGGCATGACGATGTGCGAGGCGCGGCCGTCGTTGGCCTCGATCTCGGCGACGGCGTCGGAGATGCTGTCCAAGTTCTCGCCGAGTGTCCCGCCCGAAATGAAGTCGGCGGAGAGGGCGCCGACAGCGGAGATGAACTCCTTGTTCGCCTCGCGGGTCACGGAGCGCTGAAGGGACTCCAGGATGAGGTGTCGCGCCTCGGGCTGTCGGTACTGCTCCAGCGAGACGACACTCAGCGTCGCAATCTTGCGAGTCATCACTACGACCTCGGCGAACTCAGGGTCGGATTCAGTGATGGGCGCGCCCTCAGCAACGACGCTGGAGATTCCGTCCGTCTCAACATACGGGACGCGGACGGCGACGGCGTCGCCCTCGACGCTCCCAGCGACCGTGGCGACCTGCGGGAGGAGCAGGTCGGGCATCCTGTCCAGGTCAAAGTACGCGGTCTGATCCGGGCGCCACGCCGCGGCAGACGTAGAGGTGGTGTTGGTCATGCGGTGCTCCTTCGAGCAAGAAGAGGGGAGGGGGCAGTGCCCGCGGTTGCCGTGCGGCGGCGAGCGGAGGGGGAGCCGTGCGGCTCGGAGGAGGCGCCCGACTGGGGGCGCAAACCGGGCGCTAGGGGCGCGCTCGGATTCCCGCCCGTGGCGTAGCCCGTGCGGGCGCCGGAAGCAGGCGGTGGCGGCTCGCTGGCGCGGCGTGTACGGGGCCGCGGGAGCACGCAAGAAAGCCCCAGACGCAGGGCGCACGAGGGCGAGAACGAGGTCCACAGCGCCGCCCGCTCACCATGAGCGAGTAAGCGGGCGACGCTGATCGGAAAGGAGCCCGCCGCAGAGCGGCGGTACCCGTCGGAGGCGGATGACGAGCGAAATTTTGAACAGCGCCAGATTGAAGGCCGGTAGCAGAAGATGCGACAGGCCGTCCAGCGTGAGCAGGCTCAGCGAGACGGCGACGCGGGCGGCGACGTTCACTCCGCGGGCCAGCCGACGACGCCGGTCGTCGTCAGAGCGGCGTCGAGGAGTCGGACCGGGGCACCGTCGATGACGGCAGTCAGAGTTCCGCTGTTGGAAGCGATCGCGGCTTCAGCGGCGACGCGGACGGCGCGGAGACGGTCGATCGCGTCGCCCATCGTGGGGGAGTTGTTCACGGAGAGTGCCTTCGGTTCGATGGTGTAGACGCGGCCGGCGTTCGACCGTGTGCTCGCGCCGAGTAGGTCGTCGGCGACGGAGTAGAAGATGCGAGGCCCCGGCACGAGGTAGGGGCGGCCGTCCGGGAGATTCTTCTCGGCAGCCTGCGCCGCCTGGATCGAGCGGCGGGCGGCGCCGTAGAGATGCGCGGCGAGGTGGCGCCCTGAAGTCAGGAGCCCCCGACGAAGCCACGCCGAGACGACGGCCTCGGCGGACGCCTCCTCCTGCGCGCGGCGGGCTGCGCGGGCTGCGCGCTCGGCGGCGGCGCGGGCGCTCATGCGGCGGCCTGTCGCGCAGCCAGCGCGGCGACCAGCGCTTGGAAGTAGCCCGTGACGCGTGTCATCTCCTCGACGGCGGCGGCGCGCTCGGCGGCGCGCTCGGCTTCGAGCGCTCGCAACCGGGAGGTGAGCGCCTCTACGGTCTGCGCGGCGGCGAGGACTTCGGCGCGGTACGCGCCTCGGCGTGCCTCCCCGCGGCACTTCTCAGAGCAGAACCGCCGAGCGGGTCCGCGGCGCGGGGTCGGGACAGGTGAGGAGCACACAGGGCAGGGCACGGCAGTTCTCCTTCGCAGGGGGTACGGACTCGCTTCGATCCGTAGTTGTAATGGGCCCGCCCGTGACCACAGGTTTCGCCCGTCGGAGCAGGGTGCACGCACCTTCCGGCACGGCCGGTGACGAAAGTGACGATCAGCCGTCACTTCTCTTATCTGCCTTCAAGAATCGAAATCTTGAGTAGGAATAGAGAAGTGACGGAGTTCTGTCACTTTCGTCACCGGGACCCGCCCCGGCGCTCGGCCGCCGGGCGTTTACACGCGGCGGCGCTAGTCCTCGTCGGCGGAAAGTGACGGGCGCGTGTACCTGATCGTTTGACCGGCACGTGGGCCGTTGGCAGCGACGTACGACGCCGGTTCCAGGCTGAGGCGCGCCGGCCGGCCCCTGCGCATACGGGCGAGCCGCGCGGCCTCGTCGGCGAGCCCCGAGGGTGGGCGCCAGGCAAACACGCCGAGTGCGGGCTCTTCGGCAAGCCGAAGGGTGATCTCGTTGGCCTCTGACACGCCTTCGATGAGAACCTCGACGGCGGCGAGACTGGGCGCGCCGAACTGGTCAGCGACCTTGTCGGCGACCTCGGGGTCACCCGAGGTGATGCGCCAGTTCTGGAGGGCGACCGGGCGGTCGTTGGCCTGGTAGCCAGAGCGGAAGCGGCCGACGATGTCGGGGGAGTGAGTCATGCGATCCATTCGAACTCCAGCCGTTCCATAGCGACAAATCGAGCACCCGCCCGTGGCGCCTTCGACACTCGTACGGCTGCCAGCACAAGGCCGAGGAGATCACGGGCCTCCTGTACTGGAGCCGTCTCGATCGCGGGGAGGGACAACTCGGGGTCCAGCAGCGCCCCGAGATTCGCCTCAGGTCGAGGCAGTGCGGCAAGTTGTGTGCGTAGCGCTGCCAGCGTCCGCGTGAGGGTGCCCGCGATCCGGCCGTGCCGCGTCGCGTCCAGAGTGCCGTGCAGGTAGTGGTCGTCGTCGGCCGTCGAGAGTCGAGCGGCTGAGTCAGCGATGCGCTGTTCGATCTCCGCACGCTCGGCGATGGGCGCGGGGTCGAACTTCTGGAGCCAACGGTCGCCGACGCGGTCGAGAAGTGGGGATTCCGGGTCCAGGGCGGCGAGGCGCCGAGCCCAAGCGCGACGCACGGCGTCGTCGAGCACAGAGACTTGAACGCTCACGGGTGCCGGGCAGGTGAGGCCGTCCGCGAACGAGCGTTTGCAGCGATACGACTCTCCGAACGTCGTTAGGGTGCGACCGCACGACGCGCACAGGGCGAGCGTCCCGAGGAGGCTCCGCGACGACCGCGCGGGGAAGCGACCGCGGCCGTAGGCCCGCAGTCGTCCGTCCAGGACTTCGAGGAGTCGTGCGTGCTGCGCTGGGCTGGCTACGGGATCGAATCCGTCTGCCATGATCGGGACGTGCTCGCCTGAGACGGGATCGCGGTAGGCGCGGACTTGTTTCACGGCGCGCGGGCCCTTGTCGGGATCGGCGACCGTGACGGTCACCATTTCTGTCATGAGCCCGGAGAGCGTCGGGGAGCGGAGGGCGCTGGACAGGGTGCTCGGCCGCCAGCACGGGGGACCTGCCGCCCTCTGGCGGGCGCTCAGCCGGCCCTCGTCGCGGCGCTTCTGCCAGGTCGCGAGGCGACGCGTTGGCACACCGCGAGCGTTCCAGTCGCGGGCGACGTCGAGGAGCGACGCGCCGCCCAGAACACGGTCGACCAACTCTCGCATGAGGGCGAACTCAGTCTCGTGCGGACGGAGGCGCCTGTCTGCGTCCACCACGTACCCGAACGGGGCCGCCCCGCCCAGGTAGCGCCCGGCCTTTCGATCACTCGCCTTCCGGGACCTGACCCGGACCGACGTGTTCGCCGACTCCGCGCGCGCAATCTCTGAGAGGACTGCGATAGGAATTCGGGAGGCGCCCGTCGAGGTGTCCAGGCCGTCGCGGAGAAAGACGATGCGGCCTTTAGCGCGCTCGACATCGTCGAGAACGAGACCGATCTCCCCGGCGCCGCGGCGCGAAAGGCGATCGAGTTTCCAGACCGCGAGCGTGCCCACTTCGCCAGCGATGACGGCAGCGGTCGCCCTCTTGAAGGCTTCGCGCTCGACGTTTTCGCGGTAGCCGGAACGGCCGTAGTCGCTCCAGACGGTGCGCACGGACAGGCCCTCGCGGTCTGCCCACTGGCGGAGGTCTGCTTCTTGGCGTTCGAGGGAGTCGGCGCCCTCGTCGGCGTTGGACAGTCGTACGTAGAAGTCGACGAGACGGGACGCCTCGGGAAGTTCGATGCTCACGGTTGCTCCTCGGTGTGGCTGTTCCGAGGAATGGGCCGGAGTGGTTCGTGCTGCTCTCGTGGATTGAACGTTCATTGGAGGAGCTGTGGATCAACGAGCCCGACCGGGTGTTCGTCGCGCGGGAGGGGCGGCACGAGCTGACGTCGGTGTCGCAGCCGTTCGTCGACGCGATGCTGCCGGGCGGGCACCGGTTGCACGTGGTGCTCGACGGGATCGCGCGCGGGTTCAGCGCGGTCAACGTGCGCAAGTTCGTGGCGCGGGCGCACTCGTTGGAGGATCTCGTCGAGCTCGGCACGATCGACGCCGCCGTCGCGCGGTTCCTGAGGGCGAGCGTCGTGGCGGGGCTGAACGTGGTGGTCTCCGGCGGCACGCAGGCGGGGAAGACGACCCTGCTGAACTGCCTGGCCGCGGCGATCCCCGGGTCGCAGAGGCTGATCACCGTGGAGGAGGTGTTCGAGCTGCAGTGCGGCCGCCACCCCGACTGGGTGGCCCTGCAGTGCCGCCAGGCCGGACTGGAGGGCACCGGCGAGGTGACGCTGCGGATGCTGGTGAAGGAGGCGCTGCGCATGCGGCCGAGCCGCGTGGTCGTGGGCGAGGTGCGCTCGGCCGAGGCGCTCGACATGCTGCTCGCCCTGAACGCGGGCCTGCCGGGCATGGCCAGCGTCCACGCCAGCTCCGCGCGGCAGGCGCTCACGAAGCTGTGCACGCTGCCGCTGCTCGCCGGCGCGAACATCACCAGCGACTTCGTCGTGCCGACGGTCGCGACGTCGATCGACCTCGTCGTCCACACCGCGCTCGGCGCCGACGGCCGCCGCGCCGTCCAGGAGGTCACAGCGGTCAGCGGACGGGTCGAGAACGGCCACATCGAGTCCGAGACGGTGTTCGTGCGCGACGGGGGCGTGCTGCGTCGTGGTCACGGGCGACCCTCGCGGACCGAGGCCTTCGCACGCGTCGGCATCGACCTCGACGCCGTGCTCGCCGCCGACGGAGACGCGCCATGGCCACGCTGACTGGGTTGTGCGCCGGGGTCGGCGTCGCACTGCTGGTGTGGTGGGCGCTCGCTCCGCTGCCGCAACGTAGGACGTCGGGCCGCCGTCGGGTGCGCGAGCTGCTCGACCGCGCCGGGCTGTCCGACGTGGAGCCCGGCGCGCTGCTCGCCTTGTGCGTCGGGTCGTTCGTCGTCGCCGGTCTGGTGATGACTGCGGTGTCGGGTGTGTTGGTGATCGGTCTCGTCCTCGGGACGCTCGCGGCGCTGCTGCCCGTGGCGACGTTGCGGGGACGCGCCCGACGTCGGGCACGCGAGCACGCCGACCTGTGGCCCGACGCCGTCGACAACCTCGCGTCGGCCGTGCGGGCGGGGCTCTCGCTGCCCGAGGCGGTCGTGCAGCTGGGGGAGCGGGGGCCGGAGGGTCTGCGCGAGCCGTTCGCGCGGTTCGGCCGCGACTACCAGTCGACGGGGCGCTTCGACATCGCGCTCGACCGGTTGAAGCAGCGTCTGGCCGATCCCACCGGCGACCGCGTCGTGGAGGCGTTGCGGATCGCTCGCGA
>LUMS01000442.1_pt2 | contig 13511 bp, 15 predicted proteins | sample 729711 | NCBI WGS metagenome assembly LUMS01 (sample SAMN03860298, study PRJNA289734) | marine metagenome | biome: seawater column; feature: ocean; material: water; isolation source: Red Sea water column Station 192 - depth 25m | place: Saudi Arabia: Red Sea | collected 2011-10-15 | depth 25 m | reverse complement strand
TGTAAAAAACAGTAAGAAAGCTGAAATAGCATTTGTAAAATAATATAAGCTAAAGACAGAAATAATAGATAATGTTGTTCCAAAGTATAAAGCCTGAGCTCTATTAAGTTTGCCTCGTGGAATTGGTCTTAAACATGTCCTAGTCATTAATTTATCAAGATCAGCCTCGTACCACATGTTCAATGCACCTGCTGCACCTGCCCCAATGGCCACTATGAGAATACCAATAGCTGCCTGAGTGAAAGGTATGGAATTTGGAGCTGTGAGCAAACCAACTGCACAAGTAAATATTACTAAAGACATTACTCTTGGCTTCATGAGCTTTATTAGCTCTGAGATAATTCCAAGATCTGTATTAGATCTTTTTTCTCTTAAGATAGTAGACTGCATTTTAATATTATATATTTTTACTAGAATCTAACTACTAGATTTTTCTGCACCCTCGACGTTTTCGAATTTAGGAAGCTCATCAAAAGTATGAAAATTAGGCGGTGATGGAACTGTCCACTCTAAGGTGGTTGCCCCCTCGCCCCATGGATTCTGAGCTGCTTTTTTCTTTTTAGCAAATGCGTAAATCAAATTTGCAAAAAATACTGCCAATCCTACGATCGATATATATGACCCTATGGATGAAATATAATTCCAGTCAGCAAATGCATCGGGATAATCTGCATATCTTCTCGGCATACCCGCTAAACCTAAAAAGTGCTGCGGGAAAAATACTATATTTACACCAATGAATGTAAGCCAAAAATGAAGTTGTCCCATCCACTCTGAATACTCATAACCTGACATTTTTCCAAACCAATAATAAAACCCTGCAAAGATTGCAAAAACAGCTCCAAGCGATAGAACATAGTGGAAGTGAGCAACAACATAATATGTATCATGTAATGCTGTATCAACTCCAGCGTTTGCTAAAACAACTCCTGTTACTCCACCGACTGTAAATAAAAATATGAAACCAAGTGCCCAAACCATTGGGGTTTTAAATGATATTGATCCACCCCACATAGTTGCAATCCAAGAAAAAATTTTTATTCCGGTTGGGACGGCTATTATCATAGTCGCAGCTAAAAAGTATGCTTTGGTATCAGTATCAAGACCTACTGTGTACATATGATGAGCCCATACCACAAATCCAACAATTCCTATTGCAACCATTGCATATGCCATACCTAAATATCCAAACACAGGTTTTTTGGAAAAAGTAGAAACGATATGACTTATCATTCCAAAACCTGGTAAAATTAAAATATAAACTTCTGGGTGTCCAAAAAACCAAAATAAGTGTTGAAACAAAGTTGGGTCACCACCTGATTGGGCCTCAAAGAATGCTGTTCCAAAATTTCTGTCTGTTAATAACATTGTTATTGCTCCAGCTAAAACTGGTAAAGATAACAAAAGTAAAAAAGCAGTAACAAGTATAGACCAAGCAAATAATGGCATTTTATGTAATGTCATACCTGGCGTTCTCATGTTTAAAATTGTAGTTATGAAATTTACTGCACCTAAAATTGATGATGCGCCCGCAACATGTAAACTTAAAATTGCCAAATCCATTGCTGGACCTGGTTGACCTGCTTTTGAAGATAACGGTGGATATATAGTCCAACCTCCTCCAACACCTTGTGCCCCTGGAGGTCCATCAACAAATATTGAAGCTAGAAGTAAAATAAAAGCCACAGGTAGCAACCAAAAAGAAATATTATTCATTCTTGGGAATGCCATATCAGGTGCACCAATCATTATTGGTACAAACCAATTACCAAAACCACCAATCATTGCTGGCATCACCATGAAAAAAATCATTATCAAACCATGTCCTGTAACTAGGACATTATATAAGTGATAGTTACCACCTAAAATTCCATCACCAGGATGCATTAACTCTATTCTCATTAAAACTGAAAATGCAGTTCCGATTACCCCTGCAATAATTGCAAAGATTAAATACATTGTTCCTATATCTTTATGGTTTGTAGAATATGCCCATCTTTTCCATCCAGTTGGTGTATGGTGGTCGTGACCGTGTAATGTTGCTGTACTCATTATTTAATTACTCGCTATTAAATTTTTATTAATTAAACTTTCGTCTTTTGCAAACTTTATTTTCGCATCTGACAACCACGCTTGATAGTCCTCATCAGAAACTACTCTTACTTCAATTGGCATAAATGCATGCTTTATTCCACATAATTCTGAACATTGACCATAGTATGTTCCAACTTTTTCTGCTTTAAACCATGTTTCATTAATTCTTCCTGGCATTGCATCTCTTTTAACTCCAAATGAAGGTAATGCCCATGCATGCAATACATCATTTGCTGTAATTAATACTTTTACAACTTTATTTACTGGCACCACTACAACGTTATCAACTGCTAGTAATCTTGGTTGACCCTCTTTTAAATCCTCTTCTTCAATCATGTATGAGTCAAAAATTATATTTTCATCTGGATATTCATAGCCCCAGTACCACTGATATCCAATTGCTTTAATAGTTACATCCGCTTTTGGAATTGTATCTTGAGAATACAAAACCTTAAATGATGGAACAGCCATAACTATTAGAATTAAACATGGAACCAATGTCCAAATTATTTCCACTGCAACATTATGAGTTCTTTTTGACGGATTAGGATTTCTAGACTCTCTAAATCTCACCATCACATATAACATCAGAAACAACACAAACGCACTTATTGCCACAATAATTGGAAGCAACATATAGTCGTGGAACCAAACAATATCTCTCATTGTCTGAGATGCAGGCTCTTGAAAACTCAATTGCCACTTCTCCGGTTGATTGGCAAAAGCAGGTAATGAAATCAATGAGGTTAATAAAGTTGTTATGAATTTTTTCATTTTCAAAAGTTTATAAAGCCAAAAATACAAAAAAACACTAGAGATTTCGCGACAATTTATCAATTTTTTAGAAAATTGATCACAGATAAAGCGGATATAACTGCAGTTTCAGTTCGAAGAATGTTATTACCCAATTTTATTGATTGTGTTCCACCATATTTAAGAATCTTTTCTCTCTCGACCTCAGTGTAATCACCTTCGGGGCCAATTAAAATACATAAAAGTTTTTTGTTATTTATTTTTAATTTTTTATTATCTGAATTTAAATCTCCAAATATAAGATTTAAATCTTTATTATTTTTAAAAAACTCATCTAATTTTTGTATTTTATCTATTTCAGGAATACTTAATCTATTACATTGTTCTGAGGCTTCTGTAACAATTTTTATTAGTCTTTCATAATTTATGTTTCTTACAACAGTCCTTTCTGTAATTACTGGAATGAATTTTGTTACACCTAATTCTGTTGCTTTTTGAATCATGAAATTAAAAAAATTTGATCTAATAGGAGAAAAAGCTAACCAAAGATCAGTTTCATTTTCTTTATGTCTAAGTTGCTTAGTAACTTTAAAAGTTAAATCATTTTTTGAAATTTTTTTAATTATTGTTTGCCATTCACCAAACTTATTAAATAAAGAAAAATTACCACCAATAGGAATTCTCATCACTTTAGTTAAATAATGAGATTGTGCTTTATTCAATTTTCCTTCTAAATTAATTGATAAACTTTCTGGATAAAATAACCTAATATTGCTCATTATATTTAAATTAAATTATGAAAAATATTAAAGCAATAATATTTGATGCTTATGGAACTTTATTTGACGTCAATTCTGCTGCAGAAAAATGTAAAGGAAAAATAGGTGATAAGTGGGAAGATTTCGCAAATTATTGGAGAACCACACAATTAGAATATACTTGGCTAAGGAGTTTAATGAATAGACATAAAGATTTTTGGAAAATTACTGAAGACAGTTTAGACAAATCGATGAAATTTTTTAAAATTGATAACTCCATGAGAAATGATTTATTAGATTTGTACAAAGTGCTCTCACCTTTTTCTGAAGTTAAAGAAACTTTAAATAAGTTGAAAAAGAAAGATTTTAAGTTAGCAATTCTTTCCAATGGTACTCCTAGTTTGTTGGAAAATCTGGTCAAAAATAATAACTTAGAAAATATATTTGATGATATTTTTTCAGTTGAAGAAGTGGGAATTTTTAAGCCAGACTCAAAAGTTTATGAATTACCTGTAAATAAATATAACATTAAAAAGGATGAAATTTTATTTTTAAGTGCAAATACATGGGATGTTTCTGGGGGTGGAAATTATGGATATAATTCTGTTTGGGTAAACAGGAATAAAAATATATTTGATAATCTTGACTATCAACCATTAGATGAAATTCACGATTTAAGTGAGTTACTTGAAATTATATAGTTAAAGTATATATCGATCGAATGAAATCAATAGAAGTTGAAAAAGTTATTCAACCTATATCAGCATCAGATGGTGCTGGTGTAAAATTAAAAAGAAGTATTGGAGTTGAGCCAAATTATTTTGATCCATTTTTAATGTTGGATGAGTTTGGATCAGAAAATAGTGAAGATTATATTGCAGGCTTTCCACCCCATCCTCATAGAGGCATAGAAACAGTAACTTATATGTTAGCGGGAGATTTTGAACATAAAGATAGTACTGGTGGACAAGGTAGAATGACAGCAGGAGATGTTCAGTGGATGAAAACAGGTAGTGGTATTATTCATTCAGAAATGCCAGCAATGAAAGAGGGTAAACTTCATGGTTTTCAATTATGGATAAACATGCCAGCGAGTATGAAAATGGATAAACCTGAATATCATTATATTGATGCTGACAAAATGAGTGTACATAAAGATAGTGACAAGCAAATAAAAGTTATTGCTGGAAAATTTCAAAAAGCAGAAGGACCAATTAAAAAGCATAATGTAGAACCTGTTTATTTTGATGTTGAACTTAAAGAAGATAAGGAATTTAATTTTGAGATACCCTCCTCTCACAATAGCTTTATTTATTTAATTGAAGGTGAAATAAAAATCGGAGAAAAAAAACATGATAAAGTCAAAGACTCTACTTTGATACTTTTAACTAATGGTGAAAAATTAAAAGTAACTGCTTTGACTAAGGCTAAATTTTTATTAATATCTGGAAAACCAATTGGTGAACAAATTGCAAGAGGTGGACCATTTGTAATGAATACAAAACAGGAAATACTTCAAGCTATTGACGATTACCATAATGGAAATTTTGTAAAACAATGAAAAAAATTGAAATAAAAGAATTTGGTGGACCTGAGATATTGGAAATAAAGAACGTTGATATTGGAAAACCTGGCCAGAATGAAGTGCTAGTTAAAAATTTATCTATAGGTATAAATTATATTGATACATACCACCGTTCAGGTCTTTATCCCATCCCACTGCCAAGTGGTATTGGACTTGAAGCTTGTAGTATTATCGAAGAAGTAGGTTCTGAAGTTAAATTATTTAAAGTTGGAGATAGAGTAACTCGTGCTTCCATGCCAATTGGAACTTATTCTGAAAAACAAATAATACCTGAAGACAAGTTAGTAAAGGTTCCAGATAATATATCTGATGAAGTTGCATCGTGTATTACTTTAAAAGGTATAACAGCCGAGTATTTATTGCACAGAACTTATCAAGTTAAAAAAGGAGATAAAATTTTATATCATGCAGCTGCAGGAGCACTTGGTCAAATTTTCTGCCCGTGGGCCAATGCACTTGGTGCTGAAATAATAGGGACGGTCGGTTCAGATGAAAAAATAGAAATAGCGAAAAAGAATGGATGCCACCATGTTATAAACTATAATGAAAAAAACTTTGTTGAGGAAGTTGAAAAAATTGTAGGAAAAAACGGACTTGATGTAGTTTATGATGGAGTAGGAGCAAAAACATTTGAAGGTTCAATAGAAGTTTTAAAAGTAAGAGGGATGATGGTGGCTTTTGGAAACGCATCTGGTTACGTTCATACATTAGATATAAAAAAACATATAAATGCAAAAGGTCTTTTTTTTACTAGACCTTCAATCGCTCATTACACGATCATAAGAAAAGAGCTTGAAGAAGCGGCTGAAAAAGTTTTTGAAGCAATATCTAAAGGTAAATTTAAAGTTGAAATTTCAAAAAAGTATTCTTTAGATGAAGTTAGAAAAGCTCATGAAGATCTTGAGGGAAGAAAATTACTTGGTCCTGCAATAATTTTACCAAATTAATCTATTTTTACATCCATGTCAGACATGTGTAAATTGAGTGCATTTGTGGATATTTGAATTTCTCTTATAAAGAAAATAATTGATATGATCATTGATAAACAGCACGAACCAAAAATTACTCTCGCTAAGAATAATTCATTTAAATAAAGAGCAAAAACTGTAAGCATATTAAATAAAAATCCAAAGGCAGCAAACATTATAGTCCACCTTAAAATTGAAATTCTTCTACTCAAGTTAATAAATTGTTTTTTCCATTCTGCGGGAATATGTTTTTCATATACATGTTCGTCATGAAGTTCTCTAATTAATCTGCTTAAAGTATGAAATCTGTTACTGTAAACCCCCATTAAAAGAGGAATTGCAGGAAACATTAAAGCTGTAACTGTATAATCTATATTCATTCGAATCGAATTGATTATGAAACTAGCCTTTGTTATTTACAAGTAAATTAATGTTAAACGTTAAATTATTTATTGAACTTACAAGATTGAATAAACCCATAGGTTACATGCTTCTTTTTTGGCCTTGTATTTGGGGTCTTACAATTGCCTATGAATTTACTAGTGAGCTTGAAACATATTTTTTTTATATACTACTTTTCTTTCTTGGTGCTGTGTTAATGAGATCGGCTGGCTGTATAGTAAATGATATAACGGATAAAAATTTTGATAAACTTGTTGAAAGAACAAAAAATAGACCCATTGCTTCAGGAAAAGTATCTATAAAACTAGCAAGTTTTTATTCATTTATACTGTGTGGGATTGCTTTTTTAGTTTTAATTAATTTTAATTTTTTTACAATTTGGATGGCACTATTATCGATGCCACTTGCATTCTCTTATCCTCTAATGAAAAGATTTACATATTGGCCACAATTGTTTCTTGGAATTACTTTCAATTATGGTCTTGTATTAGCATGGATCTCTGTCACTAACGAAATCTCAATACTTCCAATTATTTTCTATTTTGGAGCCATATTTTGGACACTGGGATACGACACTATTTATGGATACCAAGATATAAAAGATGATGAAATTATAGGAGTTAAATCTACTTCAATTAAATTTAAAAATGATCCAAAGAAATTTATTTCTTTTTGTTATTTGATCTTTATTGGAGCTCTAATCTTAGTAGGCCTTTTAATGAATTTTAATTATTTTTAAAAATTTTTATTATTAAAATTTTGTTAGCTGTATTTTTCTCTATCTTGGTTGCAGGAAGTACATCTGCAACTGCTTGGCTTTTAGATCCTGCAATAGAGAAAATTTTTATTAATCAGGATCAAACTTTAATATTTGTAATTCCTATTTTAATTGTTTTAGCTTTTTCTACTAAAGGAATTTCATTGTATATGGCAAAAGTAATAATGATAAATGTTGCTGAAGAAGTTAAGAAAAAAATTCAAATTGATATGCTTTCATCCTTTATTAAAGCAGATACTCAACAAATAGAGAATAAACATTCTGGAAAATATATTTCAAATTTAAATTTTGATGTAAATCAAATTACTGGAATGTTGAGCAATTCATTTTTGAGTTTTTTTAAAGATGGTTTAACTCTTATTGGTCTATTAACAGTAATGTTTCTACAGAACTGGAGATTGTCACTAATAGCTATAATAATGATTCCAATTGCTTCGATTACAGCAAAAAAACTTGGGAGACGAATGGGAAAAGTTGCAACAGAAGCACAAGAAAAATCAGGTGACTTAAATAAATACTTAATTGACTTATTTAAAAATCATAAAGTTATAAAAATTTTTCAAAGAGAAAATTTTGAAAATAAGAGGTCTGAAAAATTTGTTGATGATCTTAAGAAGAAATCTATCAAAATAGCAACTGTATTTATAAGAGCTACTCCAATAATGGAAATACTAACTGGTATAATGATAGCAATTTTAATCTTCTACTCTGGAAAACTTATTATGAATGGACAACTCAATATTAATAATTTTTTTTCTTTTCTCGCGGCAATGATGTTAGCTTATCAACCTGTAAAATCTTTAGCGACTATTAATGTAGGAATTTTTCAAGGTTTATCTGCTGGTAAAAGAATTATACCAATAATAGATACTAAAAATAATATTTCATCTAATGAAAGTTTAGGAGAGCTGAAATTAAATGAGGGCTCAATTAATTTTAGTAATGTAAATTTTAATTATGAAAGCAATTTAGATAACCGTGTACTGAAAGATATAAATATAAATATTGCTGGAAACAAAATGACAGCACTTGTTGGTCATAGTGGTTCTGGAAAGTCTACTTTATTAAGCCTAATACCAAGAATATACGATCCTATTTCTGGAAAAGTCGAGGTAGATGGTCAAAACATAAAAGAGGTAAAACTTTCTTCTCTTAGAAAAGAAATTTCAATTGTCGATCAAAACACCACTTTATTTGACGATACAGTTTTAAATAATATCAAATACGCAAAACCTGATGCTTCAAATGATGAAATATTTAAAGCAGCAGATATGGCAATGTGCACTGACTTTATAAACAAACTTGAAAATAAATTTGAGACCAAAATTGGTGAAAATGGAATTAAATTATCCGGTGGTGAAAAACAAAGACTTTCAATTGCAAGAGCTTTTTTAAAAAATAGCAAAATTATTCTTTTAGATGAAGCAACATCTTCATTAGACTCTGAAACTGAAGAAAAAATTCAAAAGGCCTTGGAAAAATTAATTTCAAATAAGACAACTATTGTAATTGCCCATAGGCTTTCAACAATTCTAAATTCAAATATTATTTATGTTCTTGATAAAGGAAAAGTTATAGATCAAGGTAAGCATAATGATTTGCTGAAAAATTCCGAGATTTATCAAAATTTTTATAATCGACAAATTAAAGAAAACTAATGTTTTTTTTTTACGAAATTTTAGCAATAACTTTTCTATTATTTTCACCAATAATATTTGCTGTAAGAATTATAATCGGAAAAGAGGATTTTAATAGATTTCTGGAAAAATTTTGTATTTATAAAAAATATAATAAAAACCAAACGATTTGGTTTCATGGAGCAAGTGTTGGGGAAATTATGAGTATTCTTCCTATAATTAAAATTTTAGAAAAAAATAATAAAGTTCAAAAAATTTTACTCACATCTACCACTACAAGTTCTGCATCGGTTGTTAAAAAAATAAAATTTAGAAAAACCGAACATGTATATTTTCCAATAGATGAAAATTATTTGACAAATAAATTTTTAGAATTTTGGAAACCAAAAGTGGCAATTTTTATAGACTCAGAAATATGGCCAAACATGATTAAAAATCTAAAAAGAAAAGATATACCCATAGTTTTAATTAATGGAAGAATCACATCAAAAAGTTATAAAAGATGGTTAAGATTTCCAAATTTTGCAAAAAAAATCTTTAGTAGTATTACTTTGGCACTTCCACAAAATAAAGAGTCAAAACTTTATTTGAGTAAACTTGGAGTAAAAAATATAAAAATTGCAGGAAACCTAAAATACTTTGGAGAAAAAAAAACAAAGGTAAATTCTGATGTAAAAAAGATAATTAGAGATAGAAAAATTTTTTGTTGCGCAAGTACTCATGACAATGAAGAAGATTTAATTTCTGAGGCTCATAAAAAAGTAAAAAAAAGTATTAATAATTTGCTTACAGTTATAATTCCAAGACATGTCTATAGAACTGATAGAATAGTTAGACTGTTAGAAAGCAAACAATTAAATGTAATTACAAGATCGTCTAGAAATAAAATAAGTAAATCCACAGATATATATATTGCTGATACATATGGAGAAGCTCGTAAATTTTATGAAATATCTAATTTATGTTTTGTTGGAGGATCATTAATTAATCATGGAGGCCAAAATCCTTTAGAGCCTGTAAGGGGAAAAAATTATATTATTTTTGGGCCATTTGTTCATAATTTTAAAGAGGTATATGACTTATTATTAAATCTTAAAATTGCAAGCAAAGTAAAAAGTTTAAATAATGTTTGTGAATTAATTAAAAAAAAAATTAATTACAATCATTCAAGAAAAATATTAAAAAAAATAGACGAAATGGGTAAAAGAGTTCTTAAAAATAATGTTTATGAAATAGATAAATTTATATAATGAAAATTAAGAGACCAATTTATCTTGATACTGTTAATTTAATTTCAATTATTCTTCTTCCATTAACTTTCTTTACGTTTTTATTTAATTATTTGAAAAAATTATCACCAAAGGTGAAATTTAAAGTTAAAACTATATGTGTTGGTAATATATATTTAGGTGGGACAGGCAAAACTCCGTTGGTTATTAAAATAAATAGTATTTTAAAAAAAAAATATAAAACCACAATTATAAAAAAAAACTATGTCGATCAAAAAGACGAACAAAAAATTTTAAAAAAAAATGGAAATTTATTATGTTTTAAAAATAGAGATATAGCTATTAAAACTGCCGAAAATAAAAATTTTGACATAGCAATTTGTGATGATGGATTGCAAGAAAAGAAGATTAATTACGATTTATCAATTGCTTGTTTTAATAGTACTCATACCATTGGAAATGGTTTTTTAATACCTGCAGGACCTTTACGAGAGAGCTTATTTGAAATACGAAATTATGATGCTGTATTTTTGAATGGAGAATTTAAAATTAAAGAAAAAAGATTTTTCCCTGATCATTATAATTTTTCTAATAAAGACATTAATGAAATTAAAAGTCTTGCAAAAGAAAAAAGATTGGAAATAGTTACTTCTGAAAAAGATTATTTAAGACTAGATAATTCTAAAAAAAAAAATATAAAATTTATTAAAGTTGATCTAAAAATCTCAAATCAGAAAAAATTTGAGAGTTTTTTAAACAAAAACTTATGAAAACCGTTATTTATTTTTTTGAATTTGTTTTAGTTTCTTTATTGTTGATCATATTTAAAATCTTAGGATACAAATTGGCTTCAAACTTTGGATTTTTTATTGGAAAAACATTTGGACCATTATTTAGATCTAAAAGTTTAGTTATAGATAATTTAAAAAAATCCAATATCTCATTAAAAAAAACTCATGAACAATCTACGGATGAAATATTTGGAAATTATGGAAGAATTTTTGCCGAATATCCTTTTATTAAAAACTTTAGAAATGGTAAACTTGAAAAATATATTCAAGTAGAAGGAAAACAGTACCTCGATGAAATTAAATCAAAAAACAAAAAAGTAGTTTTCATATCTGGACATTTTAATAATTTTGAATTGATGGCTATGATGATTGAAAAATATGGGATTGATTTATCTGCTATTTATCGACCGTTAAATAATATTTTCCTTAATAAAACTATGGAAAAAATTCGAATTAAATATATTTGTAAAAAACAAATTAAAAAAGGGCGCTCAGGAACAAGGGAAATAATTGAAAATCTAAAGAAAGGGTCGTCTATTGCATTAATGATAGACCAAGGGGTTCGAGAAGGATCTAAAGTTAATTTTTTTGGTAGCTTAGCGACCACAACTACTATCCCAGCGCAATTGGTTAAAAAATATAAATGTGATCTAGTTCCAATCTATATAGAAAGAAGAAGCAAATTTCATTTTAAAATGTACGTTTCCAAACCTATTAAAGTAGGTGAAAGTAAAACTATTGAGGAAATTACACAGTTTTTAAATACTGTGCTCGAGCAAATGATAGTAAAGAATCCACTTCAATGGATTTGGACCCACGACAGATGGAAAAAGTAAATTAAGATTTTTTTAACATATCTCTTTTGACTGCAGCCTCTTTATAAGAAAAATATGCCTCTTGTTCTTCAACATTCCAATAAGTCAAATTTTCTAAAAGAATTTTCTTTCCAGATATAGAACATATTACATGGTCGCCTTCCTCAATAATCTCAAAATTATTAGGAAGGTATTTTAATTTAGCTAACTTATTTTGCATTATTGAGATATATAAATATCTATATGAAAATTGCAATTCTCGGAAGTGGTGGAAGAGAGCACGCGTTGGTAAATCAAATGTCATTATCAAAAAAAACCACTAAAATTTATTGTATTCCAGGAAATGCTGGCACATGTCATTTGGCTGAAAATGTTAATTTAAATCTAGACAACTTTGAAAGCATTTATGATTTTATTTTGAAAAATAAAATTGAATTAGTAGTTGTTGGTCCAGAAAAACCTTTGGTAGATGGTATAGCTGATTTTTTGCAAGAAAAAAAAATAAAAGTTTTTGGACCAAATAAAGTACTATCTCAATTTGAAGGATCAAAAACGTTTACTAAAAATGTTTGTAAAAAATATAATATACCTACAGCAAAATTTAATATTTTAAAAAATTTGAAGGAATCTATTAAATATTTAAACCAAGTTAAATTTCCAATAGTCATTAAAGCAGATGGACTTGCAGCAGGAAAAGGAGTTTATATTTGTGAAAATCTTGAAAAATCTAATGAAGCAGTGAAAGAAATATTTGATGGAAAATTTGGAAAAGCTGATCAAATTGTAATTGAGGAATTTCTTGAAGGTGAAGAAATGAGTTTTTTTGTCATTTCAGATGGAAAAAGTTTCAAACAATTTAACACCGCACAAGATCATAAAAGAGTTGGTGAAGATGATACAGGAAAAAATACTGGAGGCATGGGTGCTTATTCTCCATCAGCTTTAATAAATAAAGATTTAGAAAAAAAAATTATTGATAAAATTATTGAACCTACTTTTAGAGCTATAAAAGATTTTGGAGAGGAGTATATTGGATTTCTTTATGCAGGTTTAATGATTAAAAATAATGAGCCATTTTTAATTGAGTACAATGTGCGTATGGGTGATCCAGAGTGTCAAACTATTCTTCCATTACTAAAATCAGATTTTTTAGATATAATTAATGCTTGTTGTGAACAAAAATTAAATCAATCTAACGTAGATTGGTCAGATAAAAAAAGCTTATCCATTGTTTTATGTTCAAAGGGTTATCCAGAAAGTTACGAAAAAAACGTTGAAATAAAAAATCTTAATAAAATTAAAAATAACAAAAATAATTTTATGTTCCACGCAGGAACAATTTGTAAAAATGACAAAATATTCGCTAATGGTGGTAGGGTATTAAATTTTGTAAGTATTTCAGAGAGTTATTTAGAGGCTAGAAAATCAGCAATTGATAAAATTAAGGATTTAAATTGGGGTGGTGGATTTTTTAGAAAAGACATTGGTTTCAAGGCTATTGATTAGATGCGTGTAATTGGAGGCTATCTTAAGGGACAGAAAATTTTAGCGCCTACCGATAAATCTACTAGACCATTAAAAGATAGAGTTAGAGAGTCTATTTTTAACATAATTGAACACTCAAATAATGAAACTATAAATTTAAAAGGAGCCAAAATATTAGATTTATTTGCTGGCACTGGATCCTTTGGTATTGAATGT
>LUMS01000453.1_pt1 | contig 13557 bp, 10 predicted proteins | sample 729711 | NCBI WGS metagenome assembly LUMS01 (sample SAMN03860298, study PRJNA289734) | marine metagenome | biome: seawater column; feature: ocean; material: water; isolation source: Red Sea water column Station 192 - depth 25m | place: Saudi Arabia: Red Sea | collected 2011-10-15 | depth 25 m | reverse complement strand
GCCCTGGGGTGTCCATAATATTAAGTATGTAGGTCCTACCATCATTTGATTTGTAAGAAAGCCTCACTGTTTGAGCTTTTATTGTAATGCCTCTTTCTCTTTCTAATTCCATTGAGTCTAGAACCTGTTCTTTCATTTCTCTATCAGTTAGACCCCCACAAAACTGTATTAGTCTATCGGCTAACGTTGATTTTCCATGATCTATGTGAGCAACAATTGAGAAATTACGAATAGAACTAAGTTCTGTCATTAGTTTCTTATAGATGCATCAAGCGATTTGGATATTTCGTCTATTATTTTATTTGATAATTCCTCAATTTCTTGATCGTTGAATGTTTTATCTTGAGGTTGCAGTAATACCCTAAAAGCAATACTTTTTTTATTTTCTGGAAGTTTATCGCCATCATAAACATCAAAAATTGTTACATTTTGAATTATATTTTTATCTATTTTTTTTACTTTTTTAATTATCTCACCAGCCTTTACTTCTTTTGGGAAAAGAAATGCAAAGTCTCTTTCAACCATTTGATAGGGATTGTTAGTAAAACCTCCTTTTGAAGAAGATTTATTCTCTTGAAATTGTGAAATATTCTCCAAATATATTTCAAAACCATATACCTTGAAATTAACATCCATTGTTTTTAATAGAACTGGATGTAATTCTCCAAAATTAGCTATTTTGTTTTTACCAAGCCTTAAAGAAGATGATTTACCAGGATGATAGATTTGACCTTCAAGTTTTTCATATAACAAATTATCTATTGGCACATTTAGGTTTGCTAATATAGAAAATAAATCAGCCTTTATACTAAAAACATCAATATTTTTTTTATTTGATAACCAGTTTTGTTCATCAGATGAGCCATAAGCTATAGCAGTAGCAACATTTTCTTGTTGGTCTGGTAATGATTTAGAAAAGTTTGGACCTACTTCAAATATTTTTGCTCTTAGATACATTCTGGATTTATTTTGATTGATTGCTTCTAATAAATTTGGAAGCGTTGATGGTCTCATTGTGTTCAAATCGGTACTTATTGGATTTTTTAAACTAATTATTTCATCTGATATAATTTTTGCATTATTTTCATCCATAAACGACCAAGTTACAACTTCAGAATATCCATTCAGAGCCATAATTTTTTTACTTTTATAAAAAGTTTTTGTTTTGGTATTTAAAATCTGCTTTTTTTCTTCTTGATTAGTTACTTTTTTTAGAGGAATTTTATTATAACCATAAATTCTAATTATTTCTTCGACGATATCTGCCTCACCAACAATATCTGGTCTAAAAGTAGGACTTTGAATTTCAAATTTTGATTTTTTTTCATTAACAGAAAAACCAAGTGAAACTAAAATTTTTTCTTGTTCCTCATTATTGATTTCTATTCCACCAAAAGTCTTCACTTTATTTGTATCAAACATAAATGGTTTACTTTTTTCTATATTAATTTCTGAAGAAACGAACTCACTTACTTCTCCTCCACATAATTTCAAAATCATTTGAGTTGCTGCATCTACACCCCAATAGATAGAATCAGTATCAATCCCTCTTTCAAAACGGTAACGTGCATCACTTTGAAGATTTAGTTTTCTTCCAGTTTTAGTGACAGAAACTGGATCAAATAACGCAACTTCTAGAAAAACATTTTTAGTCTCCATACTACAACCACTATCGAGACCACCCATAACTCCACCAATTCCATGAAGTTTATTTTCATCATCAGAAATTACAATCATATCACTGTCACATTTATAATTAACTTCATTTAGTGCTAAACACTCCTCATTTTTATTGGCTAATCGCATTGTTAAATTGCCTGATACTTTGTCAGCATCGTAAACATGTAGTGGTCTTCCTAAGTCAAAAGTAATATAGTTTGTAATATCAACAAGAGCTGAAATGGGTCTTAATCCGATTGCAGTTAATCTATCTTGAAGCCATTTAGGGCTTTCTACATTTTTGACATTTTTGAAATATCGACCTGCTACTCCAGGACATAGATTATTATTTTGAAATTCTTTTTTCCACGTAATTGGACTTTTGAATGATTCTTTTGATTTTTTATAATTTATGTCTTTTAATTTACCAATTCCTGCTGCCGCTAAATCTCTTGCGATACCTCTGACCGATAAACAGTCAGATCTATTTGGTGTTAAATTAATTTCAATAACAGGTTCATCTATTGTAAAAATTTTACTAAACAAATCACCAATTTTATAATTATCTTTTATTTCAATAATTCCATCGTGTTCATCAGAAATACCCATCTCTCTTTCTGATACAAGCATTCCACAAGACTCAACTCCTCTTATTTTGGTTTTTTTTAAATGTAAGTCTGTACCAGGAATATAACTATTTTCTGGCGCAAAAATTCCAAGCATGCCTTCTTTTGCATTTGGAGCACCACACACAACTTGATAATTTCCATTTATTGTTTCAACCTGACATACTTTAAGCTTATCTGCATCTGGATGTTTTTCTGCTTTTAAAACTTTAGCTACTGTAAAATTCTTAAATATTTCTGATTTATCTTCTACACTTTCAATCTCTAAACCAATATTGGTTAAAGTATCTGTTATGGTATTTAAATTTTCAGAAGTATCTAAATGATCTTTTAGCCAGTCTAATGTAAATTTCATTTATAGCCCTGATCGTGTTTGATTATCTAAAATACTAAAACCATAATGGTCCAACCATCTATAATTTGGATCAAAAAAACTTCTTAAATCTGTAATACCATATTTAAGCATCGACAAACGCTCAATTCCCATACCAAAAGCAAAACCCTGATACTGTTTTGAATCAATATTACAATTATCTAAAACTACAGGATTGACCATTCCACAACCCAATATTTCTAACCATTTATCTCCTTCACCAATTTTTATTTTATTATTTACTTTGGTATAAGCTACATCCATTTCTGCACTAGGCTCGGTAAAAGGAAAGTAACTAGGGCGAAAACGGTATTGTAAGTTTTTTACTTCGAAAAATTCTTCTAAGAATGAAACGAGTGTTGATTTTAAATCAACCATAGTAGAACTTGTATCAACGACTAAACCTTCTACCTGATGAAACATAGGAGCATGTGTAGCATCTGAGTCACTTCTATAAGTTCTGCCAGGCACAATAATTTTAATAGGTGGTTTTGTGTTGAGCATAGTTCTCACTTGAACAGGACTAGTATGGGTTCGAAGAACATTTTTGTCTCCATTATCCTGAACATAAAAAGTATCCTGCATTTCTCTTGCTGGATGATGTTCTGGTATATTTAAAGCTGTAAAATTATTAAAATCTGTTTCTATATCTGGACCTGTTTCCACTGCATAATTTAAATTTCCAAAAATTTCTATAATATTAAATATTGTTTGACTAATTGGGTGTATTTTTCCTTTTTCAGAAATATTAGGTGGTAGAGTAACATCAATTGATTCTAAATTAATCCTGTTTGAAATTTCAATATTTTCAATTTCTGTTCTTTGGTTTTTAATACCTTCTTCAATTTCTTTTTTAATAATATTTAATTCCTGTCCTTTCGATTTTTTTTCTTCAATCGACAAAGAGCCTAATCCTTTTAAAGCTTCAGGTATTAATCCTTTTTTACCTAAATAATATAATCGAAGTTTTTCTAAATCTTCGAAGGATTTTGAAGCTTTAATTTTTTTTAGAACATCAATTTTATTTTCAGCAAATGCCATCAATATCTATTATATTTTATTAATTAAAATTATCTAGCAGATTGAGCTTTATCAACTAAAGCTTTAAAAGCCTCTGGCTGGTTAACTGCAAGATCCGCTAAAATCTTTCTATCTATTTCAATAGATGATTTTTTAAGACCAGATATAAATTGCGAATATGTTAAACCATGAAGTCTAACACCAGCATTGATTCTTTGAATCCATAAACCCCTAAAATCACTTTTTCTTTTTTTACGATCTCTATAAGCATATTGCATGCCTCTTTCGACAGCCTGCACAGCAACTCGAAAAACATTTTTTCTTCTACCGTAATAACCTTTTGCTCTTTTAATTACTTTTTTGTGTCTAGCTCTTGCTGTAACACCTCGTGATACTCTTGCCATTGATTTCCCCTTACTTGTTGTATGGTAACATATGATCAATCAAAGCAGAGTCACCTGGTGACATAATTGCAGATCTTTTAGTGTTACGAATAAATTTATTGGAACGTTTACTCATTCCATGTCTCTTTCCAGCAGGTTTAAATTTAATTTTACCAGTACCTGTTCTAGAAAATCTTTTTTTTAAACTACTCTTAGTTTTAAGCTTGGGCATTACTATCTCCTATATTGTAAGTTTTCCCGTTAGGCTGCCCCGCAGGCCATAACAAGTTTTGAAGGCTTATACTGATAATTGAGTATTTTGCAATATGTAGAATTATTTAGCAACTTGAGGGACAAGTATCATCATTATTTGTCTTCCCTCAAACTTAGGAGCTACTTCAACTTTTGCATATTCTTCAACTTCTGAAGTTAGTTTTTTTAGAAGATCAAAGCCTAAATTTTGATGCTCCATTTCACGTCCTCTGAAACGCATAGAGACTTTAACTTTATTACCACCACCTATAAACTTTGAGAGTGCTTTAATTTTAACATTATAATCGTGGGTATCAATGCCAGGTCTCATTTTAATCTCTTTAACTTCAATTGTTTTTTGTTTCTTTTTTGCTTCTTTCTTACTTTTTTGCTCTCTATATTTTAATTTACCATAATCTATAATTTTACAAACTGGTGGATTAGCTTCAGGAGACACTTCAACTAAATCAAAACCTTCATCTTCTGCTTGAATTAAAGCTTCACGAATGCTTAAGATCCCCATTTGTTTACCACTACTAGATATTAGTCTGACTTCACTTGCAGTAATCTGCTCATTGATTCTTGGACCAGTATCTTTCTTTGTTTTGAAATTTACAGCCAAAATTATATAGAGATTGAGTTAAAGCTATTATTTAATAGCATATTAGGAAATTAAGTCTTTTGTCATATTTTGTTAGGATATAATCTCAAATGAATTTAAATTCAAGGGCTGATTTTAAAAAATATAAACTGTTTTTTAAGTTATTAAATACACTTTATGAAAATTTGTTTAATTAGAAATGATAAAATGGGAGATATGATCCTTACTCTTCCAGTTGTTCAAGGACTAAAACAAGCTAATCAGGATTGTAAAATTGATATTGTATGTTCTCAAAAAAATCAAAAAATATGTAAAAACTATAAATCTATTAACAAAATTTTTTTACTTCAAAATAAATTTTATCAAGTCTTAAAAATAATTTCAAAATTAAGAAATGAAGATTATGATTATATTTTCACATTTAGCCCTGGTATATTCAGTATATTAATATCAATTTTTTCTAAAAGTAAAATAAAGTCATTATTAATTTTTAAATCTCGATACAAAAATAATTACATGAGTAAATTTTTTGATAGAATTTTGGGTAAAATCTTTTTTACTCACTGCTTAATAATCGATCGTCAATTAAGATATTCCAAAAAAATCCCAATTCATCAAACAGAAATTATGATGGAGTTAGTTACTAAAAGTGGATTAAGTTATAATAATACTGCAGAAATTAAGAATGAATTAGGATTTAATAAAATAGAAATAAGTTCTAAGAAATTATGCTTAATTCACTTGTCTTCAAAATGGATCAATAAATATTTTTCAGAAGAAAACTTTATTAAACTATTAGACAATCTTAAAAATTTGAAAATCAATATTGTAATGACAACTGATGGAACATCAAAAAATGTATTCTATGAAATATTTAAAAAATATGAAATTATTACTAATGAAGAGTTTGAAAATCTTAAAAGTATAAATAATATTTTAATCTTAGATAAATTAAATTTTGATAATTGGACATCAATAATAAACTCTTCAACATATGTAATTACACCTGAATGTGGATGCACACATATTGCATCACTTTCTGAAACGAAACTTTGTGTTATTTATGATTCAGATAATCTTCCAGGTATGATTGCAGAAGAATATGCGCCATGGAAGAAAAAATATACTAAACTATTCTCTAACAACCAAAATTTAGAAAAAGAATTAATTTCATTTATTGATTAATTTACTATCTTGTAAAAAATCTAAAACTTTTTTTACTGAAATTGAGTCCATTGTATCGGTCAGAATCGTATAAGCATTTTTATATTCAGATAAGTTTGATTTTGAGATAACATTATCTTTAGCTAAAAAAAGAATAGGTGAATTACTTAGAGCTGCTATATGACCTGGGCCAGTATCATTACTAATTATAAAATTACTTTTTTTAGCAATAGAATAGATAATTTCAGGAGGTGATTTATCGCTTAAATCAATAACCTTCTGACATGCATTATTGATCGTTTCTACTGTTTCTTTATCTGATTTTTGCCCAATAACACAAATATTATATCCTTTTTTTTCTAGAGTACTTGCAAGTATTGCAAATTTATCTGGTGACCATTGCTTGTCCTTACCTGATTTAGAAACACCAGGTATCATTAAGATTATTTTATCTTCATTAATTGCCGTAATATCTCTGGAAAGCCAATCTACATTTTGATTAATTTCATTTACTCCAAGTAACTTTAGTTGATTGTATAAACCTTGTTGTGGAGATTCAGTTCCTTGTGGAGGAATTACATATTGAATATCACAATTAGAACGAGATCCGTTAACTTTTACTTCTGAAATAAATTTTAAGAATGACCAATAATTATTTGTTCTTTTAGAATTCTGTAAATCTATGATTAGATCATATTTATTTTGATTAATTTTTAATATAACCTTAAGTGAATCAATTATTCCTTTTCTATTATCTTTAAAAATCGAATTAAAATAATTTGAATTGCTTAAAAAATTTGCGTATTTTTCTTCAGTTAGCAAGTCAATAGTGGCATTACTAAAAAATTGCTTAATTGATGCCATAGCAAGTATAGAAAATGCAATATCACCAAGTGATCCATGCTTTACAACTAGTATTTTGTTAAATTGACTGCTGTTCATATTTATTTCATTATTTTTATGAGGATCTACTTTATAAATATCATCTAATTTATTGAGCTGATCTTTAACACCACCATAGTTAAAGGCTAGTACCCTTTTTTTCATTATTAATGCTTCGCTTATAATTCTTCCAAAGCCTTCAGCTTGTAAAGGAAAAGAGGTAATAATTGATGATAGGTAATATAAAGTTTTCAAATCATCTCTTGGTAGATTGCCTATAATCTTACATTTATGACCAAGGTTAAAACTTTGAATTTTATTTTGTAGTTTCTCTGTATAAGATTGATTTTTTGTATCACCTGCAAAATAAAGTAAAAAATTATCATTTTGCATCTTATTAAATATATCTAAAAACTCAATTTGACCTTTCCAGTTTGTTAGCCTTGCAGGATATAGAATAATATTTTTTGAGGTATCAATTTGATACTTATTTATTATATTTTCTATTTGAGAATCTAAAATTGGTTTTTCAAAATATTTAACATCAACTCCTCTATTAATCACTTTAATTTTATTTGAATCCAAATTGTATTTTTTACTAATTTCATTTTTTACATAATTTGAAATAGCAACAATCTGATCAACTTTGGATAATTGCTTATTATAGATTTTTTTAAAATAAGAATTACCACTATACACATTATGAAATGTAGATATTGTTTTGAAGTTTCTATTTTTTATAAAACTTAAAATCCATGCTGGTGCTCTTGATCGTACATGAACAACATTAATATTTTGATTAAAAATTAATTTTTTTAATTGATTAGCAATTAATGGATAAATAAAAAAATTTTTTGAGTTAACTGGTAATTGAAAATGATCAGTATAATTTTTATCAATTTCCTTAATTAAACGCCCTCCATTTGAAATAATATTATTTTTTAAATTTAATTCAGATAAATAATTTGCAACTTCAATAGTGCCTCTTTCGACACCACCAGAATCTAAAGAGGGAAGAATTTGAGCGACATTAAATGATGACATTTTATTAAAATATAAGTATTTGTATCAAAGATGCCTTACTTTATTAATAAGAAAAAAGAAAGAATTCGCTATAAATCTATAAAGGGTAAGGGGCCTGGTATCATCTTTATCCATGGCCTTAACTCAGATATGAGTGGTCAAAAAGCTTTGTCTTTAGAAAGATTTGCGCGAAAAAATAAATTGCGGTTTATCCGTTTTGAATGCCGTGGTCATGGTAAATCTGATGGAAAATTCGAAGATTTTACAATTTCAGATTGGAAGAAAGACTTAATTGATATCATTGATAATATTGCAAAAGGACCGCAAATTCTGGTTGGTAGCAGTATGGGTGGATGGTTAATGTTTTTAGCAGCCAAAGCAAGACCAAAAAGAATTGCTGGATTAATTGGCCTAGCGGCAGCACCTGATTATATCGATGGGTTTTACAAAAAACTCCCTTTAAAGAAAAAACAAGAAATGAAGAAAAAAGGAATTATTAAATATTCCTCCTACGGGTTTAGTTATCTTATAAAAAAGAAATACATTGTTGAAGGTAGAAAAAATAAAATTTTAAATAAAGAATTCAAATGGAATAAGCCCTTAATTTTAATACAAGGACTAAAAGATAATGTTGTCACTCCAGATGTTCCAGAAAAAATAGTAAAAAAAATTAAAGGAAAGCAAATCCAAATAAAATTATTAAAAAATAGTGATCATAGATTATCCGATCCATTTGATTTAAAAATAATGAATGATTCTATTCAATCAATAATAAAAAACTAAGCAGATTTTTCTTCTTGAATTAATACAGGTTGATCAAATTTATTGATCATTTCTTTTGGTACAATCTGCCAGAATAGTAATTTCTCATTTTCCCAATTTTCGAGTAAATTTTTTGCGTACATTGAATTTGTTTCCTTGATATGTTCTTCAATTTTTTGATATAAAACTTTTTCCCAATAATTTGTCATTTGTTGTTGATAGAAAATATCTTCAAGATTAATTCGAAGTGGTAGAGTTCCTTCTTTATCGTACACAAATGCCATACCTCCAGTCATTCCAGCTCCAAAATTATTTCCTACTTCGCCAAGAATAACTGCACTTCCTCCAGTCATATATTCACATCCATTATCACCACATCCTTCAATAACAGCATGTGCGCCAGAGTTTCTAACAGCAAATCTATCACCAGCAGTTCCAGCTGCAAAAAGTTTACCACGTGTTGCTCCATATAGGACAGTATTCCCAATGATAACATTTTTGTTTGTTTTTAGTTGTGAAGATGAGCTTGGTTGTATAACAATTTTACCCCCTGATAATCCTTTTGCAACATAATCGTTAGCGTCACCAAAAACTTTAAGAGTAGTTCCTTGCACACTCCATGCTCCAAAAGATTGCCCAGCAGAACCATGAAAATTAACTGTAAAGAAATCCTCTGGAAGAGAACTCATTCCTTTTGTAGTAGTAATTTCTGATGCAAGTCTTGTACCAATAGCTCTATCAGTATTTTTGATATTATAGTTTAGTTCAATTTTTTGATCTGTTTCAAAGAAAGACTTAGCGTCCCCTATGATTTTAATATCAAGGCTATCGCTAACTTTATTAATTGTATTTTTCTTTATGTCAAATTCTCCAACTGATGAATCAATGGTTTGAATAATTGGATTTAAATCTAAATCATCAAGATCAGAACTTCCTCTACTGACTTGATATAAAAGATCAGATCTTCCAACTACTTCATCAAGAGAAGAAAAGCCTAGTGATCCTAAAATTTCTCTAACTTCATCAGCAATAAAACTAAAAAGATTAATTACTTTTTCTGGTGTTCCAGTAAATTTTTCTCTAAGTTTTTCATCCTGTGAGCAAACTCCAACAGGGCAAGTATTTGAATGACATTGTCTAACCATGATACAGCCCATAGCAACTAAACTTGCTGTCCCAATTCCATATTCTTCTGCCCCAAGCATAGCCGCAATAACAATATCTTTTCCTGTTTTCAAACCTCCGTCAGTTCTAAGAACAACTTTATCCCTTAAGTTATTTAGAGATAGAACTTGATGTACTTCACTTAATCCAAGTTCCCAAGGAAGTCCTGCATACTTAATACTTGTTTGTGGGCTTGCTCCAGTTCCACCATTGTGACCTGATATGAGTATCGTATCAGCTTTTGCTTTTGCAACACCAGCTGCGACTGTTCCAATCCCTGACTGAGCAACTAACTTAACGCATACTTTAGCTCTTGGATTAATTTGTTTCAAATCGTAAATAAGCTGAGCTAAATCTTCGATAGAATAAATATCATGATGAGGAGGAGGACTAATAAGCGTCACACCTTCAGTTGAATGTCTTAGTTTAGCAATTAATTCTGTAACTTTTCCTCCTGGCAATTGTCCACCCTCACCAGGTTTTGCACCTTGTGCAACTTTAATTTCAATTTCTTCACAATTATTTAAATATTCCGCTGTTACACCAAATCGTCCACTTGCAATTTGTTTAATTTTTGATGATGCGTTATCTCCATTTGGCTTAGGTTTAAATCTAATCGGATCTTCACCACCTTCACCTGAATCAGATTTAGCTCCTATCCTATTCATTGCTACAGAAAGAGTTTCGTGCGCTTCTGGACTTAGGGCTCCAAGTGATATTCCTGGTGCAACTAGCCTTTTTCTAATTTCTTGAGAAGGTTCTACTGTGTTAGAGTTACTATTATCGTTATTCTTTTTGAAGTCTAAAAGATCACGAATATTTATAGGATCCATTTCATCTATCATTGTAGAATATTTTTTAAATAAAGAATAATTATTAGAAGTTACTGCAGTTTGAAGCATGTGAATTGATCTTGCTTCAAAAGCATGTTTGGCTAATCTTGATCTTCTTTCAATACCGCTGATTCCGATACCAGATATTTTAGAACTCATAGAAGGGAAATATTTGTTCATTAAATTTCTACTAAGACCAATTGCTTCAAAGTTACAACCACCTCGATATGAATTAATCACTGATATTCCCATCTTACTCATAGTCTTAAGCAAACCATTATTTATAGAATTAATAAATCTCTCTACACATTCTTCATATGAGAGATTTTTAAATAATCCTTTTTTATGTCTTTCCGCTATAGCTTGTTGTGCCATATATGCATTCACACTTGTTGCTCCTACTCCGATAAGCACTGCAAAATATTGTACATCTAAACATTCTGGTTTTATCCATTGTAGTGTCAATGATCTTCACAGAATCTTTCATATACCTACGCATAGATTTAAATTGCTCAATTGAGAGAACAGGAGAGTTCAATTGTAAATGATCACATTGGTCTTCATCTTCATCAAGAATATTACTTAAGTTTCCAATTCTAGTTCGAAGACTCATAACAACTCTTTCTCTTAATGAATCAATTGGTGGATTTGTAACTTGACTAAAATTTTGTCTAAAAAAGTGATGGAGTCCTCTATATTTATTTGAGAGCACAGCTAGTGGAGTGTCATCTCCCATCGATCCCGTTGCTTCTTTTTTTTCGGCAATCATTGGATGAAGTATTAATTCGATGTCTTCTACTGACCAGGCAAAGCATGCCATTCTTTTTCTTAGATCTCCAGAGTCTAAATCTCTAAATTCCTCATCAACAGATTGAACAAGTTTATCAATATACGTAATTTTTTTAGTCCAATCACCAAATGGTTTAGTTTCTGCTAAATACTTTTTTATCTCATGATCTTTAAAAAATTTTTTCTCTTTAAAGTTGACTGCTATTAATTGACCTGGTCCTACCCTACCTCTTTCTACTATTTCATTTTCTTTAATATCAACCATTCCAGTTTCAGAACCAGCAATGAGAAGATTTTTTGTTAGTGTATATCTTATAGGTCTAAGGCCATTTCTATCCATTCCAGCAATGGCCCAATCACCGTACGCGCCACATATTGCTGCTGGACCATCCCATGGCTCCATAACTGCTCCACCATAAGCGTATAAATCTTTTATTTTTTTTGGAAAATCTCTTCTGTGGGACCAAGCTTCTGGAATTGTTATTATTTTAGCCATAGGTAAAGAACGATTAGCTTTAACTAATAACTCTATTGTTGAATCTAATGCAGCAGAGTCAGACGCTTTAGCATCAATTATGGGTTTTAAATCATCTACATTATTGCCAAAATTTTTATGTTCCATTCTTGGCTCATGCGCAGCCATCCAATTTTTATTACCTTTAAGTGTATTTATTTCACCATTATGCGCAATCACTCTAAAAGGCTGTGCTAAAGACCATGTAGGAAATGTATTAGTTGAATAACGCTGGTGATAAACTGCATATCTAGAAATAAAATTCTCATTTTGGATGTCTGGATAAAAATTGGAAAGCTGTTCTGCTAAAAACATACCTTTATAAACAATGGACTGACAAGATAGTGAGCAAATATAAAAGTCTGAAATATTTTGATTTCTAATTTCTTTTTCTATTCTTTTTCTAATTATATAAAGTTTATTATCAAATTCTTTTTCATCTTCTAGTTCTTCATTACAAATTAGTATTTGTTCTATTTCAGGCCTTGTTGCTTTTGCTTTATCACCAATAATCGATGAATTAATTGGAACGTGTCTCCAACCATATATTTTCAAACCTTCTTTAATTATTTCAGATTCAACAATTGTACGAGCGTTTTCTTGAGCGGCAAAATCTGTACGTGGTAAAAAAATCATGCCAACCCCGAAAGGTAAATCATTAGGAGTGTGGCCAGTTCTTTCTATTTGTTGAGTAAAAAAATTCTTTGGTATGGATAACTGTATTCCTGCACCATCACCTGTTTTACCATCAGCATCAACTGCTCCCCGGTGATACAAAACTCTTAAAGCTTGAACTCCTAACTCGACTATTTCTCTTGTCTCAGATCCATCTAAAGATGCTATTAATCCAACACCACATGATGAATGTTCATCTTGTTCATTATAAACATGATTTTCTTCTAAGAATTTTTTATCCTTTTTATACTTTTCAATAAAGTGATTAGGCATTTACTGCTTTCTTATTCATATTCTTTTGATCGGAAAAATTGATTTCTAAATATTCATTAATATTTTTTGCTGCATCACGACCATCTTTGATTCCCCAAACAACTAAACTTGCACCGCGAACAATATCTCCAGCAGCAAATACTCCATCAATTGATGTCATCATATTTTTATAATTAATTTTTAGCGTACCCCATCTTGTAACTGTCAGGTCATTATAATCAAAAAGCTTAGGTAAATTTTCAGGTTCAAAACCCAAAGCTTCTATAGCTAAATCTACGTCTAGCTCTTTTTCTGTACCTTCTTTTGGCTCTGGCTTCCTTCTACCTGACTCATCAGGTTCTCCAAGTTGCATTAAAACGGTTCTGACATTTTTCAATGACCCGTTTCCCGAATATTCAGTTGGTAAAGTCAACCATTGAAAATCGACCCCTTCTTCAATTGCATTTTGAACTTCTCTTTGCGAACCAGGCATGTTTGTCTTATCACGTCTGTAAAGACACTTAACAGATTTTGCTCCTTGTCTTACAGCCGTTCTAACGCAGTCCATAGCGGTATCACCACCAC
>LUMS01000500.1_pt1 | contig 13558 bp, 13 predicted proteins | sample 729711 | NCBI WGS metagenome assembly LUMS01 (sample SAMN03860298, study PRJNA289734) | marine metagenome | biome: seawater column; feature: ocean; material: water; isolation source: Red Sea water column Station 192 - depth 25m | place: Saudi Arabia: Red Sea | collected 2011-10-15 | depth 25 m | reverse complement strand
CCTCCGCCGGGGTCGCGTCCGGCGGCAGCGCCGGCACCGCCGCGGGGGCCTGCCCGGGCGGCTGGATCACGGTGCCGGTCACGGCGAGCCCGCCCTCGCGCGCGATCTGCCGCGCCCGCCGCATCTCGTCCTGGGCGGTCCTCAGCGCGGCGGCCAGGTCGGCGACCACCGCGGAGGCGGTGCGGACCGCCGTCGTGGTCCCGTCGGCGGCGGCGCCCAGCGTGCGCAGCTGGGCGGCGAAGGCGGTGGCGGCCTCGGACTCCCAGGCCGACCCCGTCGCCGAGCGGGCGCCGTAGACCTCGTCACCGAAGGTGCTGGTGGCGGGTACGACGTCGGTGAGCCAGGTGGCGACGCGGTCGAGGTCGGCGGGCGATCCGGCGAGGTGGGTGTCCCTGCTCATGGCGCTCCTGTGAGGAGGTCGCCGGCGACCTCGCTGTCGGTGGTCGCGACGTCGACGTTGCAGCGGTCGGCGACACCGGCGAGGGTGGCGGCATCGGTGGTGAGCTGCTCGCCGGCCTCACCCACGGTGCGCAGGATGTCGGCGACCAGCCCGGCCGCCAGGCCGCCGTCGGCGGAGGTGGGCACGCCCTGTCCGGCGTCGTCGAAGGTCGTCGCGGCGTCCGCGAGCCCGTCGGTGACGGCGCGGAGGGCGTCGGGGTCGAGGTGGAAGCCGCTCATGCGCGCAGCCCCGCCCGCGACTCCTCGGGGACCATCAGGTCCATCAGCACGAGGTCGAAGGGGTCCAGCTCGTGCAGGGCGCGCAGCCGCTCGGTGGGCAGCAGGAACCAGGGCTGGTCGTCGCCGCAACACCGGTGCAGCCGGTCGAGGGCGGAGTAGACGAGCACGGCGCGACGCCCGTCCTTCGTGGTCTGGTAACGGACCTCGAGCTCCTCGGGCTCCGCGGTGTGCCGGGTGCAGGGCACGTAGACCACGGGTGGGAAGTCCACGGCGGTCGTGTCGGTCGGGCTCACCCTCCCTGTCTTGCCAGCCCGGCCGCTCGGCAAACCCCGGGCCGGTGCCCGGTCATGACACCTGGCGCGCCTCGGCGCGCTCCTTCAGCGCCAGGGCGTGCCGCCGGAAGCCGTCCTCGACGCGTGCCGGGCCGGCGAGGCGCACCAGCGGCCCGGAGAACCGCTCGACCGTGTCGTAGATCGTCGGCCCGCCGGGAGCCTGGCTGAGTCGCTGGTCGCGCACGCCCTGCACCAGCCTCAGCTTCGCCGGCAGGCCCTCGTAGCGGTAGGCCAGCAGCGCTCGGCGCACCCCGTCCTCGCCGGTGGTCGGGCCGTCCAGCGCGGTGATCCGCTCCGGTGACGTGGCGGTCGAGCCGTTGGCGAAGCGCACGTGGAGGGTGATCGGCTCACCGACCCGGGGTGCCGCGCAGTCGGCCCGCAGCACGAACGGGTTCCACTCGCCGTACGACGCCGTGTCGAGCATGACCTCCCAGACCCGGTCCAGGGGCGCGTCGATCTCGATGCGGGCGTGGGGGGTCCGCGGCATGGGAGCCATGGTGCCCGACCTCCGACATCGGCCCGTCACGCAGGCGGCCGGCAGGCCCGTCGGGGTAACGGCGAACTTACACACCGGGTAGCACCCCGTATTCCTGCCGGAACCAACCTGAAACACCCGGCGAGTGGACTTCTTCCATGCCCACAGCCGCCCACGACGCCCACCGGCACATCGGCCGGCTGCCGTCGTACCCCTTCTACGGCGGCCCGCCGATCAGCCCCGACACCACCGCCCGCGAGACCGTCGCCGGGCTCTTCGACGACCTCGACGCCGAGCGCACCGAGCGCGCGCTGGTGCTGCCGAACTACGGCGTCCCCGACCCCGACGTGGCCTTCGGCCTCAATCACCTGGCCCTCGAGGCCGCGCAGGCCGACGACCGGGTCCGCTGCGGGCTGTGGGTCTCGCCCAAGGGCAGCGACCACGACCGCAACACCGCCTCCCTGGCGCTGGCCGGCGAGGAGGGGGTCGCGGCGCTGAAGACCAGCTTCCTGCTCGGCGGCGCCGTCGACGCCGAGGACTCCGTCGAGGAGCTGGAGCGGATCTTCACGACCGCCGCCGAGAAGGGCCTCGTCGTGCACGTGCACACCTCACCCGGCGCCGCCAGCGACGTCGACCAGATCGGCAAGCTCGTCGAGGCCTACGGCGCCACGACCCGCATCCACCTCGTGCACCTCGGGGGCGGCATGAGCGGGCACATGAAGCTGATCGGCGGCCGCTTCTTCGACTGGATCGAGCGCGGCCTGCAGGTCTACACCGACACCTCCTGGGCCATCGGCTTCGCGCCGGCGTGGCTGTGCCAGGAGATCCAGCGTCGCGGCATCGGCCACGACCGCGTGCTCTTCGCGACCGACACCCCCTGGGGCGACCACGCCGGCGAGCACGCCCGGCTGGCCGCCGCCACCGACGACCCCGAGCTCACCGACGCGCTCTTCCGGGGCAACTTCGAGGCCCTCTACGGGTCCTGAAGGCAGGACCGGCACCACCCGACCGGCACCACCGACCAGCACCACCCGACCAGCACCACCGACCAGCACCACCTGCTGCGCCACCCCACCCTCGAGAGACACCAGGAGATGCACATGTCCGTGTTCGACGACGAGATCCTCGCCGCGATGGAGAAGTCCAAGGCCGAGATCCCCCACCCCTCCCAGGGCAAGGGCACCAACCTCTACGGCTCCACCAAGCTCTTCCCCGACTACCAGGCCAGCGAGGGCCAGGCCTGGCTCACCCTCGTCCACGGCATCCCGCACGAGTCCTCGGTGTCGTTCGTGGCCGTCCTCCAGACGACCCGGGCGCTGCGCAAGGGCTTCGACGCCACGCTCTACTTCTACGGCCCCGGCGCCCTCGCCTGTGCCGACACCCGTGGCTTCCCGACGACCGGCGACGTGGCCTTCCCGGGCAACCAGAACATGAACGACGCCATCAAGACCTTCATCTCCGAGGGCGGCACCGTGCTGTGCTGCCGGTTCGGCATGGCCCTGCACGGCCAGCGCGAGGAGGACCTCATCGAGGGCGTCATCCCCTGCCACCCGCTCGACGTCCAGGACGCGGTGATCCACTTCGCCAACAAGGGCGCGATCATCAACTCCGTCTACAACCTCTGAGGCGCTGAGATGGCCGCGCCGACCAGCACCACCAGCCCTGACCGCACTGCCAGCGTCACCCGCGTGGACCTGGCGATCCAGGGGATCCGGCTCGCCGACGCGCCGGTCTCCCGCCGGGCCGGAGCCGGACCGAGCGACGACGGGCACCTGCTGCTCGACGGAGTCGGCGCGGCCATCCCCCTCAACCCCCGCAGCCCCTACACCCTCGCCGGCGGCAAGCTCCTGCTCGACGGCGCCGACACCGGCCTGGGCGTGGAGACGATCTCCCGCCCACGCTTCTACGACCTCACCACCGCCGACGGGGTCCCCTACGAGCAGATCGCCCGGCTGCACTCGGCCCGCGTGCTGGCGACGACGGTCGTGCAGACCTGCGTGCGCTACGACGAGGACCAGCGCTGCCGGTTCTGCGCGATCGAGGAGTCGCTGCGTCAGGGCTCCACGATCGCGGTGAAGTCGCCCGCGCAGATCGCGGAGGTGGCCAAGGCCGCCCACGACCTCGACGGCATCACGCAGATGGTGATGACGACCGGCACCTCCAACGGTCGCGACCGCGGCGCCACCCACCTCGCCCGCTGCGTCCGCGCGGTCCGCGAGGTGCTCCCCGACCTGCCGATCCAGGTGCAGTGCGAGCCGCCGGGCGACCTGGCCACGATCCAGGAGCTGTACGACGCGGGCGCCCGCTCCATCGGCATCCACGTCGAGTCGCTCGACGACGACGTGCGCCGCCGCTGGATGCCCGGCAAGGGCTCGGTCCCGATGAGCGAGTACCGCGCCGCCTGGGCCGAGGCGGTCCGTGTCTTCGGCTGGAACGAGGTCTCCACCTACCTCCTCCTCGGCCTCGGCGAGGACCCCGACGAGACCGTCGCTGCGGCCACCGAGCTGATCGAGATGGGCGTCTACCCCTTCGTGGTGCCCTTCCGCCCGCTGGCGGGCACGCTGGCCACCGACGTCGACGGGGTGCCGGCGCCCGAGGCCCGGATGGTCGCCTCGGTCACCGCTCGCGTGGGCGCGGCGCTGCGGCGCGCCGGGATGCTGGGCGCCGCCCAGTCCGCCGGCTGCGCCGCCTGCGGTGCCTGCTCGGCGCTCTCCTGCGAGGGGGCCTGAGATGACCCTCGACGTCTCGGTCCTCACCGGACCGCTGCGCAGCGCCCCGCACGACCGGCACAGCGACGCGTCGTACGTCGTCGTGGAGGCCGGGCCGCACGAGCTGGCCGGCTACCGGCGGCTGCGGCACGACGTCTTCGTCACCGAGCAGGGACTCTTCGCCGGCTCCGACGCCGACGTCGTCGACGACGACCCCCGCACCGTGGTGCTCGTGGCGCTGGCCGGCGACGGCGAGCTGCTCGGTGGGGTCCGCATCCACCCGGCGCCGGCGCCCGACGGCACGCCGCCGCTGCGCGACCTGGGCTGGTGGCGGGGCAGCCGGCTGGCGGTCGCGTCCGACGCGCGGCTGCACCTCGGGGTCGGTGCCGCGCTGGTGCGCGCGGCCTGCGCCCGGGCCGAGACCCAGGGCGCGCTGCGCTTCGACGCCGAGGTCCAGGCCCAGCACCGCCGGCTCTTCGAGCGGCTGGGGTGGAGCGTGCGCCACGAGACCCTGCGGCACGGCCACCCGCACCTGGTCGTGGACTTCCCGATCACCCGCATCCAGCGGCTGGCCGACGCGACGAAGGCGCCGCTGGGGCTGCTGCTCGACGAGCTCGCCGCCGGTGCTCCGCGCGGCTTCGTCGGCGACGACGCCGCACCGGTGCCGGGCAGCGAGATGGTCGCCGCCTGCGACGCGATCCTGCCCGCCATGGTCGAGCGCGACCCGGAGTGGGCGGGGTGGTGCAGCGTGCTGGTGAACCTCAACGACCTCGCGGCCATGGGTGCGACCCCCGTCGGGCTCCTCGACGCGGTCGGCGCCCGCGACGCCTCCTTCGCGCGTCGTGTCCTGCGCGGCCTCACCGACGCCGCCGCGGCCTGGGGCGTGCCGGTCCTGGGCGGGCACACCCAGCTCGGGGTCCCGGGCCAGCTCGCGGTCACGGCGCTGGGTCGCACGTCCGCCCCGGTGCCCGGTGGCGGCGGCCGCGCAGGGCACCGGCTGCGGGTGACCGCCGACCTCGGGGGTGCATGGCGTCGCGGCTACACCGGCGCCCAGTGGGACTCGACCTCGCACCGGACGCCCGAGCAGCTGCGCTCGCAGATGACGGTGGTCCCCGCCCTGGCCCCGACGGCCGCCAAGGACGTCTCCATGAGCGGCCTGGTGGGCAGCACCGGGATGCTCGCCGAGGCCAGCGGGTGCCGGGCGGTGCTCGACGTCGGAGCGGTCCCCGCCCCGGCGGCGGCCGGGACCGCCGACTGGCTCACCTGCTTCCCCGGCTTCGCCATCGTCTCGGCCGAGGCCGACAGCCCGGGCACCCCCGACACCGATCTGCTGCCGCGCCACCTCACCACCGCCGTGTGCGGCCACCTCGAGACCGGCTCGGGCGTGGGCCTGCGCTGGCCCGACGGCGTCGTCACCGACGCCGTCACCTCCACCGTCACCGGAATGGGAACCGCCTCATGACCAGCACCTCCAGCACCACCCCCGGCGCCCCCGGCACCGCCGTCGCCGCAGCCTGTGCCGGCTTCGGCCGCGACGTCGAGGACAACCTCGCGCAGGTCGGCCGCCTCGTGGCGGACGCCCGTGCCCGCGGGGTCGGCCTGCTCGCCCTGCCCGAAGCCTGCCTCGGCGGGTACCTCTCGGTCCTCGGCGCCGGCCGCGACGGCAGCCACGACGAGCAGCCCGAGGACCTGCCCCCTGTCATGGACCTCGACGGTCCCGAGCTGCGGCGCGTGGCCGAGATCGCGCGGGAGATGACCGTGGTCGTGGGCCTGTGCGAGTCCGACGGCACTGATCGCTACAACACCGCCGCCGTCGTCACCGGCAACGGCGTGCTGGGCGCGCACCGCAAGGTGCACCAGCCCCTGGGCGAGTCGCTGTTCTACTCGGCCGGCGCGGACTTCGCCTGCGTGGACACTCCGATGGGTCGTCTGGGCACGCTGATCTGCTACGACAAGGCCTTCCCCGAGGCCGCCCGTGCGCTGGCCGTCGACGGCGCCGAGGTCATCGCCTGCATCTCCGCGTGGCCCGCGTCGCGCACCGCCAGCGCTGCCTCGCTCGCCGAGGACCGCTGGACCCAGCGCTTCAACCTCTTCGACGCCGCCCGTGCCCTGGAGAACCAGGTCGTCTGGCTGGCCGCCAACCAGCACGGCACCTTCGGCAAGCTCCGCTTCGTCGCCCACGCCAAGGTCGTCGGCCCCGGCGGCGACGTGCTGGCGAGCACCGGGACCGAGGCCGGCCTCGCGGTCGCCGAGCTCGACGTACCGGCCGCGCTCGAGACCGCCCGACGGGCGATGTTCCACCTGCGCGACCGCCGCCCCGAGACGTACTCCGCCGTCACCTCGGCCCCGATGGCGGGAGCCGTCCGTGCCTGAGATGACCTTCTCCGTGCGCTGGCCCGACGGTCGCGTGGTCGACCACTACTCGCCCTCGCTGGTGGTCCACGACCACCTCACCGCCGGGTCGACCTACCCGGTCGACGACTTCCGCCAGCGGGCCGCCACCGCCCTCGGCATCGCCAGCGAGCGCGTACGCGCCCGATTCGGCTTCGCCTGCACCTCCGCGGCGGCGACGCTCGCCGACATCGACGCGCTCGCCGCGTCCTGCCCCGACGCGTCCACCGTGACCGTCCTCCGCCTCCACCCGCACCGAGCGGATCGGATTGATCGCGACGGCGTCGACCACGTCGTGCTCGAGGCCGGCACCGCCGGCCACGAGTGGGCCGACACCCGCTGGGACGCCTTCACCCTGGTCACCCCCAACTGGCACTGCCGACTGCCCGGCTACGCCTACGCCGGCCCCGACCCGGACGGGTTCATGACCCGCGACCAGGTCGTGGAGTGGCTGGCCGGCTACGCCCCGACCTTCGGGCCGCCGCTGCGCGAGCACACCCGGGTCACCTCGCTGACGGAGTCCGGCGACGGCGGGTTCGTCGTCGAGGCGGTGGGCCCCGACGGCCCGGAGACCTGGCACGCCGAGGCGGTGGTGGTGTGCACCGGCGGCTACCACCTGCCGATCGTGCCGCCCTGGGCCCCGGCGCTGTCGCCCGCCATCACCCAGCTCCACTCCGCCGACTACCGCTCCCCGGACCAGCTGCCCGACGGTGAGGTGCTGGTGGTCGGATCGGGCCAGTCCGGTGCCCAGATCGCCGAGGACCTGCACCTGGCGGGGCGCCGGGTCCACCTCGCCCTCGGCGACGCCCCGCGGGTGGCGCGCTTCCACCGCGGCCGCGACTGCATGACCTGGCTGGCGGAGATGGGGCTCTACGATACCGGCGTCGCGCAGTACCCCGGCGGCGCGACAGCACGCGAGAAGACCAACCACTACGTCACCGGCCGCGACGGCGGACGCGACATCGACCTGCGCCAGTTCGCCCGCGAGGGGATGGACCTCTACGGGCTGCTCGAGGGCGTCGCGCCCGGCGGCACCGAGCTGGCCTTCCGCCCGACGATGCGCGCCGCGCTGGACGCCGCCGACGACGTGTACCGCTCGATCTGCCGTGACATCGACCGCTGTATCGACGCCCACGGCGTGGACGCGCCGCCGGCTCCGGCGTACGAGCCCGTGTGGGATCCGGAGACCGACCCCACCTCGCTCGACCTGACCGCGGCCGGCGTCACCAGCATCGTGTGGGCCTTCGGCTACCGGCCCGACTACCGCTGGGTGCGCGCCGGGGTCTTCGACGGCTCCGGCCGCCCGACCCACACCCGTGGCGTCACGTCGGTGCCGGGGCTGTACTTCCTCGGGCTGCCGTGGCTGCACCCGTCGCCGCGCACTTCGGCCGTGACATCGAGCGCTCCCTGGCCAAGCTCGCGGGCATCGTCGCCGACGCCCGGGCCGCCGGCGTGCAGCTGCTGGTGCTGCCGGACGCCACGCTGGGAGGCTACCTCTCCGACCTGCGGCGCCCCGATCCCACGAGCCTGCCGCCGGGCCTGTGCGAGGACTCCTCGGAGATCGAGCGGGTGCGCGCGCTGGCCGGCGACATGGTGCTGGCGCTGGGCTACACCGAGGAGACGGTGGTCGACGGCGAGCACCGGCTCTTCAACACCGCGGTCTGCCTCGACGGGTCGGGCGTGCTGGGGCGGCACCGCAAGGTGCACCGCCCCGCCGGCGAGTCCCTCGTGTACGACGCCGGCGACTCCTTCAGCGCCTTCGACACCCCGCTGGGCCGCCTCGGCATGCTCATCGACTACGACAAGACCTTCCCCGAGGCGGCCCGGACGCTGGCGATGGACGGCGCGACCGTGCTGGCCTGCCTGTCGGCCTGGCCGGCGTCGGTCACCGACCGCGCCTCGCGGCTGCCGCAGGACCGCCAGTCCCGGCTCTTCGACCTCTACGACTGCGCGCGCGCCGCGGAGAACCAGGTCGTGTGGGTCTCCTCCAACCAGACCGGCGTGATGGGCGGCCTGCGCTTCCTCGGGCAGGCCAAGGTGGTGGGCCCCGGCGGTGACGTCCTGGCGCGCACCTCCTCCAAGGGCGGGCTGGCCGTCGCCGAGCTCGACCCCGGGGTCGAGGTCGTCCGGGCGCGCCGGGTCCTGCACCACCTCGCCGAGCGCACCCCCGAGGCCTACGTGGCACTCCGGGCCGCCGACGCCGACGTCCCGGGGGCCTGAGGCGTGCGGATCGCCCTGCTCACCTACTCCACCAAGCCCCGCGGCGGCGTGGTGCACACGCTCGCGCTCGCCGAGGCGCTGGCCGCGCTCGGCGAGAGCGTCGACGTCTGGACGCTGGGACGGGGTGGGGACACGACGTTCTTCCGGGCCGTCGACCCGCGGGTGGGGGTGCGGGCGGTGCCCTTCCCCGAGGTCGACGGCGAGGACGTCGGGGAGCGCATCGTGCGCTCGATCGAGGTGCTGCGCTCCGCGTTCGCCGCCGAGCGGGACCGCTACGATGTCGTGCACGCCCAGGACTGCATCAGCGCCAACGCCGCACTCCCCTGCGTGCGCACCATCCACCACCTCGACACGTTCACCACCCCGGCGCTCGTGGCCTGCCACGAACGGGCGGTCGTCGAGCCGAGCACCCGGGTCTGCGTGTCGGCCGCGGTGGCCGAGGAGGTGCGTCGCGGCTGGGGGCTGGAGCCGGCGGTCATCGCCAACGGGGTCGATGCTGCACGCTTCGCCGCGGCCGCGACCGACCACGAGGGACGCGCGGGGTGGCGCAGGCACATCGGTGCGCCGTACGTCCTGGCGCTGGGCGGGATCGAGCCGCGCAAGGGCACGCTGGACCTGCTCGAGGCGTACGCCGCGATGGTCCGCTCCCAGCCCGACCTCGGCCACGTCCGGCTGGTGCTCGGCGGCGGGGAGACGCTCTTCGACTACCGCGACTACCGAGCGGCCTTCGACGCGCGTGCTGCCGAGCTCGCCGAGGAGCTCGGCACGCAGCCTGTGGTGCTGGGACCCGTCGAGGACACGGCGCTGCCATCGCTGGTGGCCGAGGCGTCGGCGCTGGGGGCGCACGCCCGGCGACCCGGCCCCGGGGCAGGCCCTAGCCGGGTCCTACACCTGGGAGCGGGCCGCGCGGGCGCACCTGGCGCTCTACCGCGAGGTCGTCGACGCCTGAGGCCTCACTGGGCGGACCTCACCGGGCGGAACTCACCGGACGAGCCTCACGGGGCGGCGACCACGACCTTGCCGATGGTGCGGCCGCTCTCGACCTGCCGGTGCGCGGCACGGAGCTGCTCGGCGTCGATCGGGCGCAGGACGGTGGTGGCGGTGCTGCGCACCCGACCCTCGTCGACCAGCGCGGCCACGTCGGTCAGCAGGCGGTGCTGGGCGAGCTGGCCGTCGCCGCCGGCGATGGGGCGGGTGAACATCAGCTCCCAGTGGAAGCTGATCGACTTCGACTTCAGGAACGCGATGTCGAGGGTCTCGGGGTCGTCGATGGCCACGATCTGGCCGAACGGGTTGAGCACGTCGACGTAGAGCTCAAGCTGTCCCGGGTCGGCGACGCGGGCGGTGAAGACCCAGTCGACGCCGTCGGGGGCAGCCGCGGCGATCTGGCCGCGCAGGTCGCCGGCACGGTGGTTGACAGTCTCCTCCGCGCCGAGGCCCCGCACCCACGCCTCGGACTCCTCGGTCGAGCTGGTGGCCACGACGCGTACGCCGGGCAGCAACGCCTCGGCCAGCTGCAGCACCATCGAGCCGACGCCACCGCTGGCGCCGACGACCAGCAGCGTGCCGGTGCTGGCCTCGGTGAGGCGCAACTTGTCGAAGAGGCCCTCCCAGGCGGTGATCGCCGTGAGCGGCAGGGCCGCGGCGTCGGCGAAGGAGAGGCTGCGGGGCTTGCGGGCCACGATCCGCTCGTCGACCACGTGGAGCTCGGCGTTGGTGCCCGGCCGCAGGATGTCGCCGGCGTACCAGACCTCGTCGCCGGGCTGGAAGAGCGTGACGTCCTCGCCGACCTCGACCACGACGCCCGCGGCGTCGAAGCCGAGGACCCGGGCGCCATCGGGGTCGCCACCGCCGCGGACCTTGACGTCGACGGGGTTCACCGACACCGCGCGGACCTCGACGAGGAGGTCACGGGCGCCGGGGACGGGGCGGGGCAGCTCGACGTCGACCTGGCTGGCCGGGTCGTCGACGGGGAGGCTGCGGGTGAAGGCGACGGCCCGCATCGTGGCGGCGGCCGGGTGGTCGGACGGGGCAGTGGCGTGGGTGTCAGTGGTCATGCCTCGAGCATGAGAGATGGGTACTAGTTACCGTCAAGGGCACCTGGTTTCTGTAGGGTACTATCACGCTCATGAGCGCCTCCACCCACCTCGCGGACAGCTGCGGACCGGGCGACGTCTACACGGCGATGTGCCCGTGCCGCGACATGCTCGACCTGCTCGCCAACAAGTGGAGCGCGCTGGCGATCGGGGCCCTCGAGGACGGCCCGCAGCGCTTCGGCGAGCTGCGTCGCCAGCTCCAGGGCATCAGCCCCAAGGTGCTGTCCGCTAGCCTCAAGCGGCTCGAGGACCACGACCTGGTGACCCGCACGGTCTACGCGGAGGTGCCGCCGCGCGTGGAGTACGCCCTGACCGACCTCGGCCACAGCGCCGCCGTACCGCTCGCCGCGCTGCGGGACTGGGTCGAGGACAACGTCACCACCCACTGAACCACTGAGCGCCCCACGGCAAGGAGCATTGGGCGTGTCCGTGCAGCAACCGTGGCGAAGCGACTGGCGTCAGCGCCCAGTTGGAACTCGCGCTCGCCTGGTGACCTGCCGGAGACATCGCCCTGTCCATCGTTCCTGGGACGGTGGGCCGCCAAGGTGCCTATTCGCCTCGTGGCCGCTATGAGGCGACGTTAGCGCGCCGTGATCGCCTTCCTGCCGCGGCTCTTCGGCCCCTGGCCAATACGCTTGCGTTGAGGCCGCCTGGTGTTCTTTTGCGACCCCGATCTATCCGACTCCACCCCCGAATCGTCCCTGGAGCCTGACAATTGTCCTCAGCGTCGTCGGCCTTGCCGTTTCGCGCGACAGGTCGCGATCGCCGGTACGTCACAGCAGTCGCGTTGTGGTTGTTGCTTGTTGTGACTGCTGTCGGCTTGGTTGCCGCTTTGGTAGCCGAATCCAGCCATGGACGGATATACGACGCGCCTGTCGTCCTGGTGGGTCCGGATGTCGTCACTCAACCGTTGGGTGAGGACACGCGCAGCCAGACCGATCGATTGAACGTGTCGACAGCTACAACGCTTCGAGAGGGGCTCGGTCGCCTAGAAGATGGCGAGGTGATTGCCGTCGTCGTATTGGACATCGAGTCATCGAGAGATGACATCTACGTCTCGTCGACAGCACACCCGAACGTTCGAGATGCCGTGATTGCAGCCCTGCAAGAGATCGAAGCGCGTTTCGGGAGGACCGGGAGAGTCGTGCCCGTCGATCGCGGCCACACACCGACGGACCGAGCAGCGTTGGAAGCTTCGTTTGTCGCAGCTGTCGCGGGCTTCTGCGCGGTATTGCTGGTGTCCCTGGGATGGGGGCCCTACTCGCGAGATCGCAGGCGTGAACTCCTCCGTGTCGCGGTGCTTGGCTGTGTTGGGGTCCTCGTAGCTGCCGCCATGGTCGCCTTCTCGAACGGATTGGCGTCTCCACGCGCAATCGCAACTTTGATCGGTGTCACGGTTGCTGTCGGCCTTGTGGCACTCGCGTTCGAGGCGATCTTCGGCTGGCCGGGACTGGCGCTTGCATTGGTGCTGAGCCTGGTCCTGCCGTCGCCGCTGCTACTCGTCGGTGATCCTGTGCTTCTCTCTTCGCCTTGGTCATCGGTGTTGCGATGGAGCATCCCTGGGGCCGGCTTCGAGATGCTTTCTGGTCGCCAATCGGGCTCCGCTGAATGGTGGTTCCTTTCGCTGGCTGTCCTGGGCGCCACGAGCGCCCTGGCCGCCATGGTGCTGTGGGTGACCCGGCATCGGGTTGCGCCTCACGCTGAACCGACCTCGTCTGGCGCTGCTCCGCTGCACAAGGCTGATCGCATCCGGCTGGCCAGCTCGGTCTCGGTCATAGTCGCGCTGACCGTGAGCTGCTTGAGCGTCGCTGCGGCTCCCCGACCGTCGCCGCTGAACTTGGCGCGGCTCACGGTCTCGACCGAGTGCGCTGCGACGGGGACGATTCGTAACGTTGCTGACTTGAACCGGGTCACGCGTCTGCGTGGAACAACCGCCTTCAAGGGTGGAGACGTCGGAGTCTCCGCGCCACTTCAAGACGGCAGGCGTCTGTGGCTGTTCGGCGACACCCTGCGAACGGTCAGTGGCGCCGAATCGCTGGTCCGGAACTCGATGCTTGTCTCCGAGTCCGGCTGTCTCGCGGTAGTGATCCCCGACGGCGGAGGAGCGGTCATCCCCTCGCGCTCTGACGGCACCGGGTACTGGCCGATGTCGATCATCACCGTCGAGCGCGCTGGCTATGACCTCGTGGACGTGTTTGCGCAGCGGGTGCGCTCAACGACGGGCGGGGGGATCTTCGATTTCGAGATCCTCGGACCGGCCATCGCGCGGTACGTCGTTCCCGCAGGAGAGACCCCGCAACTGCTGTCCGTTCGCGATCTGGGCGATGACCTGGTGGATACGACTGCCCCAATGTGGGGTGCCGCTGCGGTGGTTCGCGGCCGTTGGGCTTACATCTACGGGACCTCGCGTCGCAACAACCCGACAGAGATCTCCGGCTTCGCGCTTCAACTCGCCAGAGCAAGACCTGACTCGCTGGCCGATCAAGCGACGTGGCAGTACTGGGACGGGTCGACGTGGTCAGCTCAGGCGGACTCGTCGGTGGAGCTCATCGGATCGGACCCCTATGCGTCAGGCTGAGGTGAGACACCACTTCTGAGTTCCTTCCCTCTGCACGGGGCGGAGAAGCGAGACACCTGATGACCATGACGTTGGCCGAT
>LUMS01000184.1_pt1 | contig 13571 bp, 11 predicted proteins | sample 729711 | NCBI WGS metagenome assembly LUMS01 (sample SAMN03860298, study PRJNA289734) | marine metagenome | biome: seawater column; feature: ocean; material: water; isolation source: Red Sea water column Station 192 - depth 25m | place: Saudi Arabia: Red Sea | collected 2011-10-15 | depth 25 m | reverse complement strand
GAGGGGGTCAATATGTATACGGTTCCAGGTTCAGCGCAGGGACAGGATTATTCTGAGTTTCTGTACCATGCAAATAATAATGCAGATATTCCGAGTATAACAACCAGGATCAGTGATGTTGCGATTCCTGCTTGTTTCTTTAGAGATACCTCTATTGGAATATCCCCATATGTCCCTGATGAAGCGCTATCCCAGCTGAGGTATAGATCCTCGACGGTATCGTTCTGCATCTCGAACTGGAACTCTATCGTCGCCTGTCCGGGGCCTGATTCCAAGCTGGCTGCGAACGGTTCTTCGGTCCATCTTCCACAGATATCTGACAGGCATACTCGAGCGAACGCAGGATCTGAACCGTCGTTTTGAACTAACACTGTGAGCATCACACTACTTCCAACCCTAGCATCATCAGGAAGTGTCGCTTCGACCACCCTGATGTGAGCCCCGCTCCTGGGCTCAACAGTAATCGAGATTGGCTCTTCCCTGGTATTCCCCTTGGAGTCGGTCGCTTTCACAGTGATGTTATGAGTGCCCTTGGTGAGACTTGAGAGGCTGATTGGTTCGAAGACTGACCAGTCTGGGCTACTTTGGAATATCTCTTCGCCATCTACCAATACGGACCATGAAACGTCTCCTATTGAGTCCAAGTCATCGTAAGAGTGAGAGAGGTTAAGCTCTAGTTCATCCTTCTCATGTACTTTATCGTCGTACTCAATTTCTATTCCATTGGAGAATAATCGTGGAATAACTGTCGGGGGGTTTGCATCCAGAACTCTGAGTATCCATTCTGACAAGACCGTGTTTCCGGCATCGTCGGTCGCGACCAGTGCCATGAGGATTTCAGATGGTGACCTCTGCAAGTGCCTCTGATCTATTCCCATATCGGCGCCATTGATACCCATTCCCTGGTTGGCTGTGAATTCGAAAGTTTGCTGATTCAAACCGGTTTGCCTCCATCCCTCTGATATGTTTGTGTACAACTCAAGCAGTACCGGTAGAGATGAGTCGTCAGATGCGTTGACTTCGAATCTAATCAAGCTCCCCGCCGGTGCAAGAATTGGCGTTTGGCTTCCATTTTCTATCACCTCTCCTTCGATCCCATCGACTGAGAACTTCCCACTCCAGTCTGGTGGGATTCCGTCAACGGTGGGATTGTCGTTCCAATGCGATACTGCTCCGTGGAAGTCAATGCAGGTTGCGTTCACGCTCATAACTTCGCCATGGGTGAAGTTTAGATCGCTGGGCTTAACCGAAATCCAATCATTCTCGAATGAGGAGATTGTCGTCCACTCTATTCTCGGATTTTCCAAGGGGTTATCCGAGCAGGTTGCAGAGAACGAAGAGGACTTTGCCAGCGAGATAGTTGAGGAAATTTGAGGGAAGCTTGCCGCAGAAAGGATCGGGGGCATGTTACGGTCAATTGTAATCCTGATGTCATAGGCAACTGGAGCCTGAGACCGGTCAACAAAGAATGCTCCTGGGCTACCTGTGATTATCTCCGACATTGGGCTAAACTTGAACTCCCAGTCCTCAGGAAGAGAGACTCTCAGCGGAACCTCCTCAATCAGAGCGCCTACTCTTGGGAGGTCGATTAATCGTAGAGTCCTACCATCAGAAGTACCGATCAGATTTCCACTCTCCGTCCACCCCCATTCCCCTCCAGTTCTGTTTGTAGGTCCGATTTCCGGAGGATTGACAGACACGTCAATGGATCCAACGACTGACATGGAAGAATAGTCGAATGCGCAACAGCCACCTGAAAATGAGTCTGTCCAGTTTCTGGAAGAGACTACCAGTTCAGAGAAAGAGTTGGCTTCCGATTCGTCCAACCACCCGTCCGAGTTACCTAGGATCTGATCTATCTGGTCCAAGAGCCCGATCGATCTATTCTCCAGAAGATCGGTTCCATAGCTCTCGAGAACGGATACCTGTGCGAACCAGGTCGCATTAACTTGAGAGCTGGGTGAGATCGAATTGGTGAAATTAAGGAACGAATATCCTTGAATTGTCTGATTACCATTCGGATCTGAGAAAACTGAATCCGATTCATATTCCTTCAGTGAATCATGAGATGTCGTAATTTGAGAAATCACGAGAAGAGTGAGGATGAGGAGAGTTGCTAGAAAATCTGATTTTCTTTTCTCGAATGTCATCTTGGCACCTCACTCAAGTTCCAAAGATTATACTGGAGCCAGAAAAATCAATTTCCAAGGGGAACATCCGATGGCCTTCACCTAGTTCCCTTTGTAGAATGCCTCGGAGCTGCCGATTTCCATATACCAAGAGGAAGCCCCCATTTCCAGCTCCTAGAAGCTTGGCCCCTAGTGCCCCGGAAGATATCACCCTCTCGTACAAATCATCGATTTGAGTATTGGTAACCATTGAGGAGACTCCTCTCTTAGATATCCATGTCTGATTTAGAATGGCCCCTAGTGAATCGAGATCTCCGTGCTCGATATGAGAAGCTGCCTCATCGGCATGCTTCCTAATTTCCCTCATCCTACTATTCTTGTCGGACTCGTCATCAGATTGCTCAGACAAGACCTTGCTAGCACTCCTAGTCAATCCTGTGAAGACAAGAGTGAAATTCTCGGAGAATTTCTTGGACAATCCTTCTGAAACCTCAATAGGTTCAACTTGGACTCCATTTTCTCCAAACCTGATTGAGTTGACTCCTCCGAAAGAGGCTGCATACTGGTCCTGTCTGCCAATCGGAGCGCCCAAGGTGTCTATCTCGATCTGGCATGCCTCATCAGCGAGCTGTTCCTTGGAAACCTCCCTTCCCTGGAAGGCATGCATCGCGTTCAGTAGACCTACGGTGACCGAAGAGGAGGACCCGAGCCCAGTTCCCTGTCCTGGTATGTCGGCAATCGTGGTAATCTCGACGCCCGACTCTATTCCAGTCAGTCTCAATGCCTCCCTAACCAGACCGTGTTGAATGTTTTCTAGAGAACCTACATCCTCCATGGTTGAGTAAGAGACTCGAATCCGATCATCGAATCTCCTGTTTATGGTAACATACACGTATCTGGACAGTGCAGCTGAAACTACCCTGCCCCCCTTTGGTTCGGACATCGAGAAGTCATCGATATCCGTTCCACCTCCACAGAACGAAACTCTGAGAGGGGTTCGGCTGATTATCATCGAAACTCCGGGGCAGAGTGTCACACATCAAGACGCCGGTTTGAAGGAATTGAGGATTTTATGCAATGACAAGGCATATGAGAGGACTGCTTCCGCGAGAGTCAGAGAACAATGGGCGACATAGTCACTATGGACGACCTAACCAACCAAGATATCGTTGCCGTTCTGGATGATGCCGAGAGACTAGTTCCGGTTGCTAGAGGCGATGTTTACCTCCCCCTCCTACAGGGAAAGGTACTGGCAAATATGTTCTTCGAAAACTCAACTAGGACCAGAATGTCATTTGAGACTGCCATGAAGAGGCTCGGTGGTTCTGTCCTAAACTTCACTTCTATAGGCACATCAGTAGCGAAGGGTGAGACCCTCTATGACACCATGCAGATGATTGATGGATATGCTGATGTGGCCGCGATCAGGCATCCAAGACAAGGTGCAGCCCAATACAGCGCAGATGCAGTGGATATTCCTATTCTGAATGCTGGTGATGGTGCTGGAAATCACCCCACTCAGACTATGCTTGATCTCTTCACTATCAGACAGGCACATGGCACTCTAGAAGGACTTAATGTGGTCCTTGTCGGAGATTTGAGATATGGTAGAACGGTTCACAGCCTTTCCCATGCATTAGTTAGGTTCGGAGCCAAACTTACTCTGGTATCACCATCAACGCTGAAAATGCCAGTCGAGATAGTTTCGGATCTCAGAGAACACGGTTCAGAAATCATGGAGACAGAGTCATTGGAGGACCAAATCGCAGGAGCGGATGTAATCTACGTAACTAGGATCCAGAAGGAGAGGTTCCCTGATGAGGACGAGTACGCCAAGGTAGCTGGGATATACAAAATCGAGGCATCGGACCTTTCCGGTGCCATGAAGGGGATGATTATCATGCACCCTCTACCAAGGGTGGACGAGATAGACCCAGGCGTGGACTCCACCGAGTTCGCTAGATACTTCGAGCAGGCTTTCAATGGCGTCCCCACCAGGATGGCGCTTCTGTGCAGGAGTCTAGGGATAGATGTGCCCAAGGAGGTGAATTGATGAGTGAGATGAGGAGAGTAACCGCAATTAGAAACGGCACGGTAGTGGATCACATCCCCTCAGGCAATGCAATGCAGGTAATCAGGATTCTAAGGATAGATACTGACAGAGCTACTCCGGTTTCACTAGTAATGAATGTGCCCAGTGATAAGTTGGGAAGGAAGGACGTCCTAAAAATCGAGGACAGGGAGCTAGACCAAGAGGACTTGGACAGGCTTGCTCTGATAGCACCTGCTGCCAGTATAGCGATAATCAGAAATCATGCTGTTGCTGAGAAGATGAAGGTAGAGCTGGCTGATGATCTAGTAAATATTGCAAAGTGCTCCTTTTGGAACTGTATCACGAAGAACGACCGAGAACCATTGCCACAAAGGATGCGTGTGACATCGAGGAACCCATTACAAGTTAGGTGCTATTACTGTGGACGCGGGCAAGAAATCGATGAGTTGATAGAAAATATCCTCTAAGTAAATCTGTATCAGGAGGCCTCAGATAGCCAGTTCCTCATCGTGCATGACTGGCAGACCTCTCGACTGGTAATCTCACCACATTCCTTGCAATTTTTTACATCCTGAGTAAGGTCTGGATTCGCCATCAAATGCATCTCTCTTATTCTATCAAGTGAGTGGAGAAGGCCGTGTCTTGCTCCAGGAGTCAGTGACTCAAGACTAGCAACAACTGACCTACTCTGCTGACGCATAGCGCCGGGGGCATGAGGACAGTCTCCATGGTGTATGGGGAGCCCCGCAAACAAGGCATGAGCGTGGATTTCTTGCTCAGGTATCCATCGAAGGGGGACAATCCTAGGAATCAATCCATCAATCTTGGTATGGGTATGTGGAGCCAGCCTGACTGACCTTTCAATCTCACCCTTTTGGAGGTTCATAAGAATGGACTGAGCCATATCATCTAGATTGTGACCTAATGCCATGACGTCGGCATCCACTCTCTCAGCCAGTGCATTCAATCCCTGCCTACGGAAGACCCCGCAGTATGAACATGGCATGAGTCCCTTTGCCTCAACGTGACTCTCTCCCATTGCAGGCATGAGTTTGACCACCTCGTCCATTCTTCCATACCCCATCTCCTCGTAGCTAAGAGTCTCGAATCTAAGGGAAAGTGAGTCGGCCAGTTCTCTCGCGAATTCCATCGATGGAGCGCGATATCCATCGATTCCTTCGTCAACGCAACCCGCCACCAATTCCACATCCCTTCGTCCTCCGATTATATCAGCCATCATCGATAGTAGGACTGCTGAGTCCTTTCCGCCTGAAACAGCTATCAGGATGATGAAGGGTGATCCATCTTCCTTGGTAGCGTTCTTTGGGAGACTTAGCTGTGCCCTCAGTTCCCTTGAGGTTCTCTTTCGAATTGAGGAAGAAAGGTGCCTCCCGCATAGATGTTGACCACTGTACTCCTGGAAGACAATAGCATCGGAGCGACATCTGCTGCAAGTCTGAACCTCGATGGCTCCTGTCATGTAGCTTCGTCGGGCAGCATAGGCTTCAAACCATCCTCCGGTGATTTGATTCGTTGAATATCCACCGGAAGGACATGGGCGGTTCTGAAATCCTACCGGATAGGAGCGAGATTGGAGACAAGAGTTTCTCCCCCACGATTGACAGGTTTTCGCTGTTTGTTCTGTCAGTTTTGGGAATACTCGCCTTTCCAGAAATAGAAGAGGCTCTAGAGCCGAGTATGGGTGCTATCTCTAGCTTGGCGACTGTTTGTGGCCTGGTTACAGTGATTCCTATAATCGCGACGTCTATCGGAAAGATGTACGTTAGAATCAGGGCCTAGTTAGAGCGCAGCCTCGAAATTCCCGATTCCACGTAGCCAGAAACAATCTGCCACGGGACCACGAATCTTAGTCCGGCGACTGCTATGATGAAGAGGCCTGCAGAGATTACTTTGCCGTATGTCATCTGAAGTTCAAGCGATTCCTTTACCTGACCAGTCCACTGTGTACCCTCCAGTACTCCAACGATAGATATCATCAGGTCATCGAATGCCAAAGCGAGAGCCGTGGTAACTCCTACCAAGGATACGACCACTAGGAGTTGTATTAGATGGGAGTTGACCACGTTATTGAACTGCCTGATGTACTCTGGATCTCTCTTGGACTCCTCAGGGAGAGAGGCTGCGTATTCCATGTGAGATATGGCAGCAGACCCGGACTCCAAGAAGAGAAGCACCAGTATGGCCACCCCAAGTAGGGAGCTTGCAAGCGGGGAAACTAGGCCACCGAACATAGAGCCCTCACCTATCTGGGTTGGAAGCGCACGTAGTCCTACGTCAACCTCAGAGACTATGGGTTCGAAGGTAAGGACAGCATGGAATGCGATTACGATGATGTAGTATCCTACGACCCAGGTAATCGATCTCTTCGAAAGACCCCATATCCCGATTAGTCCTACCAAGACTGGTGCGAATACAATTCCTAGGAACACGAGTTCTCCCATTAGTCCTAATGGATGGAACAGTTCCCCTATGTGATTCATTGATTCGTTGCTGTTCCAGGGGAAGTGGAAGCCATTGGAGAATGTTGCTAAAATCCAAGAGAATAGGAATGGTAGGATTACCCAGGCACCAAGCAATGCTCCAGCCACCTGCTTGATTCTGTTCTGCAGCTCCTGTGAGGATGACCAGAATCTTTCTATCGCGAAAGTTGCGAATAGGCACAAGACCAAGGGACCTATCATGGACATTGTGCCTGTCTGTCCCACACCTAGGAGGAAATCAGGTATCAGGAGTCCATTGGCGTTTTCCATCCACATTAGACCTCTAGTGTGCTCGTATGAGGGGCACCACGTATCCGCGTTATTGTTCAGAATGAAATCATCGCTACAAGGGCCATAGATATCGCTCATCCTCTTCAGCAAGAGCAAAAGCGAAACTGTTGCGGTTATCTGTAGGACTAGGATCTGCCATTTCTTTCTCAGTACAGGAATATGCAGGGTCTCAGTTATCTCCTCCTTCTTCTCAGATAATTCCAATTTCTCACCCCCTCGACTGTACCAGAGCCTGCGACAGCTCGACATCGGGCATCCAATCTACGACTTTGGCCCCGTATCCCGATACGGCAGTCAATCGATTCTGTCTCTCCAACTTGAGGACCTCGTAGGCCATTCGGGGGATGCGACTGACTAGTCTCTCTAGATCAACGCTGCTGGGTGACAGGATAATGACCTCGTGTCCGTTTCCAGATAGATTCCTGATTGCAGGAAGAGTGGTACCATCGCCCTCTAGACTGCTGATTATGAAGACGGGGGAGCCGCGACTGATTCTAGGAGAAAGTGCATTTGTTACCGCCTGGAGAGGCATCGATCCGGATGGGGAAACAGAAGCCAGGCGACTTAGGACCTTGTACTGCTGCTTGTCGCCAGTATCAGGCGGTAGGAAGTCCATCCTACTTCCATAGGTCACCATCGCAACGGAGTCCTTCCTCTTCAGGAAGTGGCTAGCTAGAGATGCCGCTGCAGATGCGCCCATCTCGAGGGGGTTCTTCAGGACAGTCCCGATTCTACTGACCTCTCTTGTGTCGAGAATTACGAAGACATCAGTAACTGCATCCCTAGTCTTCTGATTTACCATCATTTCACCGGTTCTTGCGAACGCCTTCCAATTTATTGATCGTATCGGATCGGTGGAGAGGTACTCCCTAAGCGAGTAGAACTCCATCCCGGGCCCAGGAGTCCTGAGTGTGGTGGCTCCCGTGTACATCTTCGGGACGTCTGCTCTCAGCATTGCGTCCTCCACGTCCCTGACCTGTGGGAAGACGGTGATGTCGCACAGATCCTCTATCTTCGACTCGTTCACGAACAAACCGAAGGCATTGCGGTGCCTTACAGAGATAGGTCCTATCGAGAAATGCCCCCTGAGTGGGCACCTCAGCATGTAATCTAGTTTGGTTGACTGCCCTGGACCTAGGTTTATCCTAATCTGGTTGATACCGCGTCTTATCTTCATCTCATGGGGCACGTTGTCGAAGATTTCCAGTAGCTGTGTTCTCCTGTAGGACTTGTTCGTGATTGTTAGCGAAACCTCAATCAGGTCTCCCTTGTATACATTCGAATGAGGTACGAATCGTGTTATCTCTAGTTCAGACTGACCTACTATCCACCCATTTAGAGATATGAAAGCGATGAAGGTTAGACCGATTATCATCATCTGGAAATTGGAAATCATCATTCCAACCAAGATTAGGCTTACACCTCCTGCTAGCATGATTGCTGCTTTCCTAGTCCACAACTTTCGTCACACCCCCGGATTCTCCCCATTGTTTTATTCTCCTAACAATACCAACCAGTTCATCTGGCCTGTAGTTCCTCTCCTCGAAAAGGAAGCGAACAAGAACGGGGTCACGGATCATTCCCTGAAGTTCAGAGGCCGGCATTGCATCAAACTCCTCCATTGTTAGGGCATTTAGATTCCTTACCCTAGTGAGTAGAACTTGTCTGATTTTCTCTGGCCTCTGGTAGTACTTGTATCTCTCAGCATCTCCGAATCCATAGTAAACAACTCTGAAGACGTGTCTCCAGTCCTCTGGGTCCTCTTTCCTAATTAGTACAGCCTCTAGGAGAATGAACAGGAAAAGGAATAGTATCAGCATGGCCATCCAATCATTAGTGAAGTAGATCAGAAGGTAGTAGACTAAGTTGTACGTGTCACCGAATATTGTGGGCTGTTGGTGCCTGCTCTCGTCGAAGATAACTAATGCGTGTTCTCCCGGAGAAGTTGCATTATCGTTCAGTATCAGAGCCTCTGCCACTACATCAAGAATCCATTTCCTATTGTCGTTTTCTGGCACCATACCGGAGTATATCGAAGCGAATTCGGGATCATATAATGAGTTAATCAGAACTGATCCGTCAGATATGAAATGGACTCTGCCGGTCTCTGAACCTCGACAAAGAATAGCCTCGCAATATCTGACATAGACTGGGAACGGGCCCTGCTCGTCCCCTGCAAGACCGAACGCAGCAAAGGAGCCAACGGAGTAGTTGCCGTCTCCATTATTGTCTATCCACGAGTCCTGAGTGGTTTTTGAGATGACATAGCGTCTCTCTGCAGGATTGTATGAGGTAGTCTTCTCGAATGCCGATGGTGTGTTGGTGAGTATGCTGTAATCCTGTGACCAATCCCATCTGGGTTGATTTGTTGCTGGATCTGTGCCTTGGAATCGATGCGCACAGAGACCGGAGTCCTGGATAGTTACGAATGGTGCTCCGATTTCTGGGTCACTGGGATCCTCATCAAGAACGTCCACAACCCCATCTCCATCGATATCTCTGATACATGGATTAACCGTGGTCTGAGTTCCCTGTGACGAAGTGAAGTTGAATGCTGAGGTGGTATTTACCCATACGAAATCAGATCCAAGGTCATTGTCGTAGCTATAGTCCGCATACAAGCGATGGTTAGTGAATTGGAGACCAAACTCCGAGGCAAGGTTACTCGAATATCCAAAGTCGTCCATGAGAATCAGCGTACCACCCCTTGAGACAAATTCTCTGATTGCAACAATCTCGGAAGAAGTGTATCCATCTCCCTCGGAAAATTGTATCAGATCATCTTCACCAGTGAAGCGTGGGAGAGAAATTGTATCCCTCTCCACACCGGATATCACGAAGATTGTCTGCTCGGGATGGTCAATGTCACTCAAAAGCAGTGGACTGGATACCAGTGCTGTTGTCTCCACTCCCTTATTGTTCAGTTCCTCACGAAATGAGCCAAGATCGTTCCACTCGTCTCCATATGCGGACTGTTGAGTCTGCCCAGGGACAACATAAGTGATTGCGATTGATAGAATTAGAAGCAGGAGTACTGCCCAGAAGGAGGCTTGCAAGGCTATCCTCTTATTCCTTCGGGTATTGAGAAAACCACCTATCTTTCTCCAATCCACCGTCCGGCCACCTCAACTATGATTGTTGAGCCTGAAGAACGTTTTATGACCGTTATGTGACCATGAACAATGCTGCATCGACTTATCTGGAGAGTTCCACGACGTTACCGACGCTAGCTACTTCCTCGACAGGGATTGTGAGGAGACCGTCGGTTGTTGGCCACGGTAGCTCGGAAGGATCGATTCCCCGCTCAGTCACGACTAGGATTGCAACAATGTTTCCAGTATCGACATCTACTGTGAAGTCTGCTAGGTGACCAAGAAGATCACCTGCAGCATCTACGACTTGCCTAGTCATTATTTCTTGGGTGAATGTGGTCTTCATTATATTCCTCAAATTAATTCGATTCCGGAGATTGTGCCGGAGGAGCGCTTCACCGACTCAAGACCGCTGGTTAGTGTCTCTTCCAACTTTGAGTAGTATTGCATCATCTCATCGTTTACCGTCGGCCTAACTCTTTCCACAGCGGTTTCGAAGTGCTTCCTAGTTACTGTCTTCTTCTCATCCCTCATTGCAATTAGGGCTGCTTCTCTACAGACTGCCTCTATATCGGCACCCGTGTAATTCTCCATACTAGTAGCCAGATCGTCAATCTTGAACTTCCCGAGTGGCATGTCCTTTGTGTGAATCTTCAGAATTGCGGACCTAGAGTCTCTGTCAGGTGGGGGGATATGTAGAACTCGTTCGAATCGCCCACTTCGCATTAGTGCTGGATCGATCATTTCAGGTCTGTTGGTTGCCGCGACTACGATTACTCCTTCCATTCCTTCCACTCCATCAAGACTGCTCAGAAGTTGGTTCACTACTCTGTTCATGACATCTGAACCCTCTCCGGAATGGCTCCTCCTCATTCCAGCAATGCTCTCGAACTCATCAAGGAAGACAATCGAAGGACTGGATTGCTTCGCTTTCTTGAACACCTCTCTGACTGCTTTCTCGGATTCTCCAACCCACTTAGAAATTAGTTCTGGTCCTTTTATGGATATGAAATTGGCCTTGGCCTCGTTAGCAATCGCCTTTGCAATGAGGGTCTTGCCCGTACCAGGTGCGCCAAACAGCATTATACCTCTTGGCGGAGTTATTCCGAAATGTTCGAATTTCTCGGGCATATTCAATGGCCATTCTACGCTCTCCTTCAGTCGTTCCTTGACGTCTTGGAGTCCGCCTACCTCTTCCCAGGTAACTTCTGGCACCTGTACGTATATCTCCCTAAGAGCGCTTGGCTCGATCTCTCTTACTGCCTCTTGGAAGTCAGACATCCTGACTTCCATCTTCTCGATTACCTCAGGAGCAATCTCTTCCTCGTCCAGATCTATTTCTGGGAGATAGCGTCGAAGAGCCTTCATTGCTGCTTCCCTTACCAAGGCTGAGATATCGGCTCCTACGAAACCATGGGTATGGTCAAGTAGCCACTCCAAATTGTAATCATCACTGATTGGCATATCCCTAGTGTGAATCTCCAGTATCTCTCCCCTGCCTGCCTTGTCTGGGACGCCGATCTCCAATTCTCTATCGAATCTTCCAGGCCTCCTGAGAGCCTGGTCAATTGCATCCCTTCTGTTTGTGGCCCCTATTACCACGACATTGTCCCTACCACCCATTCCATCCAGAAGGGTAAGTAGTTGTGCGACTACACGCCTCTCTACTTCTCCAGTGACATCCTCCCTCTTTGGAGCGATGCTATCGAGTTCGTCAATGAATATGATTGCTGGAGCGTTGGCTGCGGCCTCGTCAAAAATCTCACGGAGTTGCTTCTCACTCTCGCCGTAGTACTTCGAGATAATTTCGGGACCATTTATCGATGTGAAGTGGGCCTTTGTCTCTGACGCTACGGCCTTGGCAATCAGTGTCTTTCCAGTTCCTGGAGGGCCATGCAAAAGAACCCCCCGCGGGGGGTCGATCCCAAGTCTTCGGAATAGAATCGGATGCTTGAGAGGGAGTTCTATCATCTCCCTAACCTTTTGGAGTTGGTTTCCAATTCCTCCGATATCCTCGTAGGAGATGGTCTGAACCATATTCTCCTCTTCTTGGTCAATGCCATCCTCCTTGATCACGATCTCAGTATCCGGAAGTACCTGCACTATCCCCTTGGGACTGGTCTGTACTATAGCAAAAGGCAATGCTTCGGCGAAGAGTGTCATCCCTGGAATGAATATTCTATCTCCTGCAACAACTGGCCTCTTGTTCAGGCCACGTCTTGCGAATCCTTCAATTCCGGGCCCAAACCTAACTTTCTGTTGCTTTGCCATTACTGGGCTCAGGACCAATTTGGTGCAAGGCTCGACCTCGACTTTGCGGATCTCTGCTCTGTCTCCAAGACTTACTCCGGAGTTTTTCCTAATTATCCCGTCAATTCGAATAACTCCAAGATTAGCATCTTCTGGTCTGCATCTCCAAACAATAGCCGCAGTCTTCCTCTCACCTTCGATCTCTACGATGTCTCCGGGTTTTAGGTTCAGGTCATTGTCGAACGGAACTCTCGCTCGTCCGTGACCTACGTCACTTGGTATCGCCTTCGCCACTCTCAAAGTTAGTGATTCGTTAGAGTCTGATGACATTTCTTACTCCCTGCCGCCACTCCTCGTGCATAGGGGGTTGTTAAACCCTGCAATCTAGGATTCTCCATAGTGTAAAATGGTTATCGGAACAAGGCATAGCGATGCGCATAATTCATTTCAGAAGTAGTATCCGCCGTATACATGGCACACGTACTTGAGACGGGGTTCGAGATATCAAACAGAGAAAACCCCAACGGCAGTCCCACCGTAATGGGCTACAACATAATCAACGGAGAGTTGCGTCCAGCAAGCGATGGCGAGACGTTCGAAAGCAGGAACCCAGCATGGTTGGATGACTGCGTGGGAGTGTTTCCATTGTCTACAAAGGAAGACGTTCACGAGGCACTGATTTCAGCTAGGGATGCCTTCGCTCAATGGTCACAGACGCCCGCTCCGACTAGGGGCCAGATTATTGGAAACATGGGAAGGTTGCTAATGCAGCACAAAGACGATATTGTCAGAGTGGAATCTAGGGAAATAGGAAAGACTCTGAAAGAGAGCGCAGGTGAGGTTCAGGAAGCAATCGACACATGCCTATTTTTCCAATCGGAGGGAAGGAGATTGTATGGTCAGACGGTTAACTCAGAGTTGCCTGACAAGGAGCTGTTCACCTACCGGAGACCGCTCGGCGTATGTGGAATCATAAATGCTAGTAATTTCCCTTCAGCGGTGCCCTTCTGGAAGATGATTCCTGCAATAATGTGCGGAAACACTTGCGTTTGGAAAAGTCCCCAAGACTCTCCCCTGTTATCATTCATGCTTACTAGAATAATGCACGAGGCAGGGCTACCCAATGGAGTGGTCAATTTGATTCATGGCAAAGGAAGTGGAGCGGGGCAGTTCCTTGTTGATTCGGTTGACGAGGGACTAGTGAATAAAATCAGTTTCACCGGTTCAACACCCGTTGGAAAGATGATCGGAGAGG
>LUMS01000998.1_pt1 | contig 13687 bp, 14 predicted proteins | sample 729711 | NCBI WGS metagenome assembly LUMS01 (sample SAMN03860298, study PRJNA289734) | marine metagenome | biome: seawater column; feature: ocean; material: water; isolation source: Red Sea water column Station 192 - depth 25m | place: Saudi Arabia: Red Sea | collected 2011-10-15 | depth 25 m | reverse complement strand
CCACCTGGTGGCGCTGGGCGAGGATGACGGCATTCGAGAGGCCGACGTAGCCGGTTCCCACCACTGCGATCTTCATGGCCGCAGCCTAACGTCTGGCATCGCGCCCCCGACCGGACAATGCCGTGCGACCCCGCGGCGACAGGCTCCGTCAGGTGCTGTCGCAGCACCCCCGCGCGCCGCTACGATGAGCGCACCCCCGTCGCCTTCCTCACCCCTGGAGAAGGCGGCGGGGCCTCGTCGTCCCCGTCAGGGGGTCAGGACTCGTCGGCCGCGTGCGTGTCGGTGCGCTGGACGAAGCGGGTCAGCCGCTCCTGCACGAGCGCCACGTGGTCGTGCAGCCACACCGTGACAGCCGGGCCGAACATCGACGACGTCGCCGCGGCGGTGTAGCGGACCAGCGTGCCTCGACCGTCGGGCTCGAGGACCACGCGCTCGTTCACGACCGCCATCGCCGACGCCGTGCGCAGCTTGAACTCGTTCGGCGGGTCGAGGTTCGTGACCACGATCGAAGCGTCCAGCTCCTCGTCGCGGTGCTGCAGGACGCACAGGTAGGACTGGGCCTGCGCCAGGACGTCGGTGTCGGTGGACAGGCAGCGGCCGACAGCACTCCACTCCCCGAGGGTCTCCAGACGCAGGAGGTTCGCCCACAGCTGGGCGCGCGTCTGGGGGGACGCGATCTGGTACTCCTCCGCAATCATGCTTCGACGGTAAGCATCCTGCGAGGCGGGCGCATCCCAACGCGCCGTGCGGAGCATGTGGAGAGGTTGACCGTCCGTCAGATCCACCGGCGACGGCGGAACACGGCCCACAGACCGACGCTCACGCAGCCCATCAGCAGCAGCGCGAACGGGTAGCCGAGACGCCAGTGCAGCTCGGGCATCTGGTCGAAGTTCATGCCGTACACGGTGCCGATGAGGGTCGGCGCGAACAGGATGGCCGCCCAGGCCGAGATCCGCTTGACCTCCTCGTTCTGGTCGAGGCTGGCCTCGGTGAGCGCCTTCATCTCCTCGTTCTGCTTCTGCGCCACCAGGGTGGCGTTGACGGTCATGATGTCGCGCAGCAGCTGGCGGAACCCGTCGATCTGCTCGGTCACCTGCGTCAGGTGGTCCTCGACGTCGCGCAGGTAGCGCTGCAGCTCCTCGTCGATGCGGTACTTCGTGAACCCGCCGGCCAGCGAGCGCAGCACGCGGGCGAGCGGTGCGGCGGCGCGCTGGAACTCGATCACCTCGCGGGTCAGCTCGTAGATGCGCCGCGAGACGCGCGGGTCGCCGGAGAAGACCTCCGTCTCGATCTCGTCGATGTCGTTCGCGAGGCCTGCCACCACGGGCAGGTAGCCGTCGACCACGCGGTCGAGCACGGCGTAGAGGACGGCCTCCGGGCCGAGGCGCAGCAGGTCGGGGTTGCTCTCGAGGCGGCGACGCACGGCCGACAGGTCGGGCGCCTCGCTGTGCCGCAGCGTGACGACGAAGTCGGGCCCGACGAACACGTGCACCTCGCCGAACTCCACCTCCTCGACGTCGTCGAGGTAGCGGGCGGCGCGCAGCACGACGAACAGGGTGTCGTCGTAGCGCTCGATCTTCGGGCGCTGGTGGGCGACGATCGCGTCCTCGACGGCGAGGCTGTGCAGGTCGAGCTCGTCGGCGAGCGACCCGAGCTCGTGCTGGTCGGGCCGGTAGAGGCCGACCCACGCGAACGCGTCGGGGTGCTCGCGCAGCGCACCGTAGGTGTCGGCGAGCGTGCGGGGCGACGCGACGCGGTCGCCGTCGACGTAGACGGCGCTGTCGACGAGGCTCTCGCGACCCTCGGCCTGGCGGTCGGCGGCGTGCGCTGCGGTCGGCTGGTCCGCGTGGGGACGGTCGGGGGTGGGGTGCTGACGGCGCACGCGGGTGGTCAGGGTGCGCAGGGACGTGAAGGAACGGTCGGACATGACGGACTCCGTCGGGGTGGGCCGCAGGGCTGCGGCGGGCCGGTGCTGACGACGGTGCTGGTCCCGGTGCGAGCGACCGGGGCGACGACGGCGCTCAGGGGCGCGGTCGTCGACTGGGAGGTTCACCGGACACGGCAACCACCTCCCTCGTCTGCCTGCGGACGTTCCACCGACCAGGGTAGCTCGTCCCCGGCGCCTACCCGTCCGTACGGCGGACGGGCGTCACGCGCGAGAAACCTCGGGACGGCAGGATGGGTGCCATGATCTCCCCCAGCACCCGGTCGACGGAGCAGATCCTCGCGTCCGACCGCCGTGAGCCCGACGTCGCCCTTTTCGCCGGAGGGGTCGGGTCCGACGAGGAGCATGCGGCGCTGCGGGCCTCGGTGCGACAGCTGACGACGCTGCTCGGTGAGGCGCTCACCCGCCACGAGGGTGCGGAGCTGCTCGAGCTCGTCGAGCGCGTGCGCCACCTTGCGCGACGACCCGGTGCGGGGTCGAGCGAGCTGCGCGAGGCGCTCGACGCCCTCGAGCCCGAGCGCGCCGTGGTGCTGGCCCGGGCGTTCGCCCTGTACTTCCAGCTGGTCAACATCACCGAGCAGCTGCACCGCTGGCAGGAGCTGACGCTGAGCAGCGAGGGACCGCTCGCGAGCACCTTCGGGCGCATCGAGGAGGCCCTCGCCGACGGCAGCCTCTCGGCCGAGGAGCTGGCCGACGTGCTCACCCGCGTCGAGTACCGGCCCGTGTTCACCGCCCACCCCACCGAGGCGAGCCGCCGCACGGTGCTGCGCCTGCTGCGCAAGGTCGCCGAGGTCGTGCGCGACCTCGAGGACCCGCGTCGTCCGGCCGCGCACGCCGCGGCCGACGAGCGTCGCCTGGCCGAGCTGGTCGACCTGCTGTGGCAGACCGACGAGCTGCGGGTCGTCAAGCCCGAGCCGCTCGACGAGGCACGCACGGCCGTGTACTACCTGCGCTCGATCGCGTCGGAGGTCGTGCCCGGCCTGCTCGACGAGCTCGACCGGCAGACCGCGCGCGTCGGAGTCGAGCTGGCTCCGGCGGCCCGACCGCTGCGCTTCGGCACGTGGGCCGGCGGCGACCGCGACGGCAACCCCAACGTCACGCCGGAGGTCACGCTCGACGTGCTGCACCTGCAGCACACGTCGGGCCTGGCCGAGCTGGTGACGATGGTCGACGACCTGCTCACCGAGATGACCGCGTCGACGCGCGTGGTCGAGGCCAGCCAGGAGCTGCTCGACAGCCTCGCCGAGGACGCCGAGGCGCTGCCGATCACCTGGAGCACGATCCGCCGCCTCAACGCCGACGAGCCGTACCGCCTCAAGCTCAGCTTCGTGCGCGTGCGCCTGCTGCGCACCCGCGACCGCCTCGTCGACGACACCCCGCACGAGCCGGGTCGCGACTACCTCGGCTTCGACGAGCTGGTGCGCGACCTCGCGCTGGTGCGCGACTCGATGCTGGCGGCCGGCGACGAGCTGACCGGCAACGGCGCCATCCGACGTCTGCTGCGCACCGCGGTCACGTTCGGCGCGGGCCTGGCCACGATGGACGTGCGCGAGCACTCCGCCAAGCACCACGCGGCCCTCGCCGACCTCTACGCGAGGGTCGGCGAGACCGGGTACGGCGAGCTCGAGCGTCCGCAGCGCATCGAGCGGCTCGGCGAGGCGGCGTCGGCGTCGCTGGCGCTCATGGAGACCATCCGCACCGCGCTCGACACGTACGGGCCCGAGGTCGTCGAGACCTACATCGTCTCGATGACGCACGACGTGGACGACCTGTTCGCCGTCGTCGTGCTGGCCCGCGAGGCAGGCCTCGTCGACCTCACCGGCGAGGAGCCGGTGGCGCGCATCGGCTTCGCGCCGCTGTTCGAGACCGTCGCCGAGCTCGAGTCGGCCGGGCCGCTGCTCGACGCGCTGCTGTCGGACCCGTCGTACCGCCGCGTGGTCGCGGCGCGCGGCGACCTGCAGGAGATCATGCTCGGCTACTCCGACTCCTCCAAGGACGCCGGCATCGCCGCCTCGCAGTGGCAGATCCACCGCGCGCAGCGCGCGCTGCGCGACGTCGCCCGCGAGCACGGCGTGCGGCTGCGGCTGTTCCACGGTCGCGGCGGGTCCGTGGGCCGCGGCGGCGGCCCGACGGCCGAGGCGATCATGAGCCAGCCGTACGGCTCGCTCGACGGCGCCATCAAGATCACCGAGCAGGGCGAGGTCATCTCCGACAAGTACGCCCTGCCGGGGCTCGGTCGGCACAACCTCGAGGGTGCGCTGGCCGCGGTCGTGGAGGCGTCGGCGCTGCACCGGTGTTCGGGTGGACCCAGTCGGGGATCATCCTGCCCGGCTGGTTCGGCGTCGGCTCGGGCCTGCAGGCCGCGTTCGACGACGGCCGCGAGGACACGCTGCGCGAGATGTACGGGTCGTGGGCGTTCTTCCGCACGTTCCTGTCGAACGTGCAGATGACGCTCGCGAAGACCGACCTCGAGATCGCCTCCTCCTACGTCGACGCGCTGGTGCCCGACGACGCCCGCCACCTGATGGACGTCATCCGCGCCGAGCACGAGCGCACCGTGGGGCAGGTGCTGCGGGTGACCGGCCAGACGTCGCTGCTGGAGTCGGCTCCGGTGCTGCGCCGCACGCTCGAGCTGCGCGACGCCTACCTCGCGCCCCTGCACGCGCTGCAGGTCTCGCTGCTCGGTCGGGCGCGGTCGGCGGAGTCGCCGTCGGCCGAGACCGAGCGGGCGCTGCTGCTGACGATCAACGGCATCGCCGCCGGCCTGCGCAACACCGGCTGAGCGGTCCCGTCACCACGACGACGGCGCTGCCACCCCGAGCGGGGAGGCAGCGCCGTCGTCGTGTGCGGGTGACGCGGGGTCAGCGGTAGCGGACCTTGAAGTACAGGAGTCCGCTGACGATCGACGTCTGGCGCAGGCGCTTGTCCTGGTTCACCAGCACGCGCTTGCTGGAACGCTTCGACGGCTTCGTGAAGTAGTCCTGCGACACCACGAGGTCGTCGTTGCGCACGTCGTTCGCGAGCTGGTCGGCCACGCCCTGCGCCGACGTCGGCTGCTTCGCCGGGAGCGACAGCTCGTCCTCGTCGTCGTAGTAGTAGTCCTCGTCGTCCCACGGGGCGAAGTCGTCGAAGTACTCGTCCTCGTCGTCCCAGCTGTTCGTGTTGCCGCCGGTGATGACGATGCGGCCGGTGCCGATCGCCGTCGACGCGGGACGGATCTCGGTGGTCACGAAGCGCTTGGTGGCCTTCGAGTACCGGTTCGCGCGGTCGAGGGTGATGCGCAGCTTGATCGTGCGTCCCTTGGTGGCGGTGATGGTGCCACCCTCGCGCAGCTTGACCCAGCGACGCGTCTTCGTGTCGTAGCGCTCGGCGGCGGTGGCCTTGAGCGCCTTGTACGGCGACGTGAGCGTGTCGTCGATGGTCACGTCGGTGACGTCGATGTTGGAGAACGGGTTGTCCTGCAGGGCCCAGATGTTCGACGCGACGCCGGTGCCGACGTACTCCGCGAGGGAGTCCTGTCGGCTGTAGCGGTCGGTGCGGCGCATCTCGACGGGCTTGCCGTTGACGGTGCTGGTGCCCTTGACCGTCCAGGTCACGAGCGACTCGCCACCGGCCAGCTGGTCCTGGGCGAGGGCAGCGTCGCGGAAGGCGTGCGTGGCGGCGATCTCGGCGAGGGCGTCCGGGTTGGGGACGGACGACAGGTAGGTGCGCGCCGGCTTGCCGTCGGACGAGGCCGTCGAGGTGACGGTCGTGGTGAGCGGCAGCGCGCCGAGGCGACCGAACACGCCGGCCAGGCCGTCGTGCAGGAGGGTTCCCTGCGGGGCGCCGAGGTTGGCCAGCTTGTACGACTCGCCGCCGTCGGCCTGGATCAGCGCGGTCGACGCGTTGTGCAGGGTGCGCTGGGCGTTCGCGAACTCCATGGGGTGGCCGAAGCCGACGACGTCGCCGTCGCACACGAGCGACGCGGTGCCGAGCGCGTAGGAGGCGATCGACCCGTAGGAGTCGGCGACTGCCAGGTTGCCGCCGGCGACGATGGGTGCGTCGGCGGCGGTGCCGCCGCTGGCGCCGTTGATGACGGTGCGGGCCGTGGTGCCGGCGCGCTTGGCGATGGTGGCGTAGCCGCGGGCGAGGCTGCTGGGCAGCGTGATGGCGGTGACGGGCTTGATGCTGCGCGCGCCGGTGCCGAGCTCGCTGCGGTCGGCGCCGGCGGCGACGAGGCGGTTCTTCTCGCGCGAGGTGAGCTTGATGCTCGTGGGCGCCTGGCCGCCGTTGGCGCGCAGGGCCTGCAGGGCCGCGGCGGGCGTGACGCCGGCGATCGAGGAGCCCTGCGTGCCGCCGAACGTGTAGGCGACGGCGCCGATGAGGCGGCCGTCGGCGGCGTACACGGGGGAGCCGGACATGCCCGACCAGACGCCGGCGTCGATGGTGCCGTCGGCCTTGGTGATCCGGGAGCCCTTGAGGTCGAAGACGAGGGTGTCGCCGTCGTCGCTCCTGAGGGTGTCGAGGTAGGTGCCCGTGAACGACTCCGGCTCGACCTTCGACGACGGGCGACCGGGGGTGACGCCGGCGGTGGTGAGACCGGTGACCTCCTGGCCCTCCTCGAGCTGGTCGGCGGGGTAGGTCTCGCACGCGGCGGACGACGAGGGGGCGTCGGTCGGCTCGGCCTGGGCGGGCGCGGCCACGAGGCCGACGGTGCTGGCGACGAGTGCGGCGGATGCGCACAGCGCCGGCAGCGCCAGACGACTGCTGGTCATGGGTCCTTCTCTCTCCACGGTGCCCCGCGACGGGGCGGCTGCGCTCACCGTAGTGGTCGCGGACCTGGTTCCTGGGCGGATTCACCAAACAGACACCTGTCGTCGGTGGATCGGGTGAGTCTTTGCGTGGTCCCGGCCCCGGTTGCACGACGCCGAGGGGCGTCCCGTAGACTCTTCGCTGTCCTTCGGGACGTGCGCCCGTAGCTCAACGGATAGAGCATCTGACTACGGATCAGAAGGTTTGGGGTTCGAATCCCTACGGGCGCGCAGACGAGGCCCGGAGCATCTGAGGATGCTCCGGGCTTCTGTGCTTTGTGGGGGACCCGGGGCGGTGCCTGGGTGGACGCAAGACTCCGCGTCCGCGTGCGGGGTGTCGAAGGATGCTGCGTCCGTGTCGGGATCCCGTCGTGAACGCAGCATCGTCGGGTGTCGGGCGACCGCTCCCAGACCGCGGCCGCGGCGTACCGGGCGGCGTGGAAGAGCCGCGAGACGAGCGGCGACGCGAGTCCCGAGCTGCTCCTCGAGGAGATGAAGCGGCGCTCGGTCCCCGGCGCCTACGCGCCTCTCGACGATCCTCGGCTCGCCGCTCCGCTCGCCCTCTGGCAGGCCGGGGTGGAGCCGCGCGCAGCAGGTCGGTCGCTCAAGGCCGGACGGGTGCCTCACTGACTCCGCTGTCTCCCAGAGCGACAGGGGAGACGGCATCGTCGGTCTCGAGTCGTCGGGGCCGGGAATGATGCTGCGGTGCCCGGATCGGCTACGGCACCTCAGCCCGTGGGACGGACGACTGTCGCGGATCCATTTTTGACGTGATCTCGATTCACCAGCTGGTCTGACCTGTGATGGTTCGTATCACCCGCCACTGACCGGTTGCGGTTCCGATGCCGCTCGACACCAGCGGCTTCCCCATGAGAGAGCGGCCCATGCCCCCTTCCGCCCCCTTGACCGCAGTCACGACGGTCACCGCCACCGCGGTGCTCGCAAGCCTGCTCGCGGCGCCTTCACACCGCCCGCCCGTGCTCCACGGCGCGTCCGATACGTCGATCATCGCCGGCGACCACCGCGGCGAGGGCGACGGGTCGCTGCGCTCGATCGCTGACTCTGACACCGACACGTTCGAGCGTCTTCCCCTGAACGGAGACCGCACTGCGACCGCCACCACGCCGGTCCCGATCGCCTCGGGCGGCACCGGCTGGACGACCTTTCCCCGCAAGAGCAAGCGCACCGTCACCGTCGCAGGTGTCGGCTCGGTGCCCGCCAACGCCTTCGGCGTCAGCCTGAAGGTCACCGGACGTTGGACCACGAAGAAGGACCCCGGCTGGCTCGTGGTCAACGACCCTGAGCTTCCTGGCGACTACCAGATCGTCGAGAGCCCCTACGGGACTACCTATGAGAGCAGCGAGCTCATGGAGATGACCCTGTCCGAGGCCGGCACGATCGAGGTCGCCAACAACTCCGGGACCAACGTCAACATCAAGGTCGAGGTCAACGCCTGGTACGCCGACCCCGACCCGCTCAGCGACATCGACTCCGGGATCATCGACGGCCTCGAGCTGATCGAGAAGATCCCCGACTCCGAGACCGGCACGCAGGAGGACATCGACGCGTGGCTCGCCGAGCAGGGCCTCGAGCGGCCCGCCGCCGACGTCACCAGCGACAGTGACGACGCGATCCAGGCCACCTACGACCCGCGCGTCAAGCAGAACGCGATCACCGTCGGCGCCACCGCCTGCATCGGTGCGATCATCCTCGCCGTCCTGAGCAACATCTACCTCGTGTCCAAGCTCGCGAAGGTCAAGGCTGCGATCAAGACTGTCGGTGGCACGAAGGCCGCCTACAAGGCTCTACGGAAGGCGTACAAGACCTACCGCAAGGCCGGTCACGGACGAGGAGCGTCGGCGAAGAAGGCTTTCAAGCACGTCTTCACCCATGGGAGCATCGGCAAAGACGTACGCGACGCGCTGATCGACCTGGCCACGGTCGGTGGCGTCATCGAGAAATGCTTCTGACGGGGGAGATCATGGAAACGCTCAACAACTACCGCACGCTGTTCTCGATCGTGGCCGTGGCCGCGATCGCCGTCAACATCTTCGGCAGTGCCGACGCCGCGACCGGCGCCTACATCGTCGCCGCTGCGGTCGTCCTCTACATCCTCTGGGCGGCATTCGGACGGACGCAGCTGCAGCAACGGCGCGTGAAGAACGCCTCCAGCTGAACCACGACGGCACTGTGACTGGCCGATTCCGACCAGCCACAGTGCCGTCTCACGCCCCTCCGCGACGTCGCCCGAGGCGCTCGAGCTGCAGCACGGGGAGCGCGGCCTCACCGGCTCCGTCGGTGCGAGACGTCCTTCAGGACGCGCCCTGCTCCTCGCGCGGGACGGACAGCTCGACGAGGTTGCCGTCCGGGTCGCGGACGTAGACGCTGCGGATCGGTCCGGAGGAGCCGGTCCGGTCGACGGGTCCGAGCTCGACGGGCACGCCGGCGCCGGCGAGCGTCCGCTCGACCTCCTCCAGGGGGCGGTCGACGATGAAGCAGAGGTCGGCCGAGCCGGGGGTCGGTGCGGCGGCGTGCGGCTCGATCGGCGCCGCGGCCTCGTGCAGGTTGATCTTCCAGCCCGGCGCGTGGAGGGCCGTCCGTCCCTCGCCGAAGGTCCGGGCCTCGAGCCCGAGGACGTCACCGTAGAAGCGGACCGTCGCGTCGACGTCGGCGACGGTGAGGACGAGGTGGTCGAGGTGGTGCAGCACCCGTCCATCGTGCGCCACCGCGCCACGCCCGTCACGTGCCCTCGAGGTCCCGACGGCGGACGCACGCGTCTGCGTCCGCGTGCCAAGGGTCGAAGGGTGCTGCGTTGGTGACGGGATCCCGTCACCAACGCAGCATCCTTCGGGGCTGGACGCAGGACGGCAGAATCCTGCGTCCAGCCGTCCCCTCACCCCCGCCCCGGCCCCCTCAGGGGGCCGGCCATGGCGTGGTAGCCGCCGTCGACGTGCAGGATCTCGCCGGTGACGGCTCGTGCGAGGTCGGAGAAGAGGTAGCAGACCGAGTCGGCGACAGGCTCGGTGTCGCGGGGGTCCCACGGCAGGGGCGACCGCTGCTCCCACGCGTCGAGCAGCTCCTCGAAGCCCGGGATGCCGCTGGCGGCGCGGGTGTGGACGGGTCCGGCCGCGACCAGGTTGCTGCGGATGCCGATCGCGCCCAGGTCGCGGGCGAGGTAGCGGTTGAGCGACTCCAGGCCCGCCTTGCACACGCCCATCCAGTTGTAGACCGACCACGCCCCTGCGGCGTCGAAGTCGAGCCCGACGAGGCTGGCCCCCGGCGGCGGGCTCAGTCGGCGCAGCACCTCCGCCAGCTCCGCGTAGGAGACGGTGCTCGTGCGGAACGCCTGCTCGAGCTGTGCAGGGTCGACGCCCAGCATCGAGCCCGACAGTGCCGCCCGCGGCGCGAACGCGATGGCGTGCAGCGCCGCGTCGAGACGTCCGAAGCGCTCGCCGACGGCCTCGACCAGCTCCAGGCCCGCTCCCGGGCGGGTGACGTCGTAGGTGAGGACGGTGTCGACGTCGAGCGACCGCGCCGCCTCTCTCGCGCGCTCGAGGTCGCGGTCGAGGGCCGTGAGCACGACCTGGGCACCCAGCTCGCCGGCGCGTCGGGCCACGCCGTAGGCGATGCTCTCGGTGGTGACGACGCCCGTCACCAGCACGACCTTGCCGGCCAGCAGGCCCGCGCTCACGCGAGCACCCCGGCGATCGCGTGGTACAGCGGGATGCCGAGGACGATGTTGAACGGGAACGTGATGCCGAGCGACATCGTCAGGTAGCGCGACGGCAGCGCCTCCGGGATCGCGTGGCGCGCCACGGCCGGGACGACGATGTACGAGCCGCTGGCCGCCAGCACGGTCAGCAGCGTCAGGTCGCCGACGGAGAGACCGGCCAGGACGCCCAGGGCCAGCGCGAGCGTCGCGCCGAGCAGCGGCATCACGACGGCGAAGCCGATCAGGAACGGCGGGACCCCCTTGACCTCGCGCAGCTGCCGGGCCACGACGAGGCCCATGTCGAGCAGGAAGAACGCCAGCAGCCCCTTGAAGAGGTCGTGCAACAGCGGCGCCATGGTCTCCGCGCCGCTCGATCCGGAGGCGACGCCGATGACCAGGGAGCCGACGAGGAGCAGGAACGTGCCCTCGGTGAACGCCCCGCGCAGGATGCTGCCCACGCTCGCGCCGGCCGGGGGCAGGTCCGACGTCGGCGTCGTGGGGGCGTCGGGTCCGGAGCCGGTGGTCCGCGCGGCCACGAGGGCCGGCTCGGCCGCCCGACGCTGCGAGCGCACCCAGGTGGCGAGCAGCACGGCCATGATCACCGCGGGCGTCTCCATCATGACCAGCGCGACCGTCATGTAGCCGCCGGGCTCGTCGCCACGCGAGGTCACGAACTGCGTCGCCGCGACGAACGTGACGGCACTGACCGAGCCGTAGGTGGCCGCGATCGCCGCCGCGTCGAAGGGCGCCACCCGCCGGCGCAGCACGCGGTACCCGACGACCGGGATGACGACGGACAGGAGCACCGCGAGGCCCATGACGGTGAGGGCGGTGCTGGTGATGCCGGTGGCCGCGAGCGCCTCGCCGCCCTTGAAGCCGATCGACATGAGCAGGTAGAGGGAGAGGAACTTCGTGACGGCCGGTGGCACCTCGAGGTTCGAGCGCAGGGTGCCGGCGAGCAGTCCGAGGACGAAGAACAGGATGACCGGGTCGGTGAGGTTGCTGAGCATGGAGAGATCCACGAGGACTCCTGGACTGGCAGGGGGATCTCGTCCGCGCGGTGTCGCCACCCCGTCCGGCGCCGCGCGGTGAGAGATCGTTAACGGGAAGCACAATACCGGTATTGAGGTTCCGGTGTAGCCTACGTGAGGCACGACACCTTCGCGGCTAGGCTGGGTGCGTGACGTCGGAGCGCTCCTCGTGGACCACGCGCACCAAGGTCGGGCGACGCAACCGCTACGAGGTGCACCCCGACGGCCCCCTGCGCCACCCCGAGGAGTCGACCACCATGGTCAGCGACCTCCTCGCCGCCTTCGGTCGCTGAGCGGCGCGTCGGCCTCTACGGACGGGACGGCTCGTCGTCCCAGCCGGGCACGACGACGACGTCGATGCCCTCGGACTCCCACAGCGCGATGACGTTCGGGTTGTCGTCCCAGGCGCGGACGACGCGGTAGCGCTGGCGCACCTGCGCGAGGACGTCGCGCTTGACCTCGACGTCGGGGCGGCCGTCGTGCTCGCCGCGCAGGTAGAGGTGGTCCGACGGCACGTCGTGCAGCGCGAGCCAGAACGACGTTCCCGCGCGTCAGTGCTCGCGGCGGGCAGTGACCACGACGACGGCCCGACCCTCGCGCGCCGCGGCCCGTGCCCCGTCGACGACCCAGGCGTGCGGCGGGCAGCCGAGGGCGGCCTCGTGGAACGCCTCGAAGTTGCGTCGCTCCCCACGCACGTGGTGCCGGACGCCCGAGACGTCGCGCGACGAGGATGCCGACGCGGTCGAGCGGGTCGGGGTGGCGCGCGGACAGCGCGATGATCACGCCGATCGCCCCGGGTCCGGCCACCAACGGCAGCGCCATGGGCGAGAACGACACGTCGGCCTTCGCGGCCGCGTGCTCCTTCTCGGCGTCCGTGCTCGTCTCCCGCGGCACGATCATGCCGAAGCCCGAGTGCGCCACCACGAGGCCGCCGGCGATCTGCAGCGAGGCGATCGTGATGCCGAAGGCGCTCAGCACGAGGCTGCCGAGGAGCGCGAAGACGCCCAGGATGGTCGCCACGTAGATGCCGGTGCGCCACGCCTGGCGTCGCACCTGGTCGGCGGGCTGGCCCTCGGTGAGGGCTGCGAAGGCGGCCACGGCCCCGAGCGGGTTGGTGATCGGCAGCAGCGCCGCGAGGGCGGCGAGGGCCACGGAGACGGACGTCACGCGTCCATCGTGGCAGCCACGGGCGACTCGGGCGCGTCGGCCCTCGCGTAGTCGCCGTGGGCGGTGCGACGCACCAGGCCCTGCTCCTCGAAGGCGTCGAGCCAGCCCTGCATGGGCCACCGCCCCCACCGGTCGCGGAACAGGCGGCCGTTGCGGAGCACGTCGTCGAGGTGCTGCACCGGCGGGGTCTGCGTCGGGTGGTGCTGGTGCGAGGCCCGCGCGCCGCCCACCCATGCGAGCGGCACGCCGGCCGCCGCCGCCCGCTGCCCGAAGTCGGTGTCCTCGGCGCCGTAGCCGGCGTACGCCTCGTCGAACCCGCCGACCCGCTCCCAGGTCTGCGGGGTGAGGGCGAAGGAGAGCGACCAGAACAGGTCGTGCCCGTCCGCGTCGACGACCACGTCGCCCGCGGGCGGCGCGGGGCGCGCCGGGTGCGGCGTCGCGAGCGTGTGCACGGTGTGCAGGTCGTAGCCGCCGGCCGGCGGCGGGGGCAGGTACGAGACCGGTCCGCAGAGCACCGCGTCCTCCGCGAGCGGACGCCGCGACGCCTCCTCGTAGGCGAGGACGAGCCCGGGGGAGGCGAGGCAGTCGACGTCGAGGAGCACGACCAGGTCGGCTCCGCGCTCGATCGCCGTGCGCGCCCCGAGGTTGCGGGCCGCGGCAAGCGGCAGCCGCTCGTCGGCGAGGGGCAGGTGCACGACGTGCGGACGTCGCCCGGGCGCCGGCCACCACGCGGCGCGCGGGTCGCCCATCGCCACCACGACGTGGTCGTCGGGCGGCACGGCGCCCTCCGCGAGCGACCGTTGCTGCAGCCACAGGTGACGGTGCCGGCCGTGCACGACCGTCACGACCGCGACCCGGCCCGACCCCTGCGGCGTCATCGGCTGTCCGTCCGCGCGTGCGCCACCTCGAGGACGACCTCGGCGGCGCGGGCGGCGCCCTTGCCGTCGTTCCAGACCTCCCAGTCGCGTCCGTCGCGACGCACCGCCTGCTCCAGCAGCGCGGCCCAGTCGTCGTCGGCGGGCGCCTCGGCGACGACGACGGG
>LUMS01000795.1_pt1 | contig 13688 bp, 7 predicted proteins | sample 729711 | NCBI WGS metagenome assembly LUMS01 (sample SAMN03860298, study PRJNA289734) | marine metagenome | biome: seawater column; feature: ocean; material: water; isolation source: Red Sea water column Station 192 - depth 25m | place: Saudi Arabia: Red Sea | collected 2011-10-15 | depth 25 m | reverse complement strand
GCTCGCGCGCGGCATGGACGTGCACGAGTCGATCGGCCTCGCCAACGGGACGTCGGGCAACGCGGTCGTGTTCGCCGGCAGCACCGTGCTGATCGCCCTGCTCGCGCTCAACGTCGTCGGGATCGGGTTCCTCGGCGTCATGGGCACGGTCGGCGCGATCTGCGTGTTCGTCGCGATCCTCGTCGCCATCACGCTGACGCCCGCGATGCTCGGTCTGCTCGGCCGTCGTGCCCTGACCCGCAAGGAGCGCGGTCAGGCGCCGCAGCCCGAGGGTGCGCACCTGCCCGCCGACCGCCCGATGAGCACCGTCCGCGCGTGGCTCACCGTCGTGGGGACCGTCGTCGTGCTGCTCGTCGTGGCGATCCCCGCGCTCTCGATGCGGCTCGGCCTCAACTCGGCCACGTCGGAGCCTGAGGACTCGGTCGTCTACCAGTCGTACAGCACGGTCGAGCGGGCGTTCGGGCCCGGCGCGAACGGCCCGCTGCTCGTCGTGGCGACGCTCGACGACCCGGTCACCGACGCCACGCTGACGTCGGAGCAGCTGCGTCTCGGCGAGCTGCTGCGCGACCAGGGCGACGTCACCGCCGTGGCGCCCGTCGGCGCGTCGGAGGACAAGATGCTCCTCGCGTTCCAGGTGGTGCCGAAGACCGGACCGTCCGACGAGGCGACCGAGCAGCTCGTCCGCGACGTCCGCGACCTGCGCGCGGACGGCGTGGCGTCGTTCGGTGTCGCCGGCGCGACGTCGGGCAACATCGACGTCAGCGCGCAGCTCTCCGACGCGCTGCCGGTCTACCTCGCGGTCGTCGTGGGGCTGTCGTTGCTGATCCTCGTGCTGGTGTTCCGGTCGATCCTGGTACCGCTCACCGCGACGCTGGGCTTCGTGCTGTCGCTGCTCGCGACGTTCGGCGGGCTCACCGCGATCTTCCAGTGGGGCTGGATCGGCTCGGTGTTCGGCGTGCACGACCCCGGCCCGGTGCTGAGCTTCCTGCCGGTCATCCTCATCGGCGTGCTGTTCGGGCTGGCGATGGACTACCAGCTGTTCCTCGTGTCAGGGATGCGTGAGGCGCACGCGCACGGCGCGCCGGCGCGGGTGGCGGTGCAGCGGGGGTTCCACGCGGGCCGGTCGGTCGTCATCGCCGCGGCGCTCATCATGGTGTCCGTCTTCGCGGGGTTCATCTTCGCCGACTCCGGGATGATCAAGTCCGTCGGCTTCGGGCTGGCCTTCGGCGTGCTGGTCGACGCGTTCGTCGTGCGCATCCTGCTCGTCCCGGCCGTCATGCACCTGCTGGGGGAGTCGGCCTGGTGGATGCCGCGCTGGCTCGACCGCATCCTGCCCGACATGGACGTCGAGGGTGCCGCGCTCGAGCGCTCCCACCCCGACCCGGCGCACGCACACCCGGAGGACGCCCACCCCCGCTGAGCGTGACGTTTGCGGGGCGGAATCAGCGTTCTCGCCCCGCAAACGTCACACTCAGGGGAGAGGAGGAGGCGCGCGTGGGTGAGCTGCACGGACTGGTGCTCGGGGCCGGGGCCGGGCGACGACTCGGTCGGCCGAAGGCCACGGTGGTCGACGCGGACGGCGAGCCGTGGGTCGCGCGCGCCGTCCGGGTGCTTCGCGAGGGCGGGTGTGATCCCGTGCACGTGGTCCTGGGCGCGGAGGCCGACACGGCACGCGCCCTCGTCCCGCCCGACGCGCGCGTCGTCGTCGCGGACGACTGGTCCGAGGGCATGTCGGCGTCGCTGCGCGCTGGGCTGCGTGCCGTCGCCGCGACCTCGGCCGACGCCGTGATGATCCATCTCGTCGACCTGCCCGACGTCGGCTCCGACGTCGTCGCGCGGGTCGCGGCGCAGGGTTCGGCGCCCGACGCGCTCGCCCGCGCAGAATTTTTCTCCCGCCCCGGTCACCCCGTGCTGATGGGGCGCGACCACTGGTCCGCATGTGCGGCGACGCTGGTGGGAGACCGGGGCGCACATGCGTACCTGAGCGCCGCATCTGCCACCGCAGTCGCGTGCGACGACCTCGCGTCCGGAGAGGACCGCGACACCTCCGTCGAGGGCACCTGAGGATGGTCCGACCGGACTAGTTCGTCTGCACCACCGCGTGACCCGTGACACAGTGCTGCGCATCCCCCACTTCGTCCATCCCCTCAGCCCCGACGAAAGTGTGCTGCAGTGCCCATCCCACCTGACTCCGCCCTGCCCGCTCCTGCTCCCACCCGCCGGACCTTCCTCGGCTACGTGATCGGCGGTGCCGGTCTGCTGGTCGCCGCCTCCCTCGGCCTCGGTGCCTCGCCCGCGTCGGCCGCCGTGGTGCTGCCGTCGGTCCCGCAGATCCCTGAGGCCTACGACCTCAACGACTTCCTGACGCAGTGCGCGCTCCCGACGTCGAACCTCGTCGCCGTCCGCATCGACCGTCGCGGCGACGCCCACTTCGCGCTCCCGCGCATGGAGGTGGGGCAGGGCATCACGACGTCGACGGCCATGATCCTCGCCGAGGAGCTCGACCTCCCGCTTGACCGCGTGCACGTGACACTGGCCCCGGCGCGCCCGGAGCTGCTGTTCAACCAGCTCACCGGCGGCTCGAACACCACGATCTCGACGTACACGCCGATCCGCGTGGCCGCCGCCGTCGCACGGCAGTCGCTGCTCGAGGCGGCGGCGATCATGCTGGGCGCCCAGGTGACCAGCCTGACGACGAAGGGCGGCACGATCCTCGACGCGCTCGGCTCGTCGGTCACCTACGGGCAGGCCGCCCAGAAGGTCGACACCTCGCGCACGCGGGAGGTCGAGGTGACCCTCGACGAGTCGCGCGAGCGCAAGGTCGTGGGCACGCCGCAGCGCCGGATCGACGCGCTCGACGCGGTGACGGGCCGCAAGACGTTCGCCATGGACCTCAAGGTCAAGAACGCGCTCCCGACGATGGTGTGCCGCGCGCCCGCCCTCAACGGCAAGCCCGTCAAGGTCCGCAACGCCGCGAAGGTCAGAGCGATGCCGGGCGTGACGCACGTGGGCATGGTGCCCACCGGCGTCGCCGTCCGCGCCCGCACGTTCGGCCAGTGCATCGACGCGGTCCGCGCGCTCGACGTCCAGTGGTCCGAGGGGACCGTGCCCGGCAAGAAGGCCGATGACGTCACCCGCGAGCTGAAGGCGGCCGAGCTGCCGCTGGCGGTGCCCGCGCTGGGGGCGACCACCGTCGAGGGCTCGTTCACCTTCCACTTCCGCAGCGGGTCGGCCCTCGAGCCGAACTGCGCGGTCGCCGACGTGCGCAAGGACTCCGCGCGGATCTGGAGCGGTCTGAAGTCGCCGATCGACGCCCAGTCGAAGATCGCCAAGCTGCTCGGCCTGCCGCAGTCGAAGGTCGAGGTGAACGTGGTCACCGGGGGCGGCTCGTTCGGGCGCAAGCTCTTCAGCGACGGCGCCATCGAGGCCGCGCAGGTCTCGAAGGCCTTCGGGGTCCCGGTCAAGCTCATGTGGCACCGGGCCGACGAGCCGCGCCAGGGTCGCGTGCACCCGATGGCGACGTCGCGCATCCGCGCCACGGTCCTCGGCGACACGGTCGCGACCTTCGAGCAGCGGCACACGTCGGTCTCCTGCGACTTCACGCACGGGCTGGGCGAGCGCATCACCGCCGAGGTCGCGTCGCTGCCGTCGGGACTGGGCAACCTCGGCTTCTCCGAGACGGTGTTCCTGCTGACGCAGGAGCTGCCCTACAACTTCGGCGTCGTGACCCAGCTGCTCAACGAGTCGAACTACGACCAGAGCCGGTTCAACACCAGCTCGGTGCGCAACATCTACTCACCCGACGTCAGGGTCGCGAACGAGCTGATCGTCGACCAGCTCGCCGCCCGCTTCCGGACCGACCCGGTCGAGTTCCGCAGGACGTTCACCAAGAGCGGCGTCGTCCGTCGCGTGCTCGACCGTGCCGCCGAGCTCGGCGAGTGGGGGCGCAAGCTGCCGAAGGGCGTCGCCCAGGGCATCGCCATCCACAAGGAGTACAAGGGGGCGACCGCGGTGGTGGTCGAGCTCGACTGCCGTCCGGCCACGGTGAACCGCAAGGTGCGCGACGCCGTGACCGGTCCGCGCGTGCTCCGCGCGACCGTGGTCGTCGACTGCGGCCTCGCCATCAACCCGCTCGGCATCGAGGCGCAGATGATGGGCGGGTTCAGCGACGGGATGGCGCAGGTCCTGACCTACAGCAACCACCTCGTCGACGGTCACTTCCTCGAGGCGAGCTGGGACAACTCGGCCTACACCCGTCAGTGGAACACGCCGCTGGAGTTCCGGGCCTGCGCCTACGCGCGGGCCACCGGCACCATGCCGACCGAGTTCCCCGTCAACTTCCGTCAACCCCTGCACTTCACGCCCAAGTCCTTCGTCCCGCCCGTGCCGGCCTCGCCGACCAACGGCCTGACCTTCGTCTCCTGAGGAGCCCGACATGCCCAAGTACAGCTTCCAGCTCAACGGCGAGAAGGTCACCGTCGACGTCGAGAAGGGCGTGCGCCTCCTGTGGGTGCTGCGTGACGTCCTCGGCGTCACCGGCCCGAAGTACGGGTGCGGCATCAACGTCTGCAAGGCGTGCACGTCGCACCTGAACGGCAAGGCCTTCAACCCGTGCGCGGTGCCGGTCGAGAAGATCCGGCCCACCGACAAGGTCACGACCATCGAGGGTCTGGCGGACACCGTGCCCGGAGACGACCTGCACCCGATGCAGGAGGCCTGGCTCGAGCACGACGTCGCGCAGTGCGGCTACTGCCAGCCCGGCCAGATCATGACCGCGGTGGCGCTCGTCAAGCGAGTGCAACGTGAGGGTCGGGCCATCACCGACGCCGACCTCGACGCGATCCGCAACGTGTGCCGCTGCGGCACCTACACGCGGATCCGCGAGGCGGTCCGCACGGGCGAGAGGCTGATGCGCCGGTGACGGTCGCCGACGCCGCCCTCGCGAGCGCCGCTCGCTGGGTGCAGGACTCGCCCGTCGCGCTGGCCACGGTCGTCGGCACGTCGGGCTCCGCGCCGCGCCAGGCGGGCGCGGCGATGGTGGTCGCGACCGACGGCCGCATCGCCGGATCGGTGTCGGGCGGCTGCGTGGAGGCAGCGGTCGTCGACCTCGCCGAGGCCACGCTGGCGTCGGGCGAGCCGACGCTGCGCACGTTCGGCTTCGCGGCCGACGACCTGTTCGACGTCGGGCTCACGTGCGGCGGACGCATCGAGGTGCTCATCCAGCGCGTCGGGCCCGACGACGGGTTGGCCGACGTGGCGGCGCGGGTCGCCACCGGAGGCGCCGTCGCGGTCGTGACGGTGCTGGAGCACCCGGACCGGCGGCGGGTGGGGGAGCGGCTGGTCGTCGACGGCGCGACCGTCGACGCAGCTCCTGCTGAGGCGGTCCGTCCTGACGCAGCGACGCCGGCGAGCGGCGCGACCGGCCTGCGGCGGGCGCTGCAGGAGCGTGCCCAGGCCATGCTGGCGAGCGGTGCCACCGGTGTCGTGCACTGCGGACCCGACGGCTCGCCGCTCGCGTCCGGTGTGCGGGCGTTCGTGCAGACGTGGACGCCGCCGCCGCGACTCGTGGTCCTCGGCGCCGTCGACTTCGCGCGCGCCCTGGCTGGGGCTGGACGCTTCCTCGGCTACGACGTCCCAGTCTGCGACGCCCGGCCCGCCTTCACGACCGCCGACCGGTTCCCTGACGCCCACCGCGTGGTCGTCGACTGGCCGCACCGCTACCTGGACGCCGAGGTGGCCGCCGGTCGGATCGACGCTCGGACGGTGGTGTGCGTGCTCACCCACGACGCCCGCTTCGACGTGCCGACGCTGACCCGCGCGCTGCGCCTCCCCGTCGCCTACGTCGGGGCGATGGGCTCGCGGCGCACCCACCGGGAGCGACTCGAGCAGCTGCGCGCCGCCGGCCTGACGAGCGAGGAGCTCGACCGGCTGCACTCGCCGGGGCTCGGCGACACCGACGGGCCGATCCACCGTCGGTCCGGCTCCGCCGGCGGTCGAGGCGTCGACGACGCCTACCTGAGCCGCACGTAGTGGTCGTCGTAGTGCTCGATGACGGTCTTGGTCCCAGGGACGATCACCGCGTACGCCCAGTACCCCGAGCGCGGCGTGCGGAGAGTGGTGCGCAGCGCTCCTCGTGAGTAGCGGACGCGACGCTCGTAGGTCTTCCCCGAGGGGTACAGGTAGTCACCCTTGGGGCGGAGGGCGATCCACTGCACGTAGGCGGTGCCAGTGGGTCGCGGTGTCCCCCCGAGCGTGATCCTCGCCGAGACGTCGAAGCTCCTGCTGCCCTTCACCTTCGCGCTCGCGCGCACGTGGGCCTTGGTGCGCACGATGGTGCTCGATCCGCGCGACGCCACGGTCACGGGCGCGACGCCCTCGTAGGAGCGGGGCGGCACGTGGGTGACCTGGACGCGCAGCTGGTGTCCCACGTCGGACGCGGTGGGGTGGTACGCCCGCCGGGTCGCGCCGGAGATCGTCGTCCAGCGACGTCCGTCGTAGCGCTGCCACTGGTAGCGCTGCGTGGCGGCGCTGACCGTGGAGTACCCAGGGTTGGCCGTCACCCTCGACCCGGCCAGGGGCCGGGGCGGGACGGTCGGGTTCTTCTGGACGACGAGCGGGGCGTCCAGGAGCCGGACGTCGACGGACGTCGTCGAGCCGCGCTCGGCCGAGACGGTCTGTGCGGAGTCGGCGTCGGAGGCGCCGCCGCTCCACGCCGTGCGGTGGACGACGAGCTGCTGCCCGTTGACGTAGGTCTTCCCGGGCGTGAAACGCAGCTTCGCAGCGCCACTGATGGCGGGCATCTCCCACCGGCCGAACCCGTCGGTCCGGGTGGTGCGGATGGGGTCGCCATCGGTGGCGTCGTCGGCGTAGAGCGCCACCTCGACCCAGCTCAGCGCCTCGCCGCGACGGTCGGTCACGCGCCCGGCGAAGGTCCCGCCGGCGGGCTCGACGGTCTGTGCCCCCAGCTCGACCGTGTCCCGGTTGACGCAGATGTTGGTGGCGTCCTCGACTCCCGTCCCCTGGAGCTTCGGCGCGCTCCAGTGGCGCCAGGCCCGCGGCAGGTAGGTGCGCGAGGCCGGCGAGCCGTCGGGAATCTCGTTGACCGTCGCGCGGTACAGGCCTTGGGGGACGGGGGCGGTGAAGGACCCGGCGCCGCGGCCCGATCCAGAGGTCCGGGTCGCCTCGAGGACCCAGGGTCCCTCGGGCGTGTCGGTGACCGAGCGGTAGAGGCGCACCTCCAGGCCCGAGACCCCGTCGTAGCTCCGATTGACCACCGTTCCCCGCACGGTCGACGTGACTCCGTCCTCGAACGCCGGCTCCAACGTGACGTCGGGGCCCTGGGTGTCGGCCGTGGGGGTCGCGCCGGTCGTCGGCAGGGTGAAGGGCGTGGCCGACGCGAAGTCGTCGCCACCCACCCAGCTGGGCATGTAGCCGTCAGCCCGCACGAGCACCTTCGTGGGCTCCTCGAAGCCGGTGACGTCGTAGCCGGTGGCGTCGTAGAAGGCGAAGCTGCCTGCCCGGGCCGGGTCGGCGTCGTCAGCGGCGTAGACCTCGCTGCGGCCGTGAGGGCGCGCATCCTGGCAGATCGACGTGATCTGACCCTTCAGCCTGCCCGTCCGGGAGGGCAGGTAGGTCGTCTCGAGCTCCTGGGACCAGGGGCCACCGCGGTAGTCGGGGCGGACGGAGAAGTAGGGTTCCCCGCCCGACCAGGAGTCCGACCGGTAGGTCGCGCTGCCGCGAAGCCTCGACTCGGCGGAGCCGTTCGGCTGGGCGTTGAAGGTCGCGCGGTAGAGGCCTTCCGCGAGCGTGACGCGGTAGCGTCCCGACGCGTCCGTGGTCGTCGTGGCGGCGGTCTCGAAGGGCCCGTCGGTCTGGCCGGTGGTCGAGCGCTCGATGCGGACCTCCACGCCGGGGGCGTCGGTCGATCCACCGACGAAGTCCGGCAGGCGCGGCTCGTCGGCTGCGGACGCGGCTGGCGCGAGGCCGAGGACGAGAGCGACCACGAGCAGGGCGAGGACGGACAGCCGTGTGTTCTTCACAGTTCCCCTGGATGTTTGAGCAAGACGTCTGAACTCTAGGGGTGGCGCACCCGGGGTGTCCGGGTTTCGCCCGGAATTCCTCCCCGACCTGCACCGAGCCCCGACGTGCTCCCTGCGGCACCAGCCGCCACGTCGATGGGGCTGCGTTCATCGGCGGGAAGTGCATGGACGCCGACGCGGCGGGTACGCCCGGGGTGTCGACGCCGACCCGACCGGAGGATGACATGCGCTGCACCCGAGCCCCGAGGGGACCAGGAGGGCGTCGTGCGTGCGCCTAGGCCGTGGGGCCACCGGGGCCCGGGGACCGTGGACGAGGAGCGACACCTGCGCGTGCCGGTACGCACCGCCTACGACCGGTGGACGCAGTACGAGAGCTTCCCGCGCTTCGCGCGCCACGTGCACCGGGTCGAGCAGGTCCGTCCGGCCGTGACGCGCTGGTTCGTCCGGCTCGGACCGCTGCGCCACGAGTTCCACGCCGAGGTGGTGGAGCAGCATCCCGACACCCTCGTCGCGTGGCACACGCTCGGGAGCCGCGTCGTCCACGAGGGCGAGGCGACGTTCCGTGCCACCGGTCCCGACACGTGCGTCGTCACCCTGACCCTCCGCGTGCCGTGCCCGCCCGTCGTGCCCCGACGAGCGGCCGAGGCCCTGCTGCGACCGATCGTCAGCGCCGAGCTGGACCGCTTCCGGACGTTCGTGGAGACCGTGGGCGACGTCGGCGAGGCCTGGCGCGGCACCATCCACCGCGGTCGGGTCGAGCACGTCGAGAAGGAGCCGCCGGCCCACCCGGGATGGGTGCACGGCTGAGCCCGAGCCGCCCGACCAGCACGTCGAGAGGAACACCATGGACGACGCACCGCACGACGACGAGACCACGGGGCTGACGGTCGACGAGCCCAGCGCCTGGGCAGCCGGCGTGCCGGCGGTCAGGCACGCGCTGGAGTACTCGCTGGAGCAGACCACCGTTCCCCGAACGGCCCGCACCCTGCTCACCATGAACCAGGTCGACGGCATCGACTGCCCGGGGTGCGCCTGGCCCGACCCGGAGGTCGGGCACCGTTCGCGCAACGAGTACTGCGAGAACGGCGCGAAGCACGTCAACGACGAGGCGACGCGGCGTCGGGTGACGTCCGAGTTCTTCCGCGCCCACCCGGTCGACGATCTCGCGTCCCGATCGGACCGGTGGCTCAACCAGCAGGGTCGCCTGACCGAGCCCATGGTCAAGCGACCGGGCACCGACCACTACGAGCCGATCGGCTGGAACGAGGCGTTCGCCCTCGTGGCCGACGAGCTGAGGTCGCTCGACTCGCCCGACCAGGCGTCCTTCTACACGTCGGGACGCGTGAGCAACGAGGCGGCGTTCCTCTTCCAGCTGTTCGCGCGGGCGTACGGGACGAACAACCTGCCCGACTGCAGCAACATGTGCCACGAGTCGAGCGGCTTCGCGCTGCACGAGACGCTCGGCACCGGCAAGGGCTCGGTGAGCCTGCTCGACCTCGAGAACGCCGACCTGATCTTCCTCGTCGGCCAGAACCCTGGGTCGAACCACCCGCGACAGCTGTCGGCGCTGGAGACCGCCAAGCTCAACGGCGCGCGGATCGTCGCCGTCAACCCGCTGCCCGAGGCGGGCCTGCGCCGGTTCAAGAACCCGCAGAAGCCGCGCGGCGTGGTGGGCCGGGGGACCGAGATCGCCGACCGGCTCCTGCAGGTGCGTCCCGGTGGCGACCTCGCGCTGTTCCAGGCGCTCAACCGGATGCTGCTGGAGGCCGAGGACAAGGCACCGGGCACGGTGCTGGACCGTGACTTCATCGAGTCGAGCACCGACGGCTTCGACGCGTTCGCCGAGCACGTGCGGGGCGTCGACCTGGCGGAGGTGCTCGAGGAGACCGGCCTGACGCTGGACGAGATCGGTGCCGTGCACGAGGACGTGCTGCAGAGCGACCGCGTCGTGGTCTGCTGGGCCATGGGGCTGACCCAGCAGCGGCACGCCGTCCCGACGATCCGCGAGATCGTGAACTTCCTGCTCCTGCGCGGCAACGTGGGTCGCCCGGGCACGGGCCCGTGCCCGGTCCGGGGGCACAGCAACGTGCAGGGCGACCGCACGATGGGCATCTGGGAGCAGATGCCCGACGCGTTCCTCGACTCCCTGCGCGACGAGTTCGGCTTCGAGCCGCCGCGCGAGCACGGTCGCGACGCCGTCGGGACGATCCGCGCGATGCGCGACGGCGAGGTGAGCGTCTTCTTCGGCCTGGCCGGCAACTTCGTGCGCGCGGCGCCCGACAGCGAGGCCACCGAGGCCGCCCTGCGCCGGTGCCGGTTGACCGTGCAGGTCTCGACCAAGCTCAACCGCTCCCACGCGGTGTGCGGGGAGACCGCGCTGATCCTGCCGGCGCTCGGCCGCACCGAGCTCGATGTCCAGGACAGCGGTCCCCAGTTCCTGACCGTCGAGGACTCGATGAGCCAGGTCCACACCACGAGAGGACGGCTCACGCCCGCGTCGCCGCACCTGCTGAGCGAGGTCGCCATCGTGTGCCGCCTCGCGCGGGCCACGCTCGACGGCTCCCAGGCGATCCCGTGGACCGACTTCGAGGCCGACTACGGGCACGTGCGCGACCGCATCTCCCGCATCGTCCCAGGCTTCCACGACTACGACCGGCGCGTGACGCGCCCGGGTGGCTTCACCCTGCCGAACCCGGTGAACGAGGGTGTCTTCCCGACGGAGACGGGCGCGGCACGGTTCACCACCAACCGCGGTCGCGCGACGCGCGCGCCCGCCGGCCACCTGGTGCTCCAGACCCTGCGCTCGCACGACCAGTGGAACACCGTCCCCTACACCGACGACGACCGCTACCGCGGCATCCACGGCAGCCGCCAGGTGGTGATGGTGAACCGCGACGACCTGCTCGACCTCGGCCTGTCCGACGGCGACACCGTCGACGTCGTGGGGGTCTGGGACGACGGCGTGGACCGTCGCGCGTCGGGGTTCACGGTGGTGGCCTACCCGACACCGCGCGGAGGAGCCGCGGCCTACTACCCCGAGACCTCGTCGGTACGTTCGAGGCATGGCGACGACGACGCGCAGCACGCACGCAGCGGCCCGGACCGGCACCCAGGGACTCGCGTGGGCGGTGCTCGTCGCGTCGGTGCTCGAGGTGGTGGCGCCCGTCGTCACGATCAGTGGTCCGGGTGCGTCGCCCGCCCAGGGCTCGGGGCCGGAGCTGCTGATCACGCCCGTCGGCTGGGCGTTCTCGATCTGGGGCGTCATCTACACGTTGGCGATCGTCCAGGCCGTGGCCACGCTGGTCCGCGGCCCCGGTGCGGTGCCGCGACGTCTGCAGGTCGACTTCGTCGTCCTCTACCTGGGCGGGGCGCTGTGGATCCTGCTGGCCGCCCTCGACAGCAGCATCGCGACCGCGCTCGCGCTGCTCCTCATGCTGGTCGCTGCGGTCGACGCCGTGCTCACCGTGGGGCTGACGACGAGGGGCTCCTCGTCCGAGCCCGGCTGGTTCGCGGTGCTGACGCGCGCGGCGGTCGGCCTCTTCGCAGGCTGGGTCACTGCCGCGTTCTTCCTCAACCTCTCGACCGCGCTCGTCGACCTCGAGGTCGTGTCGGCGCAGTCCGTCGGCTGGCAGCTGGGCGTGCTCGCGGTGGCGGCGGTGACGCTGCTCGCGGTGCTGGTCCGCACGGGCGGGAACGTGGCGTACGCCGCTGCCGGGGCGTGGGCGATGCTCGGCATCGCGGTCACGGGCCGTGCCGACGGCACGACCTCGGTGCTCGCCGCCTCCGCCGTGGCTGGGGTCGCGATCGTCCTGACGGCAGCCGCGCTCCTCGCGCGGCGCCGCGCCTGACACCGGTCCGGCCCGACGCGGCGAGGCCGCCCGACCCCGAGGGGACGGACGGCCTCGACGTGCCTGCTGCGGTCAGCGGACCTTCGTGCCCGCGCTCGCGGCGGTGGCACTCGCGAACCCGGTCTTGCGAGCGGTGACCCGCACGGTCAGCGTCTTGGAGCGGTCGCTCCGCGTGGGCGTGTAGGTCGACGCCGTGGCGCCCTTGATGGCCGCGTCTCCGCGGTACCACTGGTAGCCGTAGGTCCAGCCCGTGCCAGCCCACGTGCCGCGGGCGGCCTTCAGCGTCCTGCCGACCGCAGGCGTGCCCGAGATCGTCGGCTTGGCCAGGTTGGACGCGCCGATCTTGACGTCGCGGGAGGCCGTGACGACATCGACGTAGCCCTCCTTGCGCCAGGTGTACCGGACGGTCAGGACCGTGCCGGCGTCGGCCGCGACGACCGTGTAGCCCGTCTCGGTGGCGCCGCTGATGGGCTTGCCGTTGCGGAAGCCGACGGCGGCCTTGCCCGTGACGGTCGGGGCGGGTGCACTGTCGAACGTGTCACCCTCGACCGGGCCGTAGTACTGGTCGGCCAGGGCGCTCGTGCCCGTGCCCTCGACCGTCACCAGGTTCGCCTGCGCGGGGTCCCAGGTCGTGCGACCTGCGGTGTCGTCGCCGTCGAAGTAGTAGCCCGAGGTCTCGTCGTTCGACTGAGGGTCGGCGACGCACGCCGACTCGTCGCCCTGGACGAGGACCTTGTACTGCCCGGCGCTGAGCCCGGAGATGGTGAAGGTGCCCGTCGAGGAGGACGACACTGCGGACCGCGTGGTCAGCGTGCCGTCGGCCGACACGGCCAGGACCGAGCAGCGCAGCGGCTCGCCCCGCGTGTCGAGCACACGGCCCGTGATCGTGGCACCGGTGCGCAGCGTCGCGTTGACCGACGGCGTCGTCTTGCCCGCCGTCACCTTGACCGCCGTGGCGCTCGCGCGTCCCTGCGTCTCCGGGACGTTCTTGAAGAACTGCCCGGTGGCGAGCGACGAACCGCTCGAGCGTGCGAACTGCACCTGGTAGGAGCCGGCGGCCAGACCCGGCACGGCGTACGTCCAGCTGGTGCCGGAGCCCCGCTTCGACGCGACCACGCTCGAGACGAGGTCACCGGACGCCGGGTCGATGACGTCGACGGTGCGCGCGACCCGGTCGCTGACGCCCTTCGGCAGCGTGATGGTGCCCGACACGGTGGCGCCGGCGGTGAGCTTCACGGTCGACAGGCGGGTGCGCGTGCCGTCCTTGACGGTGACCGGCGTGCCCGCGTCCAGCGAGGTCTTGCCGAGGTAGACCTGGGGCGCGTACGCCGGGTTGCCCGGGAAGACCTGCACGGCGTACGTGCCGGCCGGGACGTCGCCGATGACGTAGCCGCCGCGGCTGTCGGTCGACGACTCGTCGACCTGGGTCCAGGTGCCGGACTCCGCCTTCGCGTAGACGACGACGGTCGCGCCGGGAGCGGCCTTGCCGGTCGGCAGCTGCACGGCACCGGAGACCGAGCCGGGCTTGGTGAGGCTGAGGTCGATGCCGGTGACGACCTGGCTGGTCTCGACCGTGATCGGGGTGCCTTCGGTGCCTCCGCCGTAGTAGGTGTCGGGGTACTCGTTCGAGACGGCCTTCACGCGGTAGGTGCCGGCCACGAGGGGTCCGAAGCCGAACCGCCCCTCCGCGTCGAGGTAGCCACCGTCGACGTCGTCGACCTGCGACCACGTGCCGGTGGCCGGGTCGCGTCGCTCGATCGTCGTGAAGGAGTTGTCGGTGTCGACCGGGGCGCCGCTGGCC
>LUMS01000595.1_pt1 | contig 13700 bp, 14 predicted proteins | sample 729711 | NCBI WGS metagenome assembly LUMS01 (sample SAMN03860298, study PRJNA289734) | marine metagenome | biome: seawater column; feature: ocean; material: water; isolation source: Red Sea water column Station 192 - depth 25m | place: Saudi Arabia: Red Sea | collected 2011-10-15 | depth 25 m | reverse complement strand
ACCGACCTGCCCGGCTTCTCGGCCGCGGCCGTCGCCGGGCACAGCGGCAAGATCCGCTCGGTGCGCGCCGGCGACCGCCAGCTGCTGGTCTTCCTCTCCCGCACCCACTACTACGAGGGCAAGGGCGTGGAGGCCGTCGTGCACGGCGTGCGCACGGCCGCCGCCGCCGGTTGCCGGGCGATCGTGCTGACCAACGGCTGCGGTGGCCTCAAGGAGTCCTGGACCCCCGGCACCCCGGTCCTGATCAGCGACCACATCAACCTCACCGGCCGCTCCCCGATCGTGGGTGCCCGCTTCGTCGACCTCACCGACCTCTACTCCGCGCGGCTGCGCGCGATGTGCCGCGAGGTCGAGCCGTCCCTCGACGAGGGCGTCTACGTCCAGTTCCCCGGACCGCACTACGAGACGCCGGCCGAGGTCCGGATGGCCGGTGTCCTCGGTGGCCACCTGGTGGGCATGAGCACCACGCTCGAGGCCATCGCGGCCCGGGAGGCGGGCATGGAGGTGCTGGGCATCAGCCTGGTCACCAACCTGGCGGCCGGCATCAGCGACCAGCCGCTGGACCACTCCGAGGTGATCGAGGCCGGTCGCGCGGCCGCCTCGCGCATGGGCGACCTCCTCAGCCGCGTCGTCCCCCGGATCTGACAGGAGCCCACCGTGACCGCACCCTCCTCCCCGGACACACCCGCTGACGGTCCCGCCACCGGTCCCTCCACCGGTCCCTCCGCCGGTCCTGCCTCGAGCGGCGCCGAGACCCGCGAGCGGCTCCTGGTCGCGGCCACGCGGGCCTTCGCCGAGCACGGCGTCGCCAACGCCTCGCTGCTCGACATCACCCGCCAGGCCGGCCAGCGCAACCGGGGCGCGGTCCACTACCACTTCGGCTCGCGCGAGGGACTGCTCGCCGCGGTGCTCGAGCAGCACGCCGACTTCCTGGCCGAGCGCGAGCACCGCCTGCACCAGGCGGCGCTGGAGCGCCCCGCCGACGACCTCCCCGCGGCCCTGGAGGCGCTGGTGCGACCGGCGACCGAGCTCTCGGAGACCGGGTGGAGCGGCCGCTGCTACCTGGTGGTCGTCGCCGACCTGATCGCCGACGAGCAGCACGACAAGGACGCCGACGTCCGGGCCGCGCTCGAGCGCACCGGCGGCGTCCCTGTCTACGAGCTCATCTCCGCGCGGATGCCCGAGATGCCCGAGGAGGTCCGGGCCGAGCGCCTGGCACTGTTGACCTCCTTCGTCCTGCGGGCCATCGGCGATCGTGCCCGGGCCGAGGAGCGCGGCTCGACGCAGCGCCTGGGGCTGGACACCGAGACCTTCGTGCGCAACCTCGTCTTCATGGCCACCGGCATGCTCCGCGCCGACCTGCCCCGGACCTGACGTAGCCCCGTGCCCAGGATCACCGGCGGGTCGCTCGCCGAGCACCGCGCACAGATCCACCAGCGCGTCTTCGCCGCCTTCGCCGACCTGCTGGCCGAGCGCAGCTTCGACGCGATCACGATGGCGCAGATCGCGGCCGGCGCCGAGGTCGGCCGCACCACGATCTACCACCACTTCCCCGACAAGGAATCGGTGGTGGTCGCCTTCGCCACCCATGAGACCTCGCGCTACCTCCAGCGTCTCGAGGAGGTTCTGGCCCAGGCCCCCGACCCGGCCGCGCGGCTGCGCGCCTACGTGCACCACCACCTGGCGTCCGGCGAGGAGTTCCACCTCGGCCTGGGCCCACGGCTGTACGGCGTGCTCCCGGCCGAGTCGCGCGAGGCCATCCGCGAGCACGTCGTCGCGGTCGAGGAGGTGCTGCGCGAGGTGCTGGACGACGGCCAGCGCGCCGGTCTCTTCACCGTCGACGACCTCGACGCGACGCTCGCGCTCATCCACGCCTGCCTCGCTCCCCGGGGACTCGCCCCGGAGAGCGTGGCGACGTTCGTGCTGCGAGCGGTCAGCGCACCTTGAAGCGGACCCGGTCCTTGGACCGGTCGTGGTCCTCGTCGCCCTCGTAGGTGGCGATGGCCACGAGCTTGCCCTCGCTGGCCCGGTCCAGCCGCACCTTCACCTTGCCGCCCGAGCGCAGCGTGGCCCGATGGGTCTCGACCCGGCCGGACTGGCGGACCTTCAGCACCACCCGGCCCGAGGCCGGCGCGCCGTCCGCGGTGACGAGGATGCGCATCGCGCCGCGTCCACCGGCGGCCGGCTTCTTCAGGACCCGGAGCATGGTCGTGGTCGTCACGGGTCCGGCATCCCTCCCGGGCAGGGGGGTGACGGTGTCCTGGCTGGTGTTGGAGTGCGTGTGGGCCTGCCAGGTGAAGACGGAGACCGTGCCCTCCGGCGCCCCGTCGGGCAGGGACAGGGTGCTGCTGAACGCCCCGTCGAGGATCCGTCCGGGGGTCACCCAGTCCACGGCCAGGAACTGCTCGGTGTTCTCCCGCTCCGAGACGTCCGGGAGCACGTCGCCCTCGGCGATGCCGACGTAGACGCCGCTGTCGCCGGGGCAGCTCTCCGCGCGGAAGCCGGTGCCGAGGATCCGGTAGCTGTCGCCGCTCGTGGTGTCGAGGCGGGACACCGCGACCGACGGCGAGGCCGGGGCCGGCTCGCACGTCTCCGGCTCGGGCTCTGGCTCGGGCTCCGGCTCGGGCTCGGGTGACGGGACGTGCACCGCGGTGGCGGTGAGCGGCGCCGGTGCCTTGGCGTCCTGGGCCGGGTCCTCGCTGGTGGCCCGGAAGTGGTCGCGCGACTCCTCGGTCACCTGGTCGAGGAAGGCCGCGGGGAAGCTCCTGCCCACCCCGGCCCAGTCCGGGGTGGCGCCGAGGGTGGCGACCCCGTCGGAGACGGACCAGTCCTCGCCGGTCACCGAGAACGTCGCGACGACCACCCGGGTCGGCGTCGTGCTCGTGCCGGGCAGGATCGGGAGCACGGCCGACAGGGGGCTGGGGGTCTCGCCGGACACCACGGCCGTGACCTGCCCGGCGCCGGTCTCGTCCACCTGGAGCCGCGGCTCGGCGAGCGTGAGGGAGTACTGCGTCGAGATGCCGAGGAACGGGTCTGGCACCGATCCGGTGACCGAGCCGGCGTACGACACCGTGGTGACGCCGGTGGCCTCGTCGTGGCTGCCCCGGCCGTCGGGGAACGTGACGACCCCGTCGGACTCCGTCGCACCTCCGGAGAGGCTGCGGATGCGGCTGAACGCGTTGCGGGCGACGCCCGGCAGATCCCGCGCTTCCGCCAGTTCGCGGGACGTCATCGCCGGCCGCACCAGCCCCGGCCGCATGGGGGGACCGCCCGCAAGGGCGTGCAGCCCGTACTCCGGCGCGGTCTTGCAGGTCTTCAGGAACCGCCCGCCGCGCGACGTCAGCTCGTGGTTCAGCGGCAGCCCCGACATATGCGCTCCGCAGACGGCCAGCGCGACCTCGCCCTGCGCGGCGATGTTGGCGGCCGAGACCAGCGCCGTCATCTCCCCGCGCCCGGAGCCGTCGACGTGCAGCACCGGCTCGGCGATGCGGACGTGGTAGAACTCCTGGCCCAGCTGGAAGGCACCTCTCACCGAGCCCTGGTAGGCCACCTCGGAGACGCCGGTGGCGGGGTCGTAGGTGCCGCTCCCCCCGGGGAAGGTGACCACACCGCCCGAGTCCTCGGTCGCGCCCCCGCCCAGCTCGTGGCTGCTGAGGTGGTCGTCGAACTGCTGGGACACCTCCCACCGCAGCACCGGGGCCGTCGCGGTGGTGTCACCGCTGCTCTCGTCGGCGACGGCGGGCGCCGCGAGGATGCCCGCGAGCACGACGGGCAGCGTGCCGAGGCAGCAGACCACCAGGCCCGCGAGCATCCTGCGCACGGCTCAGCGCACCGTGAGGGTCAGCCGGTCGGCCGACCGCGCGTAGGTGTCGGACGGCTTGAAGACCACGACGACCTTCCACTTCCCACGGGACAGCTTGGGCAGCGTGACGCTGGCCTTGCCACGGGTGACGGCCTTGGTCACCTTCTTGGTCTTGCCGCCCTTCTTCGCGGTCACGACGGCCTTGCCGGTGGCCTTGCCCGCGTCACCGGTGACCTTGGCCAGGAGCACGCCACGACGCTTCGTCGTCGGCTTCTTCTTGACCTTCACCGTGGTCGTCGAGGCGACGTCGGCGAGCCCGAGGGCCGCCCAGTCGATCGCGACCTCGGTCTCGGTGTCCTGGCTGGTGTTGGAGTGGGCGTGGGCCTGCCACGTGTAGACGCTGTAGTCGCGCTGAGCGTCCAGGTCCGCCGGGTCGGCGGTCAGGGTGACGTCGATGGTGCCGTCGGTCATCTGCGCGGCCGGCACCCAGGCGGCGGCCGCGAAGGCGTCCTGGTCCTCCTGCGAGTCGGTGTCCGGGAGGCCGCCGGCCGGCGCGAGGCCGACGTACACCCCGTCGTCACCGGGGTTGGTCTCGCCGGTGAAGCCGGAGCCGTCCACGTCGAGCACGAGGGCGTCGGGCGTGGCGGAGGAGGTGCTCACCGCGACCTGCGGCCCGGCGGCCTCGGCCGCGAACGCCGCCGGCTGCTTGGTCGCGTCGGAGCCGGAGCCGGAGGCGTAGAAGTGGGCACGCACGCCGGGCGTGAGCTGGGCCAGGAACTCCGGCGCGAACGACTGGCCGTCGACCGGCTGGGTGTCGGAGAGGCCCAGCGCCAGCGCGGCCGGGCTGCCGGTGGGCAGCACGCCGGCCCAGTCCGGCGTCGCCTGCAGCGTGGAGAGCCCGCTGGTCGGCGTCCAGGCCGCGTCGGCGAACGTCGTCACCAGGACCCGGGCGGGGTCGGTGGCCGCCGCCTCGCCCTGCTGGGAGGCGGCGTTGGCGGCGGAGACGACGGCGGTCAGCGACCCGCTGCCGTCCTCGGCGACCGAGACGACGGGGTCGGCCAGGGTGACCGAGTAGTACTCCGTGCCCATCATCGCGAAGGCGCCCTTCACCGAGCCGTCGTAGGTCAGGGTGCCCGCACCGGTCGCCGGGTCCAGGTCGGCGGCGACGAGGGGGAACGACACGACGCCGTCCTCGTCCTCGCTCGCGCCGTCGGACAGCGTGTGGGTGGACAGGTGGTCGTCGAAGCGGGGCGAGATCTCCCAGCTCAGGACGGGCGCGGCGGCGTCGGCGTGGGCCGGGGCGGCCAGCCCGACGACGGCTGCGGAGGCCGCGAGCGTCGGGACCAGGGCCGTGGCCAGGCTGACACCGAGGGCGGTGGCGCGGTTCATGGCGTGTTCCTCCCGTGGCGGTCACCGTCGCCGGGGGCGGGACGACGGTCGGCGGAGCCGGCGCCGCGGTGGTGCCGGGGCTGGTGGGGGCGGCGGTCGGCGTCGGTCCCACGACGTCGTCCTCGCCCGTCGACAGGGTCAGCGGCGCGGCGACCTTGAAGGCGTCGGTGGCGCCGCCGCTGGAGTACCAGAACGCGGCGGTGCCGAGCCGGTCCATGACGTCGACGAAGGACTGCGGGAAGGAGCCGGCGTGCTCGCCGTCGCGCTGCTGCGGGACGCCGCTCACCCGCACCCCGAGGTACGCCGGCCGCCAGCTGAGCCCGGCGTCGAGGCTGCCGTCGGTGAGCGCGTCCACCTCCACGTCGGGCAGGTCCGCGACCGTGACCCGCTCCGGGGCGACCGGCTCCCACACGTCCGGGTCCGCCTGCGAGGAGGCGTAGCCCGACACCTCGGCGGTGAGCGCCCCGGCACCGTCGGCGACCTCGAGCACGGGGTCGGCGAGGTGGAAGAAGCTCATCCCGGAGTAGTAGAGGACCGTCACCTCGCCCTCCCAGGCGATGGTGGCGGTGCCCTCGACGGGGTCGACCACACCGTCGCCACCCGAGACGGTGACGGTGTGGTTGCTGAAGGTGCCGGCCGTCGGGGACCCGAGCGGCTCTCCGGCGCTGGTGGTGCGCAGACCGGCCCAGGTGGCACGCCGCCAGGCGGTGCCGTCCCACTTCTCGACCCGGACCGCGCCGTCGCGGCTGCTCCAGTCGGCCCGGTCGATCGTGGTCCCGCCCCGGCCCGGGTCGGGGATGCGACCGGCGGAGAAGAAGTTGTAGGTGTCGGGGGCGAAGGCGCGGTTGCTCGACTCGTCGTTGAGGCCCCAGCGCAGGGTGACGTCCTCGAGCGCGGTGGTGGTGGGTGCGTCGGGCGCGGCCGGCTGGTCCTGGGCCGCGGCCGGCAGGGCGACACCCGCGGCGCCGACGGCGAGCAGCAGCGCGGCGAGGAGACGGCGGCTCATGCCCGCCTCCCGCGCACGAGCAGGGCCAGGCGCAGCAGGGCCAGCGCCAGCAGCGGCGCCCCGGCGACCACGAGCAGGACGGCGCCGGGGTCCCGGCCCGACTCCTGGCCGGACTCCTGGCCGGACGCGGCGACGCGCTCGACGGGGAGCGTGCCGGCCTGCTGCACCGCGAAGGACACCTCCGGCGCGTCCGTGCCCTCGCCCGCCCACAGGCGCAGCACGTGCGTGCCCGGGCCGAGGTCGACCGGGAGCGCGAGCACCCCGGCGAGCGTGCCGTCGGAGCCGGCGACGAAGGGGCCCGCTCCCGCGACCCCGTCGCCGCCGAGCGGGTGCGTCGCCCGCGGGACGTCTCGCGCTCCTGGGTCGCCGGCTCGGTGACCTCCGCTCCGGCCACGGGCGTCGGCTCCCCCGTGGCGGTCGGGTCGTCGGCGTCGTACAGGTCGGAGACGGTGACGGGCGTGAAGGTCTCGTTGGTGGCGTTGCTGACGCCGTGCGCGCCGACGGTGATCACGCCGCAGGTGACCTCGCGGCAGTCGATGGTGCGCGACCCGCCGCTGCGGTCGAAGGCCTCGAAGACCGCCCCGGGGACGGTCAGGGTGGCCGACCAGGCGCCGGTCCGGGTCATCGTCGCCTGCGCGGAGGAGGAGGTGTCGGAGCCGGGGAAGGCGACGAACTGCTGGAAGCCCTGGTTGTCGCGCGACTCGCTGTCGGGGACGTAGAAGTAGTCCTCGCCGGTGCGCCCGCCCTGGCTGGGGCGCCAGCCGTCGCGAACGTGGCCGAAGAACACGTAGACGCCGCCGTGCCCGCCCTGCACGGCCTGGAACCCGCTGCCGCGCACGGTCAGCGTGGTGGCGTACGTCGGGTCCACGACCGCACCGCCGTCGGGGCCGGTGACGGTGACGCGTCCCTGCGCGTGCGCGGGGCCGGCCATCCCGACCGGCACGACCAGCCCGGCGAGCAGCAGGATCAGGACAGCAGCGCGTCGCACGACGCCTCCTCCCGGACCGGGACGACGACCAGCGCACCGTCGACGTCGACCACCCGCACGGGGTGCTGGTAGACCTCGCCGAGCAGCTCGGCGGTGAGCACCTCGTGGGGAGCCCCGTCGGCGCGGACCGCGCCGCGCGCGAGGACGCAGATGCGGTCGGCGTACGCCGCCGCCAGGCTCAGGTCGTGCAGCACGACCACCACGGCGCGACCGACGCGCGCGAGGTTGCGGGCGACCGACAGCACGGCCTCCTGGTGCCGGATGTCGAGGGCGGCCGTGGGCTCGTCGAGCAGCACCACCGCGGTGTCCTGCGCCAGCACGCGGGCCAGGTCGGTGCGGGCGCGCTCGCCACCGGAGAGCGTGGGGTATCTGCGCTCGGTCAGGTGCACGACGTCCGCGCGCTGCAGCGCCTCGTCGACGAGACGCTCGTCGTCGTCCTCGTGGCCGGTGCGCGCCCACGGGGCACGCCCCATCGCGACGACCTCGCGGACGAGGAACCCGAAGGCCAGCCGCCCCTGCTGCGGGAGCACGGCGCGGCGCCGGGCGAGGTCGAGGGAGCGCATGGACCGGACCTCGCGCTCGCCGAGCCGGACCGTCCCGGCGTCGAGGTCGAGGTCGCCGGCCAGGGCGGCCAGCAGCGTGGACTTGCCGGCGCCGTTGGGGCCGACGAGCGCGACCAGCTCGCCCCCGCGGACCTCGAGGTCGACGCCGTCGAGGACGGTGCTGCCGTCGAGGCGGACCGACACGCCCTCGGCGCGGAGCCGGGTGGCGCTCATGCCCAGGCCCCCGAGGTGCGGCGGGCGCGACGGATCAGCCAGAAGAAGAACGGGCCGCCCACCAGGCTGGTGAGCATGCCGATCGGCAGGTCGGCGTACGCCACGAGGGTGCGCGCGCCGAGGTCGGCCACGACCAGCAGCAGTGCCCCGCCGAGCGCGCTGGCCGGCACCAGCAGTCGGTGACCGGGGCCTGCGAGCAGCCGGACGAGGTGCGGGACGACCAGGCCGACGAAGGCGATGATCCCGCAGAAGGCGACGGCGGCGGCGGTCAGCAGGGCGACCACGACGATGGCGCCCATCCGCAGCCGCTCGACGTCGACACCGACGTGCCGGGCGGCGCGGTCGCCGAGCGCGAGCAGGTCCAGGCGGCGCGACATGGCCATGGCGGCCACCAGGCCGACGACCATGAAGGGTGCGGCGACGCCGACCTGCTCCCAGCGCGAGCCGTTGAGGCTGCCGAGCTGCCAGAACACGATCTCCTCGCGGGCCTGTTGGTCGCCCAGGAACAGCAGGAAGGCCAGTCCGGCGCTGGCGACCGCGTTGACCGCGATGCCGGTGAGCACCAGCGTGACCACCTCGGTGCGTCCGCCGTCGCGGGAGAGCAGGTAGACCAGGATCGTGGTGACCAGGCCGCCCACGAACGCGAAGAGCGCGACGGTCCAGGTCCCCACCAGGGCGAGGTCGAAGACGATGACGGTCGAGGCCGCCAGCGCGGCGCCGGCGGAGACGCCGACCACCCCGGGCTCGGCCAGCGGGTTGCCGAAGATCCCCTGCATGAGGGCCCCGGCGGTGGCCAGCGCGGCGCCGGCGACCGCGGCCATCACGACGCGGGGGAAGCGGACGGTCCACAGCGTGACGTCGCCCTGCGGGTGGCTCGGCATCGGGCCGAGGTCCAGGCCCAGGCGGTGCAGCAGCGAGCCGACCACCTCGGCCGGGGCCACGTCGAGCTGGCCGCGACCCGCGGCCACGACGACGGCGGTGAGCAGCGCGAGGGACAGCATGCCCAGCAGGCCCACCCGCCGCACCGACGTACGCCGCTGGGCGGCCGTGACGGGGACCGCGGTCACGACCCGGCTCCGGGGGCGTGGACCGCGACCGCGAGGGCGTTGAGCGTGGTGGCCGTCGTCGGCCCGAAGCCGAGGATCTCGGCGTCGGCCATGTCGACGAAGCGGCGCTGCTGCCCCGCCGGGGTGCTGGCGAGCGCGGGCAGCCGCTCCAGCAGCCCGTCCACCCCGCCGGCGGACTCCAGCCCGTCGGTCATCATCAGGACCAGCTCGGGCTGGGCGGCCACGATGCCCTCGTCGGTGACCGGCTTCATCCCGTCCCAGCCGATCTCCTCGGCCACGTCGTAGAGGCCGACCGCGTCGATGAGGGAGTCGGCGCCGCTGCCCTCGCCGAAGAGGTAGTAGACGCCCGACTGGCCGCGGACATAGAGGAAGACCGTGCGCAGCCGCTGGGTCGGGTCGGCCGGGGCGACGGCCTCGATCTGCTCGGTGACGGCGGCGACCTCGGACTCGATGCGCTCGGCCAGCGTGCGGCCGCGCTCGGGCACGCCGAGGGCGTCGGCGACCTCCATCGTGAGCGAGGAGAGGTTGTCGAGGCCGCGGTGGGAGTCGGTGACGACGACGGGGATGCCGGCGTCGCGCATCTGGAGCACGACGTCCCAGGGGCCCAGGGAGGTGTCGGTGAGGATGACGGTCGGGTCGAGCGCGAGGATCGCCTCGGCGTTGAGGTCGTGGCCGTTCTGCGTGACCAGCGGCAGGTCGGCGGCCTCGGCGAACTGGGTGGAGGTGTCGCGCCCGACGACCTGGCCGCCCAGGCCGAGCTCGTGGACGGTGCGCGAGAGGGTGCCGTGGAGGTCGAGGGCCAGGATGCGGCTGGTGTCGGCGACCGTGACCTCGGTCCCTTGCGCGTCCTCGACCGTGACCGGCAGCTGCGGCTGGGGACCGGTCACCGGGTCGACGGGTGTCGGGGCCGTGACGGCGCTCGTCGGGCCCTCCCAGGAGCGCGGATCGGCCAGCACGTCGTCGCGCACGTCGGCGAGCGAGGGCGCCACCGTCGTGGTGGCGGACGAGGACGCGGTGCCGTCCGCGCCGGCCGCGCAGCCCGTGAGAACGGTGGTGAGCAGGAGGGCGCACACGGCGGCCAGGGCCGCGGGCAGGGGGGAACGCATGGGTACCGTCTCTCGATCCGGGCGCGGCCTGGCCACGCGAAGTTAGGTGAGGCTAACATCATCTAACCAAGGGTAGCCTTACCTGTCCAGACGTTTGTTGACACAGTGTCGACTTGTTGTCGACACTGTGTCGAGAACTCCGCCCGCACGGCCGTCCGTGCACGTCCCCACTCCCAGAGGACCCGATGACCACCACGCTGCTCGCCCTCTCCGCCGCCATGCGCGAGGGCTCCCGCGCCGAGCACGAGGCCGCCGAGGGCTCCTCGTTCATGAGCGAGCTGCTCGACGGCGGCATCGCACCCGAGGGCTACACCGCCTACCTCCTGCGGCTGCGCACGGTCTACGCCGCGATGGAGTCCGTCGGGCGCCAGCACCTCGACGACCCGTTCGTCGCCGCCGTGCACGACGTGGACCTCGAGCGCCTGGCGGCCATCGACGCCGACCTGGACCACTGGGCCCCCGACGGCCCGCGCGAGGTCGACTCCCCCGCCGCGGACGCCTACGCCGCCCGACTGCGCGCCTCCTCGGCCTGGGGCGGCCTCTTCGCCGCGCACCACTACACGCGCTACCTCGGCGACCTGTCCGGCGGCCAGGCCATCGGCCGCTGCCTGGACCGGGCCTTCGAGCTCGACGGCCGCGGCATCGCGTTCTACGACTTCGCAGCGATCGGCAAGCCCAAGCCCTACAAGGACGCCTACCGCGCGCGGCTCGACGCCCTCGGCACCTCCCCGGAGGAGACCGAGCGGGTCGTCGCCGAGGTCAAGGTCGCCTTCGGGCTCAACCAGGCACTGTTCGAGGAGCTGGGCCGCGACCTCCCCCGCTGGCGACGCGCCGCCTGAGCCCCGCCACGCACGACCGCATCATCCGGTCGTGGTTCCAGCGCAGCAGCGGTCGCGCCGGTAGCGACGCGACGGCCAGGAGCCCGCGCACCCGCACGTCCTGGGCGAAGTCCAGCCGTGTCCCCGGACCCTCCGGCGCGAGGTCGAACGACACCCGCCCCTCCAGGTCGCCCTCCACCGACACCTCCAGCCGCTCGGGCCGGTCCACCTCCTCGGTGAGCAGCAGCTCGAGGGTGTAGGGCAGCACCGAGCGGCACAGCACCAGCCCCCGCCCCTCACCGGCCACGGCCACCGCCACGACCTCGGGCCACCACTCCACGTAGTGCTCGACGTCCACCAGCACCTCGCGCACCCGCGCGGGTGGCGCGTCGACGTGCCAGCGGTCGCGGAAGGAGTACGCCGCGACGGGCTGCAGGATCGGCACGAGCACCATCCTGCGGCTACCGTCCGGTCCATGACGAGCCCCTCGGAGTCCGAGCTGACCGACCTCCTCGCCCGCGCCCGCGCCTGGGCCGCGGCCGACCCCGACGCCACGACGCGCGACGAGCTGGAGCGGATCGTCGCCGAGGTCGAGGCCGGCGGGGACCCGACCGACCTCGCCGACCGTTTCGACGGGACGCTGGAGTTCGGCACCGCCGGCCTGCGCGGCCGGCTCGGCGCCGGCCCCAACCGGATGAACCGGGTCGTCGTCCTCCGCGCCGCCGCCGGGCTCGCCGCCCACCTCGGCCCGGGCGGCGCCGTGGCGATCGGGTACGACGCGCGCCACCTCTCCGACACCTTCGCCGAGGACACCGCCGCCGTCATGCGCGGCGCCGGGCTCGACGTGTGGCTGCTGCCCCGCCCCCTCCCGACCCCCGTCCTCGCCTACGCCGTGCGCGAGCTCGGCTGCGTCGCCGGGGTCATGGTCACGGCCAGCCACAACCCGCCCGAGGACAACGGCTACAAGGTCTACCTCGGCGACGGCAGCCAGATCGTCTCGCCGGTCGACGCCGAGATCGCCGAGCGGATCGCCGAGGTCGGCGACCTCACCTCGGTCGCCCGCGGGTCGGACTGGCAGGTGCTGGGCGAGGACCTCCTCGACCGCTACCTCGACCGCATCGCCGGATTGGTCGCCGACGGGCCTCGTGACCTCGCCGTGGTCCACACCTCGCTGCACGGGGTCGGCGGCTCCCCCGTGGCGCAGGTGCTCGAGCGGGCCGGGTTCCCTGCGCCGTACGCCGTCGCGGAGCAGGCGCAGCCCGACCCCGACTTCCCGACCGTCGCCTTCCCCAACCCCGAGGAGGACGGCGCGATGGACCTCGCCCTGGCGCTCGCCGAGCAGCGTGGGGCCGACCTGGTCGTCGCCAACGACCCCGACGCCGACCGCTGCGCCGCCGCCGTCCCGACCCCCACCGGGTGGCGGATGCTGCGCGGCGACGAGGTCGGCGCCCTGCTCGCCACGCACCTGCTGCGCCGCGGCCGCACCGGCACCTTCGCCACCACGATCGTGTCCTCCACGCTGCTGTCGAAGATCGCGGCCGCCGCCGGCCAGCCGTACGTCGAGACGCTCACCGGCTTCAAGTGGATCGGTCGTGACCCCGACCTGGCCTTCGGCTACGAGGAGGCGCTCGGCTACTGCTGCGACCCCGACCACGTGAAGGACAAGGACGGCGTCTCCGCGCTGGTCCTGCTCTGCGAGCTCGCCGCCTCACTGAAGGCCGAGGGCCGTTCGTTGCTCGACCTGCTCGACGACCTCGCCCGGGGTCGACGACCTCGCCGAGGGCTCCGACGACCTGCCGCCCACCGACGGCCTGCGCTTCCGCCTCGCCGACGGCGCCCGCGTCATCGTGCGCCCCAGCGGCACCGAGCCGAAGGTGAAGTGCTACCTCGAGGTCGTCGTCCCCGTCGAGGACGCCAGCGACAACCCGGACCAGACCGACGCCGTCGAGGCGGCCCGGATCTCCGCCGCCACCCGCCTGGACGCCCTCGGCTCCGACATCCGCGCCGCCGCGGGCCTCTGACGCTCCCTCACCGCCGGTCGAGGAGGCGCGCCAAGGACGTCCCATCCGCCGGTCGAGGAGGCGCTCAAGCGACGGCGCCCCCCGCTGGTTGAGGTGCGAGGAGCGCCAGCGACGTCCCCTGCCGGTCGAGGAGGCGCCGAGCGACGGCCCCCACCGCTGGTTGAGGTGCGAGGAGCGCCAGCGACGAAGCCTCGAAACCCCGTACGCCGACAAGCAACCTCATGCCGGCGCGACTGGAGGGCCTGTCGTGAACCCCTTTCACGGCAGGCCCTCCGGTCTGCTTCGACTCGGTGGTCGGGGTGGGTGGGCGCCTGGACGTTCGCGCTGCAGCAGGTCCTTCACTTATCGAAGGCTTGCTTGCGGTCGACTTCGATTTCGGTACTTGGTTGAGGTTCGCTCGACCCTTTCGGTCCGCTGAGGTGCTCGCTTGGGTTGCGCTTGATTCGCCCTCCACACATTCGATCCGGGGCCCCGCAACAGGGTTTCATTCGAACTGATGTTCTAGTAGTATCTGGTCATGGCACTCGGGCAGCAGGATCAGTCGGCTCAGGACTCCGCTCCTGTGCCGACCGGTGACCTGCTGACCGAGATTCGCGACCTCGACAAGGCTGCTGACCAGGCCGACCGGGACCGGTTCATCGCCATCGCCGAGTGGGCCGACCGCCACACCACCGGCCAGCTGCTCCCCGACCTCTACGGCACGTTCGGGCTGCCCGACGACGACGCC
>LUMS01000837.1_pt1 | contig 13760 bp, 10 predicted proteins | sample 729711 | NCBI WGS metagenome assembly LUMS01 (sample SAMN03860298, study PRJNA289734) | marine metagenome | biome: seawater column; feature: ocean; material: water; isolation source: Red Sea water column Station 192 - depth 25m | place: Saudi Arabia: Red Sea | collected 2011-10-15 | depth 25 m | reverse complement strand
CCTCGAGGGCGTCGACGAGCTTGACGACCTTCTTGGCGCCGTCGACGTCGACGGGCACCTCGACCGAGGGGACGAAGGAGGCCTCGGCGGAGTCGTAGTCGAGGCCGGCCTCCTGGAGGGCGCTGCGGACGGCGACGAGGTCGGACGCCTCGCTGATCACCTCGAAGCTCTCGCCGTGGTCCTTGACCTCCTCGGCGCCGGCGTCGAGCACGGCCAGCAGGATGTCGTCCTCGGTGGTGTCCTGCGCGGGCACCTGCACGACACCCTTGCGGTGGAACAGGTACGCGACGGAGCCGGGGTCGGCGAGCGTCCCGCCGTTGCGCGACACGGCGGTGCGCACCTCCATCGCGGCCCGGTTCTTGTTGTCGGTGAGGCACTCCACCAGGAGCGCGACGCCGCTCGGCCCGTACACCTCGTACATGATCGTGGTGTAGTCGACCGCGTCGCCGCCGATGCCGCCGCCGCGCTTGACCGCACGGTCGATGTTGTCGTTCGGGACCGACGACTTCTTCGCCTTCTGGATGGCGTCGTACAGGGTCGGGTTGCCGTCGGGATCGGGCCCGCCGGTCCGCGCCGCCACCTCGATGGTCTTGATCAGCTTGGCGAACATCTTGCCGCGCTTGGCGTCGATCGCGGCCTTCTTGTGCTTGGTCGTCGCCCACTTGGAGTGGCCTGACATCCCGTGCCCCTTTCCGCGCCACCTCGGCAGGTGGCGGATCCCTACATGTCCACGAGGTCCAGGAACAGGCGGTGCAGGCGGAGGTCGTATCGGCTCGCTCGTCGTCGTCGCCCGTCGCCGCGTCCAGCACGACCGGGACACGGGCGAGCACCTCGACGTCGGGGCCGACCTGCTCCACCCACGGCGCCCGGATGAACACGGCGTGGACGGGGTCCGGGAAGGTCGTGAACGGGACCTGCGCCTCGAAGGAGTCGACCTGGCGACCGAACGCGTTGCGGCGCACGGTGACGTCGAGCCCGCCGAACGTGGTCTGGCCGTCGGCACCGTCGACGATGCGGTCGGCGAGCATGATCATGCCCGCGCACGTGCCGAACGTCGGCAGTCCCTCGGCGATCCGGCGGCGGAACGCGTCGGCCACGCCGAACACGTCGGCCAGCTTGATCATGGTGGTCGACTCACCGCCCGGGATGACGAGGCCGTCGACCCGGTCGAGCTCCTCCTCGCGGCGCACGGCGACGACGTCCGCCCCCAATGCCTGGAGGGCCTGCACGTGCTCGCGGACGTCGCCCTGGAGGGCGAAGACGCCGATGGTCGGGGAGGTCACCGGGACAGCCTAGTGACGCCGGTGCGCGGGACGTCGGAGAGGACCCAGCAGGCGGGGGCGGGCGCTGAGCGCCTCACACCCCCGCCGCTCCCTCACGGCATCCCTCCCGATCGGGTCTGGGGTCGGGACCGCACGCACCGGCCTGGTGACGCAGTCCCCGAGGCCGCTCCGAGCACTCCAACCCGGGGCGACGACGTCAGCCTAGCGCGCCCTGGGTCATCGTCCGCCGGGGCGGTGCGGCACCGGGCCCCGGCGCGCGTCGGGGCCGGGAACGAGCGAGGACCCGGCGTTCACGCCGGGTCCTCGGTCAGGGTCGTGCCGGAGTCGTCACCAGCCGCGCTCGGCGAGACGGTGCGGCTCGGGGATGTCGTCGACGTTGATGCCGACCATGGCCTCGCCGAGGCCGCGGGAGACCTTGGCGACCACGTCGGGGTCGTCGTAGAACGTCGTGGCCTTGACGATGGCCTCGGCGCGCTGCTGCGGGTTGCCGGACTTGAAGATGCCGGAACCGACGAACACGCCCTCGGAGCCGAGCTGCATGACGAGCGCGGCGTCGGCGGGCGTGGCGATGCCGCCGGCGGTGAACAGCGTGACGGGCAGCTTGCCGAGCTCGGCGACCTCCTTGACCAGCTCGAAGGGCGCCTGCAGCTCCTTCGCCGCGACGTACAGCTCGTCCTCGCGCAGCGACTGCAGGCGGCGGATCTCGCCGGTGATCTTGCGGATGTGCGTGACGGCGTTCGACACGTCACCGGTGCCGGCCTCGCCCTTGGAGCGGATGAACGCCGCACCCTCGGTGAGCCGGCGCAGCGCCTCGCCGAGGTTGGTCGCACCGCACACGAACGGGACGTTGAAGGCCCACTTGTCGATGTGGTTGGCGTAGTCCGACGGCGTGAGGACCTCGGACTCGTCGATGTAGTCGACGCCGAGGCTCTGGAGCACCTGCGCCTCGGCGAAGTGGCCGATGCGCGCCTTCGCCATGACCGGGATCGAGACGGCCTCGATGATGCCGTCGATGAGGTCGGGGTCGCTCATGCGCGCGACGCCACCCTGGGCACGGATGTCGGCCGGGACGCGCTCGAGCGCCATGACGGCCACGGCGCCGGCGTCCTCGGCGATGCGCGCCTGGTCGGCGTCGACGACGTCCATGATGACGCCGCCCTTCAGCATCTCGGCCATGCCGCGCTTGACGCGGGCCGTGCCGACGCTGGGGGTGCTGGTGCCGTCGGGGGTCGGGGAGGTCTGCGGGGTGCTCACGGCTCCAGTCTATCGAGCGCTGGCGACACCGTTCACGACGTCCAGCATCCGTGCCCGCTCGACGACCTTGCGGCGCGGACGGCCCTGCTCGCGTCCGGCCACCCGCTCGTGCGCGTCGAGGCGTCGCCAGGCGTCCAGGTCGAGCCCGACGAGGTCCTGCCCACGGACGGACCGCCCGGGAGCCCCGAGGACCGACTCGTGGTCGAGCCGACCCAGAGCGACGTCGGCGAGCAGATGGTTGACGGTCTCCAGCGAGCACGACTTGTTGGTGCCGATGAACCCGGTCGGGCCTCGCTTGGCCCACCCGACCACGTACGTGCGCGGCAGGAGCGCGCCACCGGCGGCGTCGAGCACGCGCCCACCGACGTTCGGGATGCGGTGGGCCACCGGGTCGAACGGCACCCCGGGCACGGGTGTCGAGCGGTAGCCGACCGACCGCAGGACCGACGTGGTGGCGACGTCGTCCAGCTCGCCGGTGGGCATGGCCCGGACGGTGCCGTCGACGTCGGTCTCCAGCCGGGTGCGGGCGAGACGCACCCCCGTGACCGCACGCTCCCCCAGCACCTCGACCGGGGCGGCGAGGAAGCGCAGGAGCACGTGGCGACGTCCCTCGACCGGTTCGGCGGTGGTGCCCTCACGCAGCAGACGGCTCTTCACGTCGTCGCCGTCGAGCAGGTCGCGCTGCGGCACGACGACGTCGACGTCGGGGTGGTGCAGCAGCCCGACGAGCTCGGGCACGGTGAAGGCCGCCTGGGCGGGCCCGCGTCGCGCGACCAGCTCGACGCAGCGCAGGCGGCTGGTCCGCAGCGCCTCGAGGGCGTGGTCGGCGATGTCGGTGCGGGCCAGCTGCGCGGGATCGCTGAGCAGCACGCGGGCGACGTCGAGGGCGACGTTGCCGTTGCCGACGACCACGGTGCGCTCGGCGTCGAGGTCGATCGGGGTGGCCACGTGGTCGGGATGGCCGTTGTACCAGGCGACCACCGCCGTGGCGGTGGTGTTGCCCGGCAGGTCCTCCCCCGGCACGCCGAGACGCCGGTCGGCCGACGCCCCGGTCGCGTAGACGACCGCGTCGTGACGCTGCAGGAGCTGCTCGTGCGTGACGTCGACGCCCACCTCGAGGCCGAGCGCGTAGGAGAAGCCGGGCTGCGCCTCGATGCGCGCGAAGAGGTCGGTGATGGCCTTCGTGTGCTGGTGGTCGGGCGCGACGCCGGCGCGCACGAGGCCGTGCGGCGTGGGGAGCCGGTCGAGGACCGTGACCTGCACGCCGCGCTGCTTGAGCAGCTCGTCGGCGGCGTACAGCGCGGCCGGCCCCGCGCCGACCACGGCGACGTCGAGCCGGCGCTCCGCCGGCAGCCGGACGACGGGCGGCACGGGCGCCTGCGCTGGACGGGTGGGCGACTCCAGGCCGTTGCCGACGTCGGACCCGGCGTGGAACAGCGCGTTCAGCTCGACGAAGACCTGCTCGTCGGGAGTGAGCCGCGACGCGGGCTTGATCGCGCCCACGGGGCACGCCCGGACGCACGCGCCGCAGTCGACGCAGGCCTGCGGGTCGATGTAGACCATGTCCGACGTGGCGAAGTCGGGCTCGTCGGGTGTCGGGTGGATGCAGTTGACCGGACAGGCGAAGGCGCAGGCGGCGTCGCCGCAGCACGCCTGGGTGACGACGTGCGGCACGTCAGGACGGACCGACGGGGGACGGGTCGGTCAGCCGTGCCGGCGGCTCGCTGCGGTACCGAGAGGGGCGGCCGTCGATCTTGAGCCAGCGCCACATCCGGCGCGACGAGCGCGTCATGAGCGTCGACTCCTCGGCCAGCATGCGCACGTCGCTGAACAGCTCGGCGAGGAACTCGCGGGACTCGGGGGCGTCCCAGTAGAGCTCGTCGATGACCTCCTGCGGCACGCCCATCTGGGTGCGCAGCTCCTTCGGCGGGACGAGGATGAGGTCGCCCGCGACGCGCATGATGATCGGGAAGAGCATCGACATGATCCAGCGGTCGACCTTCCCGAGGTGGGGGCCGCTGCGCATGACGTACGCGTGGGCGAAGGAGATGTGGCGCGCCTCCTCCGCGACGTGGATCTGCATGATGCGACGCATCACCGGCGGCAGGTTCGCGCCCTCGCGCAGCATCCGCTTCTGCGTGTGGTCGATCGGCTCCTCGCCGGCCAGCACCGCGATGAAGAAGCCGAGCGGGTAGCGGGACGCGAAGAGCGGGATGACGCCGTGCAGCGCGCGCATCCAACGCGGCATCCCCGGCACGTCGGCACCGATGCGGTTGACGCACTCCTGGAACATCTGCGTGTGGTGGCACTCCTCCGTCGCCTCGTGGGTGAGGTACCGGAACTCGGCCGAGCCGTTCGGGCGGGTGAAGACGTACTGCATGATGCCGCGGATCAGCAGGTTCTCGAACTGCAGCCCCACCTTGAAGATGTTGGCGTAGCGCCACATCCCGATCTCGATCTGCCGCTCGACCGGCAGGTTCTGGTACCAGGGGTGGCGTCCGAGCGGGTCGGCCTCGGTGAGCACCCAGTGCCGGTCGCTGGGGTCGATGCGGAAGTCGGGGTCGTCCCAGGGGACGTCGACGAACGCGTCGAAGTTCCGGTCGACGGACGCCTGCGACAGGGCCCGGAGCGTCGCCTCGTACTCGGGCGTCGCGAGCGACGCCAGGCTCTCCTGGGTGCGGTCGAGATCCTGCTCGTCCATGAGGGTCATACCGCGAGTATGTGACGGTGGTCGCTATGTGTCAAGACCAATGTCACATTGATGGTGTCAAGGTTTCTGAGCGCATCGACGTGGTGGCTCTCGGATGTCGGAGGGGCTTGATGGTGCGCTGCCGCAGGGGTCTGGGCTTGCTGCTGCGCTGCCGCAGGGGGTCTGGGCTTGCTGGTGCGCTGCCGCAGGGGGTCTGGGCTTGCTGGTGCGCTGCCTCGGCTTTCGCTGGGGATGGTCTCCGAAAAGGCCTCGACCGGGCGGCTTGGCGGGCGGCGGCTCTGGTTCTCGGGCTGTGGCCTCCGTTGGACGCAAGGATCTGCGTTCGTGCGCTGGGACTCCAAGGCTTCTCCGTTTGCTACGGGATCCCGTCACCAACGCAGAAGCGTTCGACCGCGGGCGCACGAAGGAAGAATCGTGGGTGCCCTTGGGGGTGGGGTGGGCAGCACTTCTCCCTTCTCGTGGACCGTGCCACGGGAAGGGAGAAGCGCTGCCCACGTCTGACCCGCTAGCGGTGGATCTGCCACCTCTAGAGCGCTCAGAAGGTGGCAGATCCACCGATGGGACGCGCAAACGCAGAATCCTTGCGCCCACCGCAAGCCATCCGCGCAGACGCAGCCCCACCCCGAGTCGAAGCCGCGCAGACGCAGCCCCACCCCGAGTCGAAGTCGCGCCAACACAGCCGCAGGTCGAGTCCGACCCGCAACGATGCAGCCGCAGGTCAAGCAAGCCGCGCCGACGACGTCAGACGTCCAGGCCCGGCTGCTGCACGGCCTGGCGGTGGACGATCGCCATGCGCTGGAAGACGGTGACGAGGCTGGCGAGGGCGAGGGCCCACAGGGTCACCTCGCGCAGCACGGGGAGGTCGAGGAGGCCGGAGAAGCCGGTCATGACGAGGATGGCGACGAGGCGGTCGGCGCGCTCGGCGATGCCGCCCTTGGCCTGCATGCCGAGGCTCTCGGCGCGGGCGCGTGCGTACGACGTGAGGCTGCCGAGCACGAGGCAGGCGAGGCTGAGGCCGAGGTACAGCTCGGCCGGGCCGAGCGTCGACTCCGCGTCGGGGCGCGTGTAGTAGAGCAGCAGGCCGCCGAAGACGGCCGCGTCGCCGACCCGGTCAAGCGTGGAGTCCAGGAACGCGCCCCACTTCGACGACTGCCCCGACTTGCGGGCCATGTAGCCGTCCATGAGGTCGCTGAACACGAACGCCGTGACCACCATGACGCCGATGAAGAACTGCCCGCGCGGGAAGAACCACAGGGCGCCGGCGCTGACGCCGAGCGTGCCGACGATGGTCACGTGGTCGGGCTTCACGCCGAGGCGCAGCAGGAGGTCGGCCAGTGGGGACCACACGTTGGTCCAGAACTGGCGGAAGCGTTCGAGCATCAGACGTCCCCAAGGGTGGTCGAAGTGGTGGTGGGGGCTGCGGGCCAGGCCTCGGCCAGCAGGTCGCGGGTGTCCTCGAGCAGCTGCGGCAGCGTCTTGGTGCGGCCGAGCACGGTCATGAAGTTGGCGTCGCCGGACCAGCGCGGCACGACGTGCTGGTGCAGGTGCTGCGACAGCGACCCGCCGGCCACGCCGCCCAGGTTCAGGCCGACGTTGAACCCCTGCGGTGCCGACACGGCGCGGATGGAGCGCAGCGCCGTCTGCGTCAGGGCCGCGACCTCGGCGGTCTCGTCGGCCGTGAGCTCGGTGTAGTCGGCGACGTGCCGGTTCGGCACGACCATGAGGTGCCCGGGGTTGTACGGGTAGAGGTTGAGCACGACGAAGCAGGTGGCACCGCGGTGCACGACGAGCTCGGACTGCGCTCCCCCGGCCGCGATGCGGCAGAAGGGGCAGGTGTCGTCGGGCTCGGGCTCCTCGCCGCGCACGTAGGACATGCGGTACGGCACCCAGAGACGCTCCAGGCGGTCGTCGAGGCTCACCCGACCCACCCTAGACGAGGGGTTCACCGCGGCTGCCGGGACCGACGCGGTGGTGCGAAGTCAGCGGTTCTGGATCGTCCAGCGGCCGCGCGCCACCACGATCTGATGCATCGAGCCTTCGTAGGACGGAGCCCAGATGGTGAGTCGGTACTGACGCGTGTGTCGAGTGTCGTTATCCAGGCGGAGGCGGACCCGACCGTCCTTGCCGATCGTGCGCTCCGGCCCGGCGGACGACCAGCCGTCCCGGGTCCTCAGCTCGAGCCACGCCTTCAGTCCCGCTCCGTCCTTCACCGTCACGGTGCGGGCGACGGGGTGATAGGCCCGCGCTCGCGTGGTGCGCGAGGGGAACGAAGGGCGCGGCAGCGGTCGGACTTCCGCCCTGACCCGACCCGCTGGCTCGGTCGCGGTAGCGGCGGAAGCGAGCTCGAAGCGGCCGCCGGCACGCATGACGTGCTCCTGTCGCCCGATGCGGATGTGGGTGCCACGAGTGAGCACGACGTCGGACAGGGTCGTGGCCGCGCGCGCACCCCACCCCGTGAAGCGCGCGGTGACGATCCTCGAGGGACCGTCGAGCTCGACCGGGCGCCAGTACTCCTGCTGCTGCGTCACCACGAGCTTGAAGCGCGTCCCGCGAGGCATCCACCACACGTCCTGACGGCGACGACCCTGCGAGTAAGCCCGTGCTTCCGGCACCGAGACGCCGAGCTTCGTGTCGTCGGGAACGAGGGTGACGGTCGCGGTGTCGGCGACCTGGCGCCGTTGCCCCGCTCGGACCTGCTCGACGGTGAGGGAGTAGGGGCCGGTGGTCGGCGGATAGGTCATCAAGCTCCAGACACGACGTTCCACGTCGACCCGGCCGAGTAGCGTGCGCTGACCTGTGATCCCGTGAGTTGCCCAGACCTCCAGCTGCACGTCGCGCGCTGGCGCCTCGGTGCAGGCTCCGGACTCGTCGGCCACCTCGTAGAGCGGCGAGAGCCCCAGCACGTCGACGCCCTGAGACCACTTCTTGGTCGTTGGTGCGCTGATCTGCACCGAGGCTTCACGCAGAAGGGCGGAGCGGGACGGGTGGTAGAAGACGGACGCGTTCAGGTAGTGCCACGTGTCGCCGACCAGGACGAGGAACCGGACGTGGCCATGCCCCGTCTCACCCAGCGATGCCTCCACGGGTGGCGGGACGGCCAGGCCGTCCTCCCGCACGGCCACGGCGTCCGTGGAGACGTACGGACCGTTCGAGCTGGTGCGGTACTCCCACCGAATCAGCTGGCCGATGCGCGGCCCGTCAGCCCCGACGGAGCGCACGACGGGAAGCTGCAACGGGTCGGCCCACTCCACGCATCGGGTCCGTGGCCCGATTGGGCCGATGTAGGCATCCCCAGCGGCGGCAGGTGCAGCCGCAGGCCCGAGAAGGCCGACGGCAAGCAGGAGGGCGAGGCACAGAACGAGCGGGCGACCGTTGACTCCTGCGGGGATGCGTCTGCTCACGGCGCGACCCTAGGGCCACGACGTCGCTCCCGTCCCCGGATCACCGGGAACGGGGGCGAGCGCCGTACGGACGCGCTGGTGTCGCTCAGACCTGCTCGCGCGACGCCACCGCCTCGAGGATGCGGCGCACCGCGTCGTCGACGGGCACCCCGTTCTCCTGCTCGCCGTTGCGGTAGCGGAACGAGACGGCGTCGGCCTCGATGTCGCGGTCGCCGACGAGCAGCATGAAGGGCACCTTCTGCGTCTGGGCGGTGCGGATCTTCTTCTGCATGCGCTCGTCGGAGTCGTCGACCTCGAAGCGGATGCCCGCACCACGGAGCCGCTGGCCGAGCGTGTGCAGGTAGTCCGAGTGCCGTTCGGCGACGGGGATGCCGACCGCCTGGACGGGCGCGAGCCACGGAGGGAAGGCGCCGGCGTAGTGCTCCACGAGCACGCCGAGGAACCGCTCGATCGAGCCGAACTTCGCGGAGTGGATCATCACCGGCTGCTTGCGCGTCCCGTCGGCGGCCACGTACTCCAGGTTGAACCGCTCCGGCGACGGCTGGTTGAAGTCGTACTGCACGGTGCCCATCTGCCAGGTGCGACCGATCGCGTCGCGCGCCTGCACCGAGATCTTCGGGCCGTAGTAGGCCGCTCCACCCGGGTCGGGCACGAGCTCGATCCCGGTCTCCGCGGCCACGTCGGCGAGCACCTGGGTGGCGAGCTCCCAGTCCTCGTCGGACCCGATGAACTTGTCCTTCGACGCGTCGCGGGTCGACAGCTCGAGGTAGAAGTCGTCGAGGCCGAAGTCGCGCAGCAGGCTGAGCATGAAGTTCAGCAGGTGACGCACCTCGTCGGGCGCCTGCTCGGGGGTGACGTAGGAGTGCGAGTCGTCCTGGGCGAACCCGCGCACGCGCGTGAGGCCGTGGATGACGCCGGACTTCTCGTTGCGGTACACGTGGCCGAACTCGAAGAACCGCAGCGGCAGCTCGCGGTAGGAGCGCTGCCGGGAGCGGTAGATGATGTTGTGCATCGGGCAGTTCATCGCCTTGAGGCGGTAGTCCTGGCCGTCGACGTCGAGCGCCGGGAACATCCCCTCGCCGTAGTACGGCAGGTGGCCCGACGTGTGGAACAGGCCCTCCTTGGCGATGTGCGGGGTGCCGACGTACTCGAAGCCCTCCTCGATGTGCCGACGACGGACGTAGTCCTCCATCTCGCGCTTGATCACGCCACCGCGCGGGTGGAAGACGGGCAGGCCGGAGCCGATCTCGTCGGGGAAGGAGAACAGGTCGAGCTCGGTGCCGAGGCGTCGGTGGTCGCGACGCTGCGCCTCCTCGAGGCGGTGCAGGTACTCCTCCTGCGCCTCCTTGGTGGGCCAGGCGGTGCCGTAGATGCGCTGCAGCTGCATGTTCTTCTCGTCGCCGCGCCAGTACGCGGCGGCCGAGCGCATGAGCCGGAAGGCGGGGATGCGCTTGGTCGTGGGCAGGTGCGGGCCGCGGCAGAGGTCCTTCCAGGCCAGCGATCCGTCGCGCTTGACGTTGTCGTAGATGCTGAGGCCGCCCTCGCCGACCTCGACGCTCGCGCCCTCGGTGGAGCCGGCGCTCGACTTCAGGCCGATGAGCTCGAGCTTGTACGGCTCGTCGGCGAGCTCCTCGCGCGCGGCGTCGTCGCTGATCTCGCGACGGTCGAAGCGCTGGCCCTCCTTGACGATCTTCTTCATGCGCGACTCGATGGCCTGCAGGTCCTCGGGCTTGAACGGCTCGGCGACGTCGAAGTCGTAGTAGAAGCCGTCGGTGATCGGCGGACCGATGCCGAGCTTGGCCTCCGGGAACAGCTCCTGCACGGCCTGGGCCATGACGTGCGCGGTGGAGTGGCGCAGGTCGACAGGTCACGCAGGTCGCCGTCGATGCGCGCGGCGACGACGTCGGGCTGCTCGGCGAAGAGCTGCCACGCCTTCGTCCCCTCGTCGACGGTCTGGGGTGCTGCCTCGGCCCCCGCCTGGGCGGCGACGTGCACGGTGACGGACATGGCGGTGCTCCATTCTGGTCCCGACGACCCCTACGGCTGGGCCGTTCTGCTTGCCCTCACCCTAGGGCCTGCGCAGGATCAGGAGTCCCGCTGGCCCCACGGGGAGCCGTAGGCGGTGAGCAGCTCCAGGAACGGCACGGCGTCGAAGGCCTCGGGGCCGAGCACCCCCGCGCCGCTCCAGGTGCCGTCCGCGAGCAGCTCGAGCGCGACCACCGGGTTCACGGCGGTCTGCCACACGACGCACTGGTGCCCGTACTCCTGCATGGCCCACTCGTTGTCGACGACGTGGTACAGGTACGTCTCGCGCTGCTGCCCGTCCTTGCCGGTGCCGGTGATCCAGAGCCCGGCGCAGGTCTTGCCGGTCATGCGCGGGCCGATGGTCGCGGGGTCGGGCAGGCAGGCGGCGACGACGTCACGGGGCGAGACCTCGACGGGTCCGTCCGCCGACGGCACGCGGACGGCGGTCGTGCTGTCGAGGCCGACGTCGTGCAGGGCCTTGAGCACGTTGATGAAGTCCTCCCCCAGCCCGTACTTGAACGTGACCCGCTCGGCGTCGACCCAGCGCGGCATGAGGAGCACCTCCTCGTGCTCGACGTTGACGCACTCGACGGGCCCGATGCCCTCGGGGAAGTCAAACACCTCGGGCTCGGAGAACGGGGGCGTCACGAACCAGCCACCGTCGGGCTCGTCGGCGCGCGCCCTCTCCCAGACGACGGGCGGGTTGAGGCACTCCTCGATCGTCGTCCAGATCGAGAACGACGGCGCGAACACCTCGTTGCCGTGCTCGTCGTGCACCGCCAGGTTGGCACCGTCGCGGGTGCCCAGGTCCCGGATCTCGCTGAACAGGTGGTCGGCCGCGTACCGGGCGAAGACGTCGGAGAGGCCGGGCTCCACGCCCATGCCGACGAGGGCGAGACGGCCGGCCGACTCCCACTGGTCGGCGACGGCGAACTGGTCGTCGCCGAGCTTCTTGCCGACCTTCGCGTAGGGCTCCTCGGGGTGGCGCACCGACAGCGACATCGCCATGTCGAGGTAGTCGGCGCCGGCGGCGAACGCACCGTCGAAGATCGACATGACGAACCGCGGGTCGACGGCGTTCATGACGTGGGTGACGTCGTGCTCGCGGCACAGGGCCGCGACGTCGTCGGCCGACGATGCGTCGACGCGTGCTGCCACGAAGCGGTCGTCGTCGAGGGCGTCGACGGCGGCACGGGCGCGCGCCTCGTCGTAGTCGGCGACGACCACGAGCTCGAAGAAGTCGCGACGTGCGGCGATGGCCGTGAAGGCGGCGCCGACGCCGCCGGAGCCGACCAGCAGGATCTTCATGTCTCTCCTCGGAGATGTCCCGGGGTCGGGACGGAGTGCAGTGGTGGGGCGGGGTGGTGAGCAGGTGACGGGGCGCGACGACGGCTCAGTCGAGGGCCGCTCCGGGACGCGTCGGGCCGAGCGCCGCCAGCGCCACCTCGTCGGAGACGGTCTCGAAGCCCTTGCGCGTGAAGAACGTGGTGCCGACGGTGAACCGCCAGACGAGCATGAGCACCAGCCCGAGCACGAGGAAGACGACGGCGATCGCGAGCGGCAGCCCGACGCCGAGCACCGACGAGCCGCTGTAGGAGGCGCCGGGGTCGGAAAGGTCGAGCACGGACTCGTACAGGAGGTAGAAGAGGGTGCCTGCGCCGACGAGCGGACCCACGCCGATGAACAGGAACGCCTTGACCGACGTGAAGAGCCGTCGACGCCAGTAGATGGCGCACGCCAGGCCGGTGAGGCCGTAGTAGAAGGCGATCATCAGCGACAGCGCCGAGATCGAGTCGAACAGGAAGTTGTCGCTGATCGCGCTCGCGCCGACGTACCAGGCGATGGCCACGGCGCCGATGAACCATGTGCTGAACGACGGCGTCCCGTACCGCTCGTGGATGCGGGCGAACACCTTCGGGAACGCCCCGGCGCTCGCCATCGAGAGCGACACGCGCGACGCGGGGAGGATGGTCGTCTGCGTCGAGGCGATGCCCGAGGTGATGATCGAGAGCAGCAGCACGAAGGCGAACGGACCCATGACGAGGTCGCCGACGGCACCGAACAGCGCGTCGTCGTCCTCGTAGCCGGTGACGAAGTCGACGCCTCCGGCGGCGATGGTCACGATCCCGACGCCCAGGTAGGTCGCGACGAGGATGACGGTGCTCCAGATGCCGGCGCGGCCGGGCGTGGTGTCACCGTCGGTCGACTCCTCGGACAGGTTCACCGCGCTCTCCCAGCCCCAGTAGATGAAGACGCCGATGAGCAGGCCGCTGACGAGCTCGTGGGAGTCGAGGCCTGCGGGGCTGAGCCAGCTCCAGCTCGGGGTCGTCGCGCCGGCAGGGAGCGACCCGGTCGCGAGCCGCACGGCGGCGACGCCGACGAAGAGGAGCAGCGCGCCGACCTGCGCGAAGACCAGCCAGACCTGGAACCTCGCCGACGCCTCGGTGCCACGGACGCACAGCCACGTCATGACGACGACGATGGCCACGGCGATCGTCACGACGACCGGGCGGTTGGCGGCGAGCGAGTCGGCGCCGACCATGACGAAGAGTTAGCGCGCGGCGACGTCGGCGAGGGAGCCGATGACGAGCACGCCGGTGGTGAAGACGGCCCAGCCGCCCATCCAGCCGATCCACGGGCCCATCGCCCGGGTGACCCACGAGAACGTCGTGCCGCAGTCGGTGTCGGCCCGGTTCATGTAGAGGAACGCACCGGCGATGAGGAACATCGGCACGAACGACAACCACAGCACCGCCGGGGCGTGGATGCCCGCCACCACCACCATCGAGCCGAGCACCGCGGCGATCGAGTAGGCCGGTGCGGTCGCGTCGAGCCCGATCGACAGACCTTCCCAGAAGCCGATCGCGTTGGCCTTCAGACCCTTGCTGCCCGTGGGGGCCACGTCGGCGGCTCCCGGTCCCACGTCCTGCGCCATGGGTGCTCCTCTCCCGTCGACTCGTTGCAGGAACTCTGCACCCGCTCGACGGAATCCACAAGAGTCGTCACACGATCGTTACGTCTTCAGTCGCCTCGACCCTTGCATTCGACGCATTCCGTCGCGAATACTCGCAGTGATCGGAGGAACCA
>LUMS01000573.1_pt2 | contig 13831 bp, 10 predicted proteins | sample 729711 | NCBI WGS metagenome assembly LUMS01 (sample SAMN03860298, study PRJNA289734) | marine metagenome | biome: seawater column; feature: ocean; material: water; isolation source: Red Sea water column Station 192 - depth 25m | place: Saudi Arabia: Red Sea | collected 2011-10-15 | depth 25 m | reverse complement strand
CCTCTCGGTTTCTTTCTACTGTCTGGTATTCTTCGCTCATTGCGTGTTCACCCGTGCCCCCCTGTGAATGCTAATCATTTATGATATTACTGGAAAATGTTCCTGATTATCCTGTTCTGATGGGGAAATCAGGAACCTATTCCTACTGCCTCGCGTAGGTTCAGTACCTCGATGGGAACGTGAACGACATCCCCTGGTCCGAGGTTCTCCACGAGTGGGAGCCTCATCGTCTCGAAGCCCTCTGGCATCCATGGGTCTAGCAAGAGTCCCTGCATGAGGTTCGGGGTCCTGTTCTCGACCCTGGTCTGGACCCTGAGGCTCCCGTACTCTACGTCGTATCCGGTGGTGATGTTCAGGCTACTCCCGAGGAGTGCTGTCGAGGGGAAGGATCCGGATGGCCTGATCTCGATACCGATCTCGATGAAGCCATCTGGGGGTATCTCGGGGATCTCGCACATCTTCGGAGAGGCGGACCACCCGTACGGAATTGGCGGGGCCAGCCTCATCGTGGAGATGTTGTTCTCCCCTGTGTTCTCCAGCGTGATGACCATCAGGGCGTGGTCCTTGCCCTCCGGCCATGTCGTCCCTATCGAGAGGAAGAAGCTGTTCACGAGGAAGGGGCTGGCAGCCTCGTTGACTGCGACTGGGCCGAGTGCGCTGATTGCGTCCTCGAACGCCTTAGCCGCTGACGCGAGGTCGGAGTCGAGTGCATCCTTCCCCTGGTTGACCAGCGTGAGTGCTATGTCCTCGATGTCGCTGAGCTCACCCATCTCGTTGAGGTGCCTTCCAAGGGTGTTCAGTGACCTCTCGAGTCCGTCTTTGCCCATCGATGCGACTGCGCCCTCCACGCAATCTGCTGCTGCCCCCCAGTTCCCCTCTCTGAGGTGCTGCAGGCCTAGCATCGTCAGGTCCCAGGCGTTGCGATCGCCCTCTGACATCTGCTCGAGCTCCTCGAGGGATCGCTCTAGTGATGACAAGGCCCTGTAGAGGTCCATGATCTGGCCTTCTGCCTCATCGACCTCCTTCGATAGTTCCCTAAGCATCTTCCTGGCGCCGATGGGCCTGTTTGCCCAGATTGCGAATTGGATGTTCTCGGCCTCTTCCTCGATGTAGTCGATCCGCTTGAGTGTGGCCTCTGCCCCTCCAGTCGCGGGAGCCTTCGTCCGTGCCATCTCAGTTGCCCCCCCCTGGCTTCTGGCCGGCCCTTCCTAGGATCTTCTTGATTCTGATGGCTCGGAGCTCTATGTCAGCGAGTTCACTGTAAAGCCTGTCGTATGAGCTGTCTAGGAATCTCAGGATCAGGTGCACGAGGATGGGGGATGCGATCATGAATGCTATTATTGACATAAGCGACGATGCCCCCAGGTCGATGGCGAGGGATGGTGAGATCAGTACGAATGGAAGGAAGGCGTAGGGAGAGCAGGAGATGATGGCGCGGAGCTCGTTCCTGGTGTTCTGCTGCTCCTTGTCGTGGTCCTCCAACAGTGCCATCGTTCCGATCCTGGCCTTCTTCCTGTCGTCATGGATCGCCTGGAGCTCGCTGGAGGATAGCCATGCCACGAGCCCAGCGAACAGGATGGAGACCAGAGCGCAAAGAAGTGTCAGGATTGTGGAGGCACCGGTTAGCGAGAGGGCCCCGAATGCCATCGCCGCCACGTACGAGGATGCATGCAGACGGCTCTCTTGCTCATCCAGACCCTGTCTGATGAGCGATACGGCCAAGAGGAGTAGGACTGCTGAGATTAGGAGTGCGGACGGGAGCTGGAGACCGGATATTTCGACGGCTGGGGTGGACCAAGATTCAATGGACAGGTCCTCCGTCAAGACGTCGTTTTCTACTACGTTGCCGAAGATTCCACCCATCTGCATTATGATGTCCGGGTAGGTGATGTATGCGGAGCAAGTCAGTGTCTCTGAGGACTTGTACCATGGGATTGGATTCAGTTCAACGGCCCATGAAGCAGTGAAGTTCCCATTTGCCTCGAGAGCTGGTATCGTGTATGGTGCGAACATGTTCGTCACGTCTGCGTAGGGCGTGGACGAGCAGTCGAGGTTCAGTTGGGACTGTGTTGGCATTACGGCGTATCCTGCATTTTTCACGGATACGTCTATCCAAGTGCTCTCACCCTCTACCCCATCTCCCCTGAATGTGATGCTGTGGACGAGGGGGTCTGTCGATTCTGTCATCCTGAGTTTGACTACCAGATCCGTTGAGTACTCCGTTGTCTTGGGCTCCTCTGGGTGTCTTAGTTGCAGGTAGATGTTCCATCCGTCTCCTGCTGCCGTGTCTGTTCCGGGGATAATTACCTGGAGTACGATGGTGCCCCCGTGGGCGGGGTCTGGGCTCCCTCCCTCATAGGGAGTGGAAGCGTCGAGTTCCCAATCCGAGTTGCAGGTCTCCGTAGTGTCCGTGGTGGCTTCGATTCCGTTCCCACCTATGTCTGCTAGTTCGCACATAGCGGCACCTGCATCGATGTCATGGTCTATGTATAGCCACCAGTTAACATCGGCGTAGCGTTCAGAAGGTACGAGGCGTTCTGGGGGGTCTACTGGTGCGTCGTAGGGGTCCATCTCCCCGTTCAATGCCAGTGTGGAGGACCTTGGGTCGAATGAGGTGTCTCGGTAGTTTATGTCCGCCCAAGGGATCTCGATCTGCCTGCAGTTCGGGTCGTCGTTGTTTTCGCATTGGTACTGGCCAGCGGCATCTGCGCTCAGGGTGTAAATGTCATCGGTCTGGGCTCTGACGACGGTGATCGGGAAGGAGTTCTGCTGGATTTCCATTGCAGCGTCCACTGGTACTCTCTTCAGGATGAATGTTCCTTGCTCGCCCTTGATCGTGTCATTGTGTGTCATTGCGAATTCGAAGCTGATTGAGCTGGTTTGCCCAACTTGCAGGAACAGGTTTGTAGAGCCTAGCGAGTTTCGGACTTCGAACCTATCTGGCTTCGAATCGTCCTGTTCCGTGTCTATGGTTTCCCACTGTATGGTGAGGTTGATCGGAGCGTTGCCCTTGTTCTCCATTTCGAATTCGATTGACCTGTCCACTCCGGGGACTATTGCTATCCTCTGTGGGGACTTGGTCAATTCCACATCGAAGACTGGGAGGACCTGGATTTCGAGTTTCGAAGTCCCAGCAGGGACGCCCCCTCCCATTGCGACCCTCTCCGAGAGTGGAACGGGCTGAACCACTCCATCGACCATTTTTGTTGCAGGCCATGTGGGGAACGGGTCGGTGATGTTTACCGCTCTCATGGTGAGGTTGTGGATTACGTCGGCTACCAGAATCTGGTCCCCGTCCCTGAGTGGGGGCAGTGTGATGCTGAGGAGTACGGTACGAGACTCACCCTGGTCTATTGAGAACTCGGATTCGTTGACCTGGTAAGACCAGTTGGTCATTCCCTCCGGGAAAGTCACCGTCAGGTTCAGTGTCTCCATGAGGTTGCCGTCGTTCCGTAAAACTACCTCTAGGTCGACGGTGTTCCCCGGAGCTGCACTCACATCGGTGGTAGATATGAATAGTATTGCATGATCAGGGGCAACTTGCACCTTCCATTCGCTTGAAGACATCAAATCGCCATCGTAGGACGCATTCAGGAAGAATCTCTGGTCTTCATCGGCTCTCGAGTCCGCTCCTGCCGTGGAGTAAATCCTGACTATCCCCTGCGACCCTGCTGGTACCAGTAGTGTGGATTCGGTCACACATGGCTGCATTTCCTCGGAGAAGCAGACCTTGATCTTATCCTCATCAAGATTGTCCAGGGACAGATTGTAGGTGACGTTCTTGTTTCCGGTATTATTGAGCAGGGCAATCAGGGTCTTCTGACCCACTCTGCTGTCGAGTGAGGGGGAAGGGGTGATTACCGCCGTAGAAGTAGGGGGGTAGAGTTCTGCCGAGATGACTTCGGTGAGGGTGAAGAGGGCTGGGGCATATGCGAGCAGTTCTCCAGTTTCCGTGGAGTTGGCGTAGACCCAGACCTGATGCGTCTCATCCGCTCTTGCAGATGCCGGGGGAGTGGCGGTGACCGTTATTGTCCGCTGGTTCTGGGTTGATGAACCATCATTGTACAGATTCGTCATAGAGGGCACTAGGTTCGCCGCGGTAGACCCCAGTGTGATGGTCCATCCAGGCTTAGGGACGTATCCGATGGTGAAGTTTGCTGGATCGTTTCCTGTGTTCTCCAACACCACATCAGAGGATATGGCGGTCCCAGGATCTCCGTTGGCTGCCCCCGAGGAAGTCAGCTCTGCCGACCAAATCTCGGCTATCGACATGGAAACCGTGGCTGTGGCATTCCTGCAGAGGGGTATTGGAAATCTGGGGTGGGGCCGAAGCTCAGTCCCACCATGCCGTATCCGGTCTCTCCTGGCAGGAGTTCCAAGGTCGAGGCGGAGGACGAGGACGAGGTCTGGACCGTAGCCGTCCAACGCGAATTCTCAATGAGGCTGGAGTCGGCTGGGGTATCCTGTAGGAAGACCTTGCCATTGGAACAGGTGGATTGTGTCCAAGGACTTCCAGATACAGCAGTGGTCGGCGCTAGGGAGGTACATGGCATGGCACTGAGGGATACTTGGGCCAAGGTATTGTTTGAACCTAGATTGTGAACTATCGTCACTTCGAAGCCCACGAACCTGTCGGTATTACCCCCCATGATGTCATTAACTGAGATATCGTCGATTTCACCGGTCACGGAGATATCCAACTCAACAATGCTGTCTATCATTAGCGTCGTCTGGTTGACTGCTGGGACTCCGCCCTGTAGTGGGATTGCTTGGATCATCAGGTCCACTCGCTCTATGGAAGAGACCTTCCAGGACGGGTTCAGTGGCATCTCTAGCTCCGGGGTGGTGATTGTTACGGGAAGTGTCCTGGTCTCGTTTGGCAGCATCACGTCGGTGATTGTGACAGGTGAGTCTATGATCCAGTATGGTACCGATTCCGTCGCTCCGACATCTACCTGATACTGGGCTGGCGCGGTACCGGTGTTCATTAGGGTGTATTGCAGGGTTCTGGGGGAACCAGGGGTGATGTTCGCGAAGTTTTCACCCATCGAATGGCTGTGGTTTTGGAAAATCTCCGCGCTGAATGTACCTCCGGCCATGACCATTGTGCTGGCTGAAAGGACGTAACCCGCAGTGTCGCTTTGAACTGTCACGGTCACAATCACGGCGTCTCCATTGGCGGCATCTGCAGGAACTTCGACCGGAATCTGGATTGCATGGGTTTGCTGGGCGTCTACATTGAGAAGATTGGTGGAGTCATGTATCTGGTCAGTGATATTTACCCAGTAGTTAGTGGGGTCGGAGTTGTTGCTCTGTGTCACGGTGAAGTTGTCTTCAACGGTTCCAGAGTTCTGTAGTATGAAGTTCAGAGTTGCTTGCGAACCGGGGTCGACGTTCCGGTTGTTGGCTGGTATGAGAGACGCCCTTAGGGCTACGAAGTTCACTATTCTGGAGTCGATCGTGACCGAACCCTGAGTAGAGCCCGACACAAGTAGACTGCCGCTTAGGGTGTAATCCCCTTCTAGACCGGAGCCATCGAACGATATTGTGATGTTAGCAGGGGTTGGAGGGTCTGCAAGGCTTCCTGGAAGCAATTGCTCTGTACTCGAGGACAGGGGGACACTCGAACCTCCCAGAGACGGAGTTAGTGTTAGCTGGGCTGTGACATCGACTGGTTGATTTCCTGTATTGACTACAGTGATTGCTCCTTCCCAGAGTGCTCTTGCTAGGGAAGATCCATCGGATGGTAGGGAGTCTGCGATGTCTGAGGCAGACTCCACCTCTGCGACGCTTACGCCGGATAGAGACATCTGGTTATTGCTCGAGTCGGAGTCGGATGACGATGACGACGGGACCCATGACGCAGTAATCTCGTATCCTGTTCCTGATAGTGAAGATGCGTCCCAATACATCACGCTGTTTACCTGTCCCCCGGGAGTTATGGTAGCAGTCCTGTTGTCAACGACGACTCCGTTAACCTTGAGGGTGACATTCCCTTCGGCAGTTGATCCGCCCTGATTGGTGGACCCCACTATAATCACGTGATTGACAGGGGCCAGTGTAGGGGTTCCTCCGACCATAGCTGAGGGTGTGGTGACGTCTAGCTCTGTTACTGCCACATCTGGGCTCATTTGACGAGTAGAGCTTGGCATTGAGTTCTCTTCTTCTGTAGCAATGGGAATGCCAGCGAGTAGAGGGGATAGGAAAAATAGAGCGACTAGAATCGTGGCCTTGCTAGCCTTATTCGTTGTGCTATGCGGGTTTCTCGAGGATTCTTGACTGGAATGTGTTCGCATCGCTTCCGCTCCCCTCCTCGTAGAGGAGACTAACCATCATTATGAAACAACCGGAGGAAAAAATTCCACGTCCTGGTTCATCTGGGTTTGCAACCGATGTTATGAAAAGTCACTGCTCAAGTTCGGTCACGTGGCGGACGCTGTATCCCTCGTTGTCATCGGTCTTATTCTGATTGCGACGTTCAACGGCTTATTCCGAATTTTGCGTTCGCAGAATAGGAGGACGATTCTTCCTTCTACGAGGAGGAACGTCCCAGAGGAGGTTCTCGCGGGATCTGCAACTAGAAGGAGAAGGGGGAGAGGAAGGGATCGTTCGGGAACTCCAACCGTATCAGGTTCACTGGGCGAGGGTTCGGAGGCTATTGGTGCCGGAGTGCAGGAAGCAGAGATATCAGAAAAGGGTGCTACTGCACTCGAGAAGAGGCTCGAGAGGGAGGGGGCCAAGAGGGGTTCTGTCCAGATTAGTTTGATGTGGGATAATTGGAATGACCTCGACCTCCATGTAATCACTCCATCTGGAGAGCACATATATCACGATAATAGGACGTCAAATTGCGGCGGGGAGCTAGATGTAGACATGAACTTCAAGCCTACTTCGAAGTCTCCTGTTGAGAATATTGTCTGGACGAAAACCCCTCCGCCCGGAGTCTATAGAGTTGGAGTCAGGCACTACAAAATCCACACAAAGGGATTGTTCTCATGGGTACCTCTTCTACGAAGGATACACAAAAAGAATGAGACGGGTTTCACGGTTAGCCTGACAATTGGGGAGAGCAAGCGTTTCTATGAGGGGTCCCTTGTCAAGAGTAATGACCTCCAATTCGTCGCCAAGTTCGCCATAGCTGGTCCAGATGGAGAAGTGCCTCAGCCTACGGTGAGTGATGAGGAATTGAGTGAGGAAGCAAAGGAGGATTTCACCGAGGCCAGAGATGTGGATGAGCTTAGGAGAAGGGTAGGGACTGTTCAAGACGGTGCATCAGTGAGTCTCAACTGGGAAGGTAGTTCTGACTTGGGGCTCTCAATAATTGATTCTAATGGAGAGGAGTTGTCCTTCTTCAATCCCGAGGGGTTGGGAGGGGGTAAATTCGACATGGAGGCTTACGACCCTGAGTCAGGTTCCAGGGAGATAAGATGGGGTTCATCTCCGCCTTCTGGGACTTATACGGTGATTGTAAGGCACTTTGAGACAGAAGGTGAAGAAGGAGAGGTTCAATTCGACGTTATTGTGAACAACGGCGGAGATAAGCAACAGTTCTCTGGATCTATTCAATCAGACGGCTCGACTGTAGAGGTCGGTAGTTTCGAAATCTAGCTTACCCAGAGTCCTTGTATCTCCAGAATTGATTTCATCCACTGCAGTTTCTGGAGCTTGGAGGACTCCTCGGTATCTCCTGACCATCTGCCAACAATGTCAGATCTGGTGCCTAGCAGTTTGATGTTTTCTTTGCTCGCGCCTAGTGCCGTCAAGAAGCATGCTGCGCGGTCTCCATCAGTAAACCCACCAGGGTTGTGCATTCCATCGATTGGATTTTGCGTTTGGTGAGTTAGTACAAGCTCGGGGGGGTTTGTCTGTTCCTGGGCCAATCCTAGCAGGCCGTTCCAGTCTTCTCTATTGTCCCCATGGGCATGTAATACGAATGGTATTGATCTTCTAACCGCTTGATGGGTCCCTTCTCCACCGTCGGCATCGCTAACTATGCACACAACGCGGGACCATGCCTTCTCGGACAGTGAGGCGGGCATCTCTGAAATCGCTCCGACTGCTCCATCCGCAGCTACAATGATCGTTGGACCATCCAGAATAGAGGCTATCTCATCTGTTTCTACTGCTGCTCCGAGGATTGCTACCCGCGCTTCCCTAATCACGATTCTTCGGAAAATCTTCGATAGAGTTGCAGCTCTATTGTGTCTGGCCCAGATTTCCACGGTTGAGTCTTCGACTCTTCGAAGCATCGAAACTGCGCTCTCTATGTCGTCCTCCTCGGTCCAACCGAAGTATTCTCTGACTTCATTCTGAATACCAACCAGCGTTGGAGAAGAAGGCATCAAGTCAGAGGGAGTTGCTTGTTTCGTCATACTTTCCACTGGAAGGGCTCGGTAAGTATTGAAGAACCCTCGCGGAACTCTTGAGTTTGTGCCGATGCCAATCAGAGCTCCTGAAATCGATGATGGGGGTTTACTCGCTAGGTATCCCTTTCTTCCTCAGGGAAGGTCATTCATTCGTAAGATGTTAGAGGAGAACGGAATAACTGTTGAGGACCTAATTGAAGCACCTTGGCTGGAGGATGTTAGAGTCAGGGGCATGTTAAGGCTAGTGGATTCAGTCCTTCAACAGGAGGATGCAGCATCCTCTTCCACAATTGACCTCTCAACAGACGTCGGGAGGATGACTGAGACACTATCCTTCCTTCATGCAATGCTAGTCGTCTGTGCGTCATTCGATGAGAGGTTGCTTTCCAGATGGATTGAGGGCGAGTCTAGTAGGGCGGATAAGTTACTGGGTATGGACTCCAAGAACTTCAATTTGCTTTCCTCTTCTTTTCTCTCCGACATTGTAGTGGAAACTAATGAGGAGGGGTCTGAGGTATACTGGATTCCAATGGTAGACTTCATCGAACTTAGCCCAAAAATTTCTGGCAAATACTGGAGATTGGTAAATAGGCCTTTGAGAGACGGTTGGGTTTGTCTGGATTCTGGAGCCGGAGAGACGGGCAGAGAGAGGGCTTCTCGATTGATTAAGGAGAGAGTAAGGGAGAGTCTGAGGGTTAGTTGTGAAGATAGGATTTCCAGGATGGACGATGAGTTTGCAGCTAAGTTCGCAGACCCGGTGGAGAGGATTACTGGACTACTTTCTGAGAGAGTCAAGGAGGAGATGCCCATGACGGCAGCAATCAGGGATGACTGGCCTCCGTGTTTTGAATCGGCTGTTTCTGAGTTGAACCAGGGGGTAAATGTGAATCATGTTGGAAGGGTCTTCCTTGCCGCTTTCTCCAGATCGATAGGGCTTCAGCAGGAGCAGACCTGCAACTTTTTTTCTAACGCCCCGGACTATGACGCTGATACTACCTCATACCAAGTGGGTCAGATTTACGAAAGAGAGTATACCCCTCATGGATGCTCTTCTCTCAAAACGAACGCCAGATGCCCCGTGCAAATAGGGGAGGATCCCCTCTGTGATCAAGAATGGTTGACTCATCCTCTGAAGTATATCAGAGCAAAGCAGAGGAGGAGGTACGGCTCCAGCAATGCCGAATCTGACAGAGATGCCGATGACTCAAATAGCGATTCTGCCAATTCCTCATAAGTAGGTGCTTACCAACTCTTACCAAGGGGGGCGTGAGCATAGTACGAACACTGGTTCTCACAATTGACAGAGACAATGATTTGGGAGTGAAATCTGGGATAAGAGGGCCGGTTGTTGGCAGGAAATCCTGCTTAACGGCAGCTCTCAGATTGGGTATCGCGGACCCTGAGGAGTCCGATACTAACGCGATTCTTGGTGCGCTACACCATCATGATAGGCTGGCAGAAGGAGCTGGTGCGAGCGATGAGGTCCAGATCGCTATTCTAACAGGTGACGTGAGGGTCGGACCTAGGAGCGATAGGTCGATAGCTAGCCAGTTGGATGAGGTGATTCAGGATTTCCAACCAGATGCGGCACTCCTTGTTACGGATGGCGCTGATGACGAAGCTTCTCTGCCCATAGTTACCTCGAGGGTGAGAGTGGACACCGTGGAGAAGGTAATAGTCAGGCAGTCGAAAGGAATCGAGGGTACCTACTACTACATCGTGAAGGCCATAGAGGACCCCAGATTCAGGTCTAGACTTCTGGTTCCACTCGCAGTTTTCCTAATCATAATTGGTCTAGGCCTAATTCTACCAAACGGAATAGCTCTCATCGGCTCTCTACCACTACTGATAGGATTGTGGGTTTTGGGCAAGGGACTGGGTCTAGAGGCACAAATGGAGAGGGTAGCCATGGAGATGAGAGACAGCGCTACTGGGGGGCTTTTCTCGTCGTTGCTATGGGGGATGTCAATTGTGAGCTTGTTCCTAGCGGTTGCTACTGTTTGGGCGGGATGGGACGATCCTGTTCCAGATGGGAATTCTCAGTTCGAGCACTTTCTAGGGCTTGTTGATGAGGTTCTACAATGGATTGTGGGTTCCGTATTCTCGTTCTTACTCGCTCTGGGGGTTCTGAGGTGGAAGGAGGGTTCCTTCACAGGAAGGAGCGTTCTACTAATCGGTCTTGGGGTAGTTTTCTACACCTTCGTAGCGGCAACAATCGACGTGGCACTCGTGATTTCGTCTGGGCAGGAATATAGTCCAACATTCAATCAACTAATGTCCATGGTAATGTACTACCTTCTGAGAACCATCGTCCAATCATTCTCCGAGGACGATGACTTGGTCCAAGGTAGTCGTTTCTGGGGAGTATGATGGGAAAAGTAACTGCATCCATACTTTGGACTGGTTCGAAGGAAAGAGGGGAGGCGCTACTGGCAGCGATAAGCCCCGACGATCCAGATGATTTCACGGTTGAGTTGTTGGATTTCAGTGACTATGTAGAGTTGAGGATAGGGGTTACCACGGACGGTCTAGGTCGATCGAGATCATCGGTAGATGACATCCTTGCCTGCTTGTCAGCGGCTGAGTCCGGGCTTGACTCTCTAGATTGACCCTATCGAGTACTAGTACTATTCAAGGGGGGGCTTACAGTGCATGATGCGTGGAAGGGCTACCGCATGACCGATCCCACTTGCTATACAATGCAAAGGAGGTTCCCCATCCGACAAAGTTGTTTCAGGATTCGATAAGGAGATGGCTGATTGCTCACTTGTCAGATGACTCTGCAACAGATGGAAACACGGGGAGTGTTGTTGAGGCAGTGGTGGTATCGAAAAGTGCGGGAGTGTTCTGTGGCAGAGTTCCGGTGGACTTGCTTTTCTCTGAGTGGTTTCCCTCCTGTGATTTAATTTGGAATGTCGAAGAAGGACAGGATATCACAGTAGGTAGCCAGATTCTCTCCATCTCCGGGCCATCGGATAGTGTCTTGAGTTGCGAGAGGGTTGTGCTGAACATTCTTGGTAGGCTGTCAGGCATTACCACGAGAACAGCCGAATGGGTTAGCGAGTCAGGAGACGTCTCTATCGCATGCACTAGAAAAACTGCATGGGGGCTGATGGACAAATGGGCCGTACATGTAGGAGGAGGACTAACCCATCGGCTCAGTAGGACAGATGCATTGATGATCAAGGAGAATGATTTGAGCGTAATCGGCTCTAAGGATGACGTTGGATCGGCAATTTCATCCGCAATCTCCTCCATTGATTTCGAGAAAAGTGGGGGATTTGTCGTAATCGAGGTTCAGGACTCTGCGCAGGCGATTTCAGCAGCCGAGTCCTGGTCTGAGAATCAGAAAATCAGAGGAAGGGAGGAAAGAATAGTGATACTGCTAGACAATATGGGACCAGATGAGTGTAGGTCTACAGAAATTCTTCTGAGAGAGTCTGAGTTAAGGGATTGGTGTATTCTCGAGGGATCGGGAGGAGTAACATTGGATGGTTTGCATACCTGGATTGAGAGTTCCATGGTAGATGTGATATCTTCAAGCTCGGTAAACATGGGAGTCCCCTCACTGGATCTCTCAATGCTAATTGGAGGGAGTTGATGGCCAGGATTACCGATAGCCACCCTAGGAAGAAGTCTCTTGAGTCAAGGCAGAAGATAGTGGATGGCAGCTCCATGGGTCTGCTTGCGGACTCGGCAATGATTGCTCATGGAAGAGGAGAGGCTTTCGACTATCTGCTCGGAGAGAGGACCACGGAGTCAGCCAGAGAGGCCATTCGTGAGAGTGCGGCTCGCCTCAGGAATGCTAGAAGACCGGTCATCTCAGTTAACGGAAACACGACAGTCCTAGCAGGCGACGGAGCGATTAGGTTGGCTGCAGTCCTTGGTTGTCCTATTGAGGTAAACCTCTACTACAGAACCCCTAGAAGAGTCGAGGGACTGATCTCGCTATTGGAAGAGTGGAGGTATAAAGTGTCCCAAGAGGCTGTACCTGACGGGTTCTATGGGGACTGGAAGGAAACGGTCGAGGGAGTGGCGCTCCTAGGAGAGTCTCCTAATTTCAAGATAGAAGGTTTGGAGGGCCCACGTTCAAACTGTACTGTAGAAGGGATAGGAGGGGCTGATACTATCCTTGTCCCTCTTGAGGACGGAGACAGGTGCGAGGCACTGATTAGTCTTGGTAAGGAGGTCCTGGTGGTCGATCTGAACCCTCTTTCAAGAAGTGCCAGGATGGCCACGGTGACGATAGTAGACGAGGTTTCCAGAGCATTCGAAGGTATTCTGTCCTGTCTACTCAATGACTCCGATTACAGGCAGACAGAATGGGACAACCAGAAATCTTTGAAAGAATCCCTGAAGGAGATTGGTGATCATTTCTCAGATTAGGCATATGATCTGTTCAGCTACCTAGCTCTGTGAGAATCCCCGCACATCTGGACGCGATGGCCTCGCCGACCTCCGTGGTTGAGGCCTTGCCTCCCAAGTCGTAAGTCACGGGACCTCCTGAAGACATGTGTTCTGAAATTGCTCTCTCAATGACTTCTGCGCACAATGTCGCTTCCTGATCGTCATTCTTCAAACCAAGAGAGTCGAACATCAATTGTACAGAAGATATTGCCGCGATGGGATTCACTTTATTCTGTCCTGCGTATTTCGGGCTGGACCCGTGAACTGGCTCGAATAACATGTGTTCGTCTCCTATGTTGGCGCTGGCCGCCATACCCATCCCCCCCTGCAATACTGAGGCTAAATCTGTGGCTATATCTCCAAACATGTTCGGAAGAACGACTACATCGAGATCCTCGGGGCTCCTGACTAGCCACATAGTGAATGCATCAATGAACGCCTCGTTGGTTACAATGCTCTGGTATTCAGATGAGACCTCCCTGAAAACATCCCTGAATAGTCTGCATCCCCTAGTGACGTTGCTCTTGTCTACGCATGTTACCTTCTGAACGCTACCAAGTCTGGATTCACGTCTCTTGGCTAGTTCAAATGAGAAACGAATAACTCTCTCGCTACCCTTCCGCGATATCGGCCTAACGTCCCAGCCTACTTCTCCTTCTAGACCCGGGAATCCGTCGATAACAAGTGGTTCGTCCCTTTCCTCCCCTCTGGCTGCCATTCCAGACCTCCTTAGCAGAGCATGGTACAGGCCCTCGGTATTTTCTCTCACCATTACGATGTCTACGAGTTCGTTGTCCCAAACATCGATGAAACTTCCATGCACCTTGTGCTTTACGCCCTTGTAGAGTTTGACCGGTCTAACGTTAGCATACAGATCTAATGCTGACCTCAGTCCTAGAAGTGCCTGCCCTCCGGCAATATCGCCATTTGGGAGAGTGGCGCCCGGCCAACCAACTGCACCGACCACAATGGCATCAGATTCATCCCTGCAGTATTCGAAAGAGCCAGTCGGCCACTCCTCACCAGTATCCAGATAGTGTTGGCCACCACAAGGAATC
>LUMS01000753.1_pt1 | contig 13879 bp, 22 predicted proteins | sample 729711 | NCBI WGS metagenome assembly LUMS01 (sample SAMN03860298, study PRJNA289734) | marine metagenome | biome: seawater column; feature: ocean; material: water; isolation source: Red Sea water column Station 192 - depth 25m | place: Saudi Arabia: Red Sea | collected 2011-10-15 | depth 25 m | reverse complement strand
GCCTGGTGCCGGCCGACGTGGACCCGCCGGCGGACACGCAGGCTGCGTGGCACCGGCTGGCCCGACGGCGGTTCGTGCTGGTCCTGCGACACGACGGCGTGTGGTGCCGGGCGCGACGTCAGGACGTGCCCGACGGCCTCGGCGCGGTGTCGACGGTGGCCCGGTGGGTCGCCCGCCGCACCGAGCCCGGTCTGCGGCTCATGCTGCTCGAGCCCGACGTCGGTGAGTCCGGCGCCGGCGGACCCGCACCCGACGTCCTCGGCCGGTCCGAGATGCATGGCTTCCGGATCCGGGGGAACGTCGAGGTCACGACCTTGACCGAAGGAGTCCGCATGACCCTCGCGCCCGATGCACCCCTGCCCGACCCCGACGTCGAGCCGGTCGAGCCGACCGACCCCGACGACGTGCCCGAGGTCCCCCTCGAGCCGACCCCCGCCCCCGACGAGACAGGTATCCGATGAGCGACGGCTTCCCCGCCCAGCAGCAGGACCCGCCCGGCAGCACCGCGGCGATGGACCCTCGACCCGACCACGGCGAGGAGTCCTACGTCGGCCACGGCAGGCTCGAGGGCAAGGTCGCGCTCGTGACCGGTGGTGACTCCGGCATCGGCCGCGCCGTCGCGATCGCCTACGCCCGCGAGGGCGCCGACGTCGCCTTCACGTACCAGCCCGAGGAGGCCGACGACGCCGCCGAGACCGCGCGGTGGGTCGAGGACGCCGGCCGTCGCGCGCTCGCCGTCGAGGTCGACCTGCGCGATCGTGCGGCGTGCGACGACGTCGTGGCCCGCACGGTCGACGAGCTGGGTGGCCTCGACGTGCTCGTGAACAACGCCGGCTACCAGATGGCGCGCGAGGAGGGCATCGAGGCGATCACCGACGAGAACCTCGACCGGGTCCTCAAGACCAACCTGTACGCCACCTTCTGGCTCACGCGGGCGGCCGTGCCGCACCTGCGCGAGCGTCGCGGGAGCGTCGTGAACAACACGTCGATCCAGGCGTACGAGCCCTCGACGTCGCTGCTGGACTACGCGTCGACGAAGGCCGCGCTCAACAACCTCACGGTCAACCTCGCCGCCGAGCTCGGCGGCGACGGCATCCGCGTGAACGCTGTGGCGCCCGGCCCGATCTGGACCCCGCTGCAGCCCGCCACCCAGCCTCCGGAGAAGCTCGAGCAGTTCGGCTCCGACACCCCGCTCGGTCGCGCCGGGCAGCCCGCCGAGGTCGCGCCGGCCTTCGTGTTCCTGGCCTCCGAGCGCGACGCGAGCTATGTCTCTGGCACCGTGCTCGGGGTGACCGGCGGCAAGCCGGTCTTCTGAGCCGCCACCCACCGAGGAGGACGCCATGCCCGCAGGCAAGGACGCACGCGACGAGCCGTCGCTGAAGAACCCCGAGATGTACGAGGCGCTGCGCGACGACGGCGCCTCGAAGGAGAAGGCGGCGCGGATCTCCAACGCCGCCGCGCGCGACGGCAAGAAGACCGTCGGGAAGCGCGGCGGGGAGTCCGGGTCGTACGAGGACTGGACGGTCGAGGAGCTGAAGGACCGGGCCAAGGAGCTCGGCGTCGAGGGCTACTCCGACCTGCGCAAGGACGACCTCATCGAGAAGCTCCGGAACCACTGACGGCCGACCTCCCCGCACCTACCGCCCGGAAAGGGGCATGGGCTGGGAGGATGGCGTCATGAGCGACGCCGCCCCGGACCCGTCCGCGCCCGAGCCGGCGCAGCCGGGCATCGGCGACCTCACGGCCGGAGCGCTGGTGTTCGGCTCGTCCGCGGCGGTGCTCGTGGTCGAGATCGTGGCGCTGCGGCTCCTCGCTCCCTACCTGGGGCTGACACTGGAGACGTCGACGACCGTCATCGGTCTGGCCCTCGCGGCGATCGCGGCAGGCTCGTGGGCCGGCGGCCGCGCCGCCGACCGCATCGACCCCCGCAGCGCCGTCGCCCCGCTCCTCGGCGTGTCGGGCGTCGTGGTGGCGCTGACGCCGTTCGCCGTCCGCGCGGCTGCCGAGCCGGGCTCGTCGGCGCTGCTGTTCCTGGTCGCGGCCGCGACGATCGTCGTGCCCGGCGCGCTGCTGTCGGCGGTCACGCCGATGGTCACGAAGCTGCTCCTGCACGACCTCGGCGAGACCGGGACCGTCGTGGGCCGACTCTCGGGCATCGGCACCGTCGGTGCCATCGTCGGCACCGTCCTCACCGGGTTCGTGCTCATCTCCCACGGTCGAGACCACCTACCACTGCGCGACCGTCGAGGCCGCCGGCAGCAGCACCGGCGGCCGGCTCCTCGTGCTCGACGGCCTGCGGCACTCCTTCGTCGACCTCGACGACCCCACGTACCTCGAGTTCTCCTACACGCGTGCCTACGCGGCGGCGATCGACGCGATGTTCCCGGGCGACGGTCCGCTGAGGGCCCACCACCTGGGCGCCGGCGGCGTGACGATGCCGCGCTGGCTCGCCGCCACCCGGCCGGGCAGCACGAGCGTCGTCTCCGAGATCGACGGCGGCGTGGTCCAGCTCGACCGCGAGGACCTCGGGCTGCGCACCAGCCGGGCCCTGCAGGTGCGTGTGGAGGACGGTCGGCTCGGCATGCGCGACGTCGACGCGGGCAGCCTCGACCTCGTCGTCGGCGACGCGTTCGGCGGAGTCAGCGTGCCGTGGCACCTGACGACCCTCGAGATGCTCGACGAGGTGCACCGTGCCCTGGACGGCGACGGCGTGTACGTGCTCAACCTCATCGACCACGGCCGGCTGCGGCTCGCCCGGGCCGAGGCGCGCACGCTGCAGGAGCGGTGGCCGCACGTCGCCGTGCTCGGCGCGCCGGCCCCCGCCTCCGCCGGCCCCGCCTCGACGAGCAGCCCAGCCTCGGCGGACGAGGTCGAGGGCGGCAACCTCGTGATGGTCGCGTCGGAGCGTCCGCTCGACGTCGACGCCTTGCGCGCCCAGCTCGACCGGCGTCAGGTGGGCTGGACGGTCCTCGCAGGCTCGACGCTCGACCGCTGGGTCGGTGACGCGCCGGTGCTGACCGACGACTACGCGCCGGTCGACCAGCTGCTCACGACGCGCGCGGGCGCCTGACCCGCCGCCCACGCCGTCGGGTGCGGGACCAGGCGCCGACGATCGCCGCGCGCAGCGCCCCGGGGCGGAACGCGTCGCCGCGTCGGACGGGGTCCTGTGGTCGATGGGATCGACGGTGGTCGCTCATGGGGGCCTCCTGAGGTCTCGTCCGACACGTACCCGGTGGCGCCTGCGGCATGCGGACGACCCCGGGCTGTCGGCTCAACCCGGGGACGTCCTGGTGCCAGGCTGTACCCGGCGGGCCGGTCCCGCAGGCCGAAAGGAGCCGTCGTGGCCCTCAGGCGGCGGCTTCGCCCACCTCGCGCCGCAGCCGCGCCAGCAGGTTCGACAGCCGTCTCGACACCTGCATCTGGCTGATGCCGAGCCGGGTCGCGATCTCGCGCTGCGGCAGCTCGTCGACGAACCGCCAGGCGAGCAGACGTCGGTCGTCCTCGCTCAGGTTGTCCCGGAGCGAGCGGACGGTCAGCCAGGCCTCGACGCGGGCGTAGCCGGCGTCGTCGAGCGCACCCGCGCCCAGCTCGTCGTCGATCCGGTCGCTGGTGAAGCAGCTGCTCGCCGCCATCGCCTCACGGACGTCGGCGAGCGGCACGCCGAGGCCGGCGGCGAGGGTCTCGGGCGCGACAGGTCCCGCGCTCGTCTCCCCGGCGATCTGCGCCTGCAGCTCCTGCAGCCGCCGGGGCGGACGCACGCTCCAGGCGAAGTCGCGGAAGTAGCGCTTGATCTCGCCGCGGATCGTGCTCGCGGCGAACGGCGCGAACGCGCCGACGCCGGCGTCGAAGCGTTCGGCGGCCTTCACGAGGGCGAGGCGAGCGACCTGGAGCAGGTCGTCGTCCTCCACGCCGCGGCCGCGGTAGCCGCGGGCCAGTCGTGCGGCGAGGTCGAGGTGCTCGGTGACGAGCGGGTTGCAGTCAGCCATGTCGGTCCCCCCAAGGACGGGTGACGAAGTGGCTGCTGCTGAACCGCCCCCACTGTCACCCCCTGGCGAGCGCGCCGCAACTCGGCGCGGTTCGTCCGGCAGGCGCCGGGGTACGCCGTGGGTCGTGGACACCGCAGCACCGACCCCCGACCAGCCCGCCCCCGCGGCGACGGAACCGAGCACCAGGAGCGTGTCCTTCGGACCGCTGCAGATCCAGGTCGACGGGACCGTCCTCGAGCCGCGGCCGTGGACGTACGCCCAGTCGACGTGGGCCGCCGAGCTCCTCGAGAGCCTGCCGCCCGGCGACGTGCTCGAGCTGTGCGCCGGCGCGGGCCAGATCGGCCTGGGCGCCGTGCACGGCACCGGGCGGCGGCTCGTCATGGTCGACGCGGAGCCGCGGGCCTGTGCGCTCGCCCGGCTCAACGCCGCTCAGGTCGAGGAGGACGTCGAGGTCCGGGAGGGCCGCTTCGACGCCGTGCTCGACCCCGCTGAGCGGTTCGCGCTCGTCGTGGCGGACCCTCCGTGGGTGCCGAGCCAGCGCGTCGCGGAGTTCCCGGAGGACCCGGTGTGGGCGATCGACGGCGGCATCGACGGCCTCGAGGTCGCCCGACGTTGCGTGCGGACGGCATCGCGGCACCTGGCGGCGGACGGCCGCGTGCTGCTGCAGCTGGGCAGCGTCGAGCAGGTGGAGGTGCTCGACCACACGTGCGAGACGTCCGGGCTGGAGGTCCTGGCCGTCCGGGAGGCCGGCGAGGGTGGTTCGCGCGGGGTCCTGGCGCTGCTGGGACCGGAGGCCTGGACGGGTCCGCGTCCGCACGAGGGTTGACGTACGGCCGTTCCCGTGGTGCCGTGGAAGGGAGGTTGAGCCAGCAGCCGCACTCGTACGACGAGAGGCAGCACCATGGATACGACCGACCCTGACGCCCGGACCTGCGAGACGCTCGACGAGGCGGCCCACGCCTCGCCGTTGGAGCGGCTGAGGCTCCAGAACGGCGTCGTCACCGAGTACACCCCGATGGCCCGACGCCTGGCACGGCGCTACCGCGACCGCGGCGTGGAGGCCGACGACCTCGAGCAGGTGGCCCGGCTCGGGCTGGTCAAGGCGGTGCGCCGCTTCGACCCCACCCGACGGTCGTTCGCGGCCTACGCCGTGCCCACCGTCCTGGGCGAGCTGCGGCGCCACTTCCGCGACAAGGCGTGGGCCGTCCGTCCGACGCGCTCCACGCAGGAGCTGCAGAGCGCCGTCAACGCGGCCCGCGACGCCCTGCGCACGGAGCAGCAGCACACGCCGACCGACGACGAGGTGGCGGAGCGCCTGCACGTCAGCCGCGCCGAGGTCCGTGAGGCCGACGCCGCGCACGACGCGTTCGCGCCGCAGTCGCTCGACCGTCCGTCGGCCGTTGACGGCCTGCCGGGGCACGAGCACGTGGGCGCCGAGGACCCTCACCTCGACGCCGTCGAGCGACTGCAGAGCGTCGTCCCGGCGGTCAGGTCGCTCACCGAGGACGACCGTCGGCTGCTGGAGCTGCGGTTCGTCGACGACCTGACGCAGCGCGAGATCGGCGAGCGGCTCGGCATCAGCCAGATGCAGGTGTCGCGGCGGCTCTCGCGGGCGATCGACCAGGTCCGCGACCGCATGGGCGACCTCGACGGCTGAGACGCATGGCGCGTCCCGGTCGGGGAACGCCCTGCGCATGAGCACATCGCAGCACGACCCCGACCGGGACGAGACCCAGGACGACACCGACACCGACACCTCCACCGACGACCGTCGACTGGACGAGAAGCCCTTCGGCGACGACGCGCAGGATCGCCAGGGCGACGACGCCGCCAGCGGCGGGTCCTGACGCGTGACGGTGCCGGGCCCGGGTACGTGGAGGTCATGAGCACCTTCGGCAGCACGCCCCACTCCGGCCCCGGCACCCACGGGAACGCGCCGGTCGACCCCGCGACGTCCCCCGAGACCGAGCCCGACACCGACGAGCCGCCCACCGAGCCGTCGCTGGACGCGTCGGAGCTGGAGGACGACGACGACGAGGACGAGGACGACGACTGAGCGCCGGCCCGAGGGCGGGCATCGGGGCCGTCCGTGGGCCCGGTCGAGGTGTGGACCTGCCGGTTCGCCGGTAGAACCGGATCATGAGCACCTTCGGCGGCACCCCGCAGTCCGGTCCCGGCGCGAGCGAGACGCGTCAGGTCGACCCCCGCACCTACCCCGGCACCGAGCCCGAGGCCGACGCCACGCAGGCGGAGCCGTCCCTCGACGCGTCCGAGCTGGACGACGAGGAGCAGGGCGGCCGCGACGAGGAGTCGTCGGAGTCCTGACGCGGGGTCCCCTGCGGCCCAGGTCGGACGGCGCCCAGGGCGGACGGCGTCAGTGCACGAGCGCCCGCGCGGCAGCCCGGTGGTGCGCCTCGGCGAGCCGGCGGTCCTGCTCGGCGGCCTGCTCGGCCAGCATCTCCAGCTCCTCGCGGTCGAGCGCCGCGTGCACGTCGACCACCGCGAGCAGCGCCTGCCATCCCGCGCGCTTGCCGTTGACGGCCACGCGCATCGCCTCCAGCTCGACGAGATCGGTGAGCGGGGTGCGCTCCGTCCACGACCCGTTCGGCTTGAGCCGGGCGGCGCGCTCGCCCGCGCGCGCCGCGAGCGTCATCAGGGAGGCCTCGCCGACGCCCAGGTCGTCGGCCATGCGGCGCAGGCGCCGACGCTCGTCGAGCAGCTCCTCCTGGATGTCGCGGACGAGGGTGGCCGCGTCGGGGTCGAGCAGCCCGGCCGCGCTGCGACCGAACAGGTCGATGCCGGCGGCCGACCCTGCCAGGTGCGTGTGGACGTGGTGGGCGATCGGGGATCCTCCAGGTACGAGCATGCCCCCCTCGTACCCCGTCGTCCCCGCTCGACGCACCGTCCGGCAGTGCGCTGCGTCGCGTCCGCCCGGGGCGTCGGACTCCGGTCGTCGGGTACGTCCCGCGTGACCCATCCCGACCCGAGGAGGACCCGTGAGAGCAGTGACGTGGCAGGGACGCCGTGACGTGCAGGTGATGGACGTGCCGGACCCCCGCATCGAGGACCCGACCGACGTGGTGCTGAAGGTGAGCAGCACGGGGCTCTGCGGCTCCGACCTGCACCTCTACGAGGTGATGGGTCCGTTCATGCACGCGGGTGACGTGCTCGGCCACGAGACGATGGGCGAGGTCGTCGAGGTCGGGTCAGGGGTCTCGCGGCTCTCGGTCGGCGACCGGGTCGTCGTCCCGTTCCAGATCTCGTGCGGCGACTGTTTCATGTGCCGTCGTGGCCTGCAGACGCAGTGCGAGACGACGCAGGTCCGCTCCTCCGGCATGGGCGCGGCCCTGTTCGGCTACAGCGAGCTGTACGGCAGCGTCCCGGGCGGGCAGGCGGAGTACCTGCGCGTCCCGCACGCCGAGTACGGCGCGATCACGGTGGGTCCCGACCTGCCCGACGAGCGCTACGTCTACCTCTCCGACGTCATGCCGACGGCGTGGCAGGCGGTGCGCTACGCCGACGTCCACGAGGGCGACACGCTCGTCGTCGTGGGCCTCGGGCCGATCGGCGACATGGCCTCGCGGCTCGCGCTGCACCACGGCGTCCGCGTGATCGGTGTCGACCTCGTGCCCGAGCGTCTCGAGCGCGCCCGCTGCCCGACGGTCTCGCGAAGCAGGTCATGACGTCGGCGAGCGTCGACCGGCTCGCGGCGCTGCACCTCGCCACCCAGCTCGTGCGACGGGGCGGGACGGTCTCGCTCTCCGGCGTGTACGCCGGCACGCACGACCCGATGCCGATGCAGCAGCTGTTCGACCGGCAGGTGACCCTGCGCATGGGACAGGCGAACGTGAAGCGCTGGGTCGACGACCTGCTCCCGCTGGCCGAGCGCTCGGACGACCCGCTCGGGCTCGAGGGCTTCGCGACGCACCGTCCGTCGCTCGAGGACGCCCCTGAGGCCTACAGCGCCTTCCAGAAGAAGCAGGACGGCACCGTCAAGGTCGTCTTCAAGCCCTGACCCCACCCCACCTTCTGGACACGTCCGGGGGTTGCGGGGCGTCGGAGCCCACGCACCAGCGCCGGGCCCTGGGCCGCCGCCCGACGGAGCGCCTCGCGCCGAGCCTCCTTGCGCGACGGCCCGTCCGCGCTCATGCCGGCACCGCCGTCGGCACGAGGCGCTCGGCGCACCGGTCCTCCAGGTCCACGCACACGAACGCCCCGAAGAGCACCTCGCGCTCCAGCGCGGGGTCGCCCTCGGTCGCGAGGTCGCAGATCCGACGGGCCAGGTGCTCGTGCACCGCGTCCGCCTCGACGTGCTCGTCGTAGTACCGCCACACCGGCTCCGCGAACCCGAGCCTCTGCAGCCCGCGCACCATGTCGGCGCTGGGCAGCGCGCTGGTCGCCTCGAAGGCCGCCAGGTGGCCGAGCGCGGCGTGGACGAGACGACGGTTGAGGCACAGCAGCGAGATCGCGTTGTTGAGCGTGAGCGTCTCCTCGTCGGCGTCGTCCACGTACGCGCCGTAGCCGGGGTCGAGCCCGGCCGCCTCGAGGGCCTGGGCGAACAGGTGCTGGTGGACCAGGTCCGGTTCACCGTCGCCGAGCTCGTCGTACTGGAGCTCGGTCAGGGCGGCCTTCGCGGCGGGACGCAGCCGCGGCAGCAGGAAGCACTGGCCCGGGACGGTCGCCTCCGCGAACCGTCGCCGCAGCCACGCCTCGAGGTCGCGCGACAGCCGGTTCCGCACCCGCAGGACGTCGGGCGACCACTCCAGGTCGGGATCGACACCGTCGAACCCGCGGTAGGCCAGCTCGTGCAGCGTCCACAGCGCGAGCGCGTGGTCGCGCGACGTCGGGTCGGGCGCGTCGGGCAGCTCGGGCAGGGGCGTGCCGGACTCCAGGTGGTCGTGCACGGCCCGGCTCACCGGACCGCACGGCGTGGGGATCCTCATGCACCGCACGTACCCCGGGTACGGGTCGGCGACACGTCCGCGCGGCCGAGGCGGTTCGGACCACCGGGAACGGGTACGACTCCAGTGGGTGACGCGGTCCCGGTGCCCGCCTCGCGCAGTGCGGGTGCCGGGCCGCGCCGCCCCGAGCGCCACCACCGTCGCGCGAGCCGTGGCCGGACGGACCGGTGGCCGTCGGCCCGCGGGACGCGGCCGCGTGTCCTAGGCTCTCCTCGGCGAGATGCCGGGGGAGCACGAGGAGGCACGATGACCGACTGGCGGCCCGACGTCCTGGGCGACGGCTACGAGCAGCTCACGTACGCGCTGGGCGACGACCCGGACGGGCAGGGCGAGGTCTTCGCCACGCTCGTGCGACGCACCTGGACCGAGGCGGAGCCCGCGCGCCGAGCCGTCCTGTACGTGCACGGCTTCAGCGACTACTTCTTCCAGACCGCGATGGCCGACTTCTTCGCCGAGCGCGGCTTCGCCTTCTACGCACTCGACCTGCGCAAGTGCGGCCGGTCGCGGCGCGAGGGCCAGACGGCCCACCACGTGACCGACCTCGCGCACTACGACGTCGAGCTCGACCGCGCCCTCGCCACGGTGCGCGCGGAGGTGCCGGACGGCCCCGTGCTGTTGTCGGCGCACTCCACCGGCGGCCTGGTGCTCCCGCTGTGGTTGGACCGCCTGAACCGGCGTCCGGGGGGCTCGAAGGGCGCGGGCATCAGCGGTCTCGTGCTGAACAGCCCGTGGTTCGACCTGCAGGGCAAGCCCTGGATGCGCGAGGTCGGCACGGTCGTGATCCGCGGGATCGGCCGGGTCAAGCCGTTCGACGTCATGAAGCTGCCGTTCACCGACGCGTACGGCAGCAGCCTGCACGTCGGCGCCCACGGGGAGTGGGACTACGACGTCGCGCTGAAGCCGCTCAACTGATTCTGCGCTCGAAGAAGTCACAGTTCGCGAAGGCGTACAACCCGAGCGTCGACCTCGCCGATTCCGTGCTCGACGTCAAGCAGATCGCCCGCTGGGCCGGCTGCCTCGGCGACGCGGTCACGTCGCTGCCGGTCCCGGACGCCCGGCACGACGTGTTCCTGTCGTTGAAGGAGCCGCGCGAGGCCGCCTACGAGGCGGTCGACACCTGGTTGCGCACGAGCTCGCTGATCTGACCGGCGCGCCCCGGCGCGGTGGGGTACACCTGGACCGTGACCGCCATGCCCATGTTCCCGCTCGGGACCGTCCTGCTCCCGGGAGGCCTGCTGCCCCTGCGGCTGTTCGAGCCGCGCTACCTGGCGCTGCTCGCCGACGTCCTCGCCGACGACGAGCCCGAGATCGGGTTCGTGCTGATCGAGCGCGGGGTCGAGACGGGCGGCGGGGACTCCCGGTTCTCGACCGCGACGGTAGCAGCCGGTACAAGGTCTACATCATCGACGAGGCGCACATGGTGAGCCCGCAGGGCTTCAACGCGCTGCTCAAGCTCGTCGAGGAGCCGCCGCCGCACGACCTCGAGGCGGCCTGCTGGCACCTTGCGGACGGCTGCCCGATGGGCCCCTACGACCGGCTCGGCCTGCTGCGGGCGACGTCGGCGAGCGCCCTGCTGGCAGCGGTCGACGACGCCTACGAGCAGGCCGTCGCGCTGCACGAGGCCTTCGGCTCCGGCGGCTGACCGCACGCCGTGACCCGTGTCGGGCGGCGCGGCTAGGCTCGGGGCCGTGGATGCCCCTCTCGCCCTCTACCGCCGGTACCGTCCCGAGACGTTCGCCGAGGTGATCGGGCAGGAGCACGTCACCGACCCGCTCCGCCACGCGCTGGCCGCCAACCGGGTCAACCACGCGTACCTGTTCTCCGGCCCGCGTGGCTGCGGCAAGACCACCAGCGCCCGCATCCTGGCGCGCGCCCTGAACTGCGAGCAGGCGCCGGTCTCCGACCCGTGCAGCAGCCGGTACAAGGTCTACATCATCGACGAGGCGCACATGGTGAGCCCGCAGGGCTTCAACGCGCTGCTCAAGCTCGTCGAGGAGCCGCCGCCGCACCTGAAGTTCATCTTCGCCACCACCGAGCCCGACAAGGTGATCGGCACCATCCGGTCCCGTACGCACCACTACCCGTTCCGGCTGGTCCCGCCGAAGGCGCTCGGCGACTACCTGAACCAGCTGTGCGAGGCCGAGGGCGTGCGCCTCGAGCCGGCCGCGCTCCCGCTCGTGGTCCGCGCTGGTGCCGGCTCGGTGCGCGACACCCTCAGCGTCCTCGACCAGCTGCTGGGCGGGGCCGGGCCGGAGGGCGTCACCTACGACCTCGCCGTGCAGCTGCTGGGGTACACCCCCGACTCGCTGCTCGACGAGGCCGTCGGGGCGTTCGGTGCGTCCGACGGCGCCACGGTGTTCGGCGTCGTCGACAAGATCATCGAGTCAGGGCAGGACCCGCGGCGCTTCGCCGAGGACCTGCTGCAGCGGCTGCGCGACCTCGTCGTGCTGCGGGCCGTGCCCGACGCGCTCGTCACCGGTCTGCTCGACGTGCCGGGCGACCGGGCCGAGCGGCTGCAGGGGCAGGCCACGTCGTTCGGCCCGGCCGACCTGACGCGTATGGCCGACATCGTCAACGCGGCGCTCACCGAGTTCCGCGGTGCGACCGCGCCGCGTCTGCTGCTCGAGCTCATGTGCGCGCGCATCCTGGTGCCGGCCTCCGACGCGTCGGGCGTGGTCGCCCGGGTCGACCGGCTCGAGAAGCGGCTCTCCATGGGTGGCGTACCGGCCGACCAGGTGCCGGTCGACACCCGTCCCGCGCCGGCGCCCAGCGTCGCGGCAGCGCCCCCCGCCAGGTCGGGCGGTCTGCGCCTCCCGAGGACGCCGCGCCGACCCTGTCGGCGCCCGAGCCTCCGACGCAGCCCCAGCCCCAGCAGCCGCAGCCCCACCAGCCGCCGTCCCCGCAGCCCCAGACGCAGCAGCCTCGGCACCGTCCTGAGCCCCCGGCCCAGCAGTCGGCCCCGGCGGCGCCTGCGGCGGGTGGCATGGGGGTGGCCGACGTGCGCCGGCTCTGGCCCGAGGTGCTCGAGGTCATCAAGGGGCTGCGCCGCTTCACCTGGATCATGCTGAGCCAGAACGCGCAGGTGCAGGCGCTCGACGGCCAGACGTTGACGATCGCGCTGGTCAACGCTGGTGCGCGCGACTCGTTCGTCGCGAGCGGGTCGGCCGAGTACGTGCAGCAGGCGCTGCAGCAGGTCATCGGCGTGCAGTGGCGGATCGAGGCGATCGTCGACCCGTCGGTCGACCCGCGCGCGGCCAGCACGCCGCAGCCCTCGGCGCCCGCGGCCCAGCAGGCCGCCCCGGCGCCGTCGGGGCAGGGTCGTGGCGTGGGCGCACCCGAGGCGGTCCGGCAGGCCATGCGCGAGCCCGGCTCGGTGGCACCGCCGGAGGATCCCGACCTCGCGGCGCACCCCGACGACCCGGTCGTCGACCAGGGCGCCGACCCCGAGCAGCTCCTCTCGCGGGAGCTGGGTGCGCGGGTGATCGATGAGATCGACCACGGCTGATCCCGGCGGGGGTGCCGGGCCCCGGGCGGCGGACGGCGCAGCCGGGGGTGCCGGTGCGGCCGTGACGGTGCACCGGCGGCGCCTCGGGCTCGAAGAGGGTCCGCTGGAGGTGCTGCGACGCTTCCGCGGCCGCGACCGTCCGGTGGCGCTTGTGCTGGGGGCCGAAGGGCCAGGTCTGCGTGAAAAAACCAAAGAAACGGTCGATGCGCTGGTCCGAATCGACGCAGGGGGCGGGTTCGGTTCGCTAAACGTGTCAAATGCAGCGGCAATCGCGCTATATGCGTCGCGGGATCACAGCTGAGCATAATTGCATGAATTACCCGACAAAAATCGCGACATGCTGTTTTTGCGGCAGCAAGGCAGCGCTGACATTGGGGGCAGGGCGGCACGAGCTGGCTTGCGCACAATGCGGCGCACCATTGCATGATCTGAAACAAATTCCGCTCCCTCGCGATTCTGAAAAGCCCAGTACCAGTGGCAGGCCTAATTTCCACGTGCCCAAGCGGCAGCTGCTATTCGCAAGCCTAAGCATCGAAAAGTGAAGAAAAAGAAAACCTGGACGACAAAGATCGCGAGTGAGGTCACGGATGTGATCGACGATATATTTGACTAGTTTACGCTACCAGAAGCGAGATTCGGCGGAAAATGGCTGGCGCATTCATCGTTTCTTCACGGATTTGTCACATGCTCTTTGAATGGAGCAAATCGTTCCTACCTATTGTGTATGACGGCGAGTTTGGAACTCTCGCCGATCACCTAACTGTCCCTCGTTCCATACCTTTGCGCCCTCACGTTTATCGTCGAGGGCGCTTTTTTTGAACCGTTAGAGGTTTAGTAAGAAGCATGACCTACACCGATACCCAATTGAAAAATATTCTGACGCAGACGAAGCGTATCGCGGTCGTGGGGGCTTCGTTGAACCCGGTTCGGCCAAGCTATTATGTCACGCGATATTTGAAGACCAAGGGCTACGATATTGTTCCGGTAAATCCGGCGCATGCGGGGAAGACACTATTGGGGGTAACGGTGGTTTCGCAGCTGTCAGACATTGAGGGTGGCGTTGACATGGTCGATATTTTTAGACGGTCAGAGACTGTGCCAGAAATCGTTGACGAGGCATTACAGGTGTTTCCTGATCTGGCGACGATCTGGATGCAAATCGGGGTGCAGCATTCTGAAGCTGCCGCAAAAGCGGAAGCAAAGGGCGTGACCGTTATTCAAAACAGATGCCCGAAGATTGAATATCAGCGCCTTTTCGGCGAATTGCGCATGGGAGGCTTTGCAACGGGAATAATCTCCAGCAAGCTTTGACCCCAGTTTGCTACGCGTCAAGAAATATACTGTGGTAAACGTGCCCCGTGTTAGCGGGCGGCTTTTTCAGCGAGGCCACTTTGCGCCTGTCGGCGGCTCAGTTCATCCAGTACATC
>LUMS01001181.1_pt2 | contig 14002 bp, 20 predicted proteins | sample 729711 | NCBI WGS metagenome assembly LUMS01 (sample SAMN03860298, study PRJNA289734) | marine metagenome | biome: seawater column; feature: ocean; material: water; isolation source: Red Sea water column Station 192 - depth 25m | place: Saudi Arabia: Red Sea | collected 2011-10-15 | depth 25 m | reverse complement strand
GTTCTGGACCTCGTTCCTGATCCGCGTCTACGCCTGGATGGGCATCCTCAGCCAGGAAGGTCTGCTGAACCAGTTCCTGATGTGGACGGGGCTGATCAGCGAACCGCTGATGATCCTGAACACCCCCACGGCGGTCTATATCGGGATCGTCTACACCTACCTGCCCTTCATGGTCCTGCCGATCTACTCGGCGCTCGACCGGATGGACGGCTCGCTGATCGAAGCCGCCGAAGACCTTGGCTGTTCGCGCCTCTCGGCCTTCTGGCTTGTGACCGTTCCGCTGTCGCGCAACGGGATCATCGCGGGCTGTTTCCTCGTCTTCATCCCGGCGCTCGGTGAGTTCGTCATCCCCTCGCTGCTGGGAGGGTCCGGCACGCTGATGATCGGCAAGGTGCTCTGGGAAGAGTTCTTCTCGAACCGCGACTGGCCCGTGGCCTCGGCCGTGGCCGTGATCCTGCTGCTGATCCTCGTGATCCCGATCGTTCTGTTCCAGCGCAACCAGCAGGACGCAGAGGAGGCCGCCAAATGAATCGCTTCAGCTGGTTCAACGCGGTGTCGCTGACCTTTGGCTTCGCCTTCCTCTACATCCCGATGATCATCCTCGTCACCTACAGCTTCAACGAGAGCAAGCTGGTGACGGTCTGGGCGGGCTTCTCGACCAAGTGGTACGGCGAATTGTTCCGTGACCAGGCCTTCCTCGATGCGGCCTGGGTGACGTTGCGCGTCGCCGTGTTCTCGTCGACGCTGGCCACCATCCTTGGCACCATGGCGGCCTACGTGCTGATCCGCGCCGGGCGGTTCACCGGGCGCACGCTGTTCTCGGGCATGATCTATGCGCCGCTGGTGATGCCCGACGTGATCACCGGCCTCGCGCTGCTCCTGCTCTTCATCGGTGTCGGGCTGGACCGCGGCGTGCTGACCGTGGTGCTGGCGCATACCACCTTTGCCATGTGCTACGTCTCGGTCGTGGTGTCCTCGCGGCTCGCCACCTTTGACCAGTCTCTGGAAGAGGCCGCCCTCGATCTTGGCTGTTCGCCGGCACAGGCCTTTCGCCTGGTCACCCTGCCGATCATTGCCCCGGCGGTGATCTCGGGCTGGCTGCTGGCCTTCACCCTCTCTCTCGATGACCTCGTCATCGCCTCCTTCACCACCGGACCTTCGGCGACCACCCTGCCGATCAAGATCTTCTCGGCCGTCCGGCTGGGGGTCAGCCCGGAAATCAATGCCCTGTCGACCATCATGATCGGGATCGTGACCGCGGGTGTGATCACCGCGTCGGTGATCTCCAAGCGCAACATGGTCCGCCAACGCAGGGAAGAACAGGCAGCGGCGCGCGCGCAATGAAGCATATCTTTTCCGAATACGCCTACGGCCCCGGGCCGCGCGATGGCTGCTGGTGGGACGAAACCATCGCGGCCCCCGAATGGCCGCGCCTGCAGGGCAATCTCGAGGCCGATGTCGCCATCATCGGCGGCGGCTTCACCGGTGTCTCTGCCGCGCTGCACCTGGCCGAGGCCGGGGTGTCCGTCGCACTGCTCGAGGCCAAGTTCCCGGGTTTTGGCGCCTCCGGCCGCAACGGCGGGTTCTGCTGCCTGCCGAGGCCGCCGCCAAATCGGGTACCGAGGTCGAACTGATCGAGGCGGGCGACCTCGCGGCCAAGGGCCTTGGCGGGCCGTTTCACGGCGCGCTGACCTTTCCCGTCGGCTTTGGCCTCAACCCGCGCAAGTACCTCTTTGGCATGGCCGCCGCGGCGGATCAGGCCGGCGCGCGCCTCTACCGCGAGAGCCCGGTCACGGCGCTGAAGCGCGGCGCCCGGGGCTGGGAGCTGACCACGCCGCACGGTACCGTCACCGCCGAAACGGTTATCGTGGGCACCAACGGCTACTCGAGCGAGGACCTGCCCAAGTGGCTGGGCGCCCGCTATATCCCGGCGCAGTCCAACGTGCTGGTCACCCGGCCGCTGACCGATGCCGAACTGGAAGCGCAGGGCTGGACCAGCGATCAGGCAAGCTATGACACGCGCAACCTGCTGCACTATTTCCGCCTTATGCCGGACCGGCGTTTTCTCTTCGGGATGCGGGGCGGACTCATGTCCTCGCCCGCGGCCGAGGCCAAGGCCCGCCAGCGCAATCGCGCCGACTTCGAAGCAATGTTCCCGGCGTGGAAACAGGTGGAAGCCACCCACGCCTGGTCGGGAATGGTCTGCCTCGCGCGTTTGCGCACCCCCTTCGTTGGCCCGGTGCCGGGCCAGCCCGGCCTGTTCGCGGGGATGGCCTACCACGGCAACGGCGTTGCCATGGGCAGCTATTCCGGCATGATGCTTGCGGAACTGGCGCAGGGACGCTCGCGCGTGCCCCGCGTGATGCAGACACCTCTGGCCCGTTTCCCACTCGGCCCGTTCCGGCGCATATTGCTTCCGCCTTTTTACCTGGCGCGCTCGCTCGCCGACCTCTGATCCGGCCTGTCCGGTTGACATGAGGCCGCCGGTCGCCCAAGGCTGAACAAAAGTTATTCAGGGCGATGGTCATGAAGATTGCGATGATTGGAACGGGCTATGTCGGCCTCGTCTCCGGGGTTTGTTTTTCCGATTTTGGGCACGACGTGATCTGCGTCGACAAGAACCCGGACAAGATCGAGATGCTGCGCGCGGGCAAGGTGCCGATCTACGAACCCGGTCTCGACATGCTGATGATCAAGAACGTCGAGGCGGGGCGCCTGTCGTTCACCGAGGACCTCAAGGCCGCCGTCGATGGCGCCGACGCCGTGTTCATCGCCGTTGGCACGCCCACCCGGCGCGGCGATGGCCATGCCGAATGCGGTCGTGGTGACGAAATCGACCGTCCCTGTCGGCACCAACCGGCAGGTCAAGGAGGCCATCGCCCGCGCCAACCCCGCGGCCGATTTCGATGTGGCCTCGAACCCCGAGTTCCTGCGCGAGGGAGCGGCCATCGACGACTTCATGCGCCCGGACCGGATCGTCGTGGGCGTGCAGAACGAACGCGCCGCCGAAGTGATGTCCGAGATTTACCGCCCGCTCTACCTGCGTGACTTCCCAATCCTGACCACCGATCTGGAAAGCGCGGAGATGATCAAATACGCTGCGAATGCCTTTCTCGCGACCAAAATCACCTTCATCAACGAGATCGCCGCGCTGTGCGAACGCACCGGCGCCGACGTGAAACTGGTCAGCCAGGGCATGGGCCTCGACGGGCGCATCGGCAACAAGTTCCTGCATGCGGGCCCCGGCTATGGCGGATCCTGCTTCCCCAAGGACACCAGGGCGCTGGCGCGGATCGGTCAGGACTATGGCCTGCCGATGCAGATCACCGAGACCGTCATCAAGGTCAACGAAGAGACCCGGCGGCGGATGGTCGACAAGGTCGTCGACATGCTGGATGGCCGCATCGCGGGCAAGACCATCGCCGTGCTGGGCGTGACCTTCAAGCCGAACACAGACGACATGCGCGAGGCGCCTTCGCTGACGGTGATTCCGGCGCTGATCGGGGCCGGCGCCAAGGTCCGCGCCGTCGACCCGCAGGGCCATCGCGAGGCCGCCGAGCTGTTTGCCTACAAGGCGGCGCAGAAGGCCGACGCCGTCGTCATCCTTACCGAATGGAACGAGTTCCGCGCGCTGGACCTCAAGCGGCTGGCACGTCGCATGAACTTTCCCGCGCTCGCCGACCTCCGCAACATCTACTCCGCCAGGGACGCCCGCCGCGCAGGCTTCCAGCGCTACGTCTCGGTCGGTCGCAGCGACGTCATTGACGACAGCAACGCAGATGTGGACGCCGCCGAGTAACGTCATGGGGCACGCAGCGCGCTGACGGCGCTGGCCGGAACGGTGCTACCGCTGTCGAGCAGCAGGACGATCTCGTCCTCGCCCGCCTGAGCCTCGACGACGCGGGAGTAGACCTCGGCCGCGTTGGTCAGGATCACCTCGCCCTCGCGGAGGCTTTCGACTTCGAAGCTGTAGAGCCCGAGCGGCAGGCTTTCGCCTGAAGGGCCGGTGCCATCCCATTCCAGCCGCTCGGTCCCCAATGGGACCGACTGCCGCTGGACCTCCGTGCCCGCACTGTCCCGGACAACCAGGGCAACCTCATCCGCGGTCGAAGCTGGCACGAGAGCCAGGGTAACCGCCTGCCCCGAGAACAACGCGGGTGCGTTGGCCCGGACCTCCATCCCGATCCAGGTCGAGAGCGCCGCGGCGTTCTGCACCGCGAGCGCCCCGAGCACCGAATCCAGCACCTCGTTGGTTTTGACCTGCTGTTCGACCATCGAGAACTGCGCCAACTGGGACGCGAACTCGGTCGAGTCGATCGGTTCGAGCGGGTCCTGGTAACGCGCCTGGGCGGTTAACATCTTGAGGAAGGTTTCGAAATCCGAGGTCAGCACCGACCCGTCCGAAACAGTAGTCGCACTGGCCGTGGCGGACGCTCCGGCCGAACTTGTCGAGTTCGAGGCATCTGTCGCCGTAACCATCGTCAGAGCCTCAGGTCCAGTCCGGCGGAACCTGCCCCGCTCAGCTGGGTCGCGACCCGCGACACAACGATCTCCGGCACCTCGCTGATCACTGAGGCATCATCTGGCAGGCCACTCCCATGACCGCTCGCACGTTCCGACCGCCCCTCCGAACCGCTCTGCCCGAACTCGAAACCGATATCCTGATACCCCATGCGCCGAAACTCCTGTCCCAACTGGTCTATGTGGCGACGCATCAAGTCCAACGTATCCGCCCGATCTGCGTTGACCACTAGGACAAGACCCGTGTCGCGGGTCGATAGAGTCATGTGCACTCGGCCCAGTTCTTCGGGACTGAGAGAGATTTCGACCGCCCGCCTCGGCACTCGCGCCAGTTCTTCGGCAAGGGTGGCAGTCGGCAGTCGGCTGAGATCGGCGCGGATTGTCACTGCGGTTGGTGACAATCCCGGTCCTGAAGCCGCCTGTAACTGCCACTCACCACGCACAGCGCCGCGAGTCGTTGAATCGACATCGCCTCGCACTTCACCTGTTACACTATCTCTCCCCGACCAAGACCGAGACCCGTCGGGCAACGCGGAGCCAGTGTCCGAGTTCCCGGTACGTGCCAGAACGCCATATTCGTGAAGCCGCATACCCGTCCCAGCTCGTTCGAGAGCCGTAAAAGCAGGTGTTTGATAAGCTTCCATGCCCCGAGAGCTCGGCTCAGCTGGGAATGAGCCCTGGCTCGCGTCTGACCGAGTTCCCTCTGCGATAGGTCGCAAGGCTGACATCGCAGCATTGACGGGATTCGGACCCGCCGACTCAGGCGAGATCGCATTGCTTAAATCGCGGCTCGTTCCACTGGGGGCAGCTTGCGCGGACCTCACGTCCTTCAAGGAGTACTGCTCTCTCTCAGCGGGCCTCGTTTCGCGTGACATATCTGCTGTCTGCTTCGTTGCCTGCGGAATCCGTACTGAGGAAAGCGCAGCATCCCGCAGAGGAGAAAGGCTCTGCTGGGTCTGATTATCCGGTCCCAGAGCCTCCGCCAGATGCCAGGTTTCAGGCTCTGACTCGTCCCCGTGAGAGCTTTCAACGGGAGTTAACGTGACAGCATCCGCAGGTGGAGTTACCCCTTCATCGCCAAACCTGACCTCATTCAGGTAGCCCATCTCGCCGTTGCTATACCCGTCTAAATTGTCCAATTCACCTTGGTGTGGCACGTCAAGAGACCTCTTTGAGTCAGTCGAAATCTGGGGCACTTCGGCACCGCGAGTTTGAGAGGTATCTGTTGCATTCAGTTCCTTACCGGTTCCTGGATCCTCTTGATCAAACGCATCGCCTTCTTGTGCAATCTCTTCCATTTCCGGTTGCTCAAAAACAACCTCTCGGTTCGTGTTCGCCGCTGACGCCACAGGTCCCAAAGTTTGCCCGTGAGTTCGACACATATGTGCCGCGAAGATCGATGTCGCCGGATCTCTGGTCGAGTGCCGCGGCGGCGGTTGGTAGGTCTCCGGACCTGACTTAGTGACGGGAATGATCTGCATGGTGTTCCGATAACTCTCTCGTGCCACCACAGAATGACCTATCCGGGTTACCGATATTTTAACTGGTCGCAGGTCATCTTCCCAAAATCAGATCAATTCGAGCGACCACATGATTCCCGACACATTCACCTCTCCATCTCCGGCGCTGCCTCAAACCAAGAACGCATTGCGCACCGCGGCGGTGGAACTCGAAGCAAACTTTCTGGCTGAGATTTTGAAATCCGCTGGCTTATCAAAAACATCCGGTTCCTCCGCCGGAGGTGTCGGAGAAGACCAGTTCAGCTCGTTTCTGGTGATTGAGCAGGCGCGCCTGATGGCGCAGGCCGGGGGAATCGGGCTGGCCAAAATCCTATTCGATGCACTTGTGGAGAGAGCCCATGACAAATGAGCCTGCGCGCACATTGCTCGACGAACTGGAAGATGTACTGGAACGTGAGCGGGAGGCCCTGTTGACGGGCCAAATGGAAGCACTGGCACGCCTGGCGCCGCTAAAGGAACGTTTGCTCGTCCGCATGGACCTGTTGAAGCGCGCAGATCGCGTCTCGCTCGGTCGGTTGCAAAAGAAAATTGAGAGAAATCAGATTCTTGTTCTGGGAACACTCGAAGGACTCCGGTCAGTTTCTGAGCGAATGAAGGCCTTGAACCGAGTGCGCAGCGGGCTGGCGATCTATGATAATGCCGGGCACCGGAGAAGATTCGTCAAAACCAGCGCAGCAAGTGTGGAGCGGCGCGTTTGACATGGAATTGAGGTAAATTCACCAGATGTAAGTCGACCGGATTAGGACTCCTTTAGCACTTTGCAACGATCCTGACGCCGCACCTGAAAGTCAGGTGGCGCGATACCGATCAACCGGAAGATCGCACAGGTCAGAACGCCGCTTGCGCCGCCGTCGGGCGGTAATCAACCGGGCGTAAAAGCGCCCCTGTGACCAAAGGAAAATTCTATGTCGAGTATTCTGACGAACAACAGCGCGATGATCGCGCTTCAGACGCTCAAGTCCATAAACATCAGCCTGGAGAAGACTCAGAACGAGATTTCGACAGGCAAGGATATCGCCAGCGCGAGCGATAACTCCGCGATCTGGGCCATCTCCAAGGTGATGGAATCGGACGTGGCCGGCTTTCAGGCGGTCTCCGACTCTCTGTCGCTTGGTGAATCCACGGTTGCCGTGGCACTCGCCGGGGCAGAGCAAATCACCAACCTGCTGAACGAGATCAAGGAGAAGGTCGTCGCGGCAACCGGTGAGAACGTCGACTACACCAAGCTGGCGGCCGACGTGACCGAACTTACGAGCCAGGTCACTTCGATCATCAGCGCATCGCAGTTCAACGGGATGAACCTGCTGAACGATGATGGTGTCGATCTTACCGTCCTGTCGTCTATCGATCGCGACAGTGGTGGTACCGTGACGGCCGCGAACATCACGGTCTCTGCGGTGGATTTCACATCCAACCTCGACCTGTCGGACATCGATGTCAGCGACGCTACCAACGCCGAAGCGTCCATCACCGCCATCGAGGCCCATATCCAGACCGCGGTGGACGGGGCGGCATCGCTCGGCGCCTCGGCCAAGCGTATCGCTGACCAGTCGGAGTTCGTGTCCAAGGTCATGGATGCGATGAAGTCGGGGATTGGCGCGCTCGTCGATGCGGATATGGAAGAAGCCTCGGCGCGTCTTCAGGCCCTGCAAACCCAGCAGCAGCTGGGGGTCCAGGCTCTGTCGATTGCGAACCAGGCGCCGCAAACGATCCTGTCGCTGTTCCGCTAAACGAAGGGCCGGGGCGCCTTTCGCCCCGGCCAACCGAAGAAAGCCGGACGCGAGCGCCCGAGCCAACCAATTGAGGATCAGTCGTGAACGCTTTGTCAAAGGCCCGGCGCGCCTATTCGTCGGTTTCGGCCCCGACCCGTACCGCCCGCAACTCGGAGTACGAAGCAGTGGCAAGAATAACGCAGAAGCTCCAGGCCGCCGCCGACCGTGGCCCGGCTGGGTTCACCGCTCTGGTCCAGGCGCTGCACGAGAACAAGAAACTCTGGAACATTTTCGCCATCGAAGTGGCAGATGACCGCAACACCCTGCCAAAAGAGCTGCGGGCGCGCATATTCTATCTGGCCGAGTTCACGCATCACCATACCGGTAGAATTCTCGCCCGCCAGGCAACGGTCGAGGCGCTTCTGGAGGTCAACAAGTCCGTACTGCGCGGCCTGCGTGGCGAGGCGGCCTGAGATGACCGGGCTGGTCCTTAAACTCGCGCCCAAGGAAAGACTTCTGATCAATGGTGCGGTGATCGAGAACGGAGAGCGTCGAAGCCGGCTTGCCATCGTTACACCGCACGCCAACATCCTGAGACTCAAGGACGCCATCCATCCTGCCGAAGCTACGACTCCTGTCCGGCGGGTCTGCTACGCGGCGCAGCTGGTCTTGACCGGCGACAGCAATCCCGAGGATGCGCAGCTGTCGCTATTGCGCAGTATCGAGGAACTGAGCCAGGTCTTTACCGATCCCGACAGCCGCCGCACCCTTGCCGAGGCCACGCGTGCCCTGATCGACCGACAATACTATCGATGCCTCAAGGCCCTTCGCAGCCTGATGCCGCGTGAAGATCGTCTGCTCGCGGCCCGGCCATCATGAGCTACCAACCCGTCGTCGCCGGAACTGGTCTGGTTGCATGGCGTTTTCTGCAACGCACCTACAATCTGCAGTTCGAGAACTTCCAGCAATCGGCCCAACTGCAACGCGATACCGATTACTTCCTCGAGAACATTAGCAAGGTGAAGACCGCGGAAGACCTTGTGAGCGACCGGCAATTGTTGAGCGTTGCGCTTGGCGCGTTCGGGCTGCAGGACGACCTCGACAACAAGTACTTTCTCAAGCGGGTGTTGGGCGATGGCACCTCCGATCCGGAAGCATTGGCAAACCGTCTGGCGGACGACCGATATCGCAAACTAAGCGAGACCTTTCGCCTTGGTCCGGGAGAAACGCCTACGACCGGCGATACCGCTCGAATGAGGCAGATCCTGGCCGATAGCGTCGCGAACAAATTCGAGGTCGCGGTTGGCGATGCGGACAATGCCATGCGTGTTGCACTCTATGGCCAGCATGCACTCCCCGATCTTGCCGCGGATGATGCCAGCGATGCGACTCTCTGGTACAGGATTCTCGGCTCTACGCCATTGCGCGAATTCTTCCAGACCGCTCTGGGCCTTCCAGATGGAATGGCGCAACTGGACCTGGAGAAACAGGTTGAAATCCTGCAGCAACGTACGTGGGGCCTGACTGGGGCGAACAGCGTGGCGCAGTTCAGAGAACCCGAGGCCCTGGAAAAACTCACCAACCTCTACCTGGTTCGATCGCAGCTGGAAGCATTTCAACAGTCGAATTCCCCGCAATCCATAGCGCTTCAACTCTTGCAGACGGGATAACCTCAGTCTCCCTGCGTGGAGCCCTTGCGCTTTTCCGGTCCGAGAGCGCGTCGCAGGATCAGGTCGAGTCGGTCGAAACTGTCGCGGATCTGGCCAGGTTCAGATCGCGCGAAGAACGCGTCGAGTTCGGGCCAGAGCCGGACAGCACTGTCCAGTCGTGGGTCGGCGCCCTCGGAGTAGAGACCGGCACGGCAGCAGGGTGTTCTCCGCGGCGGTCGCCGCGTCCGGCAGGCTGCGCGAGACGGAACGCCCCACATCGATTGCGGGAAAACGGCCGCGCTCGGCGATGTCCCGGCTCAGCACCACGTGCCCGTCCAGCACTCCGCGCAGGATATCGGCGACGGGCTCTTCCATGTCAGACCCCGCAACCAGCACCGAGAAGACGGCGGTTATGTGGCCCTGCCCCGCCGCACCCGGCCCGGCACGTTCGCACAATGCGGTAATCAGCGGCGCGACCGAGGGCGGATAGCCGCGCAGGGCCGGTGCCTCCCCCGCGGCGACCGCGATTTCACGATGCGCCTCGGCGAAGCGGGTCACGGAATCCGCCAGCAGGAGGACGTTGCGCCCGGTGTCGCGAAAGTGCTCCGCCACCGACATGGCGGCCCAGGCACAGCGGCGGCGGGTGAGCGCGGACTGGTCCGAGGTCGCCGCGACGACCACCGCGCAACGCATGCCTTCGCCCCCGAGAACCCGGGTCACGAATTCGTTCACCTCGCGGCCGCGCTCTCCGATGAGGGCCACGACGACAACATCGGCCTCCATGTTGCGGGCCAACTGCCCGAGGAGCCGGGATTTTCCCACGCCGGACCCCGCGAACAGGCCAAGGCGTTGCCCCGCGACGATCGGCAGCAGGGTGTTGAGCACCACATGAGATCCGCACCCCGCGCGCCGGGCAGCAGGGGCTCACCGTCGAGCGGCTGGCCGAACGGGTCCACCAACCGGCCAATCCAATGGTCCGCGGGCGCGAAGGGCCGGCGCGGTTGCAGCAGAACGGCGTCGCCACGCGCCACACCGTCAGGCGTTGAGTCCGGCAGGACGCCCACAAGGTCGCCTTCGATCTGCAGGATTTCTCCTGCAAGCGGCGCAAGTCGAACACGGCGGAGCTCGACCCGGTCGCCGATCCGGGCCACGGTGGCGAGTCCCGAGACCCGCGCGACCCCGCCTGAAATTTCCCTGACCCTGCCCACTTTCCGGGAAAGTGACGTTTCCTCAATGGCTTGCTTTAGTGCATCCATCTCCGTTTCGGCCATGATCGACTCCCGTTCAAGTGCTGAGAACGGTTTCTAAAGGAATCGGAGTTAAGCCTTGATTGAAACGGATCGAGGGAGAAACCCCGGTGTTCAGTGACCTGAGTGTCTTTCGCCTGGCCGGCGCGATGGCCACACATGCGGGCCAGAGGCAGGCCGTAATCGCGCGCAACCTGGCGAATGCCGACACCCCGGGCTACCGCGCCCGCGATGTCACGCGCTTCGCCGATCTCATGGGGCCCGAAGGGACCAGCGCGATGCGGGCCACGAGAGCCGGGCATGTCGGAACGCTTTCGAATGGATCCGCGCCCCCGCGCGAGGAGGAGGTCAGGTCCGAGAGGGAGCCGAACGGCAATTCGGTGACGCTCGAAAGCGAGATGATGAAGGCAGCCGAAGTCTACATGTTTCGGAGAATATCTCGAACGCCGATACCCCCGGATACCGGCGCAAGACCGTGCCCTTCGAGACCGGGCGCGGAGAAGCCGGGCTGGTGCAGGTTGGACGCGTCAGGCTCGACCAGAGCGAGCTCGAGACCATTCATGACCCCGCCCATCCACTGGCAGATGCCAGCGGCAATTACCGGGGGTCGAACGTGCAACTGATGATCGAGATCGCCGACGCGCGGGAGGCCCAGCGCAGTTACGAGGCCAACCTCAAGATGTTCGACCAGACGCGGCAGATGTCCTCTGCCCTGCTCGACCTGCTACGCAACTAACGGAGCCCCAGATGGATATCAGAAGCCTCTCCGCCAGCCAGAACTATGCCCGTGCGAAGGATGCCGCTGGCGCCCTTGCCGGCGCGGGTCTCGAAGCCGCAGTCTCCGACACCGCCCGCGATTTCGCCGCCACCCTGCGCGCCGGGGAGGAGGCCGCCATCGCCGCGATGACGGGCGACGCGGATCCGCACGCGCTGGTCCAGGCCCTGACCCAGACCGAGCTGGCCGTCGAAACCGCGGTCACGGTGCGCAACAAGGTGGTCGAGGCCTACCAGGAAATCCTGCGGATGCCGGTCTGACCCATGCTGAACGACGGGCTCTTCTTTGACACCCTGCGGCAGGGCCTCTGGTCTGCGGTCCTGATTTCGCTGCCGATCCTCACCGTGGCGCTGGCCACCGGGCTGTCGATCGGGCTGTTTCAGGCCCTCACCTCGATCCAGGAAATGACCCTGACCTTCGTGCCGAAACTGGCAGCCATCGTCCTGATCTTCTGGGTCTCGATGTCTTTCATGACCGAAACCCTGGTCGCCTTCTTCGACGGCAACATCCTGCCCCTGATCGAAGGGCTTCCGAGATGAGTAGCACCGGCTACGTCACCCTGTCCCGCCAGGGCGGCCTGATGAACGAGATGCGGATCGTGGCCAACAACATCGCCAACGCCGCCACCACCGGTTTCCGCCAGGAGGGCGTGGTGTTCTCGGAATACATCCGCACCGCGCCCGATCAGCCGTCGTTGTCGATGAGCCGCGCGCAGGTGCGCAACACCTCGATGGAACAGGGTGCCCTGACGCAGACCGGGGGCCGCTTGGATCTCGCCATCGAGGGCGAGGGGTTCTTCCTGATCCAGACCCCGGCGGGCCAGCGCCTGACCCGTGCCGGCAGCTTTGCCACCAGCGCCAACGGCGATCTTGTCACGCCGGAGGGTCATCCTGTCCTCGATGCCGGCAGCGCGCCTGTCTTCGTGCCCGCCGGCGCGGACGTCGCCATCGCCGGTGACGGGACCATCAGCGCCGATGGTCAGCCGCTTGGTCAGGTCGGGCTCTACCTGCCTGCCGATCCGCTGCAGCTGAAACGCGAGGATGGCGTCAGGTTCGACTCCCCCGCCGGGGTCCTCCCCGCCGAGGATGCACGGCTGCTTCAGGGTTTTCTCGAAGGGTCGAACGTGAATCCGGTGCTTCAGATCGCCCGGATGATCGAGGTCCAGCGCGCCTACGAGATGGGGCAGAGCTTTCTGGAAACCGAGGATCAGCGCATACGCAACGCGGTCAAGACACTGATCCGCAGCTAGAGGAGAGGGGCCATGCGGGCTCTCAGGATTGCCGCCACCGGGATGGCCGCCCAGCAGATGCGGGTCGAGACCATTTCGAACAACTTGGCGAACATGAACACCACCGGCTACAACGCCCGCCGGGCCGAGTTTGCCGACCTGCACTACCAGCAGGTCGCGCGCGCGGGGACGATCAACGCAACCGACGGCACGGTGTTGCCCACGGGGGTCCAACTGGGGCTCGGCGTCCGTCCCGCCTCGATCACGGTGCACCTCGAACAGGGCGCACTTGAGGCGACGGGCGCGGATCTGGACCTTGCCATCGAGGGCAATGGTTACCTCGAGGTGACGCTGCCATCGGGTGAATCGGGTCTATGCCGATTTTGCCGACAATGCCGCCGGTCAGCTGATCGGCCAGTTCAGCCTCGCCGGGTTTACCAATTCCAAGGGGTTGGAGGCCCTTGGCAGCAACCTTTTCGCCGAGACGGAGGCCTCGGGTCCGCCCAACGTCTCCACGCCCGGCGAGGACGGGCTCGGGACCCTGCGCCAGGGCTACCTGGAGGAGAGCTCGGTCGATGCGGTGCGCGAGGTGACCGAGCTGATCGAGGCCCAGCGCGGATACGAGATGAATGCCAAGGTCATTTCGGCGGCGGACCAGATGCTCGCCGCGACCACGCAGGTGCGGTGATGCGGGCGCTTGTCCTGGCCTGCGGGCTCTCCGCGCAGACGGCGGCTGCCGATGTCCTTGTCCCGCTGCGCACGATCCGCGCGCGCGAGGTGATCGCGCCCGGCGACATCACGGTAAAACTGGCCGACGTCCCAGGCACGCTGACCCACCCGGATCAGGCCGTGGGACAGGAGGCGCGCGTCGCGCTCTACCCGGGGCGCCCCCTCCGGTCGGGCGACATCGGCCCGCCCGCCCTCATCGACAGGAACCAGATCGTCTCGCTGATCTTCGCGCAGGGCGGCCTGCGGATCACCACGGAGGGCCGGGCACTCGACCGCGCCTCGGCGGGCGAAACGATCCGCGTCATGAATCTTTCCTCGCGCAGCACCGTCACAGGCTTCGTGCGCGCGGACGGAATCATAGAGGTCCGCTGATGTATTGGTATTGCCGCCTCTCCCTCTGCCTGCTGCTGACTGCCGGTTGCAGTCGCGTCGATCACCTTGGCAAACCGCCATCCTTCACGCCCAACACCGAAACGCCCGAGCAGGTGGCCATGCTGTGGCCCGGCCTGCCCTTGACCGCCTCGGTCCAGCGCACGGTCGATGGTGCCTCGCTGTGGAGCCGCGAGCGGCAGAGCCTGCTGGGCGACCGCCGCGCCGTCGCCAAGGGCGACATTCTGACCG
>LUMS01000374.1_pt1 | contig 14049 bp, 9 predicted proteins | sample 729711 | NCBI WGS metagenome assembly LUMS01 (sample SAMN03860298, study PRJNA289734) | marine metagenome | biome: seawater column; feature: ocean; material: water; isolation source: Red Sea water column Station 192 - depth 25m | place: Saudi Arabia: Red Sea | collected 2011-10-15 | depth 25 m | reverse complement strand
GAACTGACGCGCGGGCTGGAGGCCGGGTTCCTCGACATCAAGGACTCGCTCTCCGTGGTGCTCGACCCGCTCACGCAGCCGCTGCGCGGGCTCGTCTCCTTCAGCGGCGAGAACGCCGCCGCGAAGGAGTCGTTCGTGGCCTACGGCGGGGGATCGGTCGCCTACCTGGCGGTCGGCGTGCTCGCCCCGTCGCTCCTGCACCGGCCCGCTCGATCCTGACCCGCGAGGCCTGCGACGACAGGTGTCCCGGACGTGTGACCTATACCATGGGTGACGCGCCTGGCCCCGGTATGTAACTCGCCGGTAACCTTGCGTGCAAGGCTGCCCTCACCTCGTGGAGCACCACGTGGGAAGGTGGACGTCCCCGACAGCGCGGCGTAGAACGCCGCGTCCCCGACCACAGGAGGGTCCTCGTGACCAACATCGTCGTCGCGGTGAAGTACGTGCCGGATGCCACGGCCGACCGCACCTTCGACTCGTCCGACAACACCGTCGACCGTGAGAACGTCGACGGACTGCTCTCCGAGCTCGACGAGTACGCCGTCGAGCAGGCGCTCAAGGTCGTCGAGGAGGGTGACGGCGAGGTCACCGTCCTGACCGTCGGCCCCGACGACGCCGCCGACGCCGTCCGCAAGGCCCTGCAGATGGGCGCGGACAAGGGCGTGCACGTGAACGACGACGCGATCGCCGGCTCCGACGCCTTCGCGACCTCGCTCGTGCTGGCGAAGGCGCTCGAGAAGCTCGAGTACGACTTCGTGTTCTTCGGCATGGCCTCGACCGACGGCGGCATGGGCGTCGTCCCGACCCTGGTCGCCGAGCGCCTCGGCCTGCCCGCGGTCACCCTCGGCGGCGAGATCAGCGTCGACGGCGACAGCGTCACGATCAAGCGTGACGGTGACGTCGCCACGCAGGAGATCCAGGGCTCCGGCAAGCTCGTCGTGAGCGTCACCGACCAGACCGGCGAGGCCCGCTACCCGTCCTTCAAGGGCATCATGGCCGCCAAGAAGAAGCCGGTCGAGGAGTGGGACCTGTCCGACCTCGGCGTCGACGCGTCCGAGGTCGGCCTCGACGCCGCCTGGACCAAGGTCGTCACCACCGAGCCGCGTCCCCCGCGCACGGCCGGCGAGATCATCACCGACGAGGGCGACGGCGGCACGAAGCTCGTCGAGTTCCTCGCCTCCAAGAAGTTCGTCTGAGCAGGAGTAGAGAGATGTCCGAAGTCATCGTGCTCGTCGACGTCGTCGACGGCAACGCCACCAAGCCCAGCCTCGAGCTCCTCACGATCGCCCGCAAGATCGGCGAGCCGTCGGCCGTCGTCTTCGGCGCCGACGTCCCGGCCTCGCTGGCCGAGCACGGCGCGGAGAAGGTCTACCAGCTCGACGACGCCGTCTACGGCGAGTACCTCGTCGGCCCCAAGGCCGAGGCGCTCACCAAGATCGTCACCGACGCCTCCGCCGCCGCGGTGCTCGTGCCCTCCACCACGGAGGGCAAGGAGATCGCGGCCCGTGTCGCGCTCAAGACCGAGTCGGGCCTCATCACCGACGCCGTCGACGTGTCGGTCGACGGTGACACCGTGACCACGACGCAGTCGGTCTTCGCCGGCAACTTCACGGTCGACGCCCAGGTGACCAAGGGCATCCCGGTCATCGCCGTCAAGCCGAACTCCGTGGCCCCCGAGGCCGCCTCGGGCGCCGGCACGGTCGAGGCCGTCTCGGTCGACGTCTCCGACGCCGCCAAGGGCGCCAAGATCGTCTCCACCAAGGAGAAGGCCGCCTCGGGTCGTCCCGAGCTGACCGAGGCCGCGATCGTCGTCTCCGGCGGCCGTGGCACCGGCGGCGACTTCTCCGAGGTTGAGGCCTTCGCCGACACCCTCGGTGCCGCCGTGGGCGCCTCGCGCGCCGCCGTCGACTCCGGCTGGTACCCGCACAGCTTCCAGGTCGGCCAGACCGGCAAGACGGTCTCGCCGCAGCTGTACGTCGCCAACGGCATCTCCGGTGCCATCCAGCACCGCGCCGGCATGCAGACGTCGAAGACGATCGTCGCCGTCAACAAGGACGAGGAGGCTCCGATCTTCGAGCTCGTCGACTTCGGCGTCGTCGGCGACCTCAAGACGGTCCTGCCGCAGGCCACCGAGGCCGCGAAGTCGCGCAAGGGCTGATCACCACCCGCTCCACCACGAGGGGCCCCGGACCGCACGGTCCGGGGCCCCTCGTGCGTCCATGGCCCGTGAGAGCCACGCATCATGGCCCATCCTGATCAGGTTGCAAGTTGGTGAAGTCCCCTCCGAGGCCTGTCGAAGGCCCGTCCGCCGGTGATAGCAATAGGGGCGCACGCGACTGCGTGCACCCATCTTCACAGGAGGAATCCATGCGTCTCTCCCGACGTACTCGCGTCGCGGGCGTAGCCCTGCTCGCCGCGGGCAGCCTCGTCCTGGCGGCCTGCGGTGGAGGCGGTGACGACTCCGGGTCCACCGACTCGGTGATCACCAACTTCAGCACCGAGCCCCAGAACCCGCTCGTCCCCACGTCGACGAACGAGACCGGTGGCGGTCGCGCCGTCGACCTGCTCTTCGCCGGTCTGGTCTCGTACCAGAAGGACGGCTCGAGCGTGAACGAGGTCGCGGAGTCGATCGAGTCCGACGACAACGTCACCTGGACCGTGAAGCTGAAGGACTGGAAGTTCTCCGACGGCACGCCGGTCACCGCGAAGTCGTTCGTCGACGCGTGGAACTACGGCGCGCTCAGCACCAACAAGCAGCTCAACAGCTACTTCTTCTACCCGATCAAGGGCTTCGACGCCGTCCAGGCCGAGAAGCCGACGGCCAAGACGCTCGAGGGCCTCAAGGTCGTCGACGACAAGACCTTCACGATCGAGCTCAACCAGGCCGAGGCCGACTTCCCGGCGCGTCTGGGCTACTCGGCGTTCTACCCGCTGCCCGAGTCCGCGTTCGAGGACATCAAGGCCTACGGCGAGGACCCGATCGGCAACGGCCCGTACAAGATGGACGGCAAGGGTGCCTGGGAGCACGACGTCCAGATCAAGCTCGTCCCGAACGAGGAGTACGACGGCGTCCGCAAGCCCAAGAACGGCGGCGTCACGCTGAAGTTCTTCACGAACCCGGACACGGCGTACACCGCCGTCCAGACCGGTGACCTCGACGTCCTCGACGCCGTGCCCCCGAGCGCCCTGTCGACCTTCCAGGACGACAGCTCGGTCCAGGCCATCTCCGAGCCCGGCTCAGTCTTCGGCTCGGTCACCATCCCCGAGCGACTGCCCGGCTTCGGCACCAACGACGAGGGCCGTCTGCGTCGTCAGGCGATCTCCAAGGCCATCAACCGCCCCGAGATCACCAAGAACATCTTCGACGACACCCGCACGCCGGCCGTGGACTTCTCCGCGCCCGTCATGCCGGGCTTCGATAAGGACATCCCGGGCAGCGACGTGCTGACCTTCGACGCCGACGAGGCCAAGAAGCTGTGGGCCCAGGCCGACGACATCGCCCCGTTCAAGGGCTCGTTCGTCATCGCCTACAACGGTGACGGCGCCGGCAACAAGGAGTGGGTCGACGCGATCGCGAACCAGCTCAAGAACAACCTCGGCATCGACGCCAAGGGCCAGGCCTACGCCACGTTCGACGAGCTGCGCTCCGACGTCACGAACCGCACGATCAAGACGGCCTTCCGCACCGGTTGGCAGCCTGACTACCCGTCGATCTTCAACTACCTGGCCCCGCTGTACCAGACCAAGGCCGGGTCCAACGACGGCGACTACTCCTCCAAGGAGTTCGACGACCTCATGACGAAGATCGCCGGCGAGCCCGACGAGGACAAGCGCTACGAGCTGCAGTCGCAGGCCCAGGAGGTCCTCTTCAAGGACCTGCCGGCCATCCCGCTGTGGTACTCGAACGTGGCTGCCGCCGCCTCGAAGAACGTCGAGAACGTCGAGTTCAACTGGCAGAACCAGCCCGAGCTGCACCTCATCACCAAGAAGTAGCTCCGGCGCCCGCACGACCACCCGTGGGGCAACACCTCAGGTGTTGCCCCACAGGTGCGTCCGGGTCCCTCGGTGGTGCCTCGTGCCCCGGCGTATCGTCGGGACGGGTCGCGGCACCGCCGCCCCCTTCAGACAAGGAGTCCTGCCCATGTGGTGGTACGTCGGTAAGCGTCTCCTCCAAGCGATCCCGGTGATCCTCGGAGCGACGCTGCTCATCTACGCGATGGTGTTCCTGCGACCAGGTGATCCCATCGTCGCGCTGTTCGGCGACAAGCCCGTGCCCGAGGGCACCTACCAGGCGCTGCGCGAGCAGTACAACTTCGACAAGCCGTTCCTGGTGCAGTGGCTGTTGTTCCTCAAGGGCGCGGTGACCCTCGACTTCGGCACGTCGTTCAGCGGCCAGCCGGTGATCGACCTCGTCCAGCGCGCGTTCCCCGTGACCATCAAGCTGGCCTTCATGGCCCTCGTCATCGAGGCCGTGCTCGGCGTGGCTGCCGGCTTCTACGCGGGCATGCGCCGCGGCAAGCTGTTCGACTCCACGATGCTCGTGGTGTCGCTGCTCGTCATCGCCGTCCCGATCTTCGTCTTCGGCTTCGTGCTGCAGCTGATCGTCGGCATCAAGCTCGGGGCGCTGCCGGCGCTCGTCAGCTCGCAGGCGACGTTCCGTGAGCTGCTGCTGCCGGCCATCGTCCTCGGTCTCGTGTCGTTCGCCTACGTGCTGCGCCTGACCCGCACGTCGGTGATCGAGAACCTCACCGCCGACCACGTGCGCACGGCCCGGGCCAAGGGTCTGCCCGACGGGCAGGTCAACCGCCGCCACGTGCTGCGCAACTCCCTCATCCCCGTCGTGACGTTCCTCGGCGCCGACCTGGGCGGCCTGATGGCCGGCGCGGTCGTGACCGAGGGCATCTTCAACGTCCCCGGCGTCGGCAACCTGGCCTTCCAGGCCGTCCGACGCGGCGAGACCCCGACCATCGTCTCGGTGGTCACCATCATGGTGCTCGTCTACGTGCTCACCAGCCTTGTCGTGGACCTGCTCTACGCCTGGCTCGACCCGAGGATCCGCTATGCCTGACGGCCGTCGCTCGAAGATCCGTCCCGGGCAGGAGCGCTACCTCGCCCGCCTGGAGGACACCCCGCTGCACGACGTCGGCGCACTCGACACCACGGCCCCGCCGGAGAGCCAGTGGAAGGAGGCGTGGAAGCAGCTGCGCAAGAACCCGCTGTTCTGGGTCTCGGCCGTGCTCCTCGTGTTCCTGGCCGTGGTCATCGCGGTGCCGGGCCTGTTCACGAGCAACGACCCCAGCTTCTGCCAGCCCGGCAAGAGCCTGGCGGTCTCCTCGCCCGGTCATCCGCTCGGCTTCGACCGCCAGGGCTGCGACGTGTACTCGCGCGTCATCTACGGGGCACGCGCCTCGGTCGCCGTCGGCGTCTTCACGACGCTCATCGTCGCCCTGCTCGGCCTCGTGACGGGTGCCGTCGCCGGCTTCTACGGCGGCATCTTCGACACGCTCATCTCCCGCGTCGGCGACATCTTCTACGCCATCCCGCTGCTGCTGGCCGCGATCGTGCTGCTGTCGGCGCTCAACAACGTCTGGCCCGACCGTGGCTTCTGGGGGTCGGTCCTCGCGATCGTGCTCGCCCTGGGACTCTTCGGCTGGCCCCAGGTGACGCGTATCGCCCGCGGTGCCGTCATCGAGACCAAGCAGCAGGAGTTCGTCGACGCCGCGCGTGCGCTCGGTGCCACGCCGCGGCGCAACCTGCTCCGCCACGTCGTGCCGAACTCCCTGGCTCCCGTGATCGTCACGGCGACGGTCTCGCTCGGTGTGTTCATCGTGGCAGAGGCGACGCTGTCGTTCCTCGGCCTCGGGCTGCCGACCAGCATCGTGTCCTGGGGCAACGACATCGCGGCCTCCCAGAACCAGGTGCGGGCCGGGCAGCGGCTGGGCACCATGTTCTGGCCGGCCGGAGCGCTGGCGCTCACCGTGTTCAGCTTCATCCTCCTCGGCGACGCCGTGCGCGACGCCCTCGACCCGAAGGCCAAGAAGCGATGAGCCGCGACCTGAACCCCGACCAGCCGCTGCTGGAGGTCAAGGACCTCCACGTGGGCTTCGCGGCCGACAAGAAGACCGTGGTGCCCGCCGTCATCGGCGCCAACCTGTCGGTCTACCCCGGTCAGACCGTCGCGATCGTGGGAGAGTCCGGCTCGGGCAAGTCGACGACGGCGCACGCCATCATCGACCTGCTGCCCGGCACCGGACGGATCACCGGTGGCCAGATCCTCTTCGAGGGCCAGGACATCGCGCACGCGAAGAAGTCCGACATCGTCGCCCTGCGCGGCTCGTCCATCGGCCTCGTGCCGCAGGACCCGATGTCGAACCTCAACCCGCTGTGGCGTGTGGGCACGCAGATCAAGGAGTCGCTCGAGGCCAACGGCGTCGCCAAGGGCAAGGCCGCCGACGCCCGCGTCGTCGAGCTGCTCGAGGAGGCCGGACTGCCCGACGCGGCCCGTCGGGCCCAGCAGTACCCGCACGAGTTCTCCGGCGGCATGCGCCAGCGTGCGCTCATCGCGATGGGCCTGGCCGCGCGGCCGAAGCTGCTCATCGCCGACGAGCCCACGTCGGCGCTCGACGTGACGGTCCAGAAGCAGATCCTCGACCACCTCGACCGGCTCACCGACGAGCTGGGCTTCGCGGTCCTGCTCATCACCCACGACCTCGGGCTGGCGGCCGAGCGGGCCGACCACCTCGTGGTCATGTACCGCGGGCAGGTCGTGGAGTCCGGGCCGGCGCTGGAGATCCTGCAGGACCCCCAGCACCCGTACAGCAAGCGGCTCGTCAGCTCGGCACCGTCGCTCGCCTCGCAGCGGCTCTCGTCGGTGGAGGCCCGCGCCGAGGTCCGTGAGCAGGCCGTGCAGACGGCGGCCGAGATCGCCGCCGAGGTCGCGACCCACGACGACGAGCTGGGGGAGGGCCGCGGCACGATCATCGAGGCCAAGGACCTCACCAAGGTCTTCAAGATCCGCGGCAGCCGGCCGGGGCAGTCGACCGACTTCACGGCGGTCGACCAGGTCTCCTTCCAGCTCGAGCGCGGCACGACCACCGCGATCGTCGGCGAGTCGGGGTCGGGCAAGTCGACCGTGGCCCGTATGGTCCTCGGTCTGCTCGACGCGACCAGCGGCAGCGTCGAGTTCGACGGCGTCGACATCACGACCCTGCGCAAGAAGGACCAGCAGCTCGCGCTGCGGCGCCAGATGCAGCCGGTGTTCCAGAACCCGTACGCCTCGCTGGACCCGATGTACTCCATCTACCGCTCGATCGAGGAGCCGCTGCGGCTGCACGGCGTCGGCACGGCCAAGGAGCGCGAGGCCAAGATCCGCGACCTGCTCGACAAGGTGTCACTGCCGGCCTCGGTCATGACGCGCTACCCGAACGAGCTCTCGGGCGGCCAGCGCCAGCGCGTGGCGATCGCCCGAGCCCTCGCGCTCGACCCGGAGGTCGTCATCTGCGACGAGGCCGTCTCGGCGCTCGACGTGCTGGTGCAGGCGCAGATCCTGACGCTGCTGAACGAGCTGCAGAGCGAGCTGGGCCTGTCCTACCTGTTCATCACCCACGACCTCGCGGTCGTGCGGCAGATCGCCGACAACGTGCTGGTGATGCAGAACGGCAAGGTCGTCGAGCAGTCGACCGTGTCCGAGGTGTTCGAGAACCCCCGCGAGGACTACACGCGCATGCTCCTCGACGCCATCCCGGGCGGGTCGATCCCGCTCGGCGTGGTGGAGGCCGGCGACGACGTCTGAGGCTCGCCCCGCGCCCGGCTGACCGGGCGCGGGGTGCGTCGATCCAGTTGACTCGTTCGAACATCTGTTCGATCATGGTGGGGTGTCCACCGCCCGTCCCGCCCTCGAGGTCGTCGCCGAGCTGCGACGCGAGGTCGAGCGGATGCAGGGCGCTCCTGCCCGCCAGTCGGTGCCCACGCACGCGGCCCTCGAGGGTCTGCTGAGCCTGGAGACCGGAGGGGTGTACGGCGTCGACTCGGCCAGCCTGGCCCTGCTGCTCATGGCCGCGTCCCGCCTCGGGGCCCGGCTGCGCAAGCAGGGCTGCGTGCTCGTCCCGTGGGGCGACTGGCCGCGCTGCGACGCCCGGCTCACCCTCGAGACCGCCCGCTGGGCAGGCCCGGGCGCCGGCGACGGGCACCTGCGCTCGCGGGAGGTCACGGTCGCGCTCCACCGCGGCGCGGCACCGCGCCGCACCCGGGACCTGCTGCTGCCCGCGGCCGACCTCACCGTGCAGCAGGCTCGCCCCGACGTCGCACCCGTGCGCCGGCGTGAGCCCGCGGTCGTGCGGAGCGCCGGATGAGGACCCTCGTGGTGTGGTGCCCCGACTGGCCGGTGCGGGCCGCCCTGCCCGACCTGCCGCGCGACGAGCCCGGTGCCGTGCTCGAGGGCGGCCAGGTGCTCGCGTGCAACCACGCCGCGCGGGTCGAGGGGGTGCGGCGGGGCATGCGTCGTCGCGACGCCCAGGCGCGCTGCCCCGAGCTGCACCTGGCCGACCACCGTCCCGACGTCGAGGCACGCTCGTTCGAGGAGGTGCTGCTCGGCGTCGAGGAGCTCAGCCCCGCGGTCACGCCGTTGCGTCCCGGGCTGTGCGCGCTGCCCGTGCCGGCCCGCTTCTACGGCGGGGAGGAGCAGGCGGCGGCCGTCGTCGCCGAGCGCGTCGTCTCGCTCGCGGTGTGGGACGTGCGGCTCGGCGTCGCCGACACCCTGTTCGCCGCGGAGCAGGCCGCCCGCCGGGCTGCCCCGCAGGACGTCCACGTCGTCGAGCCCGGCACCGACGCCGCCTTCCTGGCCCCGCTCCCGGTCGAGGTGCTCGAGTCGCCCGACGGGGCAGGATCCCCGGCTGCTCGCGCGCCGCGACGTGCCGCCCGAGCTGAGCGGCGTGCTCGCGCTCGAGCCGCCGGTCTCCAGCTCCGAGACCGTCGCGTTCAGCCTGCGCTCGGTGGCCGAGCGGTTCGTCGCCCGCCTGGCCGAGCGCGGTGTCGTGTGCACCGCCCTCGGGATCGAGGTCGAGGTCGACGGTGTCGTCGCCTCCACCCGACGCTGGGCGCACCCGCGCTGGTTCGGTGCCGTCGACGTCGTCGACCGGGTGCGCTGGCAGCTGCAGGGCACGGTGCTGCCCGGACCGGTCGGCGGCGTGCGGCTGGTGCCCGAGACGGTCGCGCCCGTCGGCGAGCACGCCCCGGTGCTGTTCGGGGCCGGCACCCGGGCGGCCGACGACGAGCGCGTCGAGCGGGGGATCGCCCGGGTGCAGGGTCTGGTCGGGCACGACGGGGTGCTCGCGGCCCAGGTCCAGGGTGGTCGGGCACCGGCTGCCCGCCGCCTGCTGACGACGTGGGGCGAGCAGGCGCAGCCGGCCCGGGCGGTCGGTGCCCCGTGGCCCGGGTCGGTGCCGCCGCCGGCGCCGGCCACCGTGTACGCCGCCCCGAGGCCGGCCCAGGTCGTCGGACCGGGCGACCGGGTGGTCGGCGTCGACGGCCGCGGGGCGATCAGCTGCGAGCCGGTGCGGTTCCGCGCCACGGGCGACGAGCAGTGGCGTCCCGTCGCGTCGTGGGCCGGTCCCTGGCCCGTCGACGAGCTCTGGTGGGACGAGGCCGCCGCCCGTCGGGTGGCCCGCTTCCAGGTGGTCGGTGTCGACGGGACCGCCTGGCTCATGGTCGTCGAGAACGGCACCTGGTGGACCGAGGCGCGCTATGACTGACCGCCTCACGCCCCCCCTCCCCGCTAAGCGTGACGTTCGCGGGGCCGTGAGCGCGTCCGCACCCCGCAAACGTCACGCTCAGCGGGGGAGGGGGAGGCGCTGATGGGCTGGAACAACCCCGACGTCACCTGGCGCGAGCTCGAGGCGCGGCTCTCCGGACGTCCGGCGCACGCCCTCCCGCAGGACCGGCGTGCCGACCGGCGCGGCCCGGTGCCCGGCACCGAGGACCTGGCACCCGACCCCGTCGACGGTCGCTTCCCCGATGGCGGGGACGGTCCCGCGTTCAGCCGTAAGCGCGCGCGCTACCGGGCTCCCGACGCCACGGACGGTGGCGGCCGGTGGCAGGACGGCGCGGACCAGGCGCCGACCGTGCCGTACGCCGAGCTGCACTGCCACAGCGACTTCAGCTTCCTCGACGGCGCCAGCGCCCCCGAGGTCCTGGTCGAGCAGGCCGTCGACCTCGGGCTGGAGGCGCTGGCCCTGACCGACCACGACGGCTTCTACGGTGTGGCCCGCTTCGCCGAGGCGGCACAGGAGCTGGGCCTGCCGACGGTCTTCGGCGCGGAGCTGTCGCTCGGCCTCACGGCACCGCAGCAGGGGGTGCCCGACCCCGAGGGCAGCCACCTGCTCGTGCTCGCCCGCGGTGTGGAGGGCTACCACCGGCTGGCCTCCGCCATCACCGAGGCGCAGCTGGCCGGCGACGAGAAGGGCCGACCGGTCTACGACCTCGAGCAGCTGGCCGAGCAGGGCCGCGGGCACTGGCACGTGCTCACCGGCTGCCGCAAGGGCTTCGTGCGCCAGGCGCTCGCCACCGGCGGCCCGGCCGACGCGTCCCGCGCACTGCGCCGTCTGGTCGACCTGTTCGGCGCCGACGCGGTCGACGTCGAGCTCACCCACCACGGCGGGCCGACCGACTCCACCGTGAACGACGTGCTGGCGGGGCTGGCCGCCGAGCACCACCTGCCCGTGGTGGCCACCGGCAACGTGCACGCGGCGACCCCGGGACGCACCCGGCTGGCCCAGGCGATGGCAGCCGTCCGGGCCCGCCGAAGCCTCACCGACATGGACGGCTGGCTGGCGGCCTCGGGCCAGGCGTACCTGCGCTCGGGCGCGGAGATGCAGGCCCGGTTCGGCCGGTACCCCGGTGCGGTGGCGCGCTCGGTCGACGTCGCCCGGGCCGCGGCGTTCGACCTGCGGCGAGCGGCCCCGCGGCTGCCGCAGACCGAGGTGCCCGCCGGGTACACGCCGATGGAGTACCTGCGCGAGCTGGTGCGCCGGGGTGCCGACGAGCTCTACGCGCACGACCGCGACCGCGCCGAGGAACGGCTGCAGCGGGAGCTGGCCGTCATCGAGGCGAAGGGCTTCTGCGGCTACTTCCTCATCGTCCACGACATCGTCGCCGAGGCCCGACGTCGCGGGATCCTGTGCCAGGGTCGCGGCTCGGCCGCGAACTCCGCGGTCTGCTACGCGCTGCGCATCACGGCGGTCGACTCGATGCTCTACGACCTGCCGTTCGAGCGCTTCCTGGCCGCCACCCGCGACGAGGAGCCCGACATCGACGTCGACTTCGACGCCGACCGCCGGGAGGAGATCATCCAGTGGGTCTACGACCAGTTCGGCCGGCGCAACGCCGCGCAGGTGGCCAACGTGATCAGCTACCAGCCGCGGTCGGCGGTGCGCGACGTCGCCAAGGCGCTGGGCTACTCGGTGGGTCAGCAGGACGCGTGGAGCAAGGGCATCGAGTCGTGGCGGGCCGTCGAGACGGCCGAGGACCACCCCCTGCCGCCGCTGGTGCGCGAGCTCGCCGAGCAGCTGCTGAAGACGCCTCGCCACCTGGGCATCCACTCCGGTGGCATGGTGCTCACCGAGCGGCCGGTGGGCGAGGTGGTGCCGATCGAGCGGGCCCGCATGGACAAGCGCACCGTGCTGCAGTGGGACAAGGACGACTGCGCGTGGATGGGGCTGGTCAAGTTCGACCTGCTCGGCCTCGGGATGCTCGGGGCGATCCAGCACACGTTCGACCTGCTGGCCGAGCACACGGGGGAGCGGTGGGACCTCGCGTCGATCCCGAAGGAGGAGCGCGGAGTCTTCGACATGCTCTGCCTGGCGGACTCGGTGGGCGTGTTCCAGGTCGAGAGCCGGGCCCAGATCGGCACCCTGCCGCGTCTTCGGCCGCGCTCGTACTACGACCTCGTCATCGAGATCGCCCTCATCCGCCCGGGCCCCATCCAGGGCGGGGCGGTGCACCCGTACATCCGTCGCCGACTGGGCAAGGAGCCGGTCGACCACATCCACCCGCTGCTGAAGCCGGTGCTGGAGCGCACGATGGGCGTACCGCTGTTCCAGGAGCAGCTCATGCAGATCGCGATGACGGTGGGCGACTGCACGGGTGACGACGCCGACCTGCTGCGGCGGGCGATGGGCTCCAAGCGCGGGACGGAGCGGATCGAGCGCCTGCGCGAGACCCTGTACGCCGGCATGCAGCGCCACGGCATCACGGGGGAGACCGCCGACGGGATCTACGAGCGGATCCAGGCGTTCGCGAACTTCGGGTTCGCCGAGAGCCACGCGCTCAGCTTCGGGCTGCTGGTGTACGCGAGCAGCTGGCTGAAGCTGCACGCCCCGGCGGCGTTCCTGGCGGCGCTGCTGCGCTCGCAGCCGATGGGCTTCTACTCCCCGCAGTCGCTCACCGCCGACGCCCGCCGGCACGGGGTGGAGGTCCGCCGACCCTGCATCGCCCGTTCCCAGGTCCACGCCGACCTGGAGCTCCTCGTCGCGGGCCAGGGGGCCGGGACCCCGACCGGGCTCGACACCTGCACCCACCGTGAGCAGCCCCCGACGGGCGACTTCGACGACACGCAGGACCGCGACGTGCTGCAGGCCCGGCTGGCCGAGCACCGGCGCGACGGCCACCACGCGGTGCGGCTGGGGCTCACGGAGGTGCAGGGCATCGGGCAGGCCGACGCCGAGCGCGTCGTGGCGGCCCGGGCGGAGCGTGCGTTCACCGACATGGCCGACGTGGTGCGCCGCACGCGGTTGTCGGTGGCGCAGATGGAGGCCCTGGCCACGGCAGGGGCGTTCGACGTGTTCGGCCTCAGCAGACGCCAGGCGCTGTGGAACGCGGGCTACACCGACGCGCCCGACCTGCTGGAGGGCACGGCCGTGCAGGCACCGCCGCCGATGCTGCCGGGCATGAGCGACGTCGAGCTGACCACGGCCGACCTGTGGGCCACGCGCATCTCGCCCACCGACCACCCGTTCGTGCACCTGCGTCCCCTGCTGGTGCGCGAGGAGGTCCGCGCGGTGCAGGAGTGCGCGTCGCTCGGCACGGGTCGGCGGATCCGGGTGGCCGGGCTCATCACCCACAAGCAGCGTCCGTACACGGCGTCGGGCGTCACGTTCCTCAACCTGGAGGACGAGACGGGGATGCTCAACGTGGTGGTGTTCGCCGACGTCTGGGAGCAGCACCGCCGGGTGCTGCAGAACGCGGCCGGCGTGGTCGTGCGGGGGATCGTCGAGAACGTCGAGGGCGCCACGAACCTGCGGGCGGAGCGGATCGAGCGGATCGAGACCCTCTACCCCGAGACGGCGACCGCGATCGGACGGCACCGGTCGCGCGACTTCCGCTGAGCGTCAGAAGTAGTCGTGCACCGTCACCGGGCCGCGCGTGAACAGCAGGTCCCACGTGACGTCGTCGGCGGGGTCGCCTCCGACGTGGCCCAGCGAGCGCAGGGTGGCCGAGGTCGCCGCGCCGGCGAACGTCAGCGCCAGGCCACCGCGCGTGAACGTGCGGCCGCCCGCCGACGTGCCCGCGGGCTCGACGTGCCCGGAGCCGTCGGCGACCACGAGGGTGAAGGAGCGCCCGTCGACGGAGAACGGGAGGCGGGTGTCGATGCCGGGGTGCACGCGCGGCAGACCGAGGGCGGCCGGGTCGAGCACCGCCAGCGCGTAGGGGGCCGACGAGACCGTCTCCGGGTGCGCCGCGCGCAGCAGGTGCTGCCACGGCGGCACGCCGCTGGTGCGGATCCGGACGGTCGGGGTGACCGACGCGAACGTCGACAGCAGGCTCAGCAGGGAGCGCAGCGCGTCGGCGTCGTCGGCCATCAGCTGCCCGACCACCAGCTCGCCCTCGGCGCCGTACCCGCGGCCGCGGTCCCACGACACGTAGCCGATGACCTCGCCCTCGCGCTCGGCGACGCTCACCCCGCTGACGCGCAGGGTCGGCGACTCCGTGAAGAGCGGTCCGGTGCGCGCGAGCGGACCGTTCTCGCGGGCCGCCGCGCGGTCGTGTACGGCGCGG
>LUMS01000816.1_pt1 | contig 14093 bp, 17 predicted proteins | sample 729711 | NCBI WGS metagenome assembly LUMS01 (sample SAMN03860298, study PRJNA289734) | marine metagenome | biome: seawater column; feature: ocean; material: water; isolation source: Red Sea water column Station 192 - depth 25m | place: Saudi Arabia: Red Sea | collected 2011-10-15 | depth 25 m | reverse complement strand
TTTTGGAAAGTTTGAATCACTTGTAAATGGGGCTGATTTTGCTTTAGTAAAAATTCTAAACTCTCCCAAAGATCCAGGAGTTATTTCTAATTGTAAGATTGGTTTTTTGTCAATTAGGTTTGGCATGTTAAAAATATGTAATAATGGATATTCTGCAATTTTAAAATCACTTGGATAGTATGTTTTTACCTCATCACCTATCTCAAAAAATTTTGGCGATTGTGTAAATTCACTTGATTTAATTTTAATCCCATCAAAAGATTTTGCATCAGGAAAACCAATGATAAGTATCAACATGTCAGAATCGCCACCAGTTATCCCAGCATCAATGATGAAATCAAATGATGCACCTTTAGAAATTGATTCTGTTTCTTGTGATGTGATAAAAAATGGAGATGTAATTCTTTTTTCTGTTTGTGACAGTGCATCAGGAAATACAACACCCATTACTAGAAAATATACAGCCATTATGCCTATTGAGGCAAGAATAATTCGGTTCATGTAAAAAATTGTATTGAAGAATATTTGAGACTTGACATTAAACTACTTTGAACATTAGTTTGGAACGAGCGGATTCCTCTTTGTGTATTACCATAGGCCGTGGATAATCAATTGAAGAATCCAAAGGTTTGGTTTCAATGTCATGGATCTGCTTTGTTGTAAGATTTACCAATTCAGGAATCCATTTTTTTATGTAAACACATTCAGGATCGAATTTTTTTTGTTGTAACCAAGGATTGAAGACTCTAAAGTAAGGTTGAGCATCGCAGCCAGTAGATGCAGACCATTGCCAGCTTCCTGCGTTAACGCACGGATCATAGTCAATCAGATATTTTGCAAAATGTCGTTCGCCAAGCCTCCAATCACACTGCAAGTCCTTTGTTAGAAATGATGCTACAATCATTCTACATCTATTATGCATGAAACCAGTCTGTTTTAGTTCACGCATCCCAGCATCTACAATAGGAAATCCAGTCATTCCATCAGACCATTTTTCAAACTTTTTTTTGTCATGTGACCATTTCATGCCTTGATATTCAGTATAATTCAGATATGAAAGAGTGATCACTTCCAAAAAATTTTGATGCTGCCTGATGTACCTCTCGAATTGAGACAGTTCCAAAACGATTGTGTGTGGAAAGTTGTGATGTAGGTTTTGATGGAATATTTCTTTGAACATTATAATCTGAAATTCTATCAAAATTTTGTAGAATTTTTAGACCGTTTTTTCTTCCTCCTTCAATTACAGTAGTCTCAGGAATTATTTTTTCAAGTTTAGAAATAGTATCATCAGAGTCTTGGTTTGATGTAATTAGATTTTTGTGTGAAAAGACTTGTGGGGTTCTAACCTTAAACTGAGATGCTGCACGATAAAATGGAGTAAATACAAGAAATGGAGTATCATCATGTTTTAGAACAGATCCTGCATCACGTAGTAAGAGATCACCAAATGATTCAAAAGCAACATTATTTTTTTTGCATGCATCTCTAAATTGATTATCACGGAATCTTCCATATGGAGAATTATCTCTGTTCATGAATACTGCTGATATTTCATCCTGTTTTACAGATGATTTGACTAGTGAAGAAATAGAATTATTTTTGATAAGCATATTACAGTTTTTTGTTTTTGCTTGTTCAAACAGATCCTTTAATGAATCAATCATGAATCTAATTCGCATTTTGCCAAAAACAGGATTATTTTTGTTAATCAAATTTTTTTCAAATAAGAAACAAGGAATTACTTGCTCAGAGTTCTCACAGGCCTGGATCAAACTAGTATTATCATCTAAACGATAGTCACGTCTAAAGACAAAAAGTGATTTCTTGTATTTCAATAATGATAGTGTGTTTTTAGAAATTAAAACCCTTGATACTATTCTTTCTTATCTTCTTTGGCTGGGGCTTCTTTCTTATCTTCTTTAGGTGCATCTTCTGCTGCAGCTTCTGCTGGAGGTGCTTCGTCTTTTATTTCTCCATCATATTTGCAGTTTACCTGAAATATTTCATCAGAGACAGTATTACCTCTAACAAGTTTTCTTTTTCTTAGTCCATGTTCGGTATCTTGTAAACCAACACCTTTTGAAAGTAAAACTCTTTTTCGTGCCATTCCATGAAGATCTCCTCTCATTGGAACACCAGATTTGTCACTTCCACCTGTAATTTTCAATTTTCCTGCTAATCCTACAATTGCAGCATCAGTTTCAGCACCGATTACAAGACCCATTAGTGGATTTGCATCTCCTTCTTTGAGTTCCTTGGTAATGGATTTACCTTTAACATCTGAAATTGTCAGTTTGAAATTAGCCATTGCGATCTCAAAAATTTGTAAACTACTAATTAACCTTTGGACAAATTTACTTTGCAAAAATCTTTAATTCATTTTTATCTTGAGTATAAGCATGGAAGAAGAGGTCGAGTGTCCAAGATGTGGTGAGAAGATGCTTGACGTTCAGGCTTGCCATTTAATCTGTCCTAGATGCGGATCGCATATGGATTGTTCAGACAAAGGTTCAGTTTGGTAAATTAGAATCCAGGTCTATCTGGAATGTAATCTGTTGACATGTTAATTGCTTGATCTTTCATAATTTCCAAATATTCATCATATGATTTCTCAAATTTACAGTGTGGGCATGTCACTTTTGTGAGATCATCATTTACTTTTGCTACGTTTTCACATTCAGGACATCTTGCATCAAGCATAGATCACATAATTATCTAAGGTATATAATACTGATCGAACGTAGATTGTAAGATTTTAAATAAAATTAGGATAGAGCATGAATATGAGCTATAATGAAATTGCAGAAACCTTTTCTGAATACTCAAAAGGCAAATCATCAAACTGCCAACATCTAATTGAGTTATTTCAACAAGCCATGATTCAGATGGAAGAAGAAGAGCAACTGCTAGTAGTAGAACATCCTAGGACGCCTGTAAAGAAACCAAAAAGAGATTAAAAGTCAGATAGTACTATTACATCTCATTTAATGCACGTTCTATCATTCCACGATCTTTTGCATTAGGTGTAAATTTGATGTAACTTTGATAGTCTTCTTTTGCTTCATTCATCTTATTTTGTTGTTGTCTAACATAACCACGGTTCTTGTAGATAGGACCAAATCTATTATCATTAATTTCAATTGCATGTGTGTAATTTTTTTCTGATTTGTCAAACTAACCACGATAAGCCAAGTAACAGTTTTTGTTCTTTTCAAGACTTTTCTCATAATATGATACACAATCAGGATTACTCTGTTCATTTAGAACACCGCCTAAAAGACACAATGCAGTGGAATTATCAGGATTCAATTCTACCGCTTTTTTGAGTGAATTGATTGTTTCTTGGGTTTGTTTTTGGAGGCTGAGTCTTTCAGATTCAAAGCAAAGTCTGTTTGATTTTGTTTTATTTTCATCAGATTTCAGTGAGGAGATGATATCAGTTGGGCCTAACAGAACCATTAAACATCCATCTTCAGACCAGAGTTTTTCAAATCTTTTTTCAGGTATAACACCAACTTGAATTCCTTCTTCGGAGGGTTTTTGTTCTGGAACATAATGAAAAATTGTTTTTTCATTGTCATCATAGCCAGATATGATTGATGCATGTTGTACAACATCATGTAAACCAGGAAGTATTACGATTGGAGGAATTCCCATGTCAATTACTTGTTTTAGTTCTTTTATACTCGAGTGTAAGATTAAACTAGAAAGTCCATGACGCTCTGCAAGATTAATTCCTTCAATGAGTATGCTGCCATTCATTCCTGCATATTTTGATGCAATTTCATTTGCTTCAGTCATTGGAAGATCGATATTCCAGTATTTGGCTACTGCATTTACTGAAAGAGGTAAGCAAATGTTATCTTTTTCAGAAATCGGAGGTAGAATTAATTCATGCTCAACGTCTTCGCTCATGTAGATACAATAATTTTATCATATTAATATCATCAAAGTTTTGCAAAGTTTGCTATCATTTTTTGACCATCAGCAGTCATCTCAGGATGAAATTGTGTACCATAAATTGCAAGTTCCTTATGTTTTACAATCTCATTTTTACAGTTTTCAGATTCTGCTAAACAATCCAAAGAATTTCCAAGCTTGGCAATTTCGTATGAATGACTTTCAAAGACAGTTTTTTTTCCCTCACACAAAATATTATCATTAGAAGTAATTTCTTGTTCACCTCGTATCACAGATGATTTACGAATGGTACCACCTAAAGCAAGAGCTAAGATTTCTGCACCATAACAAATTCCTAAAAGTTTCTTTTTTTCATTTACTGCGTGCAGAATAATTTTAGAGTTTTTTGCATTCATTTGTGAGTCATTGTTACGTATGTAGTGAATTTCTGCAATTCCATCTACAATGTTAACTACTCCAAAGTAGAGAGAGGTGTCTTCTTCCCACATCAATAATCTAGAGGTTCCACCTGCAAATTTACTTACAAAGTCATCTATCATTTCTTGAGTTGCAGGTCCATCTGATTCATTAAAGAATACAATTTGACCTTCCTCAAATGATAATGGGAATTGTATTGCAGTTGGTTTTGTTATCTCCAATCCACTTTGACCAATCATTTCCATTATTCTATCAAATCTCTCATCCTTGTCTAGTTGTACAATGGTTTCACCATCCTTACTTGTTGTGACAACGCCAGATAGTTTTTGTAAATATGCTTCAAAGGCTTCTTCCTGTGTTTCACCTAATCCAACATAATATTCTCCTGTGAATGCAGCACCAACTGCAGCAATTGTACCTAATTGTGCTACAGAGCCACCTGCACCTGCAGTGTATACTGGAATAAAGTAAGTATCTTGATCACCTACACGATACAAAATGTTATTCATTTTCTACAACCATGTATCCTGCCAAGTTACGTCCTTGTGAACCACGAAGTTCTAGAGATAACAAGCCGACAAATTCAGTTTGTTCAAATCCTGGTGGCTTTGCTTGAATGTAATATGTATCCAATCCTCTAGGAATTTCATAAAACTCATTTGCTTGAATGAATGTCTCAACATCTTCTACGTGGTAAATGTTGTACATCTCTGTCTTCCAACTGAACAGTTCTTCTGGATAACGAATTTGTTCATCAAGCCATGCAGGTGCTTCAATAATCTGATCTTCGTATTGAGCCATCAACATGTTTGAGAAAAAGTCATCTCCATTTTTGATTAAACTGATATCACCATCATACGTATCAACAAGCGCAAAGCCTGCCAATCTCAAATATGGATTTCCTGCCGAATATGGAACATCTCTTGTATCAAATCCAACAATTAATGGAACAAGCCAGTAAGTGTTCTTACCATCGGTAACAGGATAAGAATCAAGTTCTTTTCCAAACATGTTATACAAGAAATAAGGATAAAGTGTCTGCATTCTTTCGTTTACATCTTTGTATCTCATAATGTGAAGTGATTCACCAGGATATGAGAGAATGAAGTTTGGTTCAAATATCCATGAGAGTGGTGGTGGTACATCAACACCTCCAGCACCGTCATATTTTGCGCCATTAAGTTCTGCACTATCTACTCTGTTTACTGGATAACCAGACCAGGTTTCATCTAATAATCCACCTTCACCATAATAGATTGCTCTTTGTTCGAATAGTTCAGAACTATCAACAATTGTTCCTTCTGTTGCTTCCAATGTAAGGAATCCTTCAGGGACGTGTGTGTATACAAGATGTTCGTTATACCATTGGTTTTCAAGACTGACAGATGATGGTAAGATTGGTTTCATTGATGCTGTCCAGTAAAGTTTGTCATCAAATCGAAGAATATCATTATCTTCAAAGTCTACATAAGGAATAAGTCCAATTTCTGGTTTGAGTTTTGCAAATGCTGCATTCCAGTCCCAAACACGAATCTTACTTAATACATCTTCATTTTGATCAATGTAAGACTCAATCACGTTTGGATTTACAGACGTGATTTGTACTTCGTGTGTGTTTTCATTTACCATATCAAGTTCTGCAAGATAACGGTTTACTCCAATTTGTTGTGCAGTGTATGGTCCAAGATATTCAATTTTCTTTGCATCTGCTACACTGTTGTTTACACCCATTGCAACGCCAACAATTAATGCAATTGCAATTATTGCTGCAACACGAATGTATACATCACGTTTGAACATGTGAGTGAGAACACGTGCACGCATTCTATCAAAGATTGAAAATGCAATAAGAGCAAATCCTACAACAAAGGTTCCACCTATTGCGTATCTTGTATTATAATCAATTGTATCTGTGAAGAACATGTTAAAGGCAGCCCAAATAATTCCTATACCAATTACTGCTTCAATTGTTGCCATGTAGTTTAGATATCTTGGTTTACCTTCCTTGGTATCATGTAGATACAAAGTTACAACTTTGATAATGTAATGTAGACCTACAAAGAGGATTAAACGAAGACCAATAGCTCCAATTATTGGTGGAATTAGAATTAAAAGTGCAGGAATCATTGGTGTTACATTATCCATTGCAAATGTTGGATCATTTGGTGGAGTAACAAATGGAAGTGTGAATAATGTTGAGATGTTTTCAACACCCAAATCATTTCCTTCTACAACATACAGTAAACCAAATCCAAACATTAGATTTGCAAAGAATGCACCAAAGAGGAGAATCTTTGTGATTTGCCAAAGTGCAAAGTGTCCTCCAGATAGTTTGTATTCTGAAAAGTTTGGAACAGTTTGTTGAACCTGATCTTGAGGACCACGGTTCATCATGTTAATGGCGGTGTTTATGAAAAACCAGAAAATAGATGATCTTTTTGCTGCGTTAACTCGAAGTAAACCTACACTTGCAAGCGAAACACCACCAATGAGTGAAAACATCAATGGTTTGGTAAAAACGTCAGCAAACTCTGTCACGTTCATTGACAAAACTACAGCCTGATTTCCGGCTAGTGCAAAGATGATTATTCCAATTATTGCAACAATACCAAGTTTGATAAATTTGCCAGCATCTGGTGGAGGCTGACTGCTATCTTCATTTTTTGCACTGTACAAGTTGAAATAAACTCGATTTTCATTAAATTAATACCTTATTGGTAGAATTACAAAAAAATCTGCAATTATACGCTTGATGCTATGCCTTTACACATCATATAGACAGCAGCAAACTTTGGAACAGACACTTGTTCGTTGTTAAATGGTCCAAACTTTTTCTTCTTTAATGAAAACTCGATCGGGCAATTTGCTGCAACTTCTATTTCTTCATCATCAATGAAACATGCATCTACGTATGGATCAAATTTTTTCAAGTCCTCTACGAAAATTTTCGTAAGACCGCTCTTGCTGTTGATAGAACCTGGTAATCTAAAAATTCGATGTATGTCTTGTGTAACATTTGGATCAATCTTTATTCCAATTGAATCTCTAAAATCTTCTAATTTTTTTTGAAATAATGCATAACCACCTGAAACAATTTCTTGAGAAATTTTTGGGCGGTTTGATTTTGTACCAAACAAATGCTTTGCAAGTCGTCCATTCCATCCATCATCATCAAATTTAGGAAGCGATGATTTGTTCATGTTAAATTTTCTAAATCCAAATGTTTCAGGAATACTTCCACGAAACATAATGTAATCAGAAATTTCTGCTCTTTCTTTTGATCCCACATTTTCATATTCTGAATTTGGGACATAGATGTGAAAGCCTTCATTGCCAGAGAAGAATATTTTGATAGTTTCTTCGTTAATACCTAAATCATCTACAAGAATTTGATTTAGTTTGATGACTTCATCTTTAGTTGATTTGATACAGTCATTACAGGTTAATGTTATGAATGAAAGTTTTGAAGATTGACAGTTTGGACACGATGTATTAAGTTGAGAAATCTCATTGCAGTCAGAGCATTTGATTAGTGTGTTATCTTTAGGATGTTCTTTTCTTAGATCCTTTGCATCAATATCAAAAATTAATTCTGCATTTTGCCAATCTTTTTCAGACATTGGGAGATTTGGAAACATGTATCGTGCATTAGAACAATAAACATCAGAAGGTTTGTTTTGCATTAATAGTAAATGTAATTCTTTATCTGATTTGAGAGAGATGTGTCTGTTCATTCCTCCGTTAAATTTTTGGTAACCAAATTCTCTTTGATTAGGATCTTCGGGTACATGTAAAAGATCAAAGTGTTCAAAGTAAAATTTTTTGAAAGTATCTTCTAGAAGTGTAACATCTTTTGCATTCATACTCTTTTTCTCCCAAATTGAAGTGGATTAATGATGTTATCACATGCTGGAACAGGAAAACAAAGGTCTTGACTCTTTACTTTTTCACATGATGGACATTTGTATTCTGTGGTTCCTGATGTTCCAGAGAGTTGATTTAGTTGATAAATTGTAACTTTTGGATTATAATCAGGTGCATTTTTGAATAGAGGTGCAATTTGCTCAACTGTTTGTCCTTTGTTTAGCAAAAATGTTGCAAGCATAAATCTTCCAGAGTGAGGTAGGTTCTCTCCTTTTTCTAAAACTTCAATTGCATGTTTAATGCATGGAGGAAATTCTTTTGATTCCACAGTTTTTACTTCGAATTTTTTTGCAAGTTGTTTTAGCTTATCAACATATGTTTCAAAACCAACAATCATTTCAGGTGTTGATGATGAATTAATTTTGGTGTAGATGTGTCTGTCTAACTCTTTTCTAACTAATCTAACAGTTTCATGTGGTGTGAGGTGAACTTTTCCATTTGTAACCCTTCGATTAATTAATTTCCACTCACGTTCATGAAAATTAATAGAGTGTTTCAGATAGTCACTAACTAAAATTGTAAATGTTTCATCAGTTTTTTCTACAGTTACAGAAAATAGTTCTTGAAGTATTTGTAAGGAAAGTTTAGTCTTTGTTGCATCTTGATGATTCATCAGGTCTTTTTCTAGAAATTTTTCTGCACGACGTGCTTCTGCTAAAGAAAATCTACGGATTAGCGTATTCATGCCAGAGAGTTTTAGTAAAATTACTGCAATTAAAAATGAAAAAATTTCAAGTGGAAGTGCAGAGTTATTAGATGAAGGATCAGATTTGAAGATTCTTCCTTCTGATGAAGTAATTATTCTATCAAATGCATTATCAACAATTTTTTTTAGATCTGGATCAGAACCAAATTGTTCTAATGAAAATCCTTTATCGTTTAGATATTTTCCTGCTTCAGTGAGAAATGGATATTTTACAATTTCGTCATTTCCAAGATTAACCATAACACTAATGCACCAACTTAGTTTAAAAATTGCAATTATAAAATTAGTATTTTTGCTAGATCTCTAGTTTAAATTGTAATAAATTTTAGAAGAAATATGCAGATCGGCGCACATATTTCTAAATCAGGAACTATGGATAGTTGGGTAGACAATGCGTTAGAAATAGGATGTTCAGCATTTCAGGTTTTTACGAGAAGCCCAAGAAGTTGGTTTGCAAAAGATTTGGATTCAGATGAAGCAAAAAAGTATCGAGAAAAACTAGAAGCATCAGATATTGACAGAATGGCAACATGTGCACATATGCCATACTTGCCAAACCTTTCTACACCAGAAGATGAAGGGTATGAAAAATCAATAAAGTCTATGATTGAAGAGGTGAAGAGATGTGATAAATTAGGAATTCCATATTTAGTTACACATCTTGGAAGTCACAAAGGTTCAGGAGAAGAAAATGGAATCAAGAGACTTACAGAAGCGTTAAACAAAGTTGCTGAAACAAAGGCAGATGTAATGATTTTACTTGAAAATACTGCAGGACAGAAAAATTCTGTTGGTTCAGATTTCAAACAGCTTGCAGAAATTTTTGCAAAATGTAAACCTGCAAAGGATTAGGAGAGATTGGAAATGAAGGATTGGGAGAGGTTGTGAAAATTATGAACAAAAATAAGATTCCAATTGTGTTAGAAACACCAATTGACGATACTAGAGATCATTTTGAGAATATTAAAAAGGCAAAATCACTTGCATGAGTAATTACGCATTTATTCCATGATTGTTTTAGAGTTTTAGATGAATTACGAAAGTGTTATGAAACTTGCACTTGAAAGAGCGTTTTATTTCCCAAGTTGTGAGGTTTATGGAGATGCGCAAGCAGGTTTTTGGGAATATGGCCCAACCGGTGTTAGTGTAAAAAACAAGTTTCTTGAGTTATGGAGAAGAGAGTTAGTACGACGAGACAGAATGTTAGAAATTGATGGTTCACAAATCATGTCAAAATCAGTTTTTGAGGCATCTGGACATCTTGGCAACTTTGCAGATCCTATCATAAAATGTAAAAAATGTGGTTTGACATTTAGAGCTGATAAATTAATTGCAGAAATTTCTAATGTGGAGTGGAATTATCAGGATTCAATTCAACTGCTTTTTTTAGTGAATCAATATTTGTTGATTTTCCAAGACTATTCAAAACTATGCGTGGAAAACTCCCATTAGGAATAGCACAAGTTGGAAAAAGTTTTAGAAATGAGATCGCTCCAAGACAGAGTCTTTTGAGATTAAGAGAGTTTTATCAAGCAGAGATTGAGGTTTTTTGTAATCCAGGAAAGTTAAATGAGTTAGAAAAATTTTCAGAAATTGAAAACACAAAATTACGTATTCAAATTTCAGATGAAATTCAAGTGATGACTTGTAAAGAAGCAGTAGATAGTGGAACAATTCCAAACAAATTTGTTGCATATTATCTTGGACTGTTAACAGAATTTTATGAGAAAACTGGAATTGATATGGAAAAAAGTAGATTTAGAAAGCTTGGAGAAAAAGAAAAAGCATTCTATGCAGATGTTGCATTTGATTTTGAGGTAAACACAACAATTGGTTGGTTAGAATTAGTTGCTTGTAACTATAGATCTGATTATGATTTGTCAAGTCATGCAAAGAAAAGTAAAGAAAAGTTTGAAGTTATGGATAATGATGAAAAAGTCTTACCTCACGTATTTGAAATTTCAATGGGAATTGACAGGAGTCTTTATACAATTTTAGAGCACTCACTTAGAGAAGACAAAGAAAATGAAAGAATGGTTCTTTCAATCAAACCATATTTAGCTCCAACACATGTAGGAGTTTTATCATTAGTGAAAAAAGATGGTCTTTCTGAAAAAACTGATGAAATTTATCGTCTAATTAGAACAAAATTTGATTCATTCTTAGAAAGATATAGAAGATTAGACGAAATTGGTGCGCCATTTGCAATAACTGTCGACCACCAAACAAAAGAAGATAACACAGTTACTATACGTAGAAGAGATGACATGGCCCAAAATCGTGTGAATATTTCAGAGTTAGAGTCAATTCTTGCAAAAGAGACAGCATATCCATAAGATATTTCTGCTAAGACAATGGTGAGATTTTATGAAATTAGCAATAGTAATTCCAACCTATAACGAAGCAGAGACAATTCCAAGTCTAATCAAAGAATTATTTGAGAAAATTAAACAGCTAGTTGAAAGATTAGATGTTTTAGTTGTAGATGATTCCTCTCCTGATGGAACAGCAGATATTGCTAGAGAATTAGGGGACAAATATGAAAAAATCACTGTGATTCAGAGAGCAAAGAAAATGGGATTGGGAGCTGCATACAAAGAAGGATTCAGATATGTTTTGGAGAAACTTGATTCAGAATTAATTGTTCAAATGGATGCAGATCACTCACACAAGCCTAGTGAGATTCCAAATATGCTTGAAAAAATAAAAAATTTCGATTATCTCATTGCAAGTAGACATGTTGAAGGTTCAGATATTGTTGGATGGGGAATTGGTAGAAAAGCAACACATTCTGTTGCAGGAGCAATAGCCAAGGCATGTGCAAAAATAGAGATCAATGATTCTACAAGTGGATTTAGAATGTTTAAGAAAAAAACACTAGAAAAAATTGAATTTGATAAGATTCGCTCAGATGGTTTTGCTTTTCAGATAGAGGTTTTATATCAATTAAAACAGTTAGGTTTGAAAGGATTGGAGGTCCCAACCATATTTGTAAACAGGACAGAAGGTAGTTCAAAGATGGGCAGTAGTGAAATGATGCAATTTATCAAAATGTGCATTAGTTACATAGGAAGAAAATAAAGGAAGAAAGCTATCTACTCAAAAGTTGATGTTGTAGTTGTTTGTTGATATTCTTGAGTTGGTAGCTCGAGTGAAGGAACTGTTGGGAACTTTTCACCGATTTGTTGCTCTGCAACTGCTGATGCTTCTTGAAGAATATTATTGGTTTCTTCGCTAGATGCATCGGATTCCATGTTAAATGAATCACCGGAGATCGAGTCGACCATAAGTCCGTTTAATGTCTGGGTCATTGCGTTCAATTCTGAATCTGCTTCTGGCATGAATTTACCTAATGATGATTGTAGGCTCTTCATTGTACCCATTGCAGGTCCAATTGCAACCATTGCATCACCGAGGTCATGAATTGTTGAAAGTCTTAACTGAACTTGTTCCAAGGACATTCTTGCATTGCCAAGTGTTTTCTTTACTTTTCTAACTTCTACTAGTTCATTTGATAAAACAGCGCTTGCACTTTTATCATGATTTTGAACTGCTACGACAACACGTTGGAATAATTGTTGATCTCGTTGCTCGAGTTTATTCAACATGGCGTCCATCTTAGAAGTTTGTGCCTGTAATTTGTTAACAGCATTTTGAATTCTTGGTTTTAGTGCTCCTTGAGGTTTCAAGGTATCACTTAACTTAGAAGTCATACTTGCCGTATCTTGGCGTGCCCATGCTTTATGGAATGATGGCATGCCTAATCTCGAAAAGATTGTTCTTAATTAGAAGTGTAGAATAAGATCAACATTAGGCTAAATTTAGCTAACCAAATACGCATGAAGAGATATGAAAATTGTAGTTTTTGACTCTGGTTTAGGTTCATTATCAATAATCAAGGCTATTCAAAAGAAAACAAAATCGGACATTATCTATCTTGCAGATAAGAAAAATTTTCCATATGGAAAAAAGACAAAATCACAACTATACAAAATAATAACTCAAACAATCAAAAAAATTTCTGAAAAATTTAATCCTGATGTCATAGTACTTGCATCAAATACCCCGTCATTACTATTCAAAGATGAATTACCAAAAAATATTATTACTGTTTTACCACCATTAGAAAAAGTTCAGAAGGCAAGTAATGTTGCAATACTTGCAACACAAGTTGTAGTAGAAAGTAAAGAGTTAGATAATTTCATAAACCAATTTAAAGAATTAAAAGATGTTTTAAAAATAAATTGTTCAGAATTAGTTGAATTGGTTGAGAATGGAAAATTTCTTACAAATGAAAAAATTTGTAATAAAACTATTCACAAAGTACTAGATAAACCAATTATGGAAAATAAGATAAAAATTGCAACACTATCTAGTACGCACTTGCCTTTTCTTTTACCATTTCTAAAGAAAAGTTTCAGAGGAATTGAATTTTTAGATCCTGCAGAGGATGTTGCTGATAAAATTACTATGATCAAAGGACCAAAGAGTACGAAAAACTCATTATCTATCTACACAACACAAAGCCCAAAGGCACTACAGAGAAATCTCAAAAATATGGGTATTTCAAATAAGGTTAGTTTGTTTTCTTAGATTTTTTTGCTTGTCTAAATCCATGTGAGAAATTCTTATCATATAACTTGGAATATTCATATGATTTTGGTTTAATCACATCACCAATTATTACTATTGCAGTCATTGCGATTCGTTCTGCTTTTACTTTTTTTGCAATATCTGTTAAATCACCAATAACGATTTTTTGATCTTTTCTACTTGCTTTGTAAACTACTGCAACAGGCGTAGTCTTTTTGTATCCACCTGCAATTGCTTCTTTTGTAATTTTGTTAAGTAGATGAACACTGAGATAGAAGATTAATGTTGATTGATGTTTTGCAAGTTCAGAAATTTTTTCTCTTTTAGGAACTTTAGTACGTGATTCTGCACGTGTTATGATCATTGTCTGTGTGATACCAGGTAAGGTTAGTTGTGTTCCAAGTGCGGCTGCAGATGCTAAAAATGATGTAACTCCTGGAACAACAATTGATTCTATATCTTCTTTTTCTAAATTATCAATTTGTTCTCTAATTGCACCATAAACAGCAGGATCACCATCATGTAATCT
>LUMS01000464.1_pt1 | contig 14110 bp, 19 predicted proteins | sample 729711 | NCBI WGS metagenome assembly LUMS01 (sample SAMN03860298, study PRJNA289734) | marine metagenome | biome: seawater column; feature: ocean; material: water; isolation source: Red Sea water column Station 192 - depth 25m | place: Saudi Arabia: Red Sea | collected 2011-10-15 | depth 25 m | reverse complement strand
TGTTAGTGCATCTTAAAATTAAAGAAGGAAAATTAGAAACCTTCATGGGATGGATGCAATCAGATGAAGGTATGGGCGTTAGAAAAAGTGTTGCCTATCCAGAAAAAACTGTTGGAGCTATGATACCAGATAAAAGTGGAATGCTATTTAAAGTTTCTGTTCATAATGAAGATGGAATGAAAGATTTTGTAACTGGAAAAAATCCTACAGCTAAAGCTATATATGCAGAATGTGTAGAGAATGCTCAGTTATATGAGTTATCTAAAGTAAATCTTTAAGTGTAATTATGAAATCAATTAAAAAATATATTTTTATATTTTTGAGTTTTACAGTAGTCAACAATACTTATGCTGAAGTTTTAAGTAAGAAAGATACTGAGAAAGCCTTAGATTGTGTTGGAATATATATGGCTAACTATTTTTTACCATCGGGAGAAACTTTTGAATATAGCATGAAAGAAAAATCAATTTCATCAGCTAAAGTTTGGAAAACATATGCAATGGAAACTGGAATTACTGAAGCAGATTGGGATGAAAGAGTTAACAAAGCTGTAGATAAACATTATGGTTCAAAGTACAACAAAGAATTAACCGACGATTGCCATGCTTTTTTGGAAAAAACCATACCAAATGGCAAAGAACGTGTTGAGAAGGTTGTTCAAACTTTATATTAAAATTTCAGATAATGAGTGGTTACGTAATTTTTAATATTAAAATTACAAACCCAGAAAATTACAAAGAATATATTGAAAAAGTAAAACCAGTCGCAGAGAAATTTGGAGCAGAATATATTGTAAGAGGTGGAGAGTTTGAATTAGTTGAGGGTAATTGGGAACACCCAAGAACTATTGTGATAAAGTTTCCTAGTTATGAGAAAGCTCAGGAGTGGTATAAATCTGAAGAATACAAACCAATAAAGAAAATCCGTTTAGATAACGCATTATCAAATGGAATAATAATAAAAGGAGAATAAAAATGTCAATTTTAGCTAAATATAATAAAGCGATGAACGATAAAGATGAGGCAGCATTAAGAGATATAATTCACGACGATTATACATTTACTATGCATAAATCAGGAACTGTTTTAAAAAAAGACGATGTAGTAAAATGGGCAATGAGTGGAGATATCAATAGAGATAAAGTTAGAGTTATTTATGAAAATGATGAAATTGGTGTTGAACACGCATTTGTTACATTTAATGATGGAAATAAAGAAGCAGTAATGGCTGTTTTTAAATTTAAGGATGGCAAAGTGTTTGCACTTGAAACTGGTGCAACCCCGATGAACAAATAAAAAATTTAAAATTTAAATTTTGTTTTCAAAAAAATACTCAAACCTATTATTTATAGTTTTAATGGGATGTGGGATGAGTTTCATGATGACTCTCCTAATAACCTATATTAATACTGGCTTTGATAAAGATTATTTTAAAAGATTTATAACTGCATGGTCTGTGAGTTTTCCAGTTGCAATGATAGCAACGTCAATTGTTGCTCCTGTAGTAAAAAAAATTGTAGATAAAATCACAAAATAATAGGTTAATATAAGTAATGAAAAAAGTTGATTTTTATTTTTCAATTGGAAGTACTTATACTTATCTAACAGTTACTAGAATATTAGATATTGAAAAGAAATTTAATGTAAAATTTAATTGGGTTCCATTTAGTGTGAGAGCAATAATGAAAGAAATGAACAACATACCTTTTCCAAAAGATAAACAGAATAAAGTTGATTATATGTGGAGAGATATAGAGAGAAGAGCTAAAGGATATGGTTTTTTTGCAAAAACTCCTGTGCCTTACCCATTAAGTGAATTTGATTTAGCAAATAAACTTGCAATATTAGGATTAAAGGAAGGCTGGGGAATTGATTATGTAAGATTGACTTACAAGAGATGGTTTCAAGATGGAAAAGAACCAGCTACAGAACCAAATATTTCTGAGATATGTAATGAGCTTAGTTTGGATAAAGAAAAAATTGTAAATAATGCAAATTCTCAAGAGATAGAAAAACAATATTTAGAAAACACAGAAAGCGCAAGATCACATAAAATATTTGGAAGTCCTTCTTTTGTTGTGGGTAACGAAATTTTTTGGGGAGATGATAGAATGGAAGATGCAATAAATTGGTCAAAAAATAATGAGTAATTTTAATGCATATTTATATTTAATTGTTGCTGTAATTTTAGGAACAGCATCCAATGCTTTTGCAAAAAGCGCTCAAGGTTTTACTCTATTAGTTCCAAGTATTTTAACTGCAATTACAATTGTTGGCTGTATGTTTACACTTTCACTTGTAATGAAATCAATTTCTGTTGGAGTTACTTACGCATCATTTGCAGGATTGTGTATAATAGCAACAAGTGTAGTAGGAGTTTTAAAATTTAATCAAATTCCAAATTTTACAACTATCATTGGTTTATTATTAATAATTACTGGTGTTTTAATTGTAAATCTCCTAGGTAACACAAAATAGTTACCATGAAGAGTTGGGTTGATCTAAAAACTCAATTTCTTCAGCTGTAGATCTTCTTCCTAACAATTTATTTCTGTGAGGATATCTATGAAATCTTTTAATTACCGCTGTATGATCTTTCCAAAATTTTTTAATTTCTAAAAAATTTGGATGATTTGATAGATAATTTGTTAATAACTTATATGCTCTATCGTGATCAATAATTTCTTCACTATGAATATATGGAAGTAACATAAAAAATCTTTGATATTCATCCATTTGATCAAGATATCCATTATAAACAGCATCGTTTACAATCAATCTTGCTTTAAAATCATATTCAAAAGACTTTTTATCATTTCGATAAAGGTTTCTCGAAAACTGATCCAATAAAATAATTAAAGCTAAACAAGTTAACGGCTCATCTTGCCAATAATCATATTCATTTGAAGTAGCTTTATTGTGGTCTTCTCCAAATTTTTCTCTAATTAACTGATCAAATTTTTCATCTTTTTTAAATCTTTTCTCAACTATTAGGTCATCAAACCAGAAATCTAGGATTGCTTGAGCTCTATCATTCATAAATTTCGTCTACTTTAACTTGGTATGACTCAACCAATTTATTTGTTTCATTTGCCATTCCAACTACCGCGTTAAGTTCAGCAAGCATATCTTTTGATGCTCCTTTTTTAATTGCAGCAGAACTATGAGATTTTATGCAATACTCACAGCTATTTGTAATTGAAACAGCAATATAAATTAATTCTTTTGTCATCTCATCTAAAGCACCTTTTTTCATTACTTGCTGCAATGAATTCCAAGTTCTCTCTAAAGTTTCTGGCTCATTAGCTAACATTTTCCAAAAATTGTTTACTGACTTTATGTTTCTTTTTTGTTTAATGTCTTCAAATATCTCTTTTACTTTTCCAGTAGCTTCGTTTTCTTCAATCATATTAAATATCGCCATATCTCCTCCTTAGTTATAAATAGTCTCAATTTTTGGCATTAGTCTTAATAGTTCTTTTGTATATTCATGTTTAGGCTTTTCAAATAATTCCTCTGTATTTGAAATTTCACATAATTTTCCATCTTTCAAAACACCTATCCTATCACACATTTGTCTAACAACTGGTAAATCATGACTAATGAATAATATTGTAAGATTAAGTTGTTCTTGTAGATCCTTAAGTAAATTTAATATTTGTGCTTGAATACTTACATCTAATGCAGAAGTTGGTTCATCACATACTAATAATCTAGGTTGAGTGGCTAGAGCTCTTGCAATTGATATTCTTTGTCTTTGACCGCCAGAAAATTCATGTGGGTATCTTTCTGCTGAACTTTGAATTAGTTCTACAGAGTCTAATAAATCATAAATATAGTTTTTTAAATCTAGTTTAGAAATTTTTGGATTATGGAGAAGTATAGGTTCAGCAATTATATCTTTGACTTTTAATCTACTATTTAAAGAGGAATAAGGATCTTGAAAAATCATTTGTATTTGTTTTCTGAATTGAAGCATTTCACGATTATTTTTAATTTTGGTAATACAATTTTCATCAAAATATATCTCTCCAGAAGTTGGTTTGAATAAGTTAACAATCATTTTTGCTATTGTTGATTTTCCACTTCCACTTTCTCCAACCAAACCAAATATTTCTCCCTCTTTAATATTAAAAGAAACATCGTTTACAGCCATTACACTATTTTTCGAATTTTCTGTGAAGAAATTATCGTCAAAAGTTTTTAAAAGATTTTGAACACTTACTAAATTTTTATTTTGAATAGTTCTTTTAGTCCACCTATTTAAGATTTTAAGATTTGCTTCTTGATTATTTTTATTTTCTTTATCTAGTATAATAAATCTAGATATTTTTTTATTTGTTGGAGGAACTGAACTGACTAAGCTCTTTGTATATGATTGTTTTGGATTAGTTAAGATTTTCTTTGTCTCTCCAATTTCTACAAGTTCGCCATTTTTCATTACAGCTACTCGATCTGTTGTTTCGGCAATTACACCCATGTCATGTGTAATAAGTATAACTGCTAGATTTCGATTTTTAGTTAAATTCTTTATCAATTCTAAAATTTGAGATTGTATAGATACATCTAGAGCTGTGGTAGGTTCGTCAGCTATAAGAAGTTCGGGCTCACAACAAAGTGCAAGAGATATAACAACTCTTTGTCTCATACCTCCAGAAAACTGATGTGGGTAATTATTAAATCTTTTTTCCGCATCTTGAATTCCTACTTCTTTTAATAACTTAATTGCTTTATTTTTTGCATCCTCGTTACTTAACTTTATATGAGTTTGAATAGTTTCAATGAGTTGTTCTCCAATTGTTATTATTGGATTTAAAGAGGTTTGAGGATCTTGAAATATTAATCCAATTTTTTTTCCTCTAAAATTTGTAAAATTTTGATTATCTTGATGAATATTTATATCACCAAGAATAATAGACCCATTTGAAACTCTCCCTGGCTCATCAATAAGATTAATGATTGCGTTACCTATGGTGCTTTTGCCTGATCCAGACTCTCCAACTAAACCTAGAATTTCTCCTTTATTTACATCTATATTTACATTTTTTGCTGCATACACGGTCTCTCTTCTCATTTTATAGTCTACTGATAGGTTCTGTATTTTTAAAAAACTCATTTTTTTAGTCTTGGATTAAGAGTATCTCTCATCCAATCTCCTAATAAATTTATTGAAAAAGCTAATATTACTAAAAAGATAGCGGGAAAAAATGTTATCCACCATTCTCCTGAAAACAAAAAGTCATTGCCTAGTCTTATTAGTGTGCCCAATGAAGGTGTTGTTGGTGGGACACCTACACCCAAAAAACTTAAAGTTGATTCAGCAATTATAGCAAGTGCCAAACCTATTGTGCCTATAACCAATACTGGTCTCATTATATTTGGTAAAATATGTTTAAACATAATTATAATGTTAGAAACACCTATTATTGTAGATGCTGAAACATAATCCTTATTTTTTTCAACTAGAGTTGCAGCTCTTGATACTCTTGCAAACTGAGGCCACTCTGAAATTCCAATTGCAAATATTAAAACATAAATTGCCATCTCATCATGAAGTTCTCTAGAAATAATTCCTCTAGCTATACCATCTACTAGTAGTGCCATCAGAATACTTGGAACGGTAAGCTGTACGTCTGTTAATCTCATTACGATCATTTCATACTTGCCTCCAAAATATCCTGCTGTTAGACCTAAAAACACACCTAAAACTAGACTAAAAATAATTGCTGAAAATCCGACAATTAATGAAATTCTGGATCCATAAAGTATAGTTGATAACATATCTCTTCCTTGTCCATCGGTACCTAAAATAAATTTAGCTACTCCTTCTTCTGTCCAAGAAGGTGGGGTGAATGCTTCCATTAAAGATAATGAAGATGGATCAAAAGGATCATAAGGAGATAAAAATTCTACAAAAAATGAACAGAAAAAAATAATAAATAGAATTATTGATGATATTATTGCTGTAGGTGACTTAATAAAACTAAAATAAATATCACTATCTTTAATTCTTTCCCATGTTGTTTGTATTTTATTATCCACTAACGTTATCCCCTTTCACTCTTATTCTTGGATCAATAAAATAATATAAAATATCAACTATAAAATTTATCATTACAAACACGAATGCTATAAAAACTAAATATGCAGACATTATTGGTATATCAACAAACTGTACTGCCTGGATAAATAGGAAACCCATACCTGGCCATTGAAAAACTGTTTCAGTAATAATAGAAAATGCAATTAAAGTTCCAATATTAATCCCTGCAATAGTAATGACTGGGATTAATCCATTTTTTAAAGCATGTTTATAATAAATACTTTTTTCATTAATACCTCTGGCTCTTGCAAATTTTATATAATCAGTCTGAAGTATTTCCATCATTTCTGCACGAACCAAACGAATGATATAAGTCATTTGAAATAAGCTTAAAGTTACAGATGGAAGAATTATCGCTTTCAATCCGGAGACTGTTAAAAATCCTGTAGACCAAAAACCTATATCTACCACCTCACCTCTTCCAAATGAGGGTAGTATTCCTAAAATAACAGCAAACAAATAAATAAAAAGTATACCAATTACAAATGTGGGGAGTGAAACTCCCAATAGTGAAATTGCTAAAATAATGTCACTAAAAAATCCCTTTCTATTAATTCCTGTGTACACACCAAGCAAGGTTCCCGAGATTAAAGCTATTAAAGCTGAAACAACTACTAATTCAATTGTTGCTGGTAACCTCTCAATAATTAAATCAGAAACTGGTCTTCTTAATTGGGATGAAATACCAAACTCTCCTTTTGAAGCATTTATTATAAACCTAGAAAATTGAACATAAATACCATCATTTAAGCCTAGACTTTCTCTTAATTCCTCTCTTTCTTCATCTGAGGTTTCTTCTCCAACCATATTATTAATTGGGTCGCCAACAAAATTAAAAAGAGAAAAAGAGACTAAAGCAACAACTAGCATTACTAGTGCAGATTGAAACAGACGTTTGAAGAAATAATTTATCAATTTAAGAAAGTTTAGAAGTTACAGGCCCTTTATTTAAAGGGCGAAATAACTTGATGATGTAGAGGTAAATAAGAAATATCGTCTTTTACAATTTTCCAAGCTTTTGCAATAGCTTCATTTCTTTTATCTAAATCTACTTCACCTTCCATTACTCTAATAGCTGCGTCTACCTCAGAGTTGCTGAAATTTACCTTATTCCAGCTAGCACCAGACTCATATAAATAGTGGAATACATAGTGGCTATCTAATGTTGGAACACCCCATCCAAGCATATAAAAATCACCCTGATTATCTTTAAGCTCTTTGAAATGTTTTGATTTTGTTTGTGCAAATAAGCTTACATTAACTCCAATTTTTCCAAGCATACCTACAACTGCAGTACAAATTGCTTCGTCATTAACGTATCTGTCATTTGGACATCTTAATTCAACATCGAAACCATTTGGATAACCTGCATCTGCTAAAAGTTTTTTTGCAGCATCAACATCGTATGGTAATCTTGCATCAAGTTCTTTAGTATAGCCATTAACACCAGGAAAAGTAATAATACCTGCTGGTTCGCTTAAGCCTCTCATTACTTTCTTCTTAATTGCTTCAATGTCAATTGCTTGATACAGAGCTTGTCTCACTTCTTTTTTCTTAAAAGGATTATCGCCAGTATTTCCTGTTCTCAGTTTATCTGCAGCTTGGTCCATACCTAAAAATATTGTACGCATTTGTGCAGTACTGTTTACTTTGTGAGCTGATGAGCTACCAATTCTTGCTAAGTCTTGAACTGGAGCATCTGTAACTAAATCAACTTCACCTGATAAAAGTGCTGCCACTCTAGTAGCTGCATTTTTAATTGGTAGTAAATGAATTTCAGTTACCTTGTTATCTTTCATATCACCCCACCAGTGTTTATTTCTTTTAAACACTGTTTTTGTATTTGGTTCTCTTAGAGTGATTTTGAAAGGACCTGTACCCATTGCATTAGTGGCTGAAAAAGTTTCTTGTCCAGCATCCCAGTTTTGAGCTGTAACCGCAAAATTCTTTTCACTCCAATCTCTAGACATTACAAAAATGTTAGAAAGTTGATTTAAAAGTATAGGATTTGGTTTGCTTGTAGTTACTTTTACAGTGTAGTCATCGATTGCTTCTACTCCTGACACTGTACTTATATACTCTTTAAAATCTGATGTTCTTTGTTTTGCTCTTAAAATGCTAAAAACAACATCTCTTGATGTCATTTTAGAACCATCAGAAAATTTTACATCCTCTCTTAGTTTAAAAATCCAAGTGTTTGGATCTGTTGTGCTCCACTTGGTTGCCAACTGAGGTTCGATAGTCATATCTAAGCCTCTTGTAACTAAAGCCTCATAAACTTGTCTTGAAACCTGTGTCGTTGGTCCTTCATTTTGAGCATGTGGATCAAGTGTTAAACTATCACCTTGCATTGACCATTTAATTGTTTTTGCGAACGATTGTGTTGAGACAAAAACAAATAAAAAAGTCAATAAAATCTTAAAAAACTTGAAAGTTTTCATTTCCCCTCCTAAAAATTATTATCAAAAATCTAGCTCAATAATGGATTAAAAAAAAGTTAATTATCAGACTAATTTCTTAAAATTATCATAGAGAATTGTTGAATATTTATTCATTGAAGACATATTAATTTTTGCATCATTATCAAATTTTGCAAGCGCACCTTTTCCTAACTGACTTTCAAGAGCAGATTTATATTCGGGCACACACCCCCAATCACTTACTGTAGTATCTTTGATTTCAATATGAAATTGTATCCCATAAGCATGCTCCTGAAATTTAAAAATTTGATATTTTGTTTCAGGTGATGAAGCTATTAGAGTAACAGATTGTATATTTTCTAAATCTTGAACTTCATACGAGTGCCACTGTAGTGATTTAATTTTATCAGGGAACGTACTGAACAACTGATCTTTTTTTTTATTTTCTAAAAAATCAATATCTAACATACCAATTTCAGGTTTTGATGATTTTACAACTTTGCCTCCAATGACTTCACCTAGCAATTGGCAACCTAAACAAAAACCTAAATAAGGTTTTTTTAAATCTATAACAAATTCTTTAATTTTTTTTTTTTCTTCAATAAGCCAAGGGTATTCGTTTTCCATCCATGTATCCATAGGTCCACCCATACAAAACATAGCATCAAATTTATCAAGATCTTCTGGAATTTTTTCGCCTTCATCTAATTCTATAGTTGTTAAATTTATTCCATCGCTAATAATTAAATCTTTAATGTATCCTGGGTCTTCTATTTTAATGTGTTGAAGAACAATTATATTTTTCATGTTGCTGGCTTAAGCAATTTTAAAATTTTTTTATGATTTAATTTGTTACTTGATGCTAAAATATTTCCAGCAAGTTTACCATTTTCATTTTTCCATGTGGTAAGTATTCCTCCCATGGAATGCTGCTGCAATCTTTGCATTTTTTAAAGAAACTTTTGAATTAACATTTAGTTTAATTTTTTTTCCATTTTCAAATAAATATGAATTTTTTTCGTCTTTATTTAAATAGTATTTTTTAAGTTTAGGAAAATTTGCGAGTCCTACCATAGGAGTTCCTTTATAATTTAATGATATTAAATTACTCCAAGTTGGATTACCGGTAACGAAAGATCTCGTTCCATCAATTGGATCGATTACCCATGAAAAATCACTTTTTGTTTTCTTGAATCCATACTCCTCCCCCATGATTTGGTGACCTGGAAATCGATCTAAAATTTTCTTTCTAATGAATCGTTCGAAAGCTTTGTCTGAGGTTGTTACTGGATCATAGCCTTTTCCTTTTAATTTATTACTTATCTTAAAAGGTTTATCTAATTTCGAATAATAATATTTTGTAAGTTGTTTTGCTAAAAGATTAAGAAAATTAAAGTAAATTTTATAATTAAAGTTTTTGTTCATTGCACCACGTATTAATAAAATATTTTAATAATACAAACGAATTTAACTTGAAAAAGAAGAGTTTTTGAAGGAATGTTTAATAAGTTATGAAATTTGAAGTAAGTTCAAACAAAATATTCTCATTCATAGGATCAAATAAAGAAGAAATTCACCCCTTTTGGTTAAGAGAACGTGTCAGTGAGAAAGAGTATCTAGATGAGGGTACTCAGCAACGATTGTTTGATCCATCTTCAATGAAGCAAACAGTTGAAATTGTAAATGCGGAAATAAATGGAGAGTTTTTAAAAGTAAAATTTAATGATGGTGTAGACTCAAAATTTGAAATTAAAAAATTGTCAGATGAACTTAGTTTAAATTCAAACGAAATAATAGATATTGAAAAAGTAAAATGGAAATCTGATTTCAAAAATATAAAAAATTTCAAATTTTCAGATAAATTTGCTGATAGTAATGAAATGCTAAATTTACTGATAAATTTTTACAAATATGGATTTGTTGTTATTCAAGATGTACCAACAAATAACAATTTTCTTGTGAAATTTGGAAATATGATAGGCAGTGTTAAAAGAACTAATTTTGGTGAATATTTCAATGTAAAATCAAAACCTAATCCAAATGATTTAGCATATACAGCGCTAAGTTTATCTCCTCATACAGATAATCCTTACAGAAATCCTTTTCCTCCATGCATACAAATTCTTCATTGTATTGAAAATGACGTTAAAGGAGGTCATTCAACTTTAGTTGATGGATTTACAGTTACAGAAGATCTAAAAAAGTTAAATCAAGACTATTATAATATTTTAACGAGTACTAAAGTCAGATTTAAATTTTCAGATAAAGATACAATTTTAGAAAGTTGGGCTGAATTAATACATTTAGATGAAAAAGGGAATTTTCAAAATGTTAGATTTAGTCCAAGATTGGATTATGTGCCTCAAATGAAAAGAGAGAAACTTGAAATTTATTACAATGCAAGAAAATGTTTATCAGACTTATATAATTCTGATGAATATAGGATTGAATTTAGATTAATGCCTGGAGATTTAATGATGATGGATAATCATAGATTACTTCATGGAAGAACGTCTTTTGATCCAAATGAGGGTAATAGATTTTTACAAGGGTGCTATTTAGACTTTGATAGTACAGAAGGTAAATTGTTACATTTGAGAAGGAAATTTAATCTTTAAATAATTCCTCTATTTTATTTTCAGCCTGCTTGATGGATTTTTCATAATCCAATGCCATTTGATCAGCAGCAATGATTTTAATATTTTTAATACCAAAAAAATTCAACATATGAATTAACCAGGGTGTTAAATAATCTTCATCACCTTGTATTTTGGTTCCCCCAGAAGTGATTACTAGATAAACTTGTTTATCCTCAAGTAAACCAATTCTATCACCGTCTTCGGAATATTTAAAAGTAAGTTTAACTCTTGCTGCAAGATCAGCCCAAGCTTTTAACGTTGCAGGTGGACCAAAATTATATATTGGTACAGATATAATAATTATATCGCTTTCTTTTAATTCAATAACTAATTTATCAGAAAGTTCGAACATTTTTTTATGATCTTCTGTTTGTTGTTCAACTGGAATTTTCATACCCGACTCTGTTAAGCCTGAAATAAAGAGCATCTCATCATCTAAATCTCTATAGATTAATTGATCATCTTTTTTTTTAATTTTTTTAAGTAATTTTTGAGCTAACTTTCTTGAAGTTGATCCCTCTTTTCTAGCGCTACAATCAATCTGATAAATTTTTCTCATTAATTATCCAAAATTTCCAAGTACAGGGATATACTCTAAAAGATAAAAACCTAATGCCTGTAATTGGTTGGTTATCATCAATATTCCTGTAATAAGCAAAAGTCCACCACCAATTTTGGAAATAAGTTGCATTTTATTTTTTAAATTTTTTGAAAAAATCATAAATCTTTGAATAAGATATCCAGATAAAACGAAGGGTATTGCTAAACCAAGTGAATAAAAAAATAATAATAATACTCCTTTGTTTATACTATCTTCAACTGCAGCTAAAGCCAAGATAGATCCAAGTATTGGACCTATACATGGTGTCCATCCAAAACCAAAAGCCATACCAATTAAAATAGATCCAAAATTACTTGGTGTGATATTTGAATGCACTCTTTTTTCATAATTTAAAAATTTAATATTAATTAATCCAATTATCTGAAGAGAGAAAATTATAATAAATATTCCTGCGATAATTCTTAATTCATAAGAGTAGTCTAAAACTAATGATCCCAGAAATGTAGCAGTTGCTCCAAAACTGATAAATACAATTGAGAAACCTAATGAAAATAGAATTATTGGAAAAATGTTTGTTTTCTTACTTTCCAAAAGTTCATTTAAGGAGCTTCCAGATATATAGGATACATAACCTGGTATCAAAGGTAATACACATGGCGACAAAAAACTAATTAAACCTGCGCTTAATGCAATAAAAAGTTCTAACATTATCCAGTATTTTTCATTGCTGCAGAAATACCGGCTATCGAAGTTAACAATGCATCATTTAAATTCTTTTTATTTTCTTTACCTTTGGTTATTTTTAGCTTCGATATAACAATTGGCTGAATAACATTGAGCACCTCTGTGTAAATATTTCTTGCAACGATAATATTCCTAAATTGTTTTCTGGCATTAATTATTTCTTTAGGAGTTATTTTTTTATTTAATTTTCTTATTGTTTCAAATTGGTATCTTAATTTTTTACCAATTCTAATAAGTTTATTATCTGCTAAATATTTTTCATAAACCTTTGATATTTCTGGATCAACTTTTGAAATGACCATATCTAGGATATCTAACATTGAATTAAAAAATGGCCAATTTTTTTCCATGTCTAGAAGAGTACTTTTAAATTTTTTAATTGAAGAATATCTTAATGCCTCTGCGCTACCTAACCACGCTGGTAACATAAGTCTTATTTGAGTCCACGCAAATACCCAAGGTATTGCTCTTAAGCTTTTTATGTTGTCTACATTTTTTCTCTTAGATGGTCTTGATCCAATTAAGAGTTTACCTAAAGACACATGTGGTGTCACTTTTTTAAAATACCTAATAAAATCAGAATTTTGATTAATATTTTTTCTATATGAGCTTTTTGAAATATCTGACATTTTTTCAATTAAATCTCTCCAATTCTTTTTTGGTGCAGGTGGAGGATTAAGAGTTGCCTCTGTAACAGCCCCTATATAACTGCATAAGTTATATTTAGCTAATGGCTCATAACCGTATTTTTGCTGTATAACTTCTCCCTGATCAGTAATTCTTATTTTTCCATTAACAGAGTATGGAGGTTGAGACCTTAGTGTAGCTTGTATTGGACCACCTCCTCTACCAGCTGAGCCACCTCTTCCATGAAAAAAAGTTACGTCAATTTTAAATTTTTTTGCAAGTTTAACTTATTTATTAATTTTCTGTACCATTTTTCTTGAAAAAGTGAATTCATGATGGCTTTTGAGTTTATTAGATCGTCCAATGTTTCAAATAATGGAACAACTCTTAATTTATTTTTGATTTGCGCTTCTTTTTGTAAAAATGAGACAGTTACTATGTCAGAAATAGAAGAGGTCATTGAAATGACATATGCTCCTAGGCATTCATCTGGTTGTTTAGAGATTGTTTTGAAAGTTGACCAAACTTCTTTATTTTCTTTATTTTTAAATTCAAAATTAGTTAATAAATTTCTCTTTTTTTTAATTTGATTTGCTAAAAATTTAATTTTTTTCTTTTCGCTCCATTTATAATAGTTTTGTTGATATTTTCTTTTTATATATTCTGCAATTAATTGGGAGTGTCTGGATGACTCTTGTCTTATATCTAATCTAGCAAGATTTATTCCAAAACATTTAGCTCTTCTCATTAAATCCAATAATTCACCACTTGCTAAATTTTCATTTTGGTTTTCTTCCAAAGATTTTCTAACAACTCTTAGTGGTTTTAAAATTTCTTCTCGTGAATTTAGCAATATTTTTTCATTCAATGGTTTATTGTAAACTAAATGTTGTTCTATGGATCTGTGAGTAATTCTCATTTTATCTCTGAGCGGACGTAAATAAACCCTATAAGGTTCAAATGACTCCCCATTTTTTTTTTTAATTTCTTTTGAGCATTTTCCCATTGAATAAGAT
>LUMS01000657.1_pt1 | contig 14207 bp, 14 predicted proteins | sample 729711 | NCBI WGS metagenome assembly LUMS01 (sample SAMN03860298, study PRJNA289734) | marine metagenome | biome: seawater column; feature: ocean; material: water; isolation source: Red Sea water column Station 192 - depth 25m | place: Saudi Arabia: Red Sea | collected 2011-10-15 | depth 25 m | reverse complement strand
ACGACGACGTGCCCATCGCCTGGATCACCGTCCACGACCGCGCCGCGGGACGCGCCCTCGTGTGGGGGTACTTCGACCGCGACGTCGCCGAGGTCGACGAGATCGCCGGTGTGCTCTACGCGTGGGCGGAGGAGGTGGCGATCCTCATGGCGCGCATCCGCGGCATCGACGCCACCCGCCTCGACGAGAGCCCGTTCGCCGACGACACCCGCCAGGCCGGCTGGCTCGAGCAGGCCGGCTACGCCAAGCGGCGCACGTGGCTGCACATGGAGCGGCCCGTGCGCGACGGCGACGCCGACCTCGAGCCCCGCGAGGGCGTGCTCGTGCGCACCGTCGAGAAGCACGAGAACGGGTTCCCCGTCGCGTCGGACCTGCAGACGGTGCACCACATGCTCGAGACGTCCTTCGAGGACCACTTCAACAACTACCGCGAGTCCTTCCCCGAGTTCGTGCAGCGCATGCGCGAGGAGCCTGGGCACCGGTGGGACCAGTGGTGGCTGGCCTACGTCACGGACGAGGACGGCGAGCAGGTGCCGGCCGGCACCGTCGTGTGCTCCGTGCTGCCCGGCAAGCACGGCGGCCCGGAGGGCACCTACGTCGAGTACATCGGCGTCAACCGGCACGCCCGCGGACGCGGTGTCGCGAAGTCGCTGCTCGCCGCGGTCATCAGCGACGCCGCCCGACGCGGCCGCAACCGCGTCGGCCTGGAGGTCGACGCCGACTCCCCCACGTCGGCCGACCAGCTCTACCTGTCGATGGGCTGGGAGACCGACTACGTGACCGACTCCTGGTTCAAGGACCTCACGCTCGACTGACGTCGCCCCGCCGCACGAGTCAGGTTGCGGGACCTCCTCACGCTCGTAGCGTCGGTGGTACACATCCCACCCACCGGCAGGAGACACCATGCCTACTCGCACTGCTCGCACCGCCTGGGACGGCGGCTTCGAGGACGGATCCGGTCAGGTCGAGCTCACCAGCTCCGGCCTCGGCACGTTCGAGATGTCGTTCCCCAAGCGCTCGTCCGAGGACGGCGGTGGCGTCACCAACCCCGAGGAGCTGCTGGGCGCGGCGCACTCCGCCTGCTACACGATGCAGCTGACCGCCGTCCTCGAGAAGAACGGCGGCACGGTCCGCTCCATCGAGACGAAGGCCGACGTCTCGCTCGGCAAGGACGACGCCGACGGCGGCTTCAAGATCCACCCGATCGCGCTGACCGTGCGCGGCGAGGTCGAGGGCGTCGACGACGCCACCTTCCAGCAGGCCGCGGAGGAGGCGAAGACCGGCTGCCCGCTCAGCAAGGCGCTCGCCTCGGTCGACCAGATCACCCTCGACGCGACCCTGGAGAGCTGAGCCGGCTCACTCCCCCACGGCGGCGGCTGCGTCCTCGAACACCTCGGGGACGTAGCCGTCGCCCGCGTCGGGCCCCTGCCCGTCCCCGCCGCCGAGCACCGCGGACGGGTCGACGAGCCGCACGTCGTGCCCGTCGAGGTGCAGCCGGCGCACCCCCTCCAGCAGCATCCGACGCGCGACGTCGTTGACCCGGTGCACCCGCTCGAGGTCGAGCACGACGGGCGCCTCGCCCTCCGGCTCCTCCTCCAGGCTGCACAGCACGCGCTCGGCCTCGACGAAGCGCAGGTCGCCGGCGACCTCGTGCACCGCCACGCGCGAGCCACCGCGCTCGACCCGCCGCACCACCGAGCGCGCCACGTCGGAGACCTCCATGAGGTGCAGGCCCATGTCGCGCGACAGCCGCTCGAACACGCGCACGCCCCGCGCGCTGTTGCCGTGCCGATCGAGCCGTGGCGAGAACACGGCGATGCCCACCTGGCCTGGCAGGACACCGATCAGGCCGCCCGCCACGCCGCTCTTGGCCGGGATGCCGACCGTCGTGAGCCAGTCGCCCGCGGCGTCGTACATGCCGCAGGTGGCCATGACGCTCAGCACCTGCCGTGCCACCTGCGGCTCAAGCAGCTGCTCCCCGTCGGGCGCGCGGCCCTGCCCCGCGAGCACCGCGGCCATGCGTGCGAGGTCGCGGACGGTGACCGACACGGCGCACTGGCGCGTGTAGCCGCGCACGACGTCCGGCGGGTCTCCCTCGAGGATGCCGACGGTGCGCAGCATGTAGGCGATCGCCATGTTGCGGTCGGCGGTGCCCAGCTCGGACTCGAAGACCGCCTCGTCGACGTCGAGCTCGCGCCCGGCGAGCCGGGAGTAGAAGGAGCGCACCCGCTCGAAGCGTTCGTCGGAGCCGGGTCCTGCGACCAAGGCGTGGGCCGCGATCGCCCCCGCGTTGATCATCGGGTTGCGGGGACGCCCCGAGCCACGCTCGAGGGAGATCTCGTTGAACGCGTCGCCCGACGGCTCGACGTCGATCTTCTCGACGACGGCGTCCAGACCCTGGTCGGCGATGGCCAGCGCGTACGTGAACGGCTTGGAGATCGACTGGATGGAGAACGCGACGTCGGCGTCGCCGGCCGTGGCCACCACGCCGTCGAGCGTGGCCACGGCGATCGCCAGCCGGTCGGGGTCGGCCTGCGCGAGCTCGGCGATGTAGTCGGCGACCTCGCCGTCGTCGCCACCGCACTCGTCGAGCACCTGGGCGAGGTAGTCCGGGATCGGGGTGCGCATGCGTCGATGCTGTCACGCAGCGGGCGGGTCGCTGGCGTCGGACGGGTGGCTCGCCCTAGCGTCGGTGGCGGGCGGGGGGCGGCCCCGTCACCGACCAGGAGGGGATCCCGTGCACGCACCGCGCAGCACCACCGTCACGACCACCCACGACGCCGAGCGGACGTTCGCCGCCCTCACGGAGCTCGCGTCCGCGCCGCCCTACACCGAGGTCGCCCGCGACGACGCATCGCGCACCGTGGGCTTCACCAGCGGCAAGACGGCGTTCTCGTGGGGCCACGAGTACGTCGCGACGGTGACGCCCACGGACGACGGGGCGTCGGTCGAGATCACCGCGGGAGGCTTCGACGACAAGCCCAAGGCCCTCCTCGACGGCCGCAAGAACGTCAAGGCCGCGGGCAAGGTCGGGCAGGCGCTGCAGGACGCGCTCGGTTCCTGAGACGGCGGTCGCCGGCGAGGCACCCGCGCGGAGGAGCCGTCCTGTCCGTGCCGGGTGGGAGCATCATCGGGTGCACCAGTCACTCGCGCCGTACCGGCTGTGGTCCCAGCGTCTCGCAGGCACTCCACTCGCCGACGCCACCGCGGTGGTGCGCCACCTCGGGGCGGTGCAGTCGCAGGAGCACACCACGGCGCCCTGGAGCATCGCCCGCCGCTGCGGCACCCCTCCGCTCGCCGACGTCCTCGACCAGCTCGACGCCGGCGGGGTCGTCCGGACGCACGTCCTGCGCACCACCTGGCACCACGTGCACGTCGACGACCTCCCTCGCGTGGTCGCCGCGACCAGCGACCGCGTCATGGGCCAGCTGCTGCCCCACGTCCGGCGCCAGGGCCTCGAGGAGTCGGCCCTGGCCGCGGCCAGCGAGGTGGTCGTGGACGCGGTCCGCGATGCCCCGGGGTGCACCCGCGACGACGTCGCCGCTCGCCTGGACGACGCGGGGACGCCGTTCGGTGGCGACCTCCTGGCGCACATCGTCATGGCCGCCGAGCTCCGCGGCGAGGTGGCCGGACGGCGCGACCCGGGCGGCCCGCACCGCTACCGACCGCTCGACCTCGCGCCCAGCACGGCGGGGGTCGACGCCGAACGGGCGTGGCTCGCCGCCACCTACGCACGCGGGCACGGCCCCTTCACCCCGGCCGACCTCGCGTGGTGGTCGAGCCTCACCCTCACCCAGGCGCGACGGGCGGTCGCCGACGCCGGGCTGCACGAGGTCGAGCTCGAGGGCCGGCGGCTCTGGTCGCCGCACCCGCAGGACGAGCTGGACGACCACCGGGCCGACGTGCCCGCGGCGCTGCTGCTCTCCCAGTTCGACGAGCTCGTCTCCTACGTGCGCGACGCCGACCTGCGCACGGAGGTCGGCGCGGGGTACATCGCGACGATGTCCGGCGCGGGGCTCCTCGTGCTCGACGGTCGACTCGCGGGCCACTGGAACCGCTCGGTGCGCGCCGGCACGCTCACGGTCGTCGTGCACACCGGCGCCACCCTCTCGCGCGCTCACCGGTCCTCGCTCCACCACGAGGCTGCGGCGCTCGCCACGTTCCACGGCTTGTCCGACGTCGTCGTCAGCGTGGCCTGAGGCAGCCGCACCCCCGCGCACCGACCCTGTTCCGCCGCCCCGATCGACGCGATCGCGGTGCGACGAGGATCACCCCGTGGGACGGTGGGAGACACGGCTCCAGGCAGGGCGAACCGGACGTCGAGCGTCCGGGCCAGCGCGCTAGTCTTGAGTCGCACCGTGTCCAAGTGCGCAGGGAACCAACCGGAAGAGGCGATCGAGGCCGTGGCCGAGTCCTCACATGACCCGTCAACCCCCGACTTCGGGACGAACCAGTGGCTCGTCGAGGAGATGTACGACCAGTACAAGGCGGACCCCGCCTCCCTCGACCCGACCTGGGTGACGTTCTTCGAGGAGGGTGACGGCGCGGCGCTCCTGCGGGACAACGGCACCGCCCCCTCCTCGAAGAAGGCCGAGCCCGCCGCCGCGAAGCCTGCGGAGAGCAAGGCGCCGGCGAAGAAGCCGCAGGCTGCACGTCCCGCAGGCCGCTCCACCGACCCGAAGTCGACGTCGGCCGCGCCCCAGCCCTCGGGTCCGGGCGAGGTCGAGCGCGTGCCGCTCAAGGGCGCGCCCGCGCGCACCGCGGCCAACATGGACGCCAGCCTCGAGGTCCCCACCGCCACGAGCGTGCGCTCGGTGCCGGTCAAGCTGCTCTTCGACAACCGCATCGTCATCAACAACCACCTCGCCCGCGCCCGCGGCGGCAAGGTGTCGTTCACCCACCTCATCGGCTACGCCGTCGTCAAGGCCCTCACGGCCATGCCGGAGATGAACACCGGCTACGACATCGACGAGAAGGGCAAGCCGGTCCAGCTGAAGCCTGAGCACGTCAACTTCGGCCTCGCGATCGACACGAAGAACGCCAAGGGCGAGCGCCAGCTCCTCGTGCCGTCCATCAAGGCCGCCGAGACCATGAACTTCGCGCAGTTCTGGCAGGCGTACGAGGCGATGGTCAAGAAGGCCCGCGACGGCAAGCTCGAGGTCTCCGACTTCCAGGGCACCACCGCCAGCCTCACCAACCCCGGAGGCATCGGCACCAACCACTCCGTCCCGCGGCTCATGAAGGGTCAGGGCGTCATCGTCGGCGTCGGCTCCATGGAGTACCCGCCGGAGTTCCAGGGCGCGTCCGAGCACACCATCGCCCACCTCGCTGTCAGCAAGATGATGACGCTGACCTCGACCTACGACCACCGCGTCATCCAGGGTGCGCAGTCGGGCGAGTTCCTGCGTCGGATCCACCAGCTGCTCCTCGGCGAGGAGGGCTTCTACGACGAGATCTTCCAGGCGCTGCGGATCCCCTACGAGCCGATCCGCTGGGCCCAGGACATCGCCGTCAGCCACGACGACGAGGTGCACCGCCAGGCGCGCGTGCTCGAGCTGATCCACGTTCGCGAGCGGCACGGGCAAGCGCTTCATGAAGCTGCGCGAGATCCTCGGCGTCCTGCGCGACTCCTACTGCCGCTCCATCGGCCTGGAGTACATGCACATCCAGGACCCGGGCGAGCGTCAGTGGCTGCAGGACCGCATCGAGGTGGGCCACACGAAGCCCCCGCGCGAGGAGCAGCTGCGCATCCTGCTGAAGCTCAACCAGGCCGAAGCGTTCGAGACCTTCCTGCAGACGAAGTTCGTCGGCCAGAAGCGGTTCAGCCTCGAGGGCGGGGAGACCACCATCCCGCTGCTCGACGAGATCTGCGAGGAGGCTGCCGCCGACGGCCTCGAGGAGGTCTGCATCGGCATGGCCCACCGCGGCCGTCTCAACGTCCTCGTCAACATCGCCGGCAAGAGCGCCGGCACGGTGTTCCGCGAGTTCGAGGGCAACATCGACCCCCGCACGGTGCAGGGCTCCGGCGACGTCAAGTACCACCTGGGCGTCGAGGGCGAGTTCCGCTCCGAGCACGGCGACACGATCAAGGTGTCGGTGGCCGCCAACCCGTCGCACCTCGAGGTCGTCGACCCGGTGCTCGAGGGCATCACCCGCGCGAAGCAGGACCGTCTCAACCGCGGTGCCGAGTTCCCGGTGCTGCCGGTCCTCGTGCACGGCGACGCCGCGTTCGCCGGCCAGGGTGTCGTCGCGGAGACGCTGAACCTCTCGCAGCTGCGCGGCTACCGCACGGGCGGCACGATCCACGTGATCGTCAACAACCAGGTCGGCTTCACGACGAGCCCGTCGTCGTCGCGCTCCTCGACCTACTGCACCGACGTCGCCCGCATGGTCCAGGCGCCGATCCTGCACGTGAACGGCGACGACCCGGAGGCGTGCATCCGCGTCGCCGACCTCGCCTACGAGTACCGCAAGACGTTCAACAAGGACGTCGTGATCGACCTGGTCTGCTATCGCCGCCGCGGCCACAACGAGGGCGACGACCCGTCGTTCACGCAGCCGCTGATGTACGACACGATCAACGCGAAGAAGTCGGTGCGCAAGCTCTACACCGAGGCGCTCGTGGGTCGTGGCGACATCACCATCGAGGAGGCCGAGGCCGCCCTCGCGGACTACCAGTCCCAGCTCGAGCGCACCTTCGCCGACGTCAAGGAGGCCCCCTCCTCCGACGCCGACTACACGCGCACCCCCGACTACCCCGAGAAGCCCGAGCAGGAGGGCGCGCTCGAGACGGCCGTGTCCCCCGAGGTCATGAAGGCCGTGTCGTCGGCCTACACGTCCGTGCCCGACGGCTTCACGGTCCACCCGAAGGTGCTCCCCCAGCTGCAGCGTCGCGCCCAGTCCATCGAGACGGGCCCGATCGACTGGGGCACGGGCGAGATCATCGCGTTCGGGTCGCTGCTGCTCGAGGGTCGCCCTGTGCGCCTCGCCGGCCAGGACTCGCGGCGCGGCACGTTCTCCTCGCGCTTCGCGACGATCATCGACCGCAACAACGGCAGCGAGTGGACCCCGCTGTCGCACGTCGGCGACGAGCAGGCGACGTTCTACATCTACGACTCGCTGCTGAGCGAGTACGCCGCGCTCGGCTTCGAGTACGGCTACTCCGTGGCGCGTCCGGAGGCCCTCACCCTGTGGGAGGCGCAGTTCGGCGACTTCGTCAACGGCGCCCAGTCGGTCATCGACGAGTACATCTCCTCCGGTGAGACGAAGTGGGGCCAGAAGTCCGGCGTCGTGCTGCTCCTGCCCCACGGCTACGAGGGCCAGGGGCCGGACCACTCGTCGGCGCGCATCGAGCGGTTCCTGCAGCTCGCCGCCAACGACGAGATGACGATCGCCCAGCCGTCGACGTCGGCGTCGTACTTCCACCTGCTGCGTCGGCACACGCTGGAGGGCCAGCACCGTCCGCTCATCGTGTTCACGCCCAAGCAGCTGCTGCGTCGCAAGAGCGCGGCGTCGCAGCCGGACGAGTTCACGTCGGGCCAGTGGCGTCCGGTCATCGGCGACGACTCCGTCGACGCCGAGAAGGTCGACACGGTGCTGCTGTGCTCGGGCCGGATCGCGCACGACCTGTTCGACGAGCGCGCTAAGCGTGAGGGCGACGACCCGACGACGGCGATCGTCCGCCTCGAGCAGCTGTACCCGCGCCCGGTCGAGCAGATCAAGACCGAGCTCGCTCGCTTCAGCGGCGTGAAGAACGTCCGCTGGGTGCAGGACGAGCCCGCGAACCAGGGTCCGTGGCCCGACGCCGCGCTGCACTACCCCGACGCCGTGGCGTCCGGTGCGCTGACGCTCGTGTCGCGCCCGGCGTCGTCGACGACGGCCGTGGGCTCGAAGTCGCGGCACGACGCCGAGCAGCGTGAGCTGATGGACGCGGCGTTCGCCTGAGCCGTGTACTTCACCGATCGAGGCATCGAGGAGCTGGCGGCCCGCCGCGGCGAGGAGGAGATCTCCTTCGCGTGGCTGGCCGCCCGGCTCGTCGAGTTCGTCGACCTGCACCCCGACTTCGAGGTGCCGGTCGAGCGGCTGGCCACCTGGCTCGCCCGCCTCGACGATGATGATGACGATCTCTGAGCGAGCTTTGCGAGCGAACGAGATCGGCAGGTCGAGTAGTACACGCCGAAGGCGTCGGTCTGTATCGAGACCTGGCGAGCGTCCAGACCTCATCACCCCTGAGTAGAAACCGCTGAGCCGCTGCCGAGTGGTCTCGCTCCATCGCGGCTACGCCCCTGCTGCGATGGCTCCACAGCCCGCACACGCTCGTCCCTCGCGGTGCTCGTCTACTCGACCAGCCGCGGACGCGGCTGAGCACGCTCCTGTCCTCCCCCACTGCCACACTGTCCCGGTGAGGTTCGACCAGCCGCCCGTGGTCCGGGTGATCCCGGAGGGCGCAGGTGATCTCGACCCCTGGCTCGACGACGTCCCCGCCGTCCAGCAGGTGCTGCGCGAGGGTCTCGACCTCGCGCCCGGGGTCACGTTCCTCGTCGGCGAGAACGGGGCCGGGAAGTCGACGATCGTCGAGGCGGTGGCGATCGCCTACGGGTTGTCGCCGGAGGGCGGCAGCCCGCACGGGCAGCACCGCTCGCGACCGAGCGAGTCGGCCCTGCACACGGCCCTGACCCTGCAGCGAGGTGTGGGGTCGGGGCGGTGGGGCTTCTTCCTGCGCGCGGAGACGATGCACGGCTGGTACACGTACCAGGAGGGTGTCGGCGGCCCCGACCTGCACGCGATGAGCCACGGGGAGTCCTTCCTGGAGGTGCTGCGCCGACGCTTCGACTCCCCCGGCTTCTACTGCCTCGACGAGCCCGAGGCCGCGCTGTCGTTCTCCTCGAGCCTGGCGCTGCTGCGCACCCTCCACGACATCGCCGCGACGGGGGGTCAGGTGCTGTGCGCGACCCACTCCCCCGTCGTCGCGTCGCTGCCGGGGGCACGGATCCTGGAGGTCGGTCCGTGGGGGCTGCGGGAGACGAGCTGGGAGTCGCTCGACCTCGTCGCCCACTGGCGCGCCTACCTCGAGGCACCGGGGCGCTACCTGCGGCACGTGCTCGCCGACGACCGGGACGACGATGGCTGACCGCGGGGTCGCGGCGCGGGTCCGGCACCTGCTGACCGCCAACCCCTTCCTCACCGCGACGGCCGTCGCGGCCGCCTTGACCTGCCTGCTCGTGCCGCCGAGCGCTGAGTACCTGCACTATCCCGAGTACCGCACGCTCGTGGGGCTGTGGTGCTTCCTGACGGTCATCAGCGCGCTCGACCGGACGCACCTCGTCACCGCCGCGGCGGAGGGGGCCGTGGGGGTCCTGCGTGGTCGGCGGACGCTGGTCGTCGGGCTGGTCCTGCTGACCGCGCTCGGGTCGATGCTCATCACCAACGACATGGCGCTGCTGACCTTCCTCCCGCTGTCGGCGCTCGCCCTGCGTGCGACGGGCGACGAGGAGCACCTGGCCTACGTCTTCGTGCTGCAGACCGTCGCGGCGAACCTTGGCGGCATGATCACGCCGTTCGGCAGCCCGCAGAACCTCTTCCTCTACCAGTACTTCCACCTGTCGGTCGGTCAGCTCGTCGCCGTCATGGCGATCCCGTTCGTGCTGTCGATCGCGCTGCTCGTGCTCGCGTGCCTGCGCGTCCCGGGCGGCCCCATCCGACCGGTCACCTCCCGGACGTCCGTGCGCTGGCGACCGGCGGCCGTCCACCTGGTCCTGTTCGGCGTCGCCGTCGCGCTCGTCGTGCGTGCGCTCCCGGTCTGGGCGGGCCTCGTGGTCGTCGCGGTGGTGGCGGTCGTCGACCGGCGGGCCCTGCGGTCGGTCGACTACGGGCTGCTCGCGACGTTCATGCTGTTCTTCGTCTTCGCCGGCAACCTGGAGCGCGTGCCGCAGGCCAGCGGGTTCCTGCAGGACCTGCTGCAGGAGCACGTCCTGCTCTGGAGCGTGGCCGGGAGCCAGCTGATCTCCAACGTGCCGACCGCGCTGATCTACGCGCCCTTCACCGACGACTGGCGCGCGCTCCTGCTGGGCGTCAACGTCGGCGGGGTCGGCACCGTGGTGGCGTCGCTCGCGAGCCTGATCACCCTGCGCCGCTACCAGCTGCTGCGACCCGGCGGCACCCGCGCGTTCCTCGGCCTGTTCACCGTGGTGAACGTGCTGTTCCTGGTGGTGCTGCTGGGCGCCACGAGCGCCCTGCTGGCCGCCGGCGTCCTCTGACGTCGGCGGCCGGGCCGCAGGTCAGAGCGTCAGGACGATCTTGCCGAAGACGTCGCCGTCGACGACGCGCTGCAGACCCTGGGCCGCGTCGGCCATGGGGATCTCGCTGTCGATGAGCGGACGCGTCCCGGTGACGTCCATGAACTGCGCGAGCGCGTGGAGCTCGTCGCGCGTACCCATGGTGGAGCCGTGCACGCGCATCTGCTGGAAGAAGATGCGGGTCAGCTCGGCCGCCTTCGGCGCGTCACCCGACGTCGCGCCGGAGATGACGATCGTGCCGCCCGGACGCATCGACTTGACCGAGTGCGACCACGTGGCGGCGCCGACCGTCTCCATGACGGCGTCGACCTTCACGGGCAGTCGCGCCCCGGACTCGAACACCTCGTGCGCGCCGATCTCGAGCGCCTTGGCGCGCTTGTCCTCGTCGCGGCTCGTGGCCAGCACCCGGAACCCGGCTGCGCGGGCCAGCGTGATGAGGGCGGTGGCCACCCCACCGCCGGCGCCCTGCACGAGCACGGTGTCGCCCTGCTTGAGCCCCGACTGCGTGAACAGCATCCGGTAGGCGGTCAGCCAGGCCGTGGGCAGGCAGGCCGCCTCGCTGAACGACAGACCTGCCGGCTTCGGCACGACGTTGCGCGTCGGCACCGCCACCTTCTCGGCGAACGTGCCCTGGTGGCGCTCCGACAGCAGCGAGCGCTTGGGGTCGAGCGTCTCGTCACCGCGCCACGACGGGTCGCTGACGACGGCGTGCACGAGCACCTCGTTGCCGTCCTCGTCGTAGCCCGCCGCGTCGCAGCCGAGGATCATCGGCAACGACTCCTCGCGCAGGCCGACGCCGCGCAGGCTCCACACGTCGTGGTGGTTGATCGATGCCGCCTTGACCGTCACCGTGGTCCAGCCGTCCGGCACCTCGGGGTCGGGACGGTCCCCGACCACCAGCCCCTCGAGCGGGTTCTCGGGGTTGATCTGACCGGCGTAGACGGCGAACATGCGACTCCTTCGAGCAGGCGACGGCCAGGCGGAGCCCGGCCCCGGATGAGGTACCGCGTCCAGTATCGAGCGGATCAGTAGGGACGGCGCGCGAGGCCCTCACGGCGGGACGTAGGACTCGCTCAGGTCGTCGCCGACGAGCTCGGCGATCGCGTGAGCGGCCGCCAGCTTCATGCCCTCGGAGATCGCCGTCGCACGCACCGCGAGCGCGCCGCGGAAGATGCCGGGGAACACGAGCACGTTGTTGATCTGGTTCGGGAAGTCCGAGCGCCCCGTGGCCACGACCCGCGCGTAGCGGTGCGCGACGTCGGGGTGCACCTCCGGGTTCGGGTTCGCCATCGCGAAGATGATCGCGTCGGGCGCCATGCGCGCGACGTCCTCCTCGGGGATGGTGCCACCGGAGACGCCGATGAACACGTCGGCCTTCTCCAGCGCGTCGCCCACGGTCCCGGGACGCGCCCAGTCGGCGGTCTGGTCGGCGAGCCACTGCTTGACGCTGTTGAGGTCGTCGCGCCCGGGGTGGATGACACCCTGGCGGTCGACGACGCTGATGCGGTGCACCCCCGCCGACTGCAGGATCTTCGCAATCGCCACACCGGCAGCGCCGGCGCCGGAGATGACGACCTTGAGGTCCTGCATGTCGCGGTCGGTCAGCCGGACGGCGTTGATGAGCGCGGCCAGCGTGACGACGGCCGTGCCGTGCTGGTCGTCGTGGAAGACCGGGATGTCGAGCCGCTCGATGAGCCGCTCCTCGATCTCGAAGCACCGCGGGCTCGAGATGTCCTCGAGGTTCACGCCGCCGAACGTCGGGGCCATGCGCACGATCGTCTCGACGATCTCGTCGACGTCGGTCGTCGCCAGCGCCACCGGGATGGCGTCGACGCCGCCGAACTGCTTGAACAGGACGGCCTTGCCCTCCATCACCGGCATCGAGGCGGCCGGGCCGATGTCGCCGAGACCGAGCACCGCGGTGCCGTCGGTGATGACCGCCACCGTGTTGGACACCCAGGTGTAGTCGTGCGACAGGTCCGGGTCGGCGGCGATCGCCTCGCACACCCGCGCGACGCCCGGCGTGTACGACATCGACAGGTCGTCGGCGTCACGCAGCGGTACCGTCGCGGCGACCTGCATCTTCCCGCCGCGGTGCAGCGCGAACACGGGGTCGGTGGGGTCGAACGCGTCGAACGTCGAGGTGGTGGAGTCGGTGGCGACCATGGGGCGGCAGCTTCTCTCTCGCTGAGGGCGGGGGCTCACGGGGCGGACCCGGAGCAGGACGGCGTCGACGCGGCCCGCGACCGGTAGGTGCACGGCGGGCCCGCGGACACGGGAGCGCGGCAGGTGATGCCGCCGCCCATTCTCACACGGGATCGTGGCGTCCGAGCGCCTGGGTGACCGGAGGTGACAGGAGGCACACCAGCGCGACGGCCGCGCCGCCCGCCAGCGTCGGGGTGATCCACGGGGCGTCGCCGCGGAAGTTGAACGACAGCGCGAGGCACAGGAGCTGGGAGAAGACAAGGAAGCCGCGCGGCCAGGCCCGACCGCGCAGCACCTGGACGACCGCCACCAGCAGCAGCACGCCGAGCGCACCGAGGAAGACCGCCGTGCTGATCCCCAGCCCCACCCGGTCGGCCTCCACCGAGGCCAGCTCGAGCACCGTGATCGCCAGCAGTCCAGCAGCCTGCAGCGCCACGACGACGCCGGACACGAGCAGCAGCGTCCGGGCAGGTCCGCGCGGCGCGACAGGGCTCCCGTCGGGCTGGTCCGAGGGGGTCGGGTCGCTCGTCTCGCTCACCCCGCCAGCCTAGGACCACGCCCCCGTCGCCACCCGCCCCAGGACCACGATGCCTCCTTTGGTATGACCTGTGTGACTCAACAGACATCGACCCACCGTGCTATCTCTTGTGCGACGCGCCTTTTGTTGAAACGATGAACGCGGCGCGTTGGTCTTCCCCTGGGCGGACATCCCTGCGCGCCTGCACACACAAGGGAAGGAGCTGTCGTCATGGACTGGCGCCACCACAGCGCATGTCTCGATGAAGACCCCGAGCTCTTCTTCCCCATCGGCAACACCGGCCCCGCGATCATGCAGATCGAGGAGGCGAAGGTCGTGTGTCGCCGCTGCGACGTCCGTGAGCAGTGCCTGCAGTGGGCACTCGAGTCCGGTCAGGACCATGGCGTCTGGGGAGGCATGAGCGAGGACGAGCGTCGTGCCCTCAAGCGTCGCAACGCCCGGGCGCGTATTCGCACCGCCTGAGACGTTCCACGCCGCACGCGTCCGAACCCCGTACCCGAGCCTGGGTACGGGGTTCTCGACGTCCGGGCACTTCTCCGCCCACGGCCCGGAACCCCCGCCGGGGCCCTGTGCCCGCCGCGATCGCCCACACCGACGTCGAAATCGAGGTGTCAGAGCGTCAGCGTGATGGCGACCGTCGCACCACGCCCGGGGCGCGACTCGAACTCCAGCGCGCCGCCGAGCTCGCTCTCCACCAGCGTGGAGACGATCGACAGGCCCAGGCTGCGCGTCGGGTCGAAGTCGGCCGGCAGCCCCACCCCGTCGTCGCTCACCCGCATGCGCAGCCGGTCGCGGATCCGGTTCACCGCCACCGTCACCCGACCGGCGCCGTCGGGGAACGCGTGCTCGGCGGCGTTCTGCACCAGCTCCGTGAGCACCATCGCCAACGGGGTCGCCACCTCCGCCGGCAGCAGGCCGAACGCCCCGATCCGTTCCGCGCGCACCTGAGGACCGCCGACGTCGAGCACCGAGCGCAGGAGCCGGTCGGCGATGTCGTCGAACGCGACGCTCTCGTCGAACCCCTGGCTCAGCGTCTCGTGGACCAGCGCGATCGAGCCGACGCGCCGCACGGCCTCCTCGAGCGCCGCCCGCGCCTCCGGCACGTCCATGCGCCGCGCCTGCAGCCGCAGCAGCGCCGCCGCCGTGCTCAGGTCCGTCGGCGTTCGGCC
>LUMS01000405.1_pt1 | contig 14232 bp, 15 predicted proteins | sample 729711 | NCBI WGS metagenome assembly LUMS01 (sample SAMN03860298, study PRJNA289734) | marine metagenome | biome: seawater column; feature: ocean; material: water; isolation source: Red Sea water column Station 192 - depth 25m | place: Saudi Arabia: Red Sea | collected 2011-10-15 | depth 25 m | reverse complement strand
AAGATAGCCCTCTTTGATAAAGAGCCATCTGTTATGGAAGAAGCAAAAACTGCCCTTGATTCAATGGGGATGCAAGGTTTTTATAATTAAAAATCTTAATTTTTTACAACAACACTAGATAACTAATTAATTTATCAGATATTCAATATAAAAATTAAAATTAATTAACTTGTACCAACTGAAACAAAAAAATTTCGTTATTCTATATAAAGTAAAAGTACTCAGTACTTGAATTTAATGCCTCAAAAAACATTGAGATTCAAAATTCATCAAGACGGAAGAGTTGAAGAGACTGTTGAGGGATTTACTGGTAATTCATGCAATGAAGCTACAAAAAATCTCGAAGACGCTCTCGGTAAAGTAACAGTTAAGAATAAAACTTCTGATGCTTTCATCTCTAATCAAAGTGAAAACTTAACACAATTAAATAACGAATCTAATGTCACATTTTAGTACAATTAAAACTCAGCTCAAAGAAGTAGAGCCATTAATTAAGGCTTTAAATCATTTCGGTTATAGTATTAATCAAGAAGAAAAGTTTGTAAAAGGATATAAAGGTCAATTCACAGCCGTTGATATAAGTATGAATTTACCTGGTGATACCCAAGTTGGATTTAAATGGGATAAAAATTCTAATGCATATGAATTAGTTACTGACCTTGATCTATGGAAATTTGAGATTCCAGTAGAAAGATTTATCTCAAAAGTTACACAAATGTATGCTTACCAAACAATCATTTCTAAAACGCAAGATGACGGATATCAAATCGTAGAGCAAAAAAATAAAAATGATGGTTCTATTGAATTGGTCTTAACCAAGTGGGAAAACTAATTTCAAGATATGGATTTTACGGATCCATTTCATAATACTGAAGAAAATATTGAGATTACAGGCTATGAGGCTGTTTTAGGTGGTCAGTTAGCCGAAAAAGCTGTATGGGTTGATGAAGCAAAGTGTATTGGTTGTCAGTACTGTGTTCACGTCGCTTCGAACACTTTCACTGTTGATGAATTTCATGGTAGAAGTCGAGCTATTAGGCAAGATGGAGATAGTTCTGATGTCATACAAGAAGCAATAGATACATGCCCTGTTGATTGTATTCATTGGGTCAAATTTGAAGAATTAGATGATTTAGAGAATAGTCTCGATAGGGATATGTTTCAAACATTTGGAAAGCCACCGAGAATGAATAAGCACTAATATCAAAAAGATGCAATATCGTAGATTTGGTAGAACCAATCTGAAGATTCCTGTTTTATCTTTAGGTGGTATGAGATTTCAAAAAAGTTGGGATCAATTAGATTTTTCTGAGGTTTCATACGAAGAACAAAATAAAGTAGAAAATATATTAGATCTTGCAACACAATATGGCTTAAGTCATGTAGAAACCGCCAAGTACTATGGAACTTCTGAGGTGCAATTAGGGATGTGTTTTAAGAATACTAAGAAAATCCCAAATATAATCCAAACAAAGATTCCACCAAATAGTGATCCGGAAATTTTTGAGCGAGATGTATTATCTAGTATTGAAAAATTGAAAGTTAAAAAAATTGATTTGTTAGCAATACATGGTATCAATACTGCTGAACATTTACATCAGGCTATTCGAGATGGAGGTTGCATTGATATTTTGAGGAATTTTCAAAAAGAAAATTTAATTGGATCTATTGGATTTTCAACCCATGGAAAATCTTCACTTATTGAAAAGGCCATATCAACAAACTTATTTGATTATGTAAATTTGCACTGGTATTTCATTAATCAGGAAAATACAAAGGTTATTAATTTAGCCAATAAGCATGATCTTGGGGTTTTCATAATAAGTCCCACTGATAAAGGGGGACATCTTCATACTCCCTCAAGAAAAATGTTGGAATTTTGTAAACCACTTCATCCTATAGTTTTTAATGATCTTTTTTGCTTAAGAAATCAAAATGTCCATACTTTGAGTGTCGGTATTGCAAAAGAGACAGATTTTGCTCTGCATTTAGAAGCTGTCTCGTTGTTATCAGAATCTGAGAAGTATGTGCCTAAGATAATTAACAAATTAAGGCAGGAATCAATTAATTCCTTAGGTTTAGAGTGGCATCAAAATTGGAATAGAAATTTACCAAGTTGGGAATATACTCCGGGAAATATTAATATTCCTGTTCTGCTTTGGCTTTCAAATTTAATTGATTGGTTGGGTATGGAAGGATATGCAAGAGCTAGATATCAATTGCTTGGTAATGGAAGCCACTGGTTCCCAGGATTCAACGCGAATTTACTAGATGTAGATGTTTCTGAAGGACAATTATTGAAAGTATTAGAAGGTCATATAAATCCAAAAAAAGTTATAAAAAAATTGAGAAATTTAAAAGAAAAGTTTGGAGATAAGAATGCTAAAAGATTATCAAGAAAATAATGTCATAATGGATTTTTTTCAGGTTTGCCAACTTTTCTTGGGTAAATTTCAGGACAAAAATTCTTTGGTTGAATAAGAATAATATTTCGGGTGCCTTTATTTCTTGGTAATAGTATCTCTTTTTTATCTTTAACTTTCCCTTCTAATATTTCTAAAGTTTTATCTAGATTTTTGCTTTCTTGATTCGTCCATTTGCCACAATATAAAACTCCAAACCCTTCTTTTTTTAACATTGGTAGTATATATTCTGAAACTGTTGATGGATTACTAACCGCTCTAGTTGTTGCAATATTAAAATTATTTCTCATTGACGATTGGTGGGCTAAATTCTCAACACGATCATTGATTACATGAATATTGTTTTTGAAATTGATCTGTTCAACTAAAATTTTTATTGCATCTGTTTTCTTTTTCAAAGAATCAATTAGGTATATCTCAGAATTAGGATGAGTTATTGCATAAGCTAAACCTGGGAAGCCACAGCCTGATCCAATATCTAAAAATTTTTTATTATCAAAATTAATATTCGTGAAAGCTTTGAATGGCCAAATGCTGTCAAAAACTTGAGATACCCAATAATCATCACCATCAGTTAATCTTGTGAGATTGGTCTTATTATTTAATTCTTTAATTTTAATTTGTAACTCTTGAAATAAATTTATTTCTTCTTCGGTTATTAAGGAAAAAATTTCTTCTGGAATGTTTTGTTTTTTCATTTAGTTATAAATATGAATTTTAACCATCCATTAAATACATTCTATTTAGTAAAAATTTATTAGAATTACAATATTAATAAAAGATTATTTTGAAAGGGGAAACTTCCTATTACAAAATTTTAGGTGTAAATGAAAATGCATCCAATCATGAATTAAGAAAGGCATTTTGTAAACTTTCTATTGAGTTGCATCCCGATACAACTTCATTAGAAATAGATGTTGCTAAAAGTAAATTTCAAGAAGTTCTTGAAGCTTATGAACATTTAAATAATAGTAATTTAAGGAAAATATATGATGATAAATTAAAAGAAAAATCTAAAAGTAAAAATAATACTAACGTTTTAAATAATTTAGTAATCGATTCTAATAATCAAAATTTAATAGGAAATAGAAGACCTTTTTCGAATGGAGAATTGTTTTCGTTGTTTCTTTTAATTATCATAATTTCTATAAGTTTAATTTGTTCAATTTTTATTGCTTCTTTTACTGGAAAAGAATTAGAGACAATACCGCTTTGGCTAATTAAATAATTTTTTAAAAAAGTCTGTGAATCCCTCTAAAAAACCTATCAATCAAAATTCACTGCAATCATTGGAATTGTGGTTAACTGATTTAGGTGCTGTGAAGGATATTAATAATCCATCTAAATGGTATCTGTTACTTTCAAATTGGAATGCAACTATTATTTTTGAACAAGAAGATTTAAGTGTTATCTGGGAAAGTGAAGGACAAGAAACTAAAAGACTATTTTCCTATTGCATTAATAGAGAAGATGTGGAAAATGCAATACTGCAGGGACCTTAAATTTCTATCTAAAGATTGTCTAAGATTTGTCTTATTATCCAGTAACTTTTTTCTAATTGATCATCTGTTATACAGAGAGGCGGCAAGAGGTAAATAACATTCCCGAGGGGCCTAATGAATAAACCTTGCTCCATTGCAAGACTCTTTATTTCTTTCCCAATATTATTGAAATAACCTTTTTTGTTCCCAATATCTAAATCGAAGGCAGCAATTGTGCCGGATACCCTTACCTTCTTTATATAAGGTAAGTTTTTAAATTTAATTAGATGAGATAAATGTTTTTCTTCAAATGAAAGGTATTTTTGTGGTTCTTTTTCTAATAAATCAAGGCTAGCGTTTGCTGCAGCACAACCTAAAGGATTAGCAGTAAAACTATGTCCATGCCAAAAAGTTTTTCTTGGGGAATCATCAATAAAGGATTGAAAAATTTTTTCTTTACATAAAGTTATTCCCATCGGTAAAAATCCACCAGTTAAACCTTTTGAAATACTTATTAAATCAGGAATGATTTTTGCCTTTTGAAAAGCAAAAAGGGTTCCACATCTTCCAAACCCAGTCAATACTTCATCGGCAATTAACAAAGAATTATTATTTTTTATAATTTCTGAAACTTTTTTTATAAACTGAGGCCTAACCATATTCATTCCTCCTGCTCCTTGAACAAGTGGCTCAAGGATTACTGCAACTGTGGGAGTTTTAAGTAGAGTTTCTAATTTTTGGATCGCCTCATTTTCTTTATTTTCTACTTCTTCATCGTTCATCCAAGTTGAAGGCCAGGGGACTCTCCTAACTGGGAACATAAGATTATCGAAATTCTCATTAAAAATATTTCTTTCACCTAAAGCCATTGCTCCAAATGTATCGCCATGATAGGCGCCATCAAAAGCTACTATTTGAGTTCTTGTCTCTCCTCTATTTTGCCATGATTGGAAGGCAATTTTTAAAGCGACTTCCACTGCAGTAGAACCGTTATCAGAAAAGAATAATCTTTCTAGTTTTGTTAATTTACTAAGTCTTTCTGCCAATTTTTTTGCCTGTGGATGTAAAAAATCAGCAAATATAACTTGCTCAAGTTTTTTTGATTGATTGAAAATGGCATCCGCAATATATTCGTTACTATGACCATGAAGAGTTACCCACCAACTACTAATTGCATCTATTAGTTCTTTTTCAGGATCTTTAGTAAATAGGAGGGCATCTTTACCATGAGTTACTTCTATCTGCGGTTTGCTGTTATTGATTTGTGTAAAAGGTGGCCAAATATTTGGGTGCCAATCTTGATTTGGAGTTTTTGAATCCAAAGATTTCATTTAACTTATTTTTGAGTTTAAAAGTGAGATCAACTTATTCTTGATGTCTAGTTCTTTCCATAGTATATCTAAATTATTTGAGTCCATTTTTTTGATGTAAGGAAATTCAGCAATTAACGGAATACCACTAAAATCAACTAGAGTTTTTGGATTATCTAGGTGTTTTTCGCCATTGACTACTAAACCTAAAATCTCAATATTTCTTCGTTTTAAGGCCTCAATACTAAGCAGGGTATGGTTAAGAGTGCCAAGTGAGCTCTTACATACAAGTATTACCGGAAGATTCCATTCTTTTATTTGATCTATTTGCAAAAAATTGCGTGTTATTGGAACCATTAATCCACCTGCAGTTTCTACAATTAATGAGCCTTGCACTTTTGGCAATCTCAACTTTTCAAAGTTAATAGTTTTTTGATCTATTTCAGCAGCCCAATGCGGAGATAGAGGTTTTGTAAAGACATAAGCTTCTTTGATTATTTTCTCTTTACTTACTTGTGCAAGTTTTTCAACAGTTTGACTATCAGTTTGCGATTCAATACCACTTTGAATAGGCTTCCAATAAAAGGAATTTAATCCTTTAACGAAAAAAGAGCTTATTAAAGTTTTCCCAATATCAGTATCTGTTCCACAAATTATAAATTTGAAAATACTATCCTGACTACTCATAATTTCTTTATGATTTGAATCTCAATTTGCCATGAAAGGTTCACTGTATTATTGTAATTCTTTGGCCAAAACTTTTGAATTTCCTTTAACTCTTTCACTGTTTTGCGTTTACAGTTTGTTGATTGTGCTCCTACATTTTTAATGCTTCTAAAAAGCTTATATACATCTTCAAAATTTTCAAGATAATTAAACTGTTCTGAATAATGTATTTCAGTTGATTTGAAATCTTTTAATAATTCTTTAGAGCAAAGGAAATTAAGACCACTATATTCAATATCAATTTTTTTACAAGTATCTTTCCATTCAGGAAAACAATCTTTTGTTGGATATGAAATGATTAAAAAACCTCCAGGTGTTAATTTGCTAAACCAATTTTTTATTATCTTTTCTGGGTTGTTTAACCAATGTATGCAAAAGTTAGATGTTAATAGAGAACAGTTATTTATTTCAGGAGGTAAATCATTATTCAAATCCCATAAAATTTTTTTTCTAGATAATTTATTCTCAAGAAGCATTTTCTTGCTGAAGGGATTTAATTCTTTGATAAATTGAACAATCTTTTTTGCAAAAAATTTCTGAATATTTGAATGCTCTAAATACCGATATGCAGCATCATTGAAATTATTTTGTATTTTCTCATTCCACTTTTTACTATCCATTTCAATCATTAAGTGTATTAAGTAAGATCTCGTATAAATTTAAATTATTCAAGCAATGACCTTGTTGAGCTAATTTAATTAAAATTGGCTTCCTATCAAGTGTTTTATTTAAGGAATCTAAAAAGTTATTATTTGATTCGTTGTCAAGAATCAAATCATTTTCTGATTTTATAAAAATAATTTTGCAATCTTTTCTTAAAAATACTGGAAAATCTCTATTGATGTAAAGTTGTTTTAAATCATTTAAAAGAAGAGTTTTATTTAAACTCTCTAGACTTTTATAAAAGATATTTTTAAAACTATTATTCATATGATTTGGCATAAATGATCTATGTATAAATTCTTTCAACATATCCTTAGGTTCATCTTTTATGATTTTTGTTTCCATTCTTTTTAGAGACCTCAAAATAAAGTTTCTCTTATTACTTAAAGGAAGAAAATTATTAAAAGAATTTATAAGAACAATATGAGTTGCTTCTTTTAAGATTTTTTTTTGCATTAAATGAAAACCAAATGAATGGCATAAAGTCATTCTGATTTCTTTTTTAGATTCGCTTTTAATCCATTTTGCTTGATAATTATTTGTCGAAAAATAGCCCCTTTCATTATCTTGCCAATGCCAATTATTATTTAAAAAATCAACTTTATAATCATCCCAGAAATATTTATTTAGTCCCCACCCATGTTGAGTAATAATTTGTTTCATTTAAACTCTTTTAATACTGCAATGAAATTCTTTAGCAGATTAAAATCTAAGTTTCTTCGTATTGTTATTCTGATTCTTGATTGCCCCACTGGAACAGTTGGAGGTCTTATCGCAATTGCTAAAAACCCATTTTCTTCGAGATATTTTTGTAGATAAATTGCTTTCTCTTCTTGGCCAACAATAATTGATAAAATGTGAGAATCTCCCTGAATTGGAAAACTAAAATTTTTAATAATTTCATCTTTCCATATCTTCGCAGAAGATAACAACTCATTACCCCATTCTTTATTTTCTAAAATTTTTTTTAAACCTTCTAGTGCTCCAGCAGCTAAAGATGGTGCAAGAGCGGTTGTGTACCTAAATGCACCACTTGTTTGGATAAGATATTCTCCAATTTCTGAATTGGAAGCTATGAAAGCTCCACCGCTTCCAAATGCTTTTCCAAAAGTTCCAGTAATCATAGTTATATCTGAACGACAATTAAAACTTAAACCCCTGCCTTCAGGGCCCAAGATCCCAATTGCATGAGCTTCGTCAACTAATAATTGAACACTATTTTTTTTGCAAATTTCCGTTATTTCTCTGAGCGGAGCAATTGATCCCTCCATGCTATAAAGAGATTCGACAACAACTAAAATGGAATTTTTTGTGGGGTTAGATTTAATAATTTTATCTTCTAAATCTTTTAAATTATTGTGTGAGAATCGAACTAGTTTTGCTTGAGCAGCTTTGACTCCAACCAATAAAGAGTTATGGATCAATTTATCTGCTATTACGATACTATTTCTGTTTGCTAAAGCCTGGATAGCGGCTATATTTGCTTGAAATCCGCTTGGGAAAAGTAATACTTTCTCTTGATCAAGCCACTTGGCAAGTTCTGTTTCTAATAATTTATGTATTGGTCTTGAACCTGTAATAAACCTAGAGCTTCCTGAACCAATGCCTTCTAACAAGCTTATTTCGTAAGCAGCTTTTATTAAATCCTTGTCCCTGCTTAATCCAAAATAATCATTACTGCATAAGTCTATAAGTTTTTTATTTTGCGAATTTAAACTTAGAAGTTCGAATGATTTTTTACCTAAAGAAAATGTTTTTAATTTACGGATTCTATTTTTTGGAATTTTTATTTTTTTCATTTTGGCAAAATAAAATATAGTGGATTTAATTAAAAAGATTTAGATTTACTATTAAAGTTTGCAAGGTATTTTTTGTTTATTAATATCTATATAGATCATATATTAAGAAGTTAACTCATCCTCTCTTCAATCACAATTATTGCTTAATTTAGAGGAATATTTCCCCTTTCCGCTAGATGATTTCCAATTAGAAGCAATACGAGCTATTAATAGCGGAAATTCTGTTGTTTTAACAGCACCAACAGGTTCGGGTAAAACATTGATAGGTGAATTTGCTATATATAGAGGCTTATCTCATGACAGCAGAGTTTTTTATACAACACCTTTAAAAGCCCTATCAAACCAAAAGTTTAGAGATTTTGCTAATCAATATGGTGAGAATAAAGTTGGTCTTTTAACTGGAGATATAAGTATAAATAGAGAAGCACCAATCTTAGTCATGACGACTGAGATTTTTAGGAACATGCTTTATGGCGAATTTGATGAATTTGATGATCCCTTAGAAAATTTAGAATCTGTAATTCTTGATGAATGTCATTATATGAATGACCCCCAAAGAGGCACAGTTTGGGAAGAAACTATAATCCATTGCCCTACTAGAACTCAAATAATAGCTTTATCAGCAACAATAGCCAATGCAGATCAATTGCAAAATTGGATAGAAAAAGTTCATGGGCCCACAGTACTAATTAATAGTGATAAGAGACCAGTCCCACTTGATTTTATTTTTTGTAGTGTTAAAGGCCTCCATCCACTTTTAAATAATAAGGGTAATGGAATTCATCCAAACTGTAAGATTTGGAGAGCTCCTAAAGGGCAGAAAATGAGAGGAAAAGTGGGCAGGATAATGCAACCAAAGTCTCCCTCAATTGGCTTTGTGATCTCGAAACTAGCTGAACGAAATATGTTGCCAGCTATTTATTTTATTTTTAGTAGAAGAGGATGTGACAAGGCTATTGAGAATATAAAAGATTTAACTTTAGTAAGTTATTCAGAAGCAAGTATGATATCCCAAAAATTAGATGTTTATCTTAAAAATAATCAGGAAGCAATTAAAGATAAATCTCAATGCGAGGCATTAAAACGCGGTATTGCATCTCATCATGCTGGATTATTGCCTGCATGGAAAGAATTGGTTGAGGAATTATTTCAGCAAGGTTTAATAAAAGTTGTTTTTGCAACTGAAACTCTTGCTGCAGGAATAAATATGCCCGCAAGAACAACTGTTATTTCTTCTTTATCAAAAAGGACAGAAGATGGGCATAGATTATTATTTAGCAGTGAATTTTTGCAAATGTCAGGAAGAGCTGGAAGAAGAGGAAAAGATACCCAGGGATATGTTGTTACATTACAAACAAGATTCGAAGGTGCCAAAGAAGCAAGTGCACTGGCTATTAGCAAACCAAATTCTTTAGAAAGTCAATTCACTCCTAGCTATGGAATGGTACTTAATCTTTTACAAAGTTATACTTTAGAGAAGTCTAAAGAATTAATTAAAAGAAGTTTTGGTAGTTTTTTATATTTAGGTGAATCATCAGGTGAGAATATAATTCTTGAAAATTTAGATAAGGATTTAATTGAATTAAAAAAAATTACATCTAACGTTTCATGGAAAGATTTTGATGCATACGAAAAGTTAAAAAATCGTCTTAAAGAAGAGAGAAGACTCTTGAAAATTTTAGAAAAACAAGCAGCAGAAAAATTATCAGAAGAGATCACTAATGCACTCCCATATATTAAAGATGGAAGCTTAATTTCAATCAAAGCTCCTCAAATTAAAAGAAAAATTGTTCCAGGATTAATTTGTAAGAAAATATATGAATCCCAAAAAATTAAGAGTTTATTGTGTTTGACAATTGATAATTTATTTATTCTTATAAAACCCTCATACATAGTAAGTATTTTTAATGATTTGGATGCAATTGATGTCTTAGGACTTGAAGTGCCAAAGATGTATTTTTCTGGAGAGGTATTTAGGGGAGATGATATGTCGCAGTGTTATGCGGATCGAATTTTAGAAGTTTCTAAAAAAAATGATTTACAAACTCCACAATATGATTTAACAACGGAAGTTTTGGCACAAAAGCAACAAATTAATAATTTAGAAGAAACAGTTACTGATCATCCTGCACACAGATTTGGAGACTCCAAGAAATTAAAGAAATATAGAAAAAGAATTATTGATGTTGAACAAGAAATAAATATTAGAAAAAAACTTCTTGAGGATAAAGAAAATCATAACTGGAGAACTTTTACTGATTTGATTAAAATTTTGAATCATTTTGGTTGTTTAAATGATTTGGAATTGACAGAAGTTGGACAAACAGTTGGTGCAATAAGAAGTGAAAATGAATTATGGATTGGTCTTGTTTTAGTTAGTGGTTATTTAGACGATTTAGATCCTCCTGAGTTAGCTGCAATTATTCAAGCTATATGTGTTGATGTAAGGAGGCCTAATCTTTGGTGTAATTTCAAGCCTTCTTTAAAGGTAATAGATGTTTTTAATGAATTAGATGGTTTAAGAAAATTAGTCTCTTTTCAACAAAATAAGTTTCATATTGAAATTCCTATTTATTTAGAAACAGAGTTGACTGGAATTATTTTTGAATGGGCAAGAGGAAAAAAATGGAAAGATTTGGTTTTTAATACTTCATTAGACGAAGGTGATGTAGTGAGGATTATTAGAAGATCAATTGATGTCCTTTCTCAAGTGCAATACTGTATTGGTGTTAGTAATAAATTAAAAAGCAAAGCAAAGCTAGCATTAAAAGCTATTAATCGTTTTCCTGTTTCTGAATCTAATGATCTTATAAAAGTCTCTGAAGATATTAATCCTGCAACAAAAAGAATTGACAATAATTTTTAAATTTTTTTAATCAAATCATTGAATTGATACTCATTGCTTCATCAAATTCATCTTCGTTTAAATAACCTAATTTAAGTGTTGCCTCTTTTAAATTTAATGATTCTTTGAAGGCAAGGTTTGCAATTTCAGCTGCTTTTTCATAACCAACTTTTGGCACTATGGCTGTAACCAACATTAGTGAATTTTCTAAATTTAACTTCATTTTCTTTTGATTAGGTTCCATCCCATCAACTAATTTTATTCTGAAGTTTTCTATTACATTTTTAAGTAATTTTAAACTTGTGAGAATATTAAATCCAATAAGAGGCTTATATTCATTCATCTGTAAAGTGCCGCTAGAATTTGCCATTGAAACTGCATATTCAAGACCCATTATCTGAGTGCAAACCATTGATAAGGCTTCGCATTGAGTTGGATTCACTTTACCCGGCATAATAGAACTTCCAGGTTCATTTTGAGGAATAATTAGTTCATATATTCCTGATCTTGGACCAGAAGATAGAATTTTTATATCATTTGAAATTTTAAATAATGCACCTGCTAATATTTTTATCTGACTCATTACTTGAGCTAGACGATCATGCGAGGCCATGATAGAAAAATTATTTTTTGATTTATAGAACATTAGATTAGTATCATCGGAAATTGATTTTATAGACTCTTCACAAAATCCTTTTGGACAATTAATCCCTGTACCAACTGCAGTTCCTCCCAGAGGTAAGAAATACAATTCATTCAGACTCATAATAATTGCATTCTCAGCATCTTTAAGTTGCTCTGACCATCCTGATATTTCTTGCCCAAAAGTAAGGGGAACTGCATCTTGAAAATGGGTTCTTCCTATCTTTATAAGGTCTTTCCATTCTTCACTTTTTTTATCAAGGATCTTGGTAAGTTCTCTGATCGTTGGAACTAAATTTTTGATTATTTCATTAACAACAGATATTTGAATAGCAGCAGGAAAAGTGTCATTAGTTGACTGAGATTTATTTACATCATCATTCGGATGAATTGGTTGATGACTACCAAGCTCTGAATTAGTTTTTAAAGCTGCAATATTTGAAATTACCTCATTAACATTCATATTTGTTTGCGTGCCACTACCTGTTTGCCAAACCTTTAAGGGAAACTGTGAATCGTGAAGCCCATCAAGTATTTCCGTACATGCCTCTACAATCAAATCTTTTTTCCTTTTATCTATTAAACCTAAATTGAAATTCGCAATTGAAGCAGCTTTTTTTATGAGGGTGAGTGAATAAATTAACTCAATTGGAATTAATTCTTCTCCAATAGAAAAATTTATTATCGATCTTTGTGTTTGAGCACCCCACAAAGCTTCCATGGGAACCTCTATTGTTCCCATACTATCTTTTTCAATCCTAAAGTTTTTTGTCATTATTCCTCTGAAAACACTGGTTTAACTTAGATAAGGTTTTCAGTAATCCTAGATACCTAACTTCTCCCATATTACACTTAAATTATTGAGATGAATTGAAGGATTAAAACATTCTTCTAAGTCACTTTGATCAATAAAATCCATTATTTCATTATCTCTCTCTATATTTTGTTTGAAATTCCCATTCTGAGTATTCCAGGCCTGATGCGCATTTTTTTGTACTAAGCTATAAGCTTTTTCTCTAGACAAGCCCTTCTCTACAAGCAAAAGTAAAACTTTCTGACTAAAGATTACACCACCATATATATTTAAATTTTTGAGCATATTTTTTGGATAAACTTCCAAATTGCTTACTATATCTTTCATTTCCCTGAGCATAAAATGCAAACAGATTGATACGTCAGGTAACATGATACGTTCATTTGAACTATGGCTTATATCTCTTTCGTGCCAAAGTGGAACATTTTCCAGTGCTGTTAAGACGTAACTCCTCAAAATTCTTGCTAAACCGCTTACTCTTTCACTTCGAATAGGATTTCTTTTATGAGGCATGGCAGAACTTCCTTTTTGCCCTTTTGTAAAGCCCTCCTCAACTTCTAAAACATCAGTTCTTTGTAAATTTCTTATTTCAGTTGCGAATCTATCTAGAGAAGCGCCAACTAGTGCAATAGTTTGAACATATTCTGCATGCCTGTCTCTCGATATGACCTGCGTACTTGCTGTATCTGGTTTTAAGCCGAGTAAATCACAAGTTATTTGTTCTACTTTGGGATTCGTATTAGCGTAAGTTCCCATTGCACCACTTATTTGTCCAATAGCTACAGATTCTTTCAGTGTTAACAATCTTTTTTTGTTCCTTATTATTTCTGCTAACCATCCAGCAAGTTTAAAACCGAAGGAAATTGGCTCCCCATGAATTGCATGAGATCTGCCAATCATTAATGTATTTTTATGCTTCCTTGCTAATAATCTGACTTCATTTTCTAGGTTCTCAATTTCTTCTAATAACAATTCGCAAGAATCTTTTAACTGAAGAGATAAGCCAGTATCAAGTACATCACTACTGGTCATACCAACATGTATGTATCTTCCAGAATCTCCTACAAATTCATTAACGCTTGTAAGAAATGCTATGACATCATGTTTAACTTCTTTCTCAATTTCTGTAATTCTAGATTCATCAAACTTTGCATTTGAACGTATCTCTTTCATGGCATTCTCAGGGATTTTCCCAAGGGAAAAATTTGCTTCACATGCAGCTATTTCAACCTTAAGCCAACTCTGGAATTTTGCGCTATCAGTCCAGATTTTCCCCATTTCGGGTAATGTGTAACGCTCGATCACAATTTTTATTAATTATCAATTTAAACTTTATAACCAAAATCGAATTATTGCTCTATACCTTAAAGATGTACTTGCCATTGAACATATTTGCCTGATTATTATTTTCTTATGTAACATTTTTCTGGCTAATAAAGAAAGTTTAAATATTAAAATGTTTTATTTATTGCCTTATTTAATAATGGGTAATTTTTTGAGTTCTAATTTAAAATTAGAAGGTATTAAAG